>Ga0105106_10000048_pt1 | contig 66333 bp, 61 predicted proteins | sample PPLLaktember2015_5_FD_79109 | JGI IMG/M metagenome (GOLD analysis project Ga0105106, IMG submission 79109) | Freshwater sediment microbial communities from Prairie Pothole Lake near Jamestown, North Dakota, USA - PPLs Lake P8 Core (1) Depth... | ecosystem: Environmental > Aquatic > Freshwater >... | reverse complement strand
GGCTGCAAGGCTCCGGCAAGACTACCGCTGCGGGCAAGCTGGCGCGTCTCTTGCGCTCTCAAGGCGAACGTGCCATGTTGGTGGCTTGCGACCCGTACCGACCGGCGGCTGTACGCCAGTTGGAGACCTTGGGCGAGCGTTTGAGCGTGCCTGTCCATTTTGAAGCCAATGTCCCGCCGCCCGAATTAGCCGCGCGGGCTTTTGACAAGGCGCAAAGGGGCGGGTTCACGGTCCTGATCCTGGACACTGCCGGGCGTTCACAGCTGGATGGCACGCTGATGGAGGAGCTGCAAGCCATCCGCAAGCGTGTGAGCCCTGCTGAGACTCTGTTGGTCGTGGACGCCATGATCGGTCAGGAGGCGGTCAACATCGCCAAGGGATTTCGAGATTCTGTTACGCTCACCGGACTAATTTTGACCAAGATGGATGGCGATGCGCGTGGCGGGGCGGCAATCTCGATCCGGGCAGTCACCAGCGTGCCCATCAAGTTTTTAGGCACCGGGGAAGCTCTGGAAGCCATCGAAGTGTACGATCCCGGGCGGATGTCTTCCCGCATCCTGGGAATGGGCGATGTCATCGGGCTGATCGAGAAGGCGGAGGCAGCCTTTGACGAAAAAGTGGCTGCCGAACAAGCCCAGCGTTTACTGGCAGGCGATTTCACCCTGCAGGATTTTGCCGACCAGTTGCGCCAGGTGCGCAAGATGGGTCCCTTAGGACAAATCCTGGAGATGCTTCCGGGTGGGATGGGCCAGCTGGCGCGCCAGATCGACCCAAAGGATGCTGAAAAGCAGATGAAGCTGACCGAGGCGATTATCAGCTCGATGACGATGACAGAACGCCGCCGTCCGGATATTCTCAATGCCAGCCGCCGGCGCCGCATTGCTCGCGGTTCGGGCACTGAGGTGCAAGACGTTAATCGCTTGATCAAGCAGTATCGAGAGGCGCAGAGCTTGTTTAAAACCTTGAAAAAATCGGGCAAACGCGGTTTGCCGCGCTTGTTTGGATGAGAATTCAGAAGAAGGAGTAAGATCCATGGTACGTATTCGTTTACGCCGTAGTGGGGCCAAAGAACAGCCCAGTTACCGGATTGTGGTAGCCGATAAGGAAAGCCCCCGGGATGGTCGTTTCCTTGAAATCCTGGGTGACTATAATCCACGCACTGAGCCCTCTACCATCAAAGTCCAGGAAGACCGCGTCTATCACTGGATGAGCAAAGGTGCGCAACCCAGTGAATCGGTCTCCAAGCTGTTTAAGACGATCGGTCTGAATGCCCGCTACGAGCGCTTCAAGAAGGGCGAAGCCATCGAGGTATTGTTGGCTGAAGCTGCGCAGGCTGATAAAGAGCGCGTGGTCAGTCCAAAGACCAGCCTGGACGTTGAACTGAAAAAGGCTAAGTAGAACCGGCGTGGAGGATCCCTCCCCGTCTCCGTTACAGGAGGTGCAGGGTGAAGGACTTGATCGAATTTATAGCCAGTTCGTTGGTGGACGATCCGACTGAAGTGGAGGTCACCAGAACGCAACGCGGGAATTCTGTGAGCTTGCGTCTGCATGTGGCGAAAGAGGACATGGGCCGCGTAATCGGAAGAGGCGGCAAAGTGGCGAACGCTATGCGTTTGTTATTGCGCGTGGCTGCCGCCCAGGAAGGCAAACGCGTCTCGCTGGATGTAGAAGATCCACGATGACCCTTCCCGAAGATTCTGCCCAATTCGAGCAGCCTACAGGCTCGCCCCTCAGCGGCGAGCCTGTGTTCTTAGTTGTGGGCAAGCTGCGCCGCCCGCATGGTGTGCAAGGTGAAATGGTGATGGACGTGATTACCGATTTCCCCGAACGGATCCGGGCGGGTATGACCGTTTATGTTGGAGAAGAACGGCGGAGCTTGCACATTCACCGCCGGCGTTGGTTTGACACGGCTCTACTGGTTAGCTTCCAGGAATTCCGTAATCCAGAATCGGCTGGCGAGCTGCGCAATGCTCTGGTCTATGTGCGCGCCGATGAAATTCCCGAGCTGCCGAGCGGTGAGTATTACCATCACCAACTGATCGGCTTGAGGGTTGTTACAGAAGCCGGGGTTAACCTGGGTACGATCAACGAGATTCTTACAACTGGCGCCAACGATGTATTGGTGGTTAAGCCGCTGAGCGGGGCAGAAATTCTGCTGCCCATGATCGACCCGGTGCTCGTGGCGATTGACCTGCCGGCTGGCGAGGTGTGCGTGCGCCTGCTGCCGGGTTTGGCTCCAGATCAGGAGTAGACCTGGGGCCGTATAGCTTGCTTGACATAAAACGGAAGCGTATGGTATTCTGTCCGCCAGCCATGCAGTTTTCAAATATTCCCGGTGTGGGGCTGTTTTGAACGATCCCAGACTTTATTGGGTTGGTTTTAATCTGGTGAAGGGTATTGGCGCTTCTCGCCTGCGCGCCCTGCTGAATCATTTTGGTGATGTCGTTACAGCCTGGAATGCCCCCGGGGCTGAGCTGCGAGCCGCAGGCTTAGGACCCAAGCTGGTAGAAAATTTTCTGCAGGTGCGCGCCAGTGTATCCCTGGACAAGGTATGGGAGCGCATTGAGAATCATGGCATCCAGGTGCTCACCTGGGAAGATGAGGGTTACCCGCGGCGGCTTATGGAGATTGACCAGCCGCCGCCGGTTTTGTACGTTTCCGGTAGTTTGCAGGCGGAAGATGATTGGGCTGTAGCCGTGGTGGGTACCCGCCGGATTACGGCTTACGGTCGCCAGGTGGCTGAAGAGATCGCCCGCCTGCTGGCGCTCAGCGGAGTGACAGTCATCAGCGGGCTGGCGCGGGGTGTGGATGCAGTCGCTCACAAAGCCGCTTTGGCAGCAGGTGGGCGCACCCTGGCTGTTCTGGGCAGCGGAGTAGACCAAATCTACCCGCCTGAACATCGTTCTCTCGCCGGCAGTATCTCGAAGCACGGAGCTGTGATCAGTGATTATGCCCTGGGCACTCCTCCGGATGGCGTGAACTTTCCACCCCGCAACCGCATCATATCGGGGCTGGCTTTAGCTGTGGTAGTGGTAGAGGCTGGAGATCGCAGTGGGGCGCTGATTATCGCTGAATTTGCTGCTGAACAGGGGCGTGAAGTGTTCGCGGTGCCCGGGGGCATCAATGCTCCCCAGAGCGTGGGTTGCAACCGCTTGATCCAGCAAGGCGCTCGACCGCTGCTCGATCCCCAGGAAATTCTGGAAGCCCTGGATCTGACCCTGGTCAACCAGCGCCGAGAAGCGCGCGCCGCTCTCCCTGCAGACGAGACGGAAGCGAGCTTGCTCTCAACGTTGAGCAGTGAGCCGGTGCATGTGGATGAAATCCGCGCAAAAACTGGCATGCCCATCGAGAAAGAATCGGCTACGCTGGCGTTGATGGAGCTCAAAGGGATGGTGCAGCAAGTTGGCGGGATGCACTATGTGGCTGTGCGCGATGACCCCGGAGTTTATCTCGCGGGAGGCTAGAGAAGGCGGATTGATTTACCTCCAGAGGAGGGTTTTAATCGGGTTGAGCTCGTCCAAGACGAAGTCCTCTCTGTGATTGGGAAGAGCCAAGGGAATCTTATGTTTGAGCATTATTATGCAGTTATCATGGCAGGCGGAGGCGGCACCCGCCTCTGGCCTCTCTCGCGCCAGGCACGGCCCAAGCAAATGCTTCGTTTGCTGGATGAACGCAGCCTGTTTCAGATTTCGGTGGAGCGCATTCAGGATATTTTCACGCCGGAACGGATCTTTGTGGTTACCGTGGACGAGCAATCCGGCGAGTTGAAAGCTCAATGCCCGCAAATTCCGGAAGAAAATTTTTTACTGGAGCCGCTGCCGCGCGGCACGGCTTCGGTAGTTGGGTTAGCGGCGGTGGCGCTGCAACATCGCGATCCTCAAGCTGTTATGGCAATCTTGACCTCGGACCATTACATCGGTAACAAAGACGGCTTCAGGCATTTGTTAGGCGCCGCCTATGATGTTGCCCAGGATAACTACCTGGTTACCTTGGGCATTACCCCCACCTTTGCTGCTACGGGTTACGGTTACATCCACCGAGGTGAATTTCTGGCGCATTACCGGGAGCTGGAGGTTTACAGTGCCTTGCGTTTCAAGGAAAAGCCAGCCGAAGAGCAGGCGCGCCAGATGCTCTCCAGCGGTGACCACAGCTGGAATTCAGGAATGTTCGTGTGGCGCGTAGGGCGCGTGCTGGAGGAGTTTGCCCGCCAAATGCCCATCCTGGCAGGCAAGCTTCAAGAAATCGCTTCAGCCTGGGGGACGCAGAATCAAAACGCGGTCGTGCAGAGGTTATGGCCAGGCCTAAAAAACGAAACCATCGACTACGGAATCATGGAAGGCGCACACAATGTGGCTGTCATTCCAGCCGCCGGCCTGGGATGGAGCGATGTGGGCAGCTGGGACTCTTTGTTTGAGCTGCTCCCCAGCGACCCCCAGGGCAACATTGTGATGGGCGGGCAGCATATTGGCGTGGATACACGCCAATCATTGGTGTATGTCAATCAGGAGCGCCGCCTGATTGTCACTATCGGCATCGAAGATTTGGTGGTTGTCGATACTGGGGATGTGCTGCTGATTTGCCGTAAAGACCAGGCGCAAAAAGTGCGAGATGTTGTCAAACAACTTAAAGAAAACGGTCAAGGATATTTATAATCTTACTTACCCAGGTGCGCTTCGGTAGTCCAGGTAGTTTGGAGGTAGCTGTTGGAAGCTTATTGCGTGAAGTGCAAAACGAAACGTGAAATCAACGCGCCGCAGGCGGTTTTTACAGTGAGTGGCACGCCTGCAACGCGCGGTTCTTGCCCGGTTTGCGGTACGACCATCGTCCGGATGGGTCGCACCGAAAACCACAACAATCTAAAGGCTCCGGAGAAAATTGTCAAGTCCAAGCCCAAGGTAAAGCGCAATGGGAAGCTGGTGATCGTGGAATCGCCTGCCAAAGCACGCACCGTGGGCCGTTTCTTGGGAAAAGGCTATATTGTCAAAGCCTCCGTTGGGCATGTGCGCGATTTGCTTAAATCTCAACTGTCGGTAGAGGTGGAGAACAATTTCGCGCCTAAGTATCGTGTGCCGAACGAGAAACGCCAGGTTGTGAAAGAAATTAAGAACCTGGCGCAAAATGCTGAGGAAGTTTTTCTGGCAACCGATCCCGATCGTGAAGGCGAGGCCATCGCATGGCATCTGCTGGAGTCAGCAGAAATTGACCCGCAAATCACAAAACGAGTTGTGTTTCATGAGATCACCAAGCCGGCAGTAGCAGAAGCTTTCTCGCACCCGCGCCAGATCAATATGTCGCTGGTCGATGCCCAGCAAGCGCGGCGCGTGTTGGACAGGCTGGTGGGCTACAACTTGAGCCCGCTCCTGTGGCGTAAAGTGCGCGGCAGGCTTTCAGCGGGGCGCGTCCAATCCGTGGCTTTACGTTTGATTGTCGAGCGCGAGCGTGAAATCCAGGATTTTGTCCCGGTGGAGTACTGGACGATTGATGCTGAACTGCTGCCGCAGGGCGGAAAAGATACTTACCTTGCCAGGCTCTTTAAGGTGGATGGATCGGATCCGGCCCTAAACACCCAAGCAGATACCCAGCCGGTTCTCGATGACATGCAAGCCGCGGTTTATACGCTCACAAAAATCAAGAAAGGCGAGCGCCGCCGCAACCCATCGCCGCCCTATACCACCAGCACATTGCAGCAAGAGGCCTCCCGGCGTTTAGGCTATACCACCAAGCGTACGATGGCCCTGGCTCAGCAGCTCTATGAAGGCATGGAAGTAGGTGAAGGTGGCAGTGAGGGTTTGATCACTTATATGCGCACCGATTCGACCAATGTATCCCAAACCGCGCAGGTCGAAGCGCGCCAATTTATCAAAGAGCGTTATGGAGCAAAATTTTTACCCAGGGAGGCGACGCAATTCAAGACCACAGCGCGTGGCGCCCAGGAGGCGCATGAGGCCATCCGCCCAACTTCCGTATTGCGCCAACCCAATGCGATCAAAGATTTCCTGACGCGCGACCAATTCCGCCTTTACCAGTTGATCTGGCAGCGTTTTGTCGCTTCGCAGATGACCGCTGCGATATTCGATACGCTTTCTATCGAAGTCAGTGGGGGGGGGCAGCATGAGTACCTGTTGAGAGCTTCTGGCTCCACATTGCGTTTTCCAGGTTTTCTGGTTGTCTACGAGGAGGCGCGCGAGGAGGATCAGAAGGAAGACGAAGATACGCGCATCCCTCCAGGATTGGAGGAAGGTCAGGCACAGAAACTGGTGCGCTTGCTCCCAGAGCAGCACTTCACCCAACCTCCGCCGCGCTTTACTGAAGCCACCCTGGTTCGCAGCCTGGAGGAGAACGGTATCGGGCGTCCTTCCACGTATGCACCGATCTTATCGACTCTGCAGGCGCGCGGCTATGTGGACCGCGAAAGCAAGCGTCTGCTGCCTACCGATACGGGTATCCTGGTGAACGATATGATCACTGAGCACTTCCCGGAAGTGGTGGACGTGGGATTTACGGCGCGCATGGAGGAGGATCTCGATCGGATTGCTGCCGGTGAACAACCCTGGGTGGACACGATCCGGCAGTTCTATACTCCTTTCTCTCAGCAAGTAGCGCGAGCCGATCGGGCGATTCCAGAGATGAAAGCCGGCCCTGAGCCAATCGGACGCGCCTGTCCTAGGTGTGGCAACGACCTGGTGATCCGCTGGGGTCGTTTCGGCAAGTTTATCAGCTGCAGCAACTTCCCGGACTGCCGCTATACCGAACCCTGGCTGGAAGAGATCGGGGTGAAGTGCCCGCAAGATGGCGGCGAGATTGTGGAGCGTAAAACTCGCAAAGGCCGCGTCTTTTATGGCTGTGTCAATTATCCTGCTTGCGACTTTACCTCCTGGAAACGTCCCTTGCCCACGCCCTGTCCACTGTGCGGCGGGTTATTGGTGGTTGCTGATAAACAGAACGCTCAATGTTTGAGCTGCGGGGAGCAAACTCCGCTGGACGAGGTTTCTACAGACGAGATCGTTGAATCGGCATAGGACTTGCAACAAGTTCATCGGTTAAGGCTGCGCCTTGGACCAAAGATAGTCGCTTGAAATAGAAAATTTGTGCTAAAATATAGTCAGCGAACTTGTTGCGGATTTTGTGAGTCTCGTCTACAATATGCTTGACATGGAGAGAGATATGGATGCCATTCGAGAGCTAATCAAGAAACCGTGGGCATGGGGAGTCGCGGGGCTGGTCCTTGGGTTGTTTCTGGGAATCTTGTACGGCTGGGTCATTTCCCCCGTGCAATGGACGGATGCGGCTGTGGACCACCTGCGGGCGGATTTGCAGGAAGAATATCTGCGCATGGCGATCGATTCTTACGCCTTTAACCCTGAGCCAACCCTGGCGAAGAAGCGTTTTGAAGACATGGGCCCTGGGGGTGAGGCAGTCCTGGCCGGAATCTTACAATCTCCGCAGGGGCAGAATCCACAGGTCATTGCTGCATACCAGGCAACCGTACTCGGCAGCGCCCTGCCGCAAGTAGACGAGCCAGGTGCGCTCCAAACGGAGGTAGGTGAAGAGCCAGAGGCGAGCCCGTCTGGAGTACGCAGCGTCATGGGTGTGGTTTTGCCCATCATGTGCCTGGTGACTCTTCTTCTGGCGGGTGGCTTATTCTACATGTTCATCTGGCGTGGACGTAAGCCGGATAAAGGCACGGTTACACCTGCCATGCAGGCTCATGAAGCTGCACGCCAGGCAGAGTGGACCGATTACGCTGCCACAGGACAAGAACCCCCCATGGTGCAGTTCATGTCCTCCTATAAGTTGGGAGATGATCTATTCGATGAATCTTTTAGTGTCGATTCACCTGCCGGTGAATTCCTGGGTGAATGCGGTGTTGGAATTTCGGAGACGATTGGGGTTGGTGATCCAAAGAAAGTAGCAGCTTTTGAGGTCTGGCTTTTCGATAAGAACGATATCCAAACGGTGACCAAGGTGTTGATGAGCGCGCATTCCTTCCTGGATGAAGCCAGCCGCCAACGCCTGGAAGCCAAAGGCGAACCGGTTTTGGTGGAACCCGGTACTGAGACGGTGCTGGAGACGCAGACCTTGCGCCTGGTGGCACGCGTGGTAGATATGGGCTATGGGGAAGGGGCTTTACCGGAGCACAGTTTCTTTGACCGGGTGGTGCTGGAATTGGCGATCTGGTCAAAGTCGTAATTTAATAGGTTCACTTAAGGGATGAGCTGGTAACGGATCGGATTGCCGAGAGGCTTATCAGTCAGGTTTAACTTAAAAAGCGAGTGTGTGTAGTACGCACTCACTTTTGGTTCCGGATTCACTCGATTTTGATGATTTTAAAATGGATTTGACCGCCGGGTGTTTCTGCAACAGCCACTTCTCCCACGCGCTTGCCCAACAAAGCTCTGCCTATTGGAGATTCATTTGAAATGCGTCCATTGCGCGGATCGGCTTCTTTGGCGCCCACCAGGTGGTAAGTCTCGGGAGGGGAATCCTCCTCCTGAATGGTGACGCGCACGCCCACTTCCACGATGTCGCGGGTAACATCACTTTCCTCAACAATGATCGCATTCTTCAGCAGGTATTCCAGCTCGCGAATGCGCCCTTCCAAAAAGCCCTGGTCCTCCTTGGCTTTATGGTAATCGGCATTTTCGGAGAGATCGCCCATCTGGATGGCAGAACGCAGGCGTTTGGCAATCTCCTGGCGCTGCGGGCCTTTGAGTTCTTCCAGCTCGATTTTTAGACGGGCAGCGCCCTGAGCGGTCAGGTAGGGTTGCTCGCTCATCGGTATACTCCAAGGTTATGGTCTGGTCGATGGATCGAACAATTTGCGGTGTTCGTCCACCGCGTAGCGGTCGGTCATCCCAGCCGTATAATCGCAGATGGTGCGTTCCAGGCCGTGTTCTTCTACCAGCTCCTGCACATGGCGCGGTAACATGGCGGGCTCATCGAGATAGGCTTGAAATAGATCGCTAAGGATGCGCTCTGCTTTGACTGCCATGCGCACCACGCGATGGTGGCGGTACAAATTGGCATACAAAAAATCTTTGAGCTGGCGGTTGCGCCGGTGCATATCTTCGCCAAAACCGATCACATTGTAGGTTAAGCGCTGCAGCTCCTCCACTGATTTCACATTGCTATCCCGCAGGCGTTGGTGAGTAGCCTGGATCAGGTCGGTCACTTCCATACCGATCAGGCGGCGGATCATACGGTGGCGGGTCAGATCATCCAGCTGAGTCCCATGCCAGCCGACACTTTCCTCCAGGATCTTCCACAGGGTGATGCCTTCCAGCATCAAGGGTGTGATCATGCCAGACCGCAAGCCGTCATCCAGGTCATGGGCGGTGTATGCCAGCTCGTCGGCGACGTTGGCGATTTGGGCTTCCAGGTGGCCGCGCAATTGGGGGTTGTACTCGCTGGCATCCGAAATGTCATACTCTGACTCGTGTTTGACGATGCCCTCCAACACTTCCCAGGTGAGGTTGAGACCGGGAAATTCTGGGTAGCGTTGTTCCAGACGGGTGACGATGCGCAGGGATTGCTTATTGTGGTCAAAACCGCCGTATTCTTTCATCAAGCGCGCCAGGGCCACTTCGCCTGAGTGACCGAAGGGTGGATGCCCCAGGTCATGCGCCAGAGAGATGGCCTCGATCAGGTCTTCATTGGCTCCCAGGGCGCGTGCCATGGTGCGCCCTATTTGAGCCACTTCCAGTGTGTGGGTGAGGCGCGTGCGGTAATAGTCGCCTTCGTAATTGATGAATACCTGAGTCTTATATTCCAGGCGGCGGAAGGCAGTGGTATGCAAAATGCGGTCACGGTCGCGCTGGAAAGCCGTGCGGTACTGCGGCTCGTCTTCAGGATGGGCGCGCCCTTTGCTGACCTTACTGTGGCAGCCATATGGCGCCAGGGTTTGATCTTCTAAATCTTCGAGCTGTTGGCGGGTAAAGAACATAGGAACCTGTTGAAAAAGTGATTTACGGTTGTTTTTGGATTAGTCAGGTAATTATAACGCGTATTGGAAGGGAAGATTGGTCGGTGATTACTCCCTGGCAAACGAACACGCGCCCTGGATGGCAGTTACTCGCCTTTGTAATTTTAGCGTTTGGTTTAAACTGAGAAGCTATCCGAAAATCCGGGAGAGTGAGGTGTTTGGCGGCGAATTGAGCCGGATCATGCGCTGATCGCTTTAACTGCCCTTTACCATTGTCCCAATTTTCGAGCCAAGCAACGCCCTCTGCACTGCCCCAGGCCTCTCTCCGGAAAAAATCCACACTTCGAGGCCCTCGATTTCCTGAGCCAGGGAAAGGCTTTGCTGTACTTTGGAAGCCATGCCGCCAGTCACGTCGGCGCCATGCGAGCCGCCCAGCGCTAGTGCAATCTCAGCCAGGTTTTGCGGGTTGATCACGGGTACAAGGCTGGTTTTGGTGGGGTAATCAGCCCATACACCCTCTTCGAGGCCTGCCAATAAAATCCGCTGCGGGTGAAGGGCGCGGGCAAGGTGCTCGAAAAGGTCTTCGGTGGAAAGGATCGTGCCGCCGCGCTGCGAATCGAAGATGACATCGCCATGGATGACAGGCAGCAAGCCAGCTTGCAGGGCGGCGTGCAGTGGAGCCAGATCCCAGGAGGCGACCTGCCCATCCTGAGCGATGACTGCTGCGGAGGGGTGCAGGGCAATTGCCGGAAGTCCGGCAGCTTGCAGCGCATCGGTGACCAGACGGTTGAGAGCAGCCGCCTCGCGCCACACTTCAGCAAAGCCGCGCCATTCCTCAGACGTGTGGACTCCCTGGCGCGTGCCGTATTTCTTAGCGGGCACGTGACCAAATGAGCCCGCGCCGTTGCCCAATACCAGGCGCAGGCTTGCATCCTGCCTGCAAGCGGCGGCAATTTCGGATGCCAGGCGGGCAATCACTTCCAGGCGCGGAGCGCTGGCGGTAGTCTTCTCGGTGATTAGCGAGCCGCCTAGCTTGAGAAACACCAGATGGTTTTCCGTTTTTTGCATGGATTGAATGATAGCGAAATGCCCTGGAAAAGGGACCTCATTGCCGGGATCTTCCCTGGCAACGATGCCCGGTTATCGCAGGTGCGTTCTTCCTATGGTCGTTACGATCGTGCGCCGCGCCCCAGCCTCTACTAACGCATGGCGCACTTCGTCTCGTTTAGCCTGATCGACCAGGGCAATCATGTTGCCGCCGCGCCCTCCCCCAGAGAGCTTGGCGCCCAGGGCGCCGGCAGCCCGGGCAGCAGCGATCAGGTTTTCCAATTCCGGAGAAGAGACGCCCATTTGCTCCAAGATGTTCTGGTTGGCGTCCATTAAAGGGCCTAAAGCTGCGGGATTGCCATTTTCAAGAGCCTGGCGCGCCGATAGCACGATTTCCCCAATCGCATTGAAGTGCAATTCGAAAACGCCCGGATCAGCCTGCCAGGCGCGTTGCACATCCCCTACTGCAATGGCGGTTGGGCTGGGGATTCCTGTATCGGCAATCACAATCGTGAATGGCGCTCCCACCTGCAAAGTCTGTGTAGGCAGCTCGCGCTGGAAGAATACGGGCAAGGCATAGGTGATGACCGTATTATCGATGCCTGAAGGGGTGCCGTGATGGAGTTTTTCGACTTCAAAAGCCAAAGCAGATACCCGTTCATCGGTGAGTGGATGGCCCAGAAAAGCCGAGAGGGCCTTCAATAAGGCAACCGAGACGGCTGCGCCGGACCCTAACCCGGCTGCCACTGGAATGGTTGAGGATATTCGAATCTGGCAGGCTGGCAGCCTGGCGACTTGCAGGGCGCTGAGCACAAGTTGAACCAGGGCTGCCAATGGCTGGTCCCCGGGCAGATCGGCAAGCCAGGCATGTAAGCCGATATCTGGCGCCAGGATTTCCACGCTGCCGGGTGCGCTGAGAGGAGCAGCACTGACTACAGCACGCACGCGCACTTCCATGATGGGCACCGCAATCGCCGGGCGGTAATAGACCACACCGTGCTCGCCAAAAAGGATCGCTTTACCAGGGGCCGAAGCGCTAAACGATGGCATGCTGACAGGCTGCCTTTACTGGTAATAAAAAATAAACAATACCGATATCCCCCACAACAGGATGGCTGCCTGCAAAGGACGGTCGGATAGCAGCACCTCTTCAGGCGCGCCGCCGCTGTGTTTTAGCTGGATCAGGTACAGATAGCGGAAGATGCCATATAGAACGAAGGGGATGGTGAGCATCATGATATGGTTATCCGGTAAATTCGGCGCAGAGAAAGTGTACAGACTGTAAGCAATGATGGTGGTGCCGGACAGGATGGTGAGATACTGGTCCAGCACGGGCAGGGTATAGCCATCCAGCACGCGGCGCTGAGCGTTGTTTTCGGCGGTCAGCAGCGCTAACTCACTGCGTCGTTTCCCAAAGCCGATGTACAATGAGCCCAGGGTGATCACCACGTAAAGCCAAGGGGAGAAGCGGGTGACCGTGATAAGAGCTACGCCAGCAGCCACACGCAGAACAAAGCCCAAGGAAATGCTGAAGACATCCAATAAAGGGATGTGCTTGACCCAACGCGAGTAGGCCAGGTTTGTTAAGAGATAAGCCAGCCCTATCAAAGAAAAAACCGGGGAGAGAAGGTAGGATAATGGAGCGATCACAACTAGCAATCCGAGGGCGAAGGCGCGGGCTATGGGAACCGGTAACTTGCCGGAGGCAATCGGCCGGTGGCATTTATCGGGATGCATGCGGTCCGCTTCGATATCGGCGATATCATTGATGATGTAGACCACCCCCGAGAGCAGGCAAAAAATGATAAAACCGGCAACGGTTTCCAATATCTGGGGAATATGGCTGGGGGTGAACTGGCGGTCGAAAACCAGCGCGGCAAATAGTACGCTGTTTTTGATCCATTGCTTTGGGCGCATGGTTTTGAGAAGGGCACCAAGCATGCCCGTATGATAGTAGGGAATTGTCTATTCGTCAATCGGATAAACGCATCCGGGTCTCACTCTGCACGGTAGAGTTTATGTTAGAATATACTCGTTTTGGATCGGTGGTCGTCGCAGGGCTATTTCTGCGCCGGCGTCGGGCGTCTGTCCCGTCGAAAAGCGCCGCCGTTCTGATCTGGCTGCAAGGAGAAACGCCGATCCATGACTATATGGAAGAACTATTCTCTGCCCCACAGCGTCTCCGAGGCGCTGCAAATTCTTACGAATACGAGCGGCCCCAGGCGCTTGATCGCTGGCGGAACAGATTTTTTACTGGACTTACAGCAAGGTCGCCATCCCCCTGTAGATACGCTGGTCGATATCACTGAAATTAGCGAGATGCAGGCCCTGGAAATTCGCCAGAATCGCTTGTTCATCGGCGCGGCAGTACCGCTCAATAAAATTGTAGCCTCCCCTCTGGTGCAATTGCATGCCGAGGCTTTGAAAGAAGCAGCAAGCTTGATTGGCGGGCCGCAGGTGCGTAATACGGCCACCCTGGGCGGCAATGTAGCCCATGCCCTGCCGGCTGGAGACGGCACTATCGCCTTGTTAGCCCTGGGCGCTCAGGCCGAAGTCGCCAGCGCCAACGGCCGGCGCCTGGTGGGGATGCAAGAGATGTTCCTGGGACCGGGGCGCACCGCCCTCGATCCATGCAAGGAGCTGTTGGTGGGTTTTTACTTGCCAGAGAAAGTCCTCGGGCAGGGATCAGCCTTCCGCCGGGTGATGCGCCCCCAGGGGGTGGCGATTGCGATCTTGAACCTGGCAGCCTGGGTGCACCGGCAGGATGACAAGCTTCTGGATGTACGCATATCTGTGGGTCCGGCGGGACCGGTGCCATTCCGGGGATATGCGACCGAGACCACCTTGCGCGGGCAACCCTTCAGCCCTGAGATCATTGAGGCGGCCCTGCATGCCTTGCGGGAGGAGGCGCGCTTTCGCACCAGCCCTCACCGCGCCACAGCCGAATACCGGCGGGAGATGGTGGCTGTCTTATTGCGAGAAGTTTTAGGCGAAGCCTGGAAACGGTGTGGTTAAGATGGAACTTACTGTTAACGGAAAATCGATCATAATCGATCCACTGCCGGGCGAGATGCTGAGCGACATGCTGCGCGAGCGCCTGGGGCTTACCGGTACGAAAATTGGCTGCAATGAATCCGAGTGCGGCGCCTGTACGGTGCTGCTGGAAGGCGAGCCGGTGCTTTCCTGTACCTATCCCGCCGCAAAAGCGGCTGGCAAACGCGTGTTGACGATCGAAGGCCTGGCATCTGTAATCCGAAAGGATGGAGTCAGCACGCTTGCGGGCGAGGCACAGCTCCACCCGCTGCAAGAGGCGTTTATCCTGCATGGAGCAGTGCAGTGTGGATTTTGCATCCCGGGTCAAATCATGACCGCTTACGCCTTATTGCAGCACAATCCTGACCCTTCGGAGGATGAAGTTCGCCACGCCCTGAAGGACACGCTCTGCCGATGTGCAGGCTATCCTACCATCCTGCGCGCAGTCCGAGAAGCTGCGCGCGCCTCTCGCACGGGGGAACCCGTTGCCCCGCCGCCCTATCCGCAAATCTCACCGGATGTGAACCGCAGCGCAGTGGGCACGCTCAGACCTCGTCCCGATTCACTGGAAAAAGTAACCGGAACAGCCTTATTCACCGATGACCTGCACTTCGATGGGATGCTGCACGCCCGCGTGCGGCGCGCCTTGGTGCCGCACGCCCTGGTGCGGCAGCTGGATGTGGAAAAAGCGCGCTGCCTACCAGGTGTGGCGGCAGTGCTCACCGCTGCAGACATCCCGGGTGAACATCTTCACGGTTTGGTGGTCAAAGATTGGCCGAGCCTGGTGGGTGTGGGCGAACGGGTGCGCTATGTTGGCGATGCCGTTGCCATCGTCGCTGCGGAGACGCGTGAAATTGCCACCCAGGCGCTGGATCTCATCGAAGTCGAGTTTGAACTGCTTCCAGTCATCTCCAGCGCGGTGCAATCGCGCCGGCCCGACGCCCCGGTAATCCATTCGCAAGGCAACCTGCTCAAGCATATCAAAGTACGCAAAGGGGATGTGGAGCAGGGTTTCCATGAGGCTGAAGTGGTCCTGGAACATACCTTCCAGACCGCCATTACGGATCACGCCTTCCTGGAGCCTGAATGCAGCCTCGCCCGGCCTCTTCCGGATGGCAATATGGAGATCTACGTCGGCTCGCAAATTCCATATACGGATCGAGAAGAAGTGGCGCGCGCCCTGGGCTGGCCTCAAGCGCGCGTGCGTGTAATCGGCCAGCTGATGGGCGGCGGATTTGGCGGCAAAGAGGATATTGCCGGGCAAATTCATGCGGCTTTGTTAGCGCACTTCACCGGGCGACCGGTAAAGCTGCTCTTCGACCGGCACGAAAGCCTGTTGACGCACCCAAAGCGCCATGCAACGCAAATCCGCGTGAAAATGGGAGCCCGCCGCGATGGATACCTGACCGCAGTCGAAACCGAGCTGTACGGTGATACAGGCGCTTACGCCTCCTTGGGGGAGAAAGTCCTCACGCGTGCCACCACGCATTCTTCAGGACCGTATGAGGTGCCGCATGCCAAAGCGGACTGCTTCGCCATGTACACCAATAACCCTCCAGCCGGGGCCTTTCGGGGCTTTGGTGTGACACAATCGGCATTCGCCATCGAAAGTATGATGGATACCCTGGCAGAGCAACTGGATATCGATCCGGTCGAATTACGCCGCAAAAACGCCCTGCGCGTGGGCAGCGTCACCAACACCGGGCAACTGTTAATGGAAAGCGTTGGGCTGTTGGAGTGCATCGACCGGGTGGAAGCAGAAATGTACCGTCTTTGGCGCCAGGATGCCCCCGGCGCAGTTCAGGCTGGCGCTACCCCTTTCTTACCGCGGCTTCAGCCGGGGGCCGAGCACCTGGTGCGCGCCTGGGGATTTGCCACCGCGTATAAAAATACTGGGTTGGGCGGGGGTGCCCCGGATAAGGCCGGCGCTGAAGTTGAATTGTACGCCAACGGCACCCTGGAAGTCCGCACGGCTTCAGCAGAGCTGGGCCAGGGATTGGTGACCGTGCTGCAATTGATCGTCGCAGAGGAATTCAACCAATCGCCGGGCAAAGTGCGCGTGCTGGTGATGGACACAGGATTGACTCCCGATGGCGGCCCGACCACTGCTTCCCGCCAGACTTATGTGACAGGCAACGCAGCTCGCCATGCAGCCCAGGCTTTGCGCCAGGCGGTAACCACTACCCTGGCGGAGAAATATGACCTGCCGCCGGAAAATATCCGTTTCATTGAAGGGCTGGCGCAGGTCAATGGGCACAGCGTTCCTTTAGGCGATGTGGTGGGGACGATGCGAGCCGAAGGCCGTGAGCCGCGTGCCTTATATGAATATTGGGCTCCGGAGACCAAACCGCTTGGACAAGGCGGCGATATGCACTTCGCATTCTCTTTTGCAGCCCAGGCTGCCGAAGTTGAGGTCAATACACAAACCGGCGAAGTGCGCGTGCTGCGCGTCATTGCTGCCAACGATGTCGGTAAGGCTATCAACCCGCTCGGTTTGCAAGGTCAGGTGGAAGGTGGCGTCGTTATGGGATTGGGCAACGCCCTCACCGAGCACTTCATCGTCGAAGAAGGCAAAGTGATCACTGACCGGCTGGCGCGCTATCGCATGCCTTCGATCATGCAAACCCCGGAGATTATCTCGATTGTGGTTGAACATCCCACCGCTGAAGGCCCCTACGGAGCCAAGGGTGTGGGTGAGATCGTCAGCATCCCGACAACGCCCGCAATAACGAATGGGATTTACAATGCGGTCGGTGTGCGCTTCGATTCTTTGCCTGTGGACCAGGAAACCATCGTGAAGCATTTGAGCCAGAGAACATGAGCGAGATCACATCGGTTGTCAAACAGGCGCGCTGGCTGGAATGGGCGCGTGAAATCCAGGCGTTATCTCAAACAGGTTACCACTACGCCGAGAATGAATACCAGCGTGAGCGCAACCATCGCCTGAGTGAGATTGCGGCTGAGATCATCCACGAACACAGCAAGATCGATTACCCGCTGCTGGTGAAGACCTTTGAAGCCCAAATAGGATACGCTACCCCACGCGTCGATGTGCGCGGGGCGGTGTTTTGTGATGGTAAACTGCTCCTGGTGCAAGAAAGGCAGGACGGCGGTTGGACGTTGCCTGGCGGTTGGGCAGACGTTGGCGACGTGCCTTCGCAAGCCGCTGAACGGGAGGTTTGGGAGGAGGCTGGCTTTCGGGTGCGAGCCCGCAAGATCATTGGCGTCTACGATGCCAATCGTACCGAGCCAATGGAGCTTTTCCACGCCTTCAAAATTGTCTTTCTATGCGAGCTCCTGAGCGGGGAGGCGCGTCCCAGCAATGAGACGACCGATGTGGCTTTTTTCGGTTTGCAAGAGATTCCAACGCTGCTCTCGGGGGAGCGCACCCGCCCGCGCCATATCAACGATGCCTTTGCCGCCCAGGCAGATCCTGACTTTCACACTGTATTTGATTGAAATCCATGCCGCTCACAGAGATACCTTTTGGGCTTCCAGGGCGGGTGTACCGCAGCCCGATGCCCTTCAGTGTTTATGACCGCAAAGGGGAATTGCTCGAGCTTTATTCCCAAAATAAGGTGTCAACCGTGGTGCAATTAGTGAGTGATGAAGAAGCATTACAACGCAGCGGGCGCGATCTGCGGGCGCTCTACGCTGAACGTGGAGTGGACGTAATCTACCTGCCAGTTCCGGATTTTGGAGTTCCATCGCCAGAATTGTTGGCAGCCGGGTTAAAGGGTGCTTTGGAGAAGGTAGAGGTGGCTGGCAATATCGCCGTTCATTGCAATGCCGGCATTGGGCGAACGGGTTTGTTCCTGGCTTGTTTGGCTAAATGGGTGCTTCATCTGGATGGTGAACAGGCGGTGCAATGGGTGCGGCAGTATCTCCCTGGAGCGGTCGAGGTCGAGGAGCAGATTCGATTTGTTCACCATTTTGGCGCCTGAGGTTGCTTGCTTGTACCGGATTTTTGAAGTTGTATAATTCCTATTCCGAACCTGTGGGTGTGGGATTTGTAGGATCTGGAGCTGCTTATGTTAATTACCAATGCTACCTTGATTACCTGGGATGACCCAAACCGGGTTTTAGACCAGCATGCGCTGTATATTTCCGGTGAATTAATCGCCGATATTGGGCCAATGGCTGAACTGGAGGCGCGCTATCCCCAGGCTGAACGCCTGGATGCCGCCGGGCAGTATGTGATGCCTGGAAATATTTGCGCGCATACACATTTTTATGGGGCGTATGCACGCGGCCTGGCAATCCCAGGCTCGGCTCCAAAGGATTTCCCCGAAATTTTACAGAAGTTGTGGTGGCCCCTGGATAAAGCTCTCACTCTGGAGGATGTGCGTACCTCCGCTGAAGTGATGGTGTTGGATGCCATCCGCCACGGCACCACGACGTTGGTCGACCATCACGCCTCACCGAATGCCATTGATGGATCATTAGATGTCATCGCTGAAGTGGTGGAATCTGCTGGGATGCGAGCTGTGCTGTGTTACGAAGTGACAGATCGCAACGGTCCGGATGGCGCAAAGGCGGGCATTCGGGAGAATGTACGCTTTCTCAAGAAGCTGGCTGAGCGGGACAGCCTGCGCTTACCTCACATTGCTGGCTTATTGGGTCTGCACGCGGGATTGACCCTCTCTGGCGAGACTCTGGATGCCTGCCGCCAGGCAGTGGCAGAAGACGTGGGCTTTCACATCCACGCCGCAGAGCATGAATCTGATGAATATGATAGCCTGGCAAAATCGGGGCTGCGCGTTATCGACCGCCTGTACCAACATAAAATCCTGGGTTCGATGAGCGTAGTGGCCCACGCCATCCACGTGGACGCCCGGGAGATCAACCTGCTGGCGGAAACTGGAACGTGGGTCACTCACCAGCCGCGGTCCAATATGAACAATGGAGTCGGGGCGGCGCCGGTGGAATCGCTCATGCGCGCCGGTGTGCCGGTGTGTATTGGCACAGATGGCTTTTCACACACCATGTGGGAGGAATGGAAGACGGCTTACCTGCTTCACAAAGTGTGGCACCGTGACCCGCGCCGCATGAATGGCAACGATGTTGTGGCGATGGGGGTTTATAATAATGCCTCGATGGCGGGAATGTTTTTTCCACAAGCGCGGCTGGGAGTGTTAGCTCCAAGCGCCCATGCGGATATTATCCTTGTGGAGTATCACCCCCACACTCCCCTGACGACGGATAATCTGCCCTGGCATATCCTTTTTGGTTTCAATGAAAGCATGGTAACCACCACGATTGTCCATGGTAAAGTCTTGATGAAAGATTACCGGGTTTTAACCATGGATGAACATGCCGTTACTGCCAATGCGCGTTCCCGGGCGCCGCAGGTGTGGGAACGCTACTACGCGCAATTTTAACCCTCTCCCAGGAGAATAATTTCTATGGATTTACCCACGATCGCAATCTTAGGCGGCACCGGCAAAGAGGGAAAAGGGCTGGCGTACCGTTGGGCGAAAAACGGTTACCCCATTCTGATCGGCTCGCGCCAGGCCGAAAAGGCGGAAGCCGCCGCAGCTGAGCTGCGTGACCTGATCGGTGCAGACGCTGGAATCCTGGGATTACTAAACCCACAGGCGGCAGCTCAGGCCCAGGTGTTGGTGCTCACGGTCCCTTACTCTGCTCATCGCGCCACGTTGGAAACCATCTGCGACCAGGCGCAAGGCAAGCTCCTGGTGGATGTCACCGTGCCTCTGGTGCCCCCCAAAGTGACACGGGTCCAGATGCCCCCAGCCGGTTCAGCCGCTCAGGAAGCCCGAGAAATCCTTGGGGAGGGGGTAGAGGTGGTCGACGCGTTTCAAAATATCTCCTATGAACATCTTCTGCAGGATGAAATTGTAGAGTGTGATGTGCTGGTGTGCGGCACCAGTAAAGCTGCCCGCATGCAGGTTCTCGACCTGGTTAAAGCTGCCGGCCTCATTGGATGGGACGCTGGACCGATCGAAAATGCGGTTGTCGTGGAAGGCATGACCTCAGTGTTAATCAATCTGAATAAGCAGTATGGTGTACAATCCTCAGGGATCCGCATCACTGGGATCCCGCGTGATTAGTACTCATATACCTCAGTCCCACCCTATTTTTGAGATCGCCTCTAGTTGAGAGCGCGCCTTCCACTCCGTTGACCTTATAACTCGATCCGCAGAAATTTATCCCTGCTCGAACATGACGCTGATCCTCACACCTCTGCCTGGCATTCCACTGATCGCCCCTGGCGATGACCTTGCCCCAATCACGCTGGATGCATTAAAGCGCGCTCGCTTGACCCTGGAGGCGGGAGATATTCTGGTCTATGCCCAGAAAATCATTTCCAAGGCGGAAAACCGTCTGGTCAACCTGGCAACCATCCAGCCATCGCAATGCGCATTGGAACTGGCTGGCAAGACTGAAAAAGATCCACGCCTGATGGAACTGGTGTTGCAGGAGAGCCGGCAGGTGCTGCGGACGCGACCGGGGTCGATCATCGTGGAGCACCGGCTGGGTTTCGTTTGCGCCAATGCCGGAATCGATCATTCCAATGTTGCCGGTGAAGGCAGTCCGGGCGAAGAATGGGTGCTGCTACTGCCTGAAAATCCTGATGCATCTGCCCAGGCGCTGCGCCAACGCCTGCAAGCGGCGAGTGGAACTGACCTGGGCGTGATGGTCATTGATTCGCACGGGCGCGCCTGGCGGTTGGGCACGGTGGGGATCGCAATTGGGCTGGCAGGCTTGCCCGGATTGGTGGATTTGCGCGGGCAGCCAGATTTGTTTGGGTATAATCTGCGTATCACCCAGGTGGGCGCGGGCGATGAGCTGGCAGCGGCAGCTTCATTGGTTATGGGACAGGCGGCTGAGGGCACTCCGATTGTACACGTGCGCGGCTTCCCTTACCCATTGCGTGAGGCTGCTCTAAGCGAGTTAGTGCGACCTAAAGAAACCGACCTCTTCCGGTAATCCCATGCATGGAATTGTCTCTGTACTGAATGACCCGCATTATAAATTCGTAGAGGATCTATGGACCGAGCTGGAGCTGGGGTGCAGGTTGGAAGGGATCAAGAAAACGCCCATTCCGCATTTTTCCTGGCAGGTGTCGGAAGATTATGACTTTGATCGCCTGAAAGCCGCATTGCAGGTGATCGCCCAAACCAACCAGCCATTCACCGTGCGTACCACCGGATTGGGCGTTTTCAGCGGACAAAATCAGGTGTTGTATATCCCCGTCGTGCGAGATGCGCGCCTCAGCGAGCTGCATGCGCAGATCTGGTTGGCGCTTTCTGAGTTGAGCGTTAAACCCAGCCCGCTCTATTCTCCCCAGGTATGGGTCCCGCATATCACCTTGGCGCATAAAGACCTGGACCGGGATGCGTTAGATTGCGCCATGCATATATTAGCCTTTCGGAACTACGATTGGGAGATCCGGGTTGATAATCTTTCCCTGGTTTTTCAGGAGAACGACCAGGTAGGAGCGCTGCAATACCGGCTTGCCATGATAGGATCTCTATGATTTCAGAAACCTTCTGGCAGGTATTGGAAAGCTGGGTACGTGAAAAGTCGATCGAGATTGATCGACCGAGAGGTTCAGCCCATCCACGCTTTCCAGACCAGGTCTATCCGTTAGATTATGGCTACCTGGAGGGCACCTCAGCTGGAGATGGGGATGGTATCGATGTATGGATCGGCTCACAGGCTGAACGGAATTTGCAGGCAGTGGTTCTGACGGTGGATCAGGTAAAGATGGATGCTGAGATCAAGCTCCTGGTAGGTTGCACTCCAGATGAACAGCAGGTGATCCTGGAATTTCTGAATCAGCACAGCATGCGGGCATTGCTCGTACATTCTCGACTCGCTGGTCTGGGGCTGATCCATGAGCGGAGGTCGATCCGGCGATTTACCCGGCAGGAAGTGGCGCGAGACCTGTTGGAGCGCGTCCTGCTAGCCGCTTCTCAAGCGCCTTCGGCGCACAACCAGCAGCCCTGGCGTTATGTTGTGTTGGAGACCTCGCAAGCCCGCGAACGCCTGGCAAAAGCCATGGGGAACGATTTCCGTAAAGACCTGCAAGCCGATGGCTTTACCCTGGAAACGGTAGAATTCCAGGTGGAACGTTCGTACCAACGGATCGTCCAGGCGCCCGTCGCGATTCTGATATGCCTGGATATGGTGACTGTCGACTCCTACCCGGATGCCTCCCGCCAGAGGGCAGCCTTTTTGATGTCTGTCCAGAGTGTGGCGATGGCAGGAGAAAACCTGCTCCTGGCTGCCCATGCAGTCGGGTTGGGGGCGGTGTGGATGTGCGCCCCACTCTTTACCCCGCAGGTCGTGCAGGAAGCTTTTTCCTTGCCGAGTGGATGGCAGCCACAGGGATTGGTGCTTTTGGGGTATCCTGAAAAACCATCCTCGCCACGAGAGCGCAAACCGCTCTCGGATATTTGCATGTACATTCAGGATGAATAGACCTGCCGTGCGCGTCTTGGATCCTAAAGTGGTCGCTCTGGCTGGAGGGGTAGGAGGCGCCAAGCTGGCAGACGGTTTGGCCCGGCGTCTGCCTGCCCAAGATTTGACTGTCATTGTCAATACCGGCGACGATTTCGATCATCTGGGCCTGAAAATTTGCCCAGACCTGGATACAGTGTGCTATACCCTGTCTGGGCTGGCGAATCCGGTTACCGGATGGGGGCAGGCGAATGAAAGCTGGAATGCGCTGGAAAGTCTGACTGCCTTGGGAGGGCCAGCCTGGTTCAGATTGGGGGATCGGGATTTGGGCACCCACCTGGAACGCACTCGTCGCCTGCGCCAGAGCCAGACCCTCAGCCAGATCACCAAAGATTTCTGTCTGGCATGGGGTTTGCACCTTACAGTTTTGCCAATGAGTGATGACGCTATACCCACGTGGGTGTATACTGAAGAGGGTGAACTGCCATTTCAAGAATACTTCGTTCGGCGCCAGTGCCAGCCGAAGGTGCGCGGTTTCCGCTTCGAAGGCGTTGAGATCGCCCATCCAGCGCCAGGTGTCCTCGAAGCGATCAACTCAGCCGGCCTGGTAGTATTGTGCCCCTCAAATCCGTGGGTGAGTATCGATCCCATCCTGTCTATACCGGGAATTCGCACGGCTCTGAACGATAAAAATGTTGTGGCTGTCTCGCCGATCATCGATGGGGAAACTGTGAAAGGACCAGCCGCAAAAATGTATTCTGAGCTGGGGATCCAGCCTTCCGCTGCCGCGGTAGCAAGGCACTACCAGGGTTTGCTTTCAGGTTTTATAATCGATTCTCGCGATCATTCCCGTGCTGCAGAAATTGAGTCTCTCGGGATGAGGGTCTTGGTCACCGCCACCCTCATGAAAACGTCAGACGATCGCCGCCGTCTGGCGCAGGAGGTGGTGGAATTTGGGTTACAATTAAGTAAAGGGGGTGAACGACAATCAAATAGGATTTCGGCGCCATCCGTGCAGCACCAGGAGAAGGCTGAGCGTGATGGTTAATCCACACTTCGAAGAGAGATCGCCCGCATTGAATAGCGTGTGTTTACGAATGTCTGATCGTGCCTCATTACAGATAGAAGTTATGCAGTTCAGGGAATAAAAAGAGGTGTGTGGGCGGGCGTAGCCCGCCCACACACCCCCTTTTCCCCCTCCAACTGCGTAAGTCCTGACAGAAACGGAGATACACACATGACACTATGGGCGATTGTCCCGGTAAAACCGCTTCGTCGCGGAAAGTCGCGCTTGGCGGGTGTACTTGACCAGGAGGAACGCGCCGATCTTAACAGCCGGTTGTTAGTCCACACCGTGGAAACGCTGGCTGCAATTCCGGAAATTGAGCACGTATTGGTGATCAGCCGCGACCCTGCGGCGCTAGCGCTGGCGCGCGATCATGGAGCGCGCACGGTGCAAGAGAATGGTGCTCCACAATTGAATGTCGCCCTGACCCGGGCAACTGTTGTCGTCAAAAGCTACCTGACCCGAGGGGTCTTGATCATACCTGCCGATCTGCCACTGATCACACCTGAAGATGTCCGTGTGATGCTTGAGCGGGCTAAAGACCCGCCTGTGGTGGTCGTAGCGCCAGATCGTCATCGCCAGGGCACCAATGCCCTGCTGGTTTGCCCGGTGGGTTTGATCGATTATGAATTTGGCCCAAGGTCTTTTGACCGTCATTGCCAGCGCGCAATCCAAGGCGGCGCCCGCCTGGAAATTTGCGAGCTGCCTTCCTTGGCCCTGGATATGGACCTTCCAGAAGATCTCGAACTGGTTGGTGAATCCCTGGATTGGAAGAGCGATGGCTGAAGCCACACTTCAGAAATAAATAACCGCAGAATCAGGAGGATGAATGTTCCCGAGAGTAGCCCTGTATTTACAAGACGCCCATGATCTGCGAGATGGGCTTGAGTATGTGCGCTACGCAGAGCAGCGCGGCTTTGAAGCGGTGTGGCAGGCTGAATCGCGCCTGGTGCGCGATGCCATTGTTCCAATGGCAGCCTACGCGGCCGTCACCGAGCGGTTGAAAATTGGCTCTGGGGTGATCAACAACTGGACGCGCAACATCGGGCTGCTGGCAGCCACTTTCTTGACCCTGGACGACCTGGCCCCTAACCGGGTGATCTGTGGGATTGGAGCGTGGTGGGATCCGCTGGCTCGCAATGTCGGCATCGAGCGGCGCAAGCCGCTGACTGCCATGCGTGAAACCGTCGAAGTGCTGCGGCGCTTATTGAAGATGGAGCGGGTAACCTTCCATGGGGAGTTCCATCATGTGGATGGCATTGAGCTGGATGTGGTGCATGGGCGGCGAGAGCCGCGCAACGTGGCGATCATGATCGGCGCGACCGGCGACCAGATGATGGAGATGACCGGCGAAATCGCCGATGGGGCCGTGTTGAATTACTGTGTACCACCGGAATATAATGACAAAGCCCTGGAATTGTTGGATAAAGGCGCCCGCAAAGCCGGCCGCAGCCTGGATCAGATCGACCGGCCTCAGCTGGTGGTTTGCTCCGTGGATCATGATCGCGATCGGGCGATCGATACGACCCGCGGTCTGCTCACACAATACCTGGCACAGCAGCCGCATATTGCCAAGGCCTCGGGGGTCTCTACAGAAGTCGTAGCGCAAATCCAGTCGCTTCTGGGTTGGCCCGCTACCAAGCAGCAGATCGATAGAGCCAAGCATCTGGTGCCCGAGGAATTGATCCACCGCATTACCGCCTCAGGAACACCGGACGAAGCTCGCGCCAAGGTACAAGAATATATCCGGCATGGAGCTACGTGCCCAATTTTGTATCCGGTTGGCGGAGATGTGAGACTGTTGATCGATACTTTCACCAGCGTGTAACCCAAGTCATGAATAAGCAGCCCAACTCACGTAAATGTTTTGTTTGCGGGGTCGATAATCCATTCGGCTTGCAGCTCAAATTCTACGATCTTGAGCCGGGTGAAGTCCTGGTTGAATTCACCGTCCCGGAGCGCTTCCAGGGTTACCCTGGCATCGTTCACGGGGGTATTGTAGCCGCGATGCTGGACGAAGTGACAAGCCGCACTTTAATGGGGGAAGTCGAGGCGCCTCGCTTCATGTACACCGCCCGGCTGGAAGTGCGCTACCGGAAGAATGTGCCGGTAGGGCAGCCGCTGCGCATCTTGGGTCATGCTGGTAAGAACAAACGCCACACCGCCACTGCTACCGGAGAGATTTTCGGGCCGGATGGCGAATTGCTGGCAGAAGCCGAGGCTCTATTGGTGAATGTTCCGCAGACTGCGATCGAAAGTGTCGACCTGAAAGAGTTGGGCTGGAAAGTCTACGAGGATTGAGCATTATGATTGTCGAATACTTCCGCCCCGAAACCCTGGTAGAGGCTCTGGATTTACTCTCTCGCAAGGGAATAAAAACTGTTCCTTTGGGCGGCGGGACTGCACTCAACCAGCCTTCTGCAGAGCAGGTAGCAGCCGTGGATCTGCAGGCCTTGGGGCTGAACCAGGTGGAGCTGCATGGGCAAACTTTGGCAGTGGGGGCCATGACCACCTTGCAAGCGATCCTGGAGCATCCGGATACCCCCGAAGTATTGGCGAAGGTAATCCGGTATGAAGCCAGCTACAATTTGCGCCAGGCAGCCACCATTGCTGGAACTTTGATGTCGGCCAGCGGGCGTTCGCCCTTCGCCACCCTCCTGCTGGCGTGGGACGCCCTGTTAGAGATGCACCAGGCAGGTAAAGAACCCGAAAGTGTGGGGCTGGGAGATGTGCTGCCCGTGCGCGTTGAGGCTTTGCACAACAGGCTGATCACGAAGGTGATCCTGGGGCAAAATGTGCGTGTGGGGTATGAATACGTGGCGCGCACTCCAGCCGATTTGCCGCTGGTTTGCGTGAGCGTTGCCCGTTGGCCCTCCGGACGAACGCGGTTGGCGTTGGGCGGGTATGGAGCTGCGCCGGTGCTGGCGATGGATGGACCGCAGGCGGATGGCCTGGAACAGGCGGCCCGCGATGCGTATAGCCAAGCAGGGGATGAATGGGCCAGCGCCGACTATCGCCGGGAGGCGGCAGCAACCCTGGCGCTGCGCTGCTTCCAGGCCCTGAAATAAGGAATTATCGTATTTACTCAACTCAATAATCCTATTCCCTATGAAGGTATAATCAATAAAACTTATCCGAATAAGAAATATTTTTCGGGCAGGTTCTAAATGAGTTCGCCTGCATGGAGTACTCAATTACCGCACAAAGAGGTGTAAATGGATAAAACGTTTCACATTAACAACAGGAGTAGCATCGCCGCGCATATGGCAGCGGGTGATCTAATGTTGTTTTTCAGTGGGGAAAGTGTGCGAAAGACAGCAGATGAGAATTACCCGTTTTTTACAAACCGTAACTTTCTTTATCTGACTGGTGTAAAGCAGGAGCAGTCTGCACTGCTGCTGCATAATAAGGATAGGATCATTCAAGAGAGACTGTTTGTCCTGAAACCGGATATAGTACAAGAGGTCTGGACGGGCAGGCGATTCACAGATGAAGAACTCCATGAAATTAGCGGTATTGAGCAAATTGAAGACATCAATCATCTGAATCGAGCACTCGATACGCTGCTGGCTTCACAGCCCTTCAGCGCACTTTGGCTGTGTTTTGATGCGATGTCCCCGGAACGGTCGTTTGATACTGAACGTGAGTTTGGCACTCACATTCGGAACCGTTATCCCCAGGTTGTGATCAAGAACAGCTATCCCCTGGTGTGCGCGCTGCGTAAGGTCAAGTCACCGGGCGAAATTGATGCGGTCCGCCGGGCAATGCAAATCACCGAAGCGGGCATCCGTCAGATCATGCAGATTGCCAGGCCCGGACGGATGGAGTACGAACTTGAAGCAGCATTCAATGCTGAGCTTGCCGCTCATGGACAGCGCAGAACCGCCTTTCCATCTATTCTTTCTGCCGGTGAGCGAAATTTTTACTTGCACTATTCCACCCTTCAGGGCTGTGTGGCGGATGGCGACCTCATCCTCGCCGATGTTGGCGCAGTGTACGATGAATATGGCACCGATATCTCGCGAGTATTCCCTGCGAACAAGCGATTCAGCGAACAGCAGGCACAGATCTACCAGATTGCCTACGAGGCCAATCGAGCGATTATAGCGCAGGTGCATCCAGGCGTGTCATTTAGCATGCCAAACCGGGTCTGCCGGGAAGTCGCTTTCGAAGGGCTCAAAACGCTCGGTCTATTGAACGACTTCGCCGATATTGGCAGGTATGTCTGGCATGGGACCACCCATCATGTCGGGCTGGATACCCACGATGTAGGCGGATATGAAGAACCGATGACTGAAAATATGATATTTACAGTCGATGCAGGCATTTATGCGCGCGAGTGGGGCATTGGATTGCGGATTGAGGACAATGTGCTGGTAACTGCCGATGGTTGCGAAAATCTCTCAGCCTCCATTCCGGCGACGATTGAAGAGATTGAGGCAATAATGGCACAGTAGCTGGCATGCCGTGCACCTGTTCTCGGAAACCGTCCAGATGCTGGATTTCCGCATGGCCGGAAAACGCTCAGTTAATCATGGTTCAACACACCCAATCCCCCACTTTTTGAGACGATCCGAAATATTCTAGGTATCGAAGACCATATCGAGTAATCCCTTCAGGAAATACTCGACCGCGCCTTGTAAAGCAATATTCCCGGCCATACCGTAAACAGGCCCCATCGTTCCTTGCATTTCGGGGTGGCTCTTCACATAAGCAACCGCCTCTCTCAAGTCGCCGAGGAAGCGCTCCACGAAGCCTGGCTGCGTGTGCCGGATGGTCAGTGCCATGTGCACAGCCGGGGGCAGTTGGAGCCCATTCAGGCTCCAGCCTTTTTTGGTCATGTAATCGGAAACGGCATAGATATCCAAGGAATCCGAGCCGAATGCGATGACGAATAAAGGATCGCCAAGCAGTTTCAGATCGGGAATGGCGCGGATCTCGCGTTTGAGCACTTCTGTCGTTTGTAAAATGCGCTGGGCAGCTTGCAGATAGCCTTCCTCGCCCAGGTGGACCATTGCAGCCCAACAGGCCGCACTGAGCGCGCCAGGCCGGCTGCCAGCCAGGGTGGGTGAAAAATATAATCCACCGGGCCATTGTGTGGTGGTGTAGTATTGATAATGGCGCAGATCGCGACCGCGGTACAGCACCACTGAAGTCCCTTTAGCTGCGTAACCATATTTATGCGTATCTGCAGACATCGAAGTCACGCCGGGCAGGCGAAAATCGAAAGGCGGCACCGGATAACCTAATTTTTCCGCCCAGGGCAGGATGAAACCACCCAGGCAGGCGTCCGTGTGGAAGCCGATCCCGCGCTCCCGCGCCATTTCGGAAAGCTCTTCAATCGGATCGATGATCCCGTGCGGAAATGGTGGAGCAGAGCCGACCAGGACGATGGTATTGGGAGTGATAGCCGCTCGCATGGCATCTACATCTGCGCAGAAGTCTGCCTCCACAGGGATGCGCACCATCTTGATCCCGAAATATTGCGAGGCTTTGTCGAATGCGGCATGGGCGGTATTCGGTACGACCATCTCCGGGTCGGTTATACCTTTCTTATCCCGCGCCCAATCGCGATAAGTTTTCATTGCCAACAGGATGCTCTCGGTCCCCCCGGAGCTGACTGTGCCCACGATTTCATCGCTGGTCTTGCCTGATCCCAACATGTGGGCCGTCATCGAGACGATCTCGGCCTCGAATTTGACATTACTGGGCCAGACGTCAAAATGCAGCGGGTTGCTTTGCGAGTTGATGGCGTAAACCTGGTTCTGGAAGTCGATGTGGCTCTGGTCTCCGTGGTAGACAGCACCAGAGACAAAGCCATTCCGCCACTTCGGTTCCTCGAAATGGAAGAAAGCCTGCATTTCTTCCAGGATCTGCTCCTTGGAGCGGCCCTTGGCAGGCAGTTGGGTGTAAGTTTCAAAACCATCGTGGTAGGGTTTGATGCTGGCTTGCAGGTCTTGCATGATTTGATTTGGGTCCATTCGTAGCTCCTTGGGGTTAGAGCGCTCCCCCAGGGTCATTTTACCACCCCTCCCTGGCAGGCTGCCAGAGAGTCTCTCAAAATAGCCCGGAAGATGGTTCTCGAGCCGAGTTCTGGTCGGTTATTCGCCAGGGCATTATAATTATAGAAGTTACGGAGTTCCGGGGAAAATAGGGGGTGTGTGGGCAGGCCTAGCCGCTCACAACCCTCTTCCCCCACCAACTGCGTAAGTCCTATAGGGTTTGAGTAGGATTTGTTGACAAGGAAAGATGAAAATTGAGCCTGAACTATTCTCGGTGAAGGGACCATGGAAATCTACTTAGAAATCAACCGCCAGAAACAGACGATTGAGGCTGCACCAGGTGATTCCTTGCTCAAAGTCCTGCGCCGTCTGGGATACTTCAGCGTTAAACATGGCTGTGAAAGCGGGGAATGCGGGGCTTGCGCTGTCCTGTTGGATGGCAAACCGGTAAATACCTGTGTGATGTTAGCTGCTCAAGCCAGCGGGCACCGCATCGAGACGATCGAAGCGATCGGCCAACACCCCGAACAGGGCTGGCGGCTTACCGATGGCTTGCACCCCTTACAAAAGGCTTTCATCGAAAGCGGGGCTATTCAATGCGGGTACTGCACCCCGGCCCAAATCCTTGCAGCAAAAGAGCTGCTGGAACGTAATCCAAATCCGAGTGAAGCGGAAGTGCGCGATGCACTTTCCGGTGTTCTCTGCCGCTGCACCGGATACCTCAAACCGGTGCAGGCAGTTTTGCATGCCGCGGCTGTACTGCGTGGAGTAATCCCGGAGGCGGATCCGGGTGGCGTGCTGCCCTTTCAGGCAAGGGATTCCGGTCCAGCCATAGGCCAAGACGAAAGCCCCGCACCTTTTTCACCCAGCCTGTCCACCTCCACCCAGGTGATGCCTAAGGTGCTGGTTGCCCCCCAATCTCAGCCATACCAGCGTGTGGGCAAGCCTGAAATCAAAGTGGACGCGATCAAGCTGGTGCAGGGCAAACCGGCTTTTACTGCCGATTTTGAAATGCGCGGTATGTTGGTGGCGAAAGTGCTGCACAGCCCGCATGCGCATGCACATATCAAACACATCGATGCCAGCCGCGCTCGCGAGCTGCCGGGGGTTGCGGCAGTACTCACTTGGCAGGATATCCCGCGCGTGGCATATTCCACTGCCGGGCAGTCCGATCCGCTCCCAGGACCGTTGGACACCTTCAGTCTGGATCATAAAGTGCGCTTTGTCGGCGACCGGGTCGCCATGTTGGCAGCAGAGACGGAAGAGATCGCCGAGCAGGCGCTCAAGTTGATCGAGGTCGAATACGAAGTGTTGCCGGCGCTGTTGGATCCTGCGAATGCGATGCAGCCGGGCGCGCCGCGCCTGCACGACCAGCCTGAATACGTCGATTTTGCTGAATCCGACCCGAGCCGCAACCTGGCAGCCCACATCCGCATCGATATCGGGGATGTGGAGAGAGGTTTTCGGGAAGCGGACCTGATTTTCGAAGAAGAATATGAAGTGCCTAAAGTGCAGCAGGCGCATATCGAACCCCATGTAGCGCTTTCCTATTGGGATGAAGATGATCGCCTGGTGATCCGCACCAGCACCCAGGTGCCGTTTCACGTTCGCCGCATCCTGGCGCCCGTCTTGAAGCTGCCGGTAAAGCGCATCCGGGTGATTAAGCCGCGCATCGGCGGGGGTTTCGGCGGCAAACAAGAGGTGCTGATCGAAGACGTTGTTGCCCATTTGACCATCGCCACAAAAAGACCAGTGATTTACGAATATACCCGGGAAGAGGAATTTACCGCGGCACGCTCGCGCCACCCGATGCGCGTGCGCATGAAGACCGGCGTCAAAATGGATGGCACCATGACCGCCAATGCGATGGTGGTGCTCTCCGATACGGGTGCATACGGCTGCCATGCGCTCACAGTCACAGGTAATACCGGTCATAAATCGATGGCGCTGTACGTTGGCGATGGTCCCTATCGACAGAATCCGAATATCCGTTTCTACGCGGATATCGTCTATACCAACCACCCACCGGCGGGAGCTTACCGCGGCTATGGGGTGCCGCAAGGCTATTGGCCGGTGGAACGTCATATGGAAAAGATCGCCCGCGCCCTGAAGCTGGACCCGCTTGAATTTCGCTTGAAAAATGCCTTGCGCGCAGGTGAGCTGCACCCCTTCAGCACCGCCTGGAGCGAGGGGCGCGAGCCTCGCCCGGAGATTATTGAGACCTGCGCGCTGGAGGAATGCGTGGCTCAAGGGCGGGCTGCCATTGGATGGGATCAAAAATATGGGAACTTGCAATGGCAGCTAAGCATAGGCGCTCCCCACTTGCGACGCGGCATTGGAGTGGCGTTGGTCATGCAGGGCACCGCTATCCCATACCTGGATATGGGCGGCGCCAGCATTAAAATGAACGATGACGGCTCGTTTAACCTTTTGGTGGGCGCTACGGACCTTGGCACGGGTTCTGATACCGTCCTGGCGCAGATGGCAGCCGAGGTGTTGGGCGTGCCGTTGGAAGATATGATCACTTACTCGTCGGATACCGATTTCACCCCCTTCGATAAGGGCGCGTATGCCTCCAGCACCACCTATATTTCTGGGGCAGCCGTGGCTAAAGCAGCGCAGATCGTTGCTGAGCGCATTCGCAGCCGTGCAGCGCGCATGTTGGATGACGGTGGAAGTCTGCGTGCCGAGGATATTCGGCTGGTAGACCGGCGGGCGGTCGCTCCCGATGGACGCTATAAAACGCTGGCTGAGATTGCCCTGGATGCCCTGCACCACACCGACCAGGAGCAGATTATGGGCGTGGCGTCTTACATGTCTCCGGTTTCGCCGCCCCCCTTCGCTGCTCAATTCGCGGAAGTCATTGTGGATATACAGACCGGGCAGGTCAAAGTTGAAAAGCTGGTCATGGCGGTGGATTCGGGAATTATCGTCAATCCAATCACGGCTTCAGGGCAAATTGAAGGTGGCATGACACAAGCGTTAGGTTATGCGGTATGCGAAGAAATGCGGTATGATGAACAGGGTCGCGCCCGCGAGCGTGACCTGCGCGATTACCATATCTTCCAGGCGCACGAAATGCCGGAACTGGAAACCATCTTCGTTGAGACATTTGAGCCCTCACATCCCTTTGGGGTCAAGGCCGTAGCAGAAATTCCCATGGATGGAGTTGCACCTGCAGTGGGGAACGCTGTGCTGGATGCCAGCGGGGCGCAGGTCTTAGCGAATCCGGTCACTCCCGAAAAGGTATGGCATGCTTTACAATCCGCGGACTAACCGCAATATCCAGGTATAATCGCGGGATTCCGCGCCAAGATTCCCGCCCTGTATTCGAAAGGACTTCAGGATCGATATTCTATGAGCCGTACTTACGTCATTGGTCATGTGAATCCGGATACCGATTCAATTGCCGCAGCAGTCGGCTATGCCTGGTTGCTGCGTGAGCGGGATGGCATGGAAGTGGTTGCCGCCCGTGCGGGAGCTGTTAACCCGCAAACCACCTGGGTGCTCAAACGCCTGGGGCTCGAGGCTCCCATGCTGCTGACAGATGCCTCTCCACGCTTTGAGGCAGTCGCACACCGCCTGGATACAGCCTCCCCCGATTCCCCCCTGCGCCAGGCGTGGGCTATCACCAGCCGCACCGGGGGGCTGGCTCCAATTGTCAATGAAGACGGCACCCCGTTTGGGATGATCACCGGAGGCAGCCTTTTTGATTTCCTGGCAAAGCTGGTAGGACCGCATCCCCAGCGACAGGAGATGCGCATATCTGAAATCCTGGATTTGCCTTGCCGGGAGGCCTGCGATTTGAAGGTGCCGCGCTTCCAGGCCAGCACGCGGATTCGCGATGTGATCAACCGGATTTTGCGCGAAGAGCACAATGATTTCCTGGTGGTGGATGATCAAGGGCTATATGTGGGCGTATGTTTCCAGCGGGATGTATTGAACCCGCCGCGCCTGCGCCTGGTGTTGGTGGACCATAACGAACCGGGTCAGGCTCTGGGCTCGCTGGAAGATGCCGATCTGTTGGAAATTCTGGATCACCACCGGCTGGGCAACGCTTCCACCCATGTACCCATCCGCTTTACGGTGGATATCGTCGGCAGCACCAGCACTCTGGTATCAGAACGCATTGAAGACGCTGGCTTGAGCGCTCCGCCGGCTATGGCAGGTTTACTCCTGGCAGGTCTGCTATCTGACACCCTTATTTTGACTTCTCCAACCACAACGGAACGCGATAAACGCGCCTCAGACCGCCTGGCGCGCTGGGCCTTTGTGCGCAATGGTCCTCTGGCGGGCGAGACGGTGCCCGGTTACGGGCAGCAGGTGCTGCGCGCGGGATCGGGACTTTCCAGCCGCGATCCCGCAGAAGTGGTGCGAACCGATCTCAAGATGTACGAGGCTGGAGGTCTCACCTTCGCCATCGCCCAGGCAGAGGTAACCGATCTGCTGCAACTTGACGAGCACCGGGAACCTTTGCAGGAGGCCCTGGAAGATTTACGCCAGAGACGCGCTGTGGATTTTGCTATGCTGATGGTCACCGATGTGGTCAGCGGTTCCAGCAGGCTGATTATCGCCAACGGACCACCGGTGTTGGATGATTTGCCGTATCCACCCCAATTGGATGGCACACGCCTGGCGGAAGGGGTTGTTTCCCGCAAAAAGCAATTGCTGCCGGTGGTATTGGGATTGTTGGAGAGTTGAAATCGATGAGCGGCGACCCATTTATAGTCAGGGATACTGATCATGATTTACAAAGCGCTTGCTAAAATAGAGGCCAAGAACGAAGCTGGAGCACTGTGCACCGTGGTGCGCAGCCACGGTTCCACCCCGCGCCATACGACCAGCAAGATGTTGGTGTACCCGGATGGCAGCATCCTGGGCACTGTGGGGGGCGGTGAAATGGAAAATCGAGTAATTGCCCAGGCCCTGGCTGCGATTGGCGATGGGAAACCGCGCCTCTTGGAATACAGCTTGACTGACCCGCAGCGCGGCGATCCGGGGGTATGCGGGGGTCAATTGGAGATTTTTGTGGAACCTATCATACCGAAAGCTACTCTGGTTGTGATCGGAGCCGGGCATGTGGGCAAGGCTGTAGCCCACCTGGCAAAATGGCTGGGCTTTTACGTGGTGGTGAGCGATGATCGACCGGGTTTTTGCGACCCTGAGTCGGTGCCCGGTGGAGACGCTTATTACCCCGTGGAGATGCAAGAGCTCCCCAAGCATCTGGCGATCACCCCCTACACCTACCTGGTTTTAACCACGCGCGGCGTCAATATCGATGCTCCTGGAATGCCGGCTTTGCTCGAATCACCCGCGGCTTATATCGGGGTTATTGGCTCGCAACGGCGCTGGTCAGAAGCCCGCAAGCAGCTCTTAAAAGCTGGAGTGTCGGAAGAGCAGCTCGCCCGGGTGCGCTCGCCGATTGGCCTGGAGCTTAATGCGGAGACTCCAGAAGAAATCGCAGTGAGCATCCTGGCAGAGATCATCATGCTGCGCCAGGGTGGAGATGGCACTCCGATGGCGTCCAGGCGGTAGATCGTTATTTCGAAAAAGAAACAAACAGGAATTGGATTTTGGAGCATCCATGTGGCATGAATATTTCAATGTAACCAACCTGGAAGAGGCTGTTAAAATTCTGGCTGAGCGGGGTGAGAAAGCGCGTATTATCGCGGGAGGGACGGACTTGATCCTGGAAATGGAGCGCGGCGTACGAAAGGGTATCGATACCCTGGTGGATATCACCCGTGTCCCTGGGCTGGATCAGATCGTACTGGATGAAGATGAGGTGATTCACCTGGGTCCGCTGGTCACCCATAACCATTGCGTGGCCTCCAAGATCATCGTGGAACGCGCCTTCCCGCTGGCACGAGCAGCGTGGGAGGTGGGCGCACCCCAAATTCGAAATCGTGGCACAGTAGCGGGCAATCTGATCACGGCTTCACCCGCCAATGATACGATCACGCCCTTGATGGCTTTAGGGGCAAAGTTGACCTTGCTGTCGGTGAATGGGCAGCGGGTGATCCCGCTGGAGCAGTTTTATACTGGCGTGCGGCGCACCAACATGCGTCCTGATGAGATCCTGGTGGATATCGCTTTTCCAGCCCTCAGCAGCCACCAACGCGGGACGTTTTTCAAGATGGGATTGCGCCGTGCGCAGGCGATTTCGGTTGTCGATGCTGCTGTGGTGTTGACCCTGGATGGTGAAAAAGTGGAGAAGGCGGTCATCACCCTGGGCTCGGTGGCTCCGACCATTATCCGTGCTGTCAATGCCGAGACCTACCTGAGCGGTCGAGATCTGAATGAGGCGACCCTCCGGCATACTGCCGAGCTGGCAATGCAGGCGGCAAGCCCAATCGATGATGTGCGCGGTTCGGCAGTTTATCGAGATGAAATGGTACGAGTATGCACCTTGCGGGCCCTGACCAGTTTGCAGAATAAGGAAGAACGCAGCGGCTTCCCATCCCAGGCAGTCCTGCTTTGGGGCAACCAGTACAATGGGGAAGCGCCGCATCTTCTCAGCCCAACGCGGCATCTCCTGGGTGAGCCGATCGTGACGCGTATCAATGGGGTGGAATATCGCTTCACCAGCGGGCATGAGAAGACTCTGTTGCGCCTGCTGCGGGAAGAGGCCGGGTTAACTGGCACCAAAGAGGGTTGCACGGAGGGGGAGTGCGGCGCCTGCACCGTCTTCCTGGATGGGGTCGCGGTCATGAGCTGTTTGGTGCCGGCCCCACGCGCCCACGGCGCAGAGATCATCACAGTTGAAGGGCTTGCCAGGGAGGGAGTCTTGCACCCTGTCCAGCAGGCCTTTATTGAGGAGGGTGCCGTGCAGTGTGGCTACTGCACCCCGGGATTTTTGATGTCGGCTGCCAAACTGTTGGAAGAGAAGCCACATCCCAATAAGGATGAGATTCAACAGGCGATCACGGGCAATTTGTGCCGTTGTACGGGCTATTACATGATTGTCAAAGCCATTGAACGAGCAGCAATGTTATCCGCGTAGCGAGCCAAGGTGGAGGTGAAGAATGGCGAAGTACCAAAAATATAACCCGCGCGACCGCGCCGCACCGCGCCCCTGGAGCATCCATCCGGTCTGGCGCGGCATTGGCTGCCTGATGATGGTGATCATCCCGATCATGGCTTGGGCGGCAGCCACGCTTTTGGTGCAGGAAAATGCGAAACGCGGCTGGCTGCCCATGCCTGCGCAGCTGGTGCAAACCGTGAACCTGCCCCTGATCGGAGCTGCCCCATTTTTCTTTGCCAACTTGCTGACCGCCGTGATATTGGCGTTGATCGGCTTCGGCCTGTTTACGATAATCTATTCCATGATCTTCAGTGCGCTCGGGCCGCCGCGCTACGGCCCGCTAGATGCTCCACCCGACCACCGCCGCCCTCGGAAACGGGGTTGATAACGGGATTACTCTATACCGAATTTCGATTGGATACCAGGCTCTATTTAACGCTCTGATCGGCGAGCTCCAGGGCTTTATCCAGCACTGCAAAGCCCTCAGTTAGCTGGGCTTCGTCGATAATCAAGGGAGGGATGATCAACAGGGTGTGCCAGTGGGTATAGAGGTATAAACCGTGCTCCAGCAGGTATTTGTGCACGGCTTTCATCTCCGGGCTGCTGGCGCCGAAAGGCGCCAGCGGCTTGTTCGTTTTGCGGTCGCGCACCAGCTCGATGATACCGAATAAGCCAATTGAGCGCACTTCTCCCACCGACGGATGTTGCTCTCCCAGGTCGTTGAGCATGCGCCGCAGCACAGGCCCCATGGCAGCTGCATGCTCGATGATATGGTCCTGTTGCAGCACCTGGATGTTGGCAATTGCAGCTGCCAGGCTGATCGGGTGGGCAGTGTAGGTCAATCCACTTTGGAATACCCGCTCCTTGAAGAATTCAGCGATGTGCGGGCGCATCCCCACCGCTCCCAGTGGAGCGTAGGCAGACGTCAATCCTTTCGCCATGGTCATCAGATCGGGGACTACACCCCAATGATCGACGGCAAACCAGCGCCCGGTGCGGCCGAACCCGCTCATGACTTCATCGGCAATCAGCAAGAGGTTGTACTTGTCACACAGGGCGCGCACGCCCTGCAGGTAACCCTCTGGAGGGATGATGACCCCGTTGGTGCCGGTGACGGTTTCGATCAATATGGCAGCAATGGTATGCGCCCCTTCGTATTGGATGATCTCTTCCAGGTGGTTGAGGTAATCCTGAGTGAATTCGGCTTCGGGGATATCGGGTGTGGTGCGGTGGAAGGTAGAGCGGTAGCGATAGGGGTCCAGGAAATGTACCACTCCCGGCATCAGATCGGGTTCCCAGGCATGCCGGCGCGGGTCGCCAGTGAGCGCCATCGCTCCGGCGGTCGCCCCATGGTAGGAGCGGTAGCGCGCCAGGATTTTATGCCGCCCGGTGTAAGCGCGCGCCAGCTTGATGGCATTCTCGTTGGCGTCTGCGCCTCCCAGGGTGAAAAGGAAGCGATCTATATCGCCGGACGTGATCTCGGTTAAGAGCTTTCCCAATACGGCGCGCGGTTTGGATGCCATCCCGGGTGCGGCATAGGGCAGGGCGCGCGCTTGTTCGATAATAGCTTCGATGATGCGCGGGTCGCCATGCCCGGCATTGACGCACATGGTCATCGAGTTGAAGTCCAGATAGCGTTTACCATCGATATCCCAGAAATAGACGCCTTTTGCGCTCTTTACCGGGATAGGGGCGACTTTTCCCTGGGCAGACCAGGTCCAGAAAGTATGTTGCATCGCCAGAGGCAGGATTTCAGAATCGGGGAGATCGAACATGATACCTCGAGGATTGAGATTGTTGATTTTTGATTGCTGATTGCTAGAGGAATCTTAGCACAAAAAGAGAAAGGATAGCCCGGCTCTTCTCAGCAGGCGATTTCAACCGCTCAGCAATGTGGATTCTTTGAGACGGGTGGATAACAGGGTTGACACAGCCATCAATCCCACCAGCACCACCAAAGAGGCAGTCATCGATCCTGTATGGGGATCTTTCAGGCTGTCCATGCCGAGGATGAATAAGATGCCTGAGATCTGTCCCATCATCAAGAGCAAACCATTGGAAGTGCCTTCCGGGGCTGGCAGCGTGATCTCAGCACCAAATTGAAAACCAATCGGTCCGGCGCTCAACAAAAAGAATCCCATCCCGAAGGCTGAAAGTAGCAGCACGGGGTATGTCGAAGCGAAGGTGATGCCGGCTAAACCCAGGGTGGAGGCAATTAAGGCCAGGATAATAAAGGGAACTCTGCGCCGGAAATGGTCGGAGAGCTGCGGTAGAATCACTGCTCCCAGGATGCCTCCGAAAACCATCACGCCTCCCACCACCCCAGCCTGTACGATCGAAAAACCGCGGGGCCTTAAGATGTCTTCGATCCAGGTGGTTACGCTATTAAAAACTCCCAGACCGAAGAAGAAGATCACCAGCAGCAGGATGAAATTCCGCATGCGCAGCATGCGCAGCAGCCCATCGAAGACCAGAGAGCGCTCTTCTTGCCCCGGCGGGTTAGCGGGCGTTGGGGGGTGCTCCTTTGCGAAAATGAAGAATAAAACGCCTGCCAGCAGAGCAGCAACCCCGTAAACGGTGAGCATCGTGGCAATGTTCGAGCGTAAAACCAGGACGGGCGTCAATACCATACCGATGACAATGCCAAGGTACATCGCCAGTGTGCCCAGGCCGGTGGCTGTCGCCCTTTCACGCAATGGAAACCAACGGGCGGCGACTTTGGTCAGGGCGTTAAGGATAAAAGGCTGACCGACAGCGATCCCAATTTGAGAAAGGAGTACCAACGTATAATTATGCCCTCCCATGCCGCGCAGCATCCCAAAAATACCTGTTAAAACTGCGCCGATGCCGACCCCAAACTGAAAACCATAGGTGTCAATCACCCAGGAGGCTGGTATGGACATAAAAATGAAGACGAGCATAAAGCTCAACGATAGCAATCCGATGCTCAAATCCGAGACCCCATAGTAACTGGCAGCGGCACCGGTGACCGGGGCAAAAGTAATCCATGCCAGCTGGTTTACCAGGATCACAGCCATGAACACTGTCAGGACAACCCAACGATAAGGATATGTTTTATAATCTTCGGCTGCCATCGATCCCTCCCTCTAGTGAAGGTGAAGTCGATTGAATCAACCCCACCATCAGTAGAGAGTTTCTGTTTCGATTTAGATCGGCGCTTGACAGTCGGGTTATCCTCTGATACAAACCATACCGATTGGAGGATTTTCTATATGTATCCAGTTGTGCTGGCTGTTCATAGTATTCTACGTTGGGTTGTCCTGTTGTTTGGGATTTGGGCGCTGTATCGCTCTTACCGGGGATGGCTGGGAAAGCTACCCTGGAGCGGGACAGACCGGAAAGCGGGGGTATTTTTCAGCTCTGCGATCGATACCCAGGTGCTGTTGGGCTTGATCTTATACTTCTTTCTCAGCCCGATCACGCGCAGCGCTTTTGCCGATTTCGGCGCGGTGATGAGTGACCCGGGGGCGCGCTTCTTCGCCTTCGAGCACATTTTCTACATGCTGCTATCGATGGTGTTCGCCCACGTGGGAAGCGCGCTGGCGAAACGAGCGCCTGAGGATAATGCCAGACACCGCCGTGCAGCAGTGTGGTATACGCTGGCGATGCTGGTGATCGTGCTGGGCATGCCCTGGATGCGCTCCTTATTCCCTGGACTGTAGATTCATGTGAAGATTTGGAGTGGAGAATTACGCCATCTGCGCTAATTATCTGGCAGGCCCAATCTTAACTTATGAATCGTAATCGATTCTACGCTTTAAGCGCGGCGACCTTCGCTGTGGTAGTGTGGGGGGCGAGCTTTATCGCCACCAAGGTGGCGATCCGCGAGGTCTCGCCAGTCACGCTGGTATGGCTGCGCTTTGGCATGGGGGTAGCGATCCTGGGGGGCGCAGCCGCCCTGCGCCGCCAGCTGGCACTACCAGCGGCGCGCGAGCTGGGTTATTTCGCTCTCCTGGGTTTCCTTGGGATCACCTTTCACCAATGGCTGCAATCCACCGGGTTACTCACCGCGCAAGCCACCACCACGGCATGGATCGTTGCGACCACCCCGGTCTTCATGGCGCTGCTGGGTTGGTGGCTGCTGAAAGAACGCCTGAACGGGTGGCAAGCGGCAGGTATTGCGCTGGCGGGGTTGGGGGTGCTGCTGGTGGTTAGCAAAGGCGACCTGGCGGCGCTCTCGGCGGGTCATTTCGGCACACCAGGAGACTTCCTGATCTTGATCAGCGCTCAGAACTGGGCGGTTTTTTCGGTGCTATCCCGGCGAGGCTTGCAACAGCACCCTGCCACGCGCATGATGCTTTACGTGATGAGCGCAGGCTGGCTCTTCACGAGTCTGCTGTTGGTCAGCGGTCCCGGCCTGACAGAAATCCCCCAGCTCAGCCGGGCTGGCTGGCTGGGGGTGGCATTCCTGGGAATATTTTGTTCCGGATTGGCGTATATCTTCTGGTACGATGCGCTGCAGGCGATCCCGGCTTCTCAGCTTGGAGTGTTCTTATACCTGGAGCCGCTGGTGGCGATGGCAGTGGCGGCATCGATCCTGGATGAGCCGCTACTGTGGGCCTCGATCCTGGGTGGGGCCATCATCTTGCTGGGGGTCTGGCTGGTTCAGAATAAAACCCAACCATGACCGTATCCACCAGCCCGGTTTTTCAAAATCCGGGATTCTCAAAACCAGCTCTGATTCGTGCGAGCTGCACAGGTTATTAACCATGCAAAACTCTCAACGCTTGAATGATGAAGCCAATATCTGGCTGGCGACCACGCGACCGGATGGTCGTCCGCACCTGGTGCCGATCTGGTTTGTCTGGCTGGATAACGAGATTTATATCCTCACTATGCTCTCTTCCGTGAAAGCCAGGAACCTGTTCCATAATCCGCATGCCAGCATAGCCTTGGAAAGCGGCAACCAGCCTGTGATCGCCGAATGCACTGCGCGCCAGGTGGACGCGCCTTACGCAACCGAACTGGTGGGAGCTTTCAAGCGCAAATATGATTGGGACATCACTTCAGATGGGGATTACAATGGCATGTTCGCCTTGTACCCAACAAAGTGGTTATCCTGGAATGTCCCTTAGCTTCGTCTATCGCCACTTATCGAAGAAAGCTAAAGAGGAGATGACCGTATTCCAGGCGCGGTCCAGCGGCTCGGCTGCTAGAGGGAAGCGGTTCGCATCCAGGGGCTGAGCCAGCACGGTGTATGCAAAACCTTGCACGACGATCATGGCTTGCTTCGAAGGCCAGGGATCGCGCGGGTCGACGAAAATCATCGCCGGATATCCACCAATTGTGACCTCCTGTACGGAGGCTGGATCAACCATGCTCAAGCGCGGTTCCAGGATCTGGCGCGGGGTCTGGCCGGCAAAGCTTCCATAGGTGCCCACGGTAATCGATGTGCGGATATCTCCAAAGCCTTCGAAATTACCCACCACCGGTCCGCCCACGAAATTCCCGGGAAAATCCGGTCCAGGCTCAAAGTCTGCCGGGTACAGCAGGCAGTAGCCATCCACCAGTCGGGTGAACAGGCGCGCATCCGCATTCTCCTGCGGGCACACATCCTCCGGTCGAATCACCTGGCGATCGTTGGTGGGAGGCATAAAAACGATCGAACGCGTGACTTCTTCCCAGACTCGCAGGACGTGCTCATCGAGTTCTGGCACCTCGCCAGGCTCGGGCGATACTGCGATGCGATACTTGATTCCATTGGCGATGACAAATATGCCCAGTTGGCGGGTAAAGCCCGGCAGGTGTTTGACCTGTAAAGCGGGCAAGCCTGCCACGCTGACCAGTTCCTGCTCCAGGTTTTCGAAGGGGCCGAAGTATTCGGTCCATTTGCCGGCATAACCAGCGCTATCCAGGCCATCTGCCGGGCCGTTGTAGGATACCTCCAGCCGGACGCTGGCATATTCCTGCAATTTCGGTTGGGGAGCCTGACGTGGACCTTGCAACACGATGGTCTCGGAATTGCCCTCGGTCTGCAGTGTGGGAGTAAAGTAAGCTGGAAACGTAAAGCAAAAACCGTTCCATTCACTGGTGTAGACTGTCATTCCAACACCGGCATCAGGGCATGAGACCGCCGGGATTGGGCTGGCGACCGGCTGAGTCTCGGCGGGCTCTTCTGTGGAGGGGATGGGCTGCTCGACGGTTGCAGCAGGTTCTTGGGTGGTTGTCAATGGCTGATCCACGTCGGGAGACTCGGTGGAAGACCTTGCAGGGAGCAAGGAATTACAGGCCAATGAGCTGATTACGAGAAAAACAAATGCCAGCGAATAAGATATTTTCCGATCCATTTTCTTCATCGAAAACCTCTTTTCAAAGTAAAGACACACCCCGACCCCCTTTGATTTTCGGATAGACACTTAATCATAGCAACCAAGTTCAATGGCGAACCGGGGTTGTATCAAACAAGTACTGACCGGAGGGCTGGTCAGGTTCTAACTGTATTATAACGATCAATTAGGTGGAATTGTTCCCAATTCTCAGGTTAGGCAAATGTGTATAACCAGGAAAATATCGATGAACGGGGTTGTCTTGGTCGTCAAAGAGAAAAGCCAGGCATGAGGGATGTATAATCTCGATCATTGCCAGGCTTGAGAGGTATAATCGTGAAGAACGATCCCAAATCCGCGGAGTATCTTGATGAACATCATTGGTAAATCTGTCCAACGCATCGATGCACTGGATAAGGTTACGGGTAAAGCGCTTTACCCGGGCGATATTAACATGCCAAACCAGGCCTACATGAAAATCCTGTTTGCGAACCGGCCGCATGCGCGCATCCTGAAGATCGACACCAGCCAGGCCGAGGCGCTGGCGGGCGTCATCGCTGTTTTTACTGCCAAAGATGTACCTGTAAATGAATATGGCTTGATCGTGCCCGACCAGCCTGTCTTATGCGGCCCAGGGTCCAGCAAGCTGCATGCAGACCGGGTGCGCTTTATTGGCGATCAGGTGGCACTGGTGATAGCCGAGAGTGAGGCTATCGCGGCGCGCGGGCGCGATTTGATCAAAGTGGACTATGAAGATCTCCCTGTGATGGTGGATGTGCAGGAAGCGATGCAGGAGGAAGCGACCCTGTTACATCCGGAGCGCGGCTCCAACATCTTTTGCCACTATCGCATCCGCAAAGGGGACGTGGAAACCGTCTTTTCGCAACCAGATGTGGTAATTGTCGAAGGAGAGTACCACACGCCTGCCCAGGAGCACGCCTTTTTACAGCCGGAAGCTGGCATCGGGTATATCGACGAGGATGGGCGCGTCACCGTCCAGGTGGCGGGGCAGTGGACACACGAAGACCAGGAACAGATCGCCCATGCCCTGGGATTACCCCTGGAGCAGGTGCGCGTGATCTACCCGGCGATCGGTGGGGCATTTGGCGGTCGTGAAGATATGTCGGTTCAGATCGTATTGGCCCTGGCAGCCTGGCGCTTGCACCAGCGCGGAATTGCGCGACCGGTAAAAATCATCTGGAGCCGGGAGGAATCGATCATCGGGCATCATAAACGCCACCCCTACATCTTACAGGCCAAATGGGCAGCAGATCGTTCCGGTAAGATCCTGGCTGCGGAAATGAAAGTGATCGCGGATGGCGGCGCATATGCCTATACATCCGCGAAAGTGCTGGGCAACGCCACATTGATGTGCACGGGTCCCTATGAAATTCCCCATGTCAAAGTAGACACCTATGCGGTTTATACCAACAACCTGCCGGGAGGCGCTTTTCGCGGTTTTGGAGGTCCGCAGGGCGCCTTTGCGGCCGAGACGCAGATGAATCGACTGGCAGAAAAACTGGGTATTGATCGAGTGGAAATCCGTTTGAAGAATGTGCTGCGGGAAGGCTCTCTGCTTTCAGTTGGGACGCCTCTGCCAAAGGGGGTGAGTATGCCTCAGGTGGTTGAACAGGCTGCCAGCGCTGCGGGCTGGAAGCCGGGTCAAAGACTACCTCATACGGATGGAGCTGGTGAGGCAGGGATCCTCCGGCGGGGAACTGGTTTTGCCTGTGCATTCAAGAATGTAGGATTTTCATTTGGAGCGCCGGAGAATTCATGGGCAACTGTGGAGCTGCATGGAAAAGTTGAAATCGAGCGGGTGATTGTGCATCACGCGGGGGCTGATGTAGGCCAGGGAGCCCACACGGTCATGGCGCAAATGGCTGCCGAAGCAGCAGGCGTGCCATTTAATAAAGTAAAAATGGTCGTTTCCGACACTGCGTTGACGGATAACTCGGGTTCCTCATCGGCTTCCCGGATGACTTTCATGTCTGGCAATGCGATCAAGGGGGCCTGCGAGCTGGCGCTGGAGAAATGGCGCTTAGAAGAACGCCCGGCGATTGCCACCTTCCAGTACCGCCCGCCGCGCACCACACCCCTGGACCCTGAGACAGGCAAATCGGAACCCAATTTCTCGTACGGTTATGTGGCGCAAGCAGTTGAATTGGAAGTAGACACGGAGACCGGCCAAATCCATCTGCTGAACGTCATTTCAGCGGATGACGTGGGCCGGGCGCTCAATCCCATGCAGGTGCAGGGTCAAATCGAAGGCGCTGTTGTGCAGGCGGCTGGCTATTCCTTGCTGGAAAACTTTGTACAGAAAGATGGCTACGTCCAAACGCAGCATCTTTCCACTTATTTGATACCGACAGTTCTGGATGTCCCCGAGCGGGTACAGTCTCTTATTATGGAATATCCAGACCCGATTGGCCCCTGGGGAGCGCGTGGCATGGCAGAGATGCCCTTTCTGCCGCTGGCGCCAGCGATCATTGATGCCATGCACGATGCCACGGGGGTTTGGTTCTATGAATTTCCGCTTACCCCGGAGCGGGTGCTGCGCGGCCTGGGTAAGATATGATCGTATTGGTGCGCGGTGGCGGCGACCTGGCGAGCGGCGTGGCATTGCGTCTGCATCGAGCTGGTTTACGCGTGGCGATCTCTGAGTTACCTCAGCCCCTGGCGGTGCGCCGTCTGGTCTCCTTCGCCAATGCGATCTACGAAGGTGAATTTAGCGTTGAAGGGGTCACTGCCCGGCGGGTACAGGATCCTGGTGATACGTTAAAGATTCTCCAGGTGTTCGCTAAGGGCCAAATTCCAGTGCTCATCGACCCGGAAGCCGAAGCGGTTCGCGCCCTGCATCCGACGGTATTGGTGGACGCCCGCATGACCAAAAAGCAGGCCGAATTGATCCGTGAACCGGTCAAGCTGATCGTGGGTCTAGGGCCAGGTTTCCTTGCAGGGGAGAACTGCCATGCGGTAATCGAAACCAATCGCGGCCATAACCTGGGACGCGTGATCTGGGGTGGCGCGGCTGAAGTGGATACCGGACTCCCGGAAGCGGTTGTGGAACGTCGAGCAGAACGCGTGTTGCGCGCGCCAACCGATGGTGAGCTGAAGGTCCTGGCGAACATCTGTGATCACCTGGAGGCGGGCCAACCTGTGGCTCAGATTGCCGGGCTGCTGGTGGAAGCTCCGTTTACAGGTGTTTTGCGCGGTCTGCTTTATCCCGGCGTTAGGGTGCATGCGGGTCTCAAGATTGGCGATGTCGATCCGCGGGATGATCCCAGTTATTGCACCCAGGTCTCAGAAAAATCTCTGGCAGTTGCGGGCGGCGTTCTGGAAGCCATTCTCTCTCGCACCGAACTGCGCCCGCATCTATGGACGTAGCCATTTGACCTCATCTCTCTCATCACTCGACTTACGCAAGGGATTGCGCCTTGGAACGGCTCCACGATTGGCGATTGTGGGGGCGGGAGGCAAAACTACCCTGTTATTCTGCCTGGCGCGGGAATTCGTGGATCAAGCGGGGGATGGCGAACGCGCCAGCGTCTTAATCACCACAACTACCCACCTGGCAGAAAGCCAGGTAGAGTTAGCCGACCACCACCTGGTGGTCACAACGCCGATGGACTTGCAAGAGCTGGAGCAAGGTTTACCTCCCGGCATCGTCTTAGTAACTGGTCCGCTGAGTGCAGATCGGCGCGTGACAGGCATCGACGCGCCTACGCTGGCAAGAATGGCTGCGCTATCGCAAAGAAATAACGTCCCTCTGCTGGTAGAAGCAGATGGAGCGCGCCTGCGTCCGCTCAAAGCGCCAGCTGCACACGAGCCAGCCTTGTTGGATAAAAACGATATCCTGGACATGGTGATCGTAGTAGCTGGGATGACTGGCCTGGGAAAACCACTTGGTTCCGAATGGGTGCATCGACCTGAGCTGTTTGGGGAATTGAGCGGCCTGGCGCCTGAGCAGGCGGTCACCTCCCAGGCCTTGACGAACGTGTTGACTCACCCGGAGGGGGGCCGTAAAGGCATACCTGAGCACGTCCGCCGGGTTGTGGCGCTCAACCAGGCGAATACGCCTGTGCTCCAGGCCCAGGCGGGCGGCATAGCGCAGGGATTACTAAAGCATTTTGACGCGGTGTTGGTCGCCGACTTGCCTGGAAAAATATGCGCAGTCCATGAAACCGTCGCGGGGATTATCCTGGCAGCCGGAGAGTCCAAGCGGTTCGGACAGCCAAAGCAGATCTTACCCTGGCGCGGCCATCCGTTCGTCTGGCATGCGGCGCAGGCTGCGCTGGAGGCCGGTCTTTCGCCGGTTATCGTGGTCAGCGGAGCGTACGTGCAGGAAAACCGTAATGCGTTGAGAGGATTACCCGTGCAGCATGTGCACAACCCGGACTGGGAGCTGGGACAAAGCACCACGCTTCAAAGTGGACTGGTGCACCTACCGGACAAGACCGGAGCAGCCATTTTTTTACTGGCAGACCAGCCGCAGGTGCCCGTATCCTTATTGCGGAAGCTGGTAGAAACTCATGCTTCCAGCCTTTCCCCGCTGGTTGCGCCACAGGTCGATGGCCGGCGCGCCAATCCAGTGCTCTTCGACAGGGTGACCTTCCCGGATTTAATGACCTTGCGCGGCGACGTAGGCGGGCGCCCTCTTTTTTCTCGCTACCGGGCGGAATGGGTGCCCTGGCACGATGCCAGCCTGCTCCTGGACGTGGATACCCCGGAGGATTACGCCCGGTTGTTGGATATTGGAGGATAAATCCCTACAGCCGGGGCTGGAAACCGAATTATCCAGCCCTGCGCTGGAAAGGTCATCAATTTTGATTACTCGCAGTGTTGTACCCATCCTGTTGGCTGCTGGCGAATCCAAGCGCATGGGACAGCCAAAGATGGGCCTCCCTTGGGGAAATACCACGGTGATTGGACAGGTGGTGACTACCCTGGCCCAAGCTGGGCTGGAGCAGATCGTGGTGGTAATTGGAGGCGGTCGAACTGAGGTGCTGGAAGCCCTGGGGAAATTACCAGGCAATTTACGTCTGCAAACGGTATATAATCCCGATTATGCGAGTGAAGAGATGTCCCGATCTTTACAATATGGATTGGAAATCCTGGAGCGTGATGTCGAGGCGGCGATGGTGGTGTTGGGTGACCAGCCGCAAATTGAGACCGTAGTCGTGAAAGCGGTGCTTTCTGCATTTCTTACCAGCCACGCCCGATTGGTCGTCCCCAGTTACCAGATGCGCCGGGGTCATCCCTGGATTGTAGAACGATCTCTGTGGCCGGAGCTCATGGCATTACACCCCCCTTATACGCTGCGCAATTTTTTGCAGAATCAAGCAGCGATCATCGAATATGTGAAAGTGGACAGCCCTTCGATTTTAAAGGACCTGGATACTCCTCAACAATACCGGGAATCGAAGCCTGCAGTCGATGGATGAGCTCCGGGAGATGCGCGCTCAAAAGTGAAAGTGGATTTAGGGTCACCTCTTGCAATTCGGACTAACTTATGCTATTTTTTATACAGACAGAACTTATCTCAAAAGTGGTTATTTGGGGTGTGTGCGGCGAAGCCGCCGCACACACCCCAAAACTCCTCATTTTTGAGATGGCCTCTAGAAACTTAACGGTGTGTTCAACCTGGGAGTACTGGTAAAATGTCAGTAATTCGGGCATTTATCGCGATTGAATTATCTCTCGAAATTCAGAATAAGCTCGATCAGGTGATCCAACTTTTGCGGGGCAACCTCGATCATGTTGCTGTCCGTTGGGTGCCAGCAGAAAATATCCACCTGACGTTAAAATTCCTGGGAGATGTATCCCTTACCAACCTGGAGATTTTAAAAAAGATCTTGCAGGGTGAGGTAGCCCGTTACGAATCTTTTGAGATCAGCGTTGGCGACCTGGGCGCTTTTCCGTCGATCAAGCGTCCACGCGTGGTATGGGTTAAAGTTCAGGCCCCCAACGACCTGGCGCAGCTACAACGCAGTATCGAAGATGGTACGACTCGCTTGGGATATTCACGGGAGGAGCGCGGTTTTAGCCCGCACCTGACCCTGGGACGAGTCTCTCGCAATGCTGATTCTCGCCAGACGAACCAGGTGGGCGAGGTGTTGTCTGCCACCCAGGTTGGTTTTTTAGGAGCGATGCGGGTGCCCGCGGTGCAGCTGTTTCGTAGTGATCTACGTCCAAGTGGTGCAATTTATACGCGTCTATTCAGCGCGAGCCTTAAATCCGGTTCTGGCTCATCAAACCCTATATCAGCGAGGTGAAATCTGGATACATTAGAACTGTCACGAAGCATCGTGAACACATTGGAGGAAAAAAAGGGGGAAGATATTTTGTTGTTAGACATCCAAGGGCTGGCATCCTTTGCCGATTATTTTGTGGTTTGCTCCGGGACCAGCGATCGTATGCTGCAGGCCCTGGCAGATGCTGCCGTTGAACAGATGCGCGCTCAATATCACTTGCGCGGGCGGGTCGAGGGAGAAGCGCGTGAAGGCTGGGTGCTGGTGGATTTTGGAGATGTAATCCTGCACCTATTCTCCCCTGACCGGCGGGATTATTACCGGCTGGAAGAGTTATGGAGCGAGGGGAAAATCCTGCTCCACCTGCAGTGAAAGCCTGAAATCCAATTCTTTGGTGTTTACTACCCAGCAGGCGGTATGAGCCGCAGCCGGCCTTCGGCGTACTGCTCAACTTGTTCCCTTTTCCACAACATGGGATGATATTCGCCCTTTAACCAAGGCTCGATCAGGTCATCATAATGAGGGCTGCCAAGTTGCCCGGATTGACCGGGCGGAAACATCGCCTCAGAGCGGGATAAATCCCCCATATCCACGATTTGCCGGTAGGATGGCGCCCAGGCGGTGTTGTCATAAGGGTCATGCGCGAAATAAGCCGTCTGGCAAGGAGTGTCTGTATCACCCCCAATCGGGTACGGGCCGCGGTTGAATACCTGATCCAGGGGTTTCTGAAGCCCCAGTGGATGGGCGAATTTGGCGCGGTGTATCTTCCCCCAGGCCCAGCCAGCGGGATCGGCACCCAGATTGTCCCGCAGCCAGGTGACTGCCTGCTTGAGACTGCCTTCGAGCAGGCGTTGACGTCCACCTGCCTGCGCCAGCCACCAAGAATCGGGATTGCTTAAAATTCGCAAGAGAGCAACGGTATCGTGCCCGTAAAACTCGTGGGTTGCCAGCAGCAAGGGGTGGAATCCTTTCCCCAAGAGACGCAGCGCCAGGTCCTTACCCAGGGTAGGCACCAACAGGTTGCGCACCAATGCATGGCGAGCGGCCTCGTAGAGCGCGGCTGCAGCACTCTCGGGAGTCAACCGAGCATCCCAGACGTTCAGCATTTCCACCGCCAGGCGTACATCAGGATCGCTGCTCTCGAAGTTGCTGAGGGCAGCAACTAGCTCACGGGCTGGTGGGCAGGTGAAGTCGATGTGAAGGGCGCGAAAATCCTGCTGCGAAAGGCGCTCTTGGGCCTGCAAAACTTCCACGATCCGGCGGGCGCGGTAACCGTTCATCCATACATTCCCCAGGTAATAGGGGTAATCATCGGGCACAATGCGGTGGTTGCAGGTGACCAAGAAACCTTGCCGGGGATTAAGGGCATGCGGCATGGCTTCGAAGGGCACTTCCCCCGCCCAATCATATTCTCCGCTCCAGCCCGGCGCTGGTGTGCTACCATCTCCGCGGGAGCGTATCGGCGTTCGACCGGTGACCCAATAACCGATGTTGCCTTCAACATCGGCGTAAGCCACATTGAGCTGGGGCGCTTCGATGAGACGCATAGCATGGACGAAGTCATCCCAGCCATTTGCCTTATTCAGTAGAAGGTACCCGCTAAATGAGGGGCAGGGTCGCAAGGCCATGGAGCACACAGCCAGCCGTTGCTCCGTATGGGCGATCACTTCAGAGATGACCGGCCCATGCCGGGTGATCAACACTTCTTCGATATGCGGCTCAGCGCGCCCTTTTACCCGGATCGGTTCGGGACTCACCTGTGCTTCTAACCAGGTATCCTTGAAACGATAGCGGTGTGGATTTTGCGGGTCAAATTCTTCGATGAAGAGGTCCTCACAATCCGTAAACGCCAGAGTCATTCCCCAGGCGATGCTGGCATTGTGTCCTACCAGCACGAGTGGTGTTCCGGGGAGGCTTACGCCGGTGACGTTGAGATCGCCTCCCACCAGGTGCACTTCGTACCACAAGGCAGGCATTCCTAATTGGAGGTGCATATCGTTGCACAAGAAAGCACGGCCCGTTGTTGTTTTTGCGCCTGAGACAGCCCAAGCATTGCTGCCCATCGGTCGCGAGAGAAACGGACCTGCTTCTGGGCGCAGCACCGACCCAGGCTCCAGGCGGTTGAAGACCACACCGTTTGGCAGGGTGAGCGGGTTGTCCAATGGATAGTAAATTTCCCATTCAGCCGCGTGTTGGGGTCCAACGGCATGAACCAGTTGGGCGCGCACCACCTCGCTGTACCAGGCATGCGATAGCTGCCAGATCATCACCCGTGCAAAAGATGTCGTGTCTTCAGGTTCCCAGGAGTCAGGTTTGTGGTTCAGCAGGGCAAATTCAACAGGCAGCTTGCGCGCGGGGTGTTGAAGGAAAGCATTGACGCCTGCGGTGTAATCTAAGATCACCTGACGCAGGTCGCTAGCGGCATTCTCCCAGTCCGCGCGGCCCAGGCGTTCAAATCCGAAAGTGCGTGTGGCGCGATCGGTATCCAGGGCAAGATCACCGAACAGCTCGCTCAGCCGCCCGCGCGCCGTACGCCGGTTCATTTCCATCTGGAATAACCGGTCCTGGGCATGCACAAATCCTTGTGCAAAGAAGAGATCGTGCTGGTTGGCAGCGTAGATATGAGGAATTCCCCAGCGGTCGCGGATGATCTCTACCGTGTCTATCAGCTCAGGCAGGTTCAGAGTGCCTTGAGTTTGAGGAAGGCGTTTGCGGCTTAACCACGTAATTCCACTTCTGGCAAGAGGAGCGAGCAAATCGGTAATCGTGGACATAGAATCCTCCTTCCGATTGCAGAACAGTGCTGGTATTTTCCACCCCAATAGGTAATATGACTAAATAATACCCCCCTTCTGACCTGCTGAGAGGGGGGTAGTGGTGTTCTCCTGTAATGAAGGAGAGAGATAATCTTAAAATAAGCCTTTATAAGCCCCGCCGTCCAGGCTTATGCTGCTGCCGGTAAGGTAAGACGCTGCAGGGGAAACTATGAAGGTTGCCAGATTGGCGAATTCTGCCGGGCGTCCCATGCGTCCCAGGGAGGTCTCGGCGGCTTGCCTGGCGAACTCTTCTTCGACGGTGGTGTTATTCGTCCGGGCGCGATTTGCCATCAGTTCTTGCACACGTTCGGTTTCAGTCCAGGAAGGCAGGATGGAATTGAATCGTATACCGGACGCTCCCAGTTCTAACGCCAGTGATTTCGTCAAACCCAAAGTAGCCGCGCGCACGCTATTTGACAGCACCAGGTTGGTGATGGGCTGTTTGACGGAGACCGACGTGATGGTGAGTACGCTGGCGGCTGAGGATAGGCGCAAGTGAGGAATGGCTGCCCGAATTAAGCGGACGTGACACATGAAGGAGATATCCACAGCTTTTTGCCAGGCGAGGTCATCGAAGGATTCGAATTTGCCTGGAGGCGGGCCTCCCGCATTGGTGATCAGGATATCCAATCCTCCAAAAGCCTGTACTGTCTGTTGAACCAGTTGTTCTGGCACATTAGGATCATACAAGTCCCCTGGCAGGGCAATAATTTGCGCTCCGGTCTCCTGGTGCAGCCGGCTGGCTGCTTCAGCCAATCGCTCAGGGCCGCGGCTGTTGATCGCTACGTGGCATCCCTCTAAAGCCAACTGGTGGGCGGTGGCATATCCCAACCCACGGCTGGCGCCGGTTATCAATACCCGCTTGTCCGTTAATCCCAGGTCCATATCCAAGATTCCTTAGATCCGATCTCGCTGTTATGCATATTGAAGGCCGAAAATATTGCCTGCCATTCGATCCAACATCTGTACGCCGCGCACCTCGGTTTCGTAGAGGGGTACCGTCGAGCGCACCATGCCGTTGAATTTCTCCCAAATATCTTGCATGTAGCGGTCCTGCATGGCAACCCGGTTGCGCACGAAATCGGGCGAGTCTGCAGTCACCTGGGATTGATCGATGAGCATGTTCACAAGCACTCCGCCGACCGGGATGCCGAAATCGTGGAACCAACCGATGAACCGCGTGATGACTGCGATGGGCAGCGCCTCCGGAAGGGTTACGAAGAAGAAAGCAGTTTGGGCGGGGTCGGTCAAAAGCTCACGGGCCTGCCCCATACGGTCGCGGAAAGCAACCAGGTAATCCATTAATGGATCGGCTTCCTTCTTCTTTGTGAAAGAGAGCAGCTCGCGCAAGGAGCGCGCTTCTTCACGGCTTTTGAGCATCTTATTTACCCACAGAGAGTACACTTTGGACATCCCCAAGAGACGCCGGGCATTGGCAGTGGGAGCAGTATCGAAGACATATATGTCATACTCGTTGCGGATCATCAAATCGACCATGTTTTCGAACATAGCCGACTCCTCGAAGGCCGGATTCATGGTGGCCGATTCAACGAAATCTTCCGCCTTGGTGGAGATATCGGCAAACTTCAAGAACCACTGGATTTTCTCGCGGATTTCCTGCTTGGAGCGCTCGATGGTCTCCTTGGTATCGATCTCGTAAGCCCACAGGTTCTTTGCCCCATTCACCACGGTGGATTTACCGTATACATCCTGATCGAGCAGACCGCTCAAGCTGTGTACGGGATTGGTGGAGGCTAACATAACCCGTTTGCCCTGTTTTCCCAACCAAAGAGCAGTCGCCCCTGCCATCACGGTTTTGCCCACGCCGCCTTTACCGCCAAAAAAAACATAATGCAGTTGGGGGTGTGTCTCAACATAACTCTGCATGGAGGTCTCAATATGCGCCATGACGACTCCTTTATTTCCCAAACATAATGCCGGCTAGTTTTTCAATCATCTCCAGCCCGGTCACGTCGCGCTCGAGCTCCGGAACATGCGCCGAAACCTGTGCGCCAAACATCTCATCAATCTGCTTGAGATATTTATCTTGCATCTCGATGCGGTTGCGCAGATAGGAAGGAATCTCCTGCTGTAAGAGCTCGCGCGGCACGACCCGGTTCACCACATAGCCGGAGAGGGGCACATCAAACTTTGCGAACATGCCAGCGGCTTTTTGCGTATCCAGCAGGATCATTTCCTCGGGCACAACCACGAAGAAGAAGGCGGTTTTTTCCCGGTCCGTAAGGATGCGGGAAGAGGCGTTGATGCGCGTGCGGATATACTGCAATTCCTGGAGGATCTGGTCTTCCTCGGTTTCTTTCTCGCGTTTGAGGCGTGACACCATTTCCTCGTACTCGCGCATCTCTTCGCGCAGCTTGGTGATCTTGTTGATCCACTCGTCGTACACTTTCGCCATGCTCAAGTAATACAGAGCGTGTCCAAGAGGCACCAGGTCGTAAATGTAATAATCATAATTACCTTCAACCACAATGTCCACGACGGCGTCGAAGATGGCGCTCTCTTCCATAGCCGGTTCCGCGGAAGCTGCCTGGATGTATTGTTCCACTTCCTCCGGCACCTGGTCAAAGCCATACATATCCAGGATTTTCTGGCGGATTTCGTTCTGGTACTGCTTAATGTGCTGGTCGGCGTCAATTTCCTGCGCCCAAAGGTTCTCCATGATTTTGACGGAGCCTTTGCCAAAGATATCGCGCTGGAAAATATCGGAGAGACTGGCCTGTGGATCGACTGAAAAGACCAAAACTTTTTTGCCCTGTGAAGCCAGCCAGTATGCCGTAGCAGCAGAAAAAGTCGTCTTACCCAGACCGCCCTTGCCGCCGAACATGATATAACGGCGTTCAGGATGTTGATCGAAGATCGTTTTTAAGCTCATGGTAGCTCCTCAGGCATTAAAACATGGCGTCGGAAACGTCTTTTTCGCGCAACAGGCGGCGCTTCCAGGTTGATATTTGGGGTACGACGTACGGCAGAAGGCGCAAGCTGTAATAGGGCGGCAGGATGGGGATGCCGATCATGTCACCCATTGTGATCAAGATAAACAGGTGCTCCATGCTGGCGCGCGTCCGCAAGGCATACCGGCTCATATCGTGGGAGGCCATGCCGTACATGACCTCTTTGAAATTCTGGAAAAAGCCTTTCTTTGGTGCTTTTTGATCTGGACTCATGGTTAACGCTCCTGATTCGAATTGGATCAAAGACCATCTAAATGATAATCATGCTCGTCGCTAAACTCACGCTCGCGCAGAACCCTACGTTTCCACTGCTTGATATTCGGAAAAACATACGGAAGAAGCCGCAAGCTGTAATAGGGGGGTAAAACGGGCACGCCGAGCATATCCCCCAGAGTGACCAGCATAAACAAGCTCTCCAGACTGGCGCGCATTTCCTGGGCGTGCCCTGCAAACTCCAGGCCCAGCATCCCATACAGAAATTCGCGAACTGCTTGCAGAAAATGTTTACCTTTACGGGCAGGAGGAGGTTGGACTTGCATGGCTGGGTATATTATACTTGAGTACATTCAGACGAGGTGCAATGTGGATCCTAAGTATTGGCTTGTTGTAGCTGCGATGGTCATTATGGGTTGGTTTGCCTTTGGCATCATCTACAATCTGAGGCGGGGCGAAGCTCTGCTGCGCTGGTTGCAGATTGGTTTACCGCGCATCGGTGAGCGCACAACTTTTCGCTGGCTTGGCTCCTCGGTCGCCGAAATGGTAATTGCTAAGGCCAAGAATCCTTTCCGCCGTCTGGAGACATTGGTGGTCCTGGCGCCGAGGGACGTGCCCTGGATGTGGTTATGGGCCCTTTTGCGAGGCAGGCGCGATACGCTCATATTTAGAGCGCACCTGGCAGTAGCCCCGCGGCTCGATCTGGAGCTCGCCGACCCGACAAGCTGGACCGGGCGCACTGCCCTCAACGAGGTGACAAAACGCGGCTGGGAAAGCCGGGCTTATGAAAATGGCTTACAACTCATGGCGCCACAAGGCCTGCTCAACCTGGCAGGCAACACGGTTGCCAGCTTAAATACCCAGGCAGAGCAGCTTGCACCGAAATTCTGGCGATTCAGCTTGCGAAAAGAAGCCCCGCACCTCGAAATTCACATCCCGTTTCCCAACACACAGACGGATGCCCGGAATTGGTTCGATATTCTACACAGACTTGCGCAACAGGTAGGCGAAGGTCCCTAGCATGAGAGACGCGGAGAAGGCCTCCGCGTCTCTGCTTGGGCGAGTGCCTGTATGGATATCTAATCACCGACCGGAGCAGGAGCGGTCTTCGGTTTTTCTCCCTTCGAGTAGCGCGTATAGGCCTGGTATCCATCCCAGCCGATGATCAAGGCGGTAATGAACAATAGGATGGAAATGATGATCATGGCCCATGCGCCGGTTGCCGCTGCGCCGCCTTTGGGTACGATGGTCACAAACAAATTGCGCGCGGTGACCAGGGTTGCCGCCAGGGTGGTGATATACATAAATAACATGGGGTACAACGCATAGGATGGGCTGCGCTTCGTCGATTTGAGCCAGACAGTGACGATGAGCAGGCTCAGGGCAGCCATAAGCTGGTTAGCTGCGCCAAACAGCTGCCACAGGTACACCCATGTTCCAGTGAGCACCAGTAACAGGGTCAGCACCATCGAAACGACGGTTGAGACGTGCATATTGCGCAAAACTGGCACGCTTTCGCCCACCCATTCCGATAGGGTCACGCGCATCACCCGGAAGATCAGCTGTGTCACGGTGAGCACGATGACCATGAAAGCGCCAAATCCCAGTGCTGTGCCATACAACTTAAAGCCTTCGCCAAAAACCACCGAGAGCAGACTGCCGACACCTGCCGCAAACCGGCCGGCGCCGCCGCCCGTGCCGGCGATAGAAACCGCTACCAGCGAGAGCAGCGCCAGGCTGTTTTCGGTGAACATTGCGCCGCCGCCTACCGGGAGGGCGTCCGTTTCATACTCGAGCTGGCGAGCTGTGCCCACAGAGCCAATCAGCGCGTGCCAGCCAGAGATGGCGCCACAGGCGATGGTGACGAACAACATGGGCCAGATCGGCTGCCAGGCTTTGGCGGGGTCGATCGCCCACCCCCAGGTGGTTACCGATTTTAGGGCAAAAGCTCCGATGTCGGGCTTTATGAACGGCGCCAGTAAAGCTCCCAGCGCGCTAATCCCGATGGTCAGCAACGTGATCCAGAAACCGATGTAGTTCACCGGTTGGGCAAAGCGCCAAATGGGCAAAGTAGCTGCCAGATAAGCGAAAGCCAGCAAGAACAATGCCCAGAAGAGATATGCGGGCATGGTCTTGATCTCGCCAGTGGCTGCAGTGTACACAGCCGTATCCGGTCGTGTGCCGTCGGCAGCGGGTACAGGGATGCGCGGATCCGCACTGGTCGGATCTGTCACGACCATCACGGCATTCCCGCCGGTGATTTTATTAATCGCACCGTTGAAAGCCAGGGTCGCTGAGCTGATAGCGCCGTAGACTGGTTTGCCATCTACCACCTGGTTGCCCAAAGGTCCAAGCATCATAGCAACCAGCGTGACCACCACCACAATGACCGTTACCACAATCAGGTCCATCTTCCAGCGGTAGAGCATTTGCCCGGCGAGGAAGCCCATAACGCCCAGCATGATGATCCCCAAGGGAACGTCGGGCCGAGCTGCCAGCAAGGCGGCCATGATGCCCATGAACGCACCGGCTACGAGCAGCAGGTAGAAGAAGATGAAGGTAAATAGAATGGAGCGGGTGCGGGGAGCGATCAGCTTATGGCTGATGGCGCTCAGGCTGTTGCCGTCGTTGCGCACCGAGAGTACGATTGCGCTGTAATCGCTGGCCCATCCAATAAAGGATACACCCAGTACAAGCCACAGCAGAGCCGGCAGCCAGCCCCATAAGTTGGCGGCAGTAATTACGCCAACGATCGGACCGGCAGCTGCAATCGACTTAAAGTGGTAGCCATAGAGCACATTGCGACTGGTGGGCATGAAATCCACACCGTCCATGTACATCTTGGCTGGCGTTGCGCGCTTGGCATCTGCCTGGATCACATTGCGATCTACTTTGCGCGCGTAGAAGTTATACGCCAGGTAAATGGTTAAAGCCCCAATGACAACGATCCATAATGTATTCATTTCTTGCCCTCCGATTATCTTTAGAACGATCAAGATTCGATTGGGTAGAGCACACTCGCATTCTTCCTACTCTGTATCTGACTTCTTGGAATACGCCTCCTTTCCTGAGCTCATCCTGGCGAAATGGATGGAGAAAAATATTGCAGTCACCTTACTTCGAGAGCGAGTCTTTCGCCTCCAACAAATGGGCAATTTCGCCACCCGCCGCCTGCCATGTGCTGCCGGTAAAGCGTGTTCGTCCATCGATGATCACCGCAGGGTATTTGCGCGTCCCATAACGGATGGATTTGAAAAATCCTTCCACGGAGGCCGCATCGATGACTTTCATGACCACCTGGTCGCAATACAGGCGGAAAATCTCCTTTACCCAATTCGAAACGGCTTGATATTCTCGGACCAGATCCCGGGGCAGACTGTTTTGCATCTGCTCTTCGTGCACACGGTTGTTTACACCCATTTCTCTCCAGGCGACCTCACAATGGGTGCAGTGGTAGTATGCCGTGGGAGCATAGGCGATGATTTCAACCAGTAGGGGCTTATCCATTCCTATCATCCTATAAAGAAACAGCGCCATTGTTCGGTTTTGAACCGTTCAATGGCGCAAGACACAGTCATATTCATCCCAGCAGACAATTCCCATTTGTCTGCCAATGGTACTATTAAAGGTGGGATGGGTTTGCCAATAATTTGCAAGTTGAGGCATGATTTTGGCTTTTATTATTAACTAGTAACACCCGGAAGCAAAATCAGTTGCTCTCACTCTCGCTATTATGGACGAAAAATCAACAGAAACGCATAAAAAAACGATAAAAAATATTTAAACAAGTTACGCAGTTGAGGGGAAAATTGGGGGTGTTTGGGCGGGCACAGTCCGCCCAAACACCCCCAAAACTCCTCCAACTGCGTAAGTCCTAATTTATCTAAACGCTTGACCGCAATGCAGGCGTTAGAGGATGTCGATTTGATTGTCAACGACCTGAACATCGTGCCATTCGTGCTCGACCCAGCGCAAAACGGTTTGGAGACTACGCTGGGCGTGAGCGCTGTCATTACTCAACCAGGCGCAGCCGATAACGGCTTCCTGCCAGGCATCCTGGCGGTCCAACTCGGCTACCGAGATGTTGAATTCGCGGTGCAGGCGCGCCAGCAGGGGCTTGAGACGGCTGCGTTTCGCTTTGAGTGAGGTACAGCCGGGAATCAACAAGTGGAGAGTGAGCAGCCCAATCATCGTATTCGCAATTACCCTAACATTTCTTCTCGGGATAGGTGCGGCAGTTACACCGTTCAATCCACCCGAAAACTGGTACTTTTCGGTTCGTCTCTAGTATAATTAATCTCATGAAAGATGACAACAAACTGCCCGTGTGGGTGTTTATTTTTGGAGTCCTGCTCATAATGGGACTCTCTGCCTATGCCATTGTGATGGTCATTAACCGTGGCGTGCAGCAAACTGAACAGGCTGTCCAGCCTGTGAAAGAATTTGCCAGCGATTTCGCTACCCAGGTGGCGGAGATCTTACATCCGACCCCCACGATCTTACCCGACCCCGTCACGATCGTGCACCGTATCAGCGCACTGGCGCGCCTGGAGACTATCCAATATTCCGTTGAAAAGGTGATTACCGCAGAAACCGGTCAAGGACCTTTTGGTTTCCTGTTCGGCGACCGGCTGTTGTTAGTTGCCCACGGGGTCGTCATTGCCGGGGTGGACCTGTCCAAAGTCCAAAGCAGCGACTTGCAGGTACGTGATGGAATTCTCTACGTGCGCCTGCCTGAAGCCGAGGTTTTTATTGCCACATTGGACAACGCACAGACCTATGTGTATGATCGCGATACCGGGGTGCTGACCAAGGGCGATATCAATCTGGAAACCCTGGCGCGCCAGGCGGCTGAAGTGGAGATCCAAAAGGCTGCTGAACAAGATGGAATCCTGGATCAGGCGGGCCAAAACGCGGAGCGCTTCCTAACCCGGTTGCTGGGAGATTTAGGGTTTGCTGAGGTGGTCTTCACCTGGACAACTCCAGAGCCTTCTGATTAAGTCTTCAAACTCGCTCATTCCAGGAAGGATGAGCATATTTTTCCTGCTCTAATCTCTCTGCACGCGTTGTCTCAATGGGGGTCAACTCGCTGGCAACCAGGCGCAGGTTAAGGATATCTTGAAAAGCCCGGATAAAGCTACCGGCTGCGGATTCCCAGCTCAGGGGATGTCCTAAAACCTGTGAGGCGGTGCAGGCGCGCCCCAGCACGCGCCTGGCAGCCTCGGCGCGCCCGGTTTCGCTGTCGAAATTCAAAACCTGAGTGATGCGCGCCAGGTCCCCATATAAAGGCAGAGAGCCGTGCTGCAACACACCCTCCCGGCGGCGCGCCTGGGCGCTGCCCACCAGTTTTTTTCCGTCCACAGTAATTTCATAATTGGACGGCGCCTCAAAACATACTGGGCCTTTCGGATCACTGCCCGCTGGCAAGGAAGGCAGGGAATGGGCAGAAGCGGGGATACCCATCTGGTGCAGGGCTGCCAGCAGAGCCTGGGAAAGGCGCTTGTAGCTTTGTAGCACGCTGCCAACCAGGCGGGCGTCATCCAATGGACCGATCACGGAATAGGTCAATTCATCCGTGTGTAAAATGGCGCGCCCGCCAGTAGGACGGCGGACCAGATGCCATGCACGCTCGTGCAAGCGGGTCATGTCGACATCGCTGGCGGACTGCGCATAGCCAAGGGAGAGACAAGGTGGGTCCCAGGAATACAGCCTGAGGGTTGGCGGGCTTTCCTTGTCGAGGATGCCTCCCAGGATGGCTTCGTCCACTGCCATATTCCAGGCTCCTGGTGCAGCGGGGGTAATCAGTAATCTCCAGGTAGCGTGAGGATAAGGCGTTGTTCCTGTCATGGTTTATCCAATGGTAGCAGCATCGGTGATCCTCAGGAGGCTATTGCCGTGATGATCCGTGAGAGAGAAAGTCAGGGATAAGGAGTAACGGGTGTCAACGTAGGAGTGGGTGCTGCTGCAGTGCCCGTTGGGGTAGCGGTTGGCGGGGTTCCGGTAATCGTCGGTGTGGCTGTGGGAAAGATCGTTCCGGTTCGGGTTGCTGTTGGTGTAGCGGAGGGCAATACAGCCTGCCCTTTCAGCCTCAGACGTACCATGCTAGTGTATGGGCTTTTCGATGAGTCCCACCAGACCTGCAAGTAAGAATCGATAGCAGTTTCCTCGTCGCCTGCCAGCTCTGAGGCTAATCCAAGCAAGTAATAATATTCGTCACAGGTAAAAAACGCTTCACATAACAAACCAGGGGATTCCTGGATGGCTATTAACTGCTCCTGTACCTGTACGGGATCCTCACCCGAGAATAAATCTTCTTTTGCCGCCAGCAAGGCAATGCGGAAGCGATCGGGGTACAGGCGGGGCAGCTGGGGATAGGTGAGGTAAGGCTGCAAGCCATCAGGCAGGCGCTCTAGACGGAACGCGATGGTATTCTCCAAAAGAACGATGGGAGGCAGCGGTTCTTCCTGGTAGTAAGATAAGGCTGGCAGATTGCTGTCGATCGAATCGATGTAAAAAACCTCGATTTTTTCTGGGTGGGCCACCAAAAACCAGAATTCCAACCTCTCCCCCGGTTTATGGCGAACAGTGAACCAGATTTCCTTCACGTTGTCGCCGTCGAAATCGAAATAACCGGACGAGCGTAAAGTCACACCCGCGCCGCTGATCTGCTGCAAGACATTCGAAGCAGATTCTGGAGGCCAGCTTTCAACGAGTGCTTCAAGCGCCTGGCGAGGATAACAAAATTGAGCACTTACGCAGGCGCGGTATAGATCCTCCTGGTTGTGGTATGAACCCAGGAAACTGCCAGCTGCAGTTACCCACCGGCTAGAGACTGTTGCTGGGGACGCCACAATGGCTTGCATTTTTTGAATAGCCGCCTCAACTTCGCCTGAAAGCGCGTGGTAAATTCCAAGCCGGTAGATCCATTCATCTTTGGCGTCCGAGGCGAATGGTTCTCCGTCCGCCTGCGTCTGTGGAGGCCAGCCAGGCAAGGTCTGTTCCACGAATTGAGCGGCGACCTCAGGTCCCCAGACAACCGCAGCGTGGTCGACAACCAGCTCGCAGAAACCAAGCGTAGCAGGATTGGGGTGCAGCTGGTATTGGGTTTCAAGCAGTATCAACGATTTGCCATCCCAGCCATAACGAAGCTCGAGATCCAGGGGGCATGCCGGGAAAAGCTGGGCCTGGAATTTTAAAATAGAATCCCCGTTCGGATTCTCCTCGATGCTCCACTGGTTGTCGTAATCCGTCCCCACGCTGGTTTGTCGATCCAGCGGATCATACGGCAGCTCCAGGGGTGTCTCCTGGACTACATCAAAAACCCGCGGGAGGACCAATGTTTTCTCGCCCTGGGGGCTGGAAGGGAAAATTGCGATTTCCGGAAATTCATCGCCATTCAGGTCGCCGGTGATCGAGCGAATCTGCGGCTTATGGACAAAATCGAACAGGCTGGCGAGCACATCGATCCGGTAGGCTCCGGGAGTCTCTCGCAGCAGGAGGAAAGCCGAGCCAGGTCCATCCACCTGTAGTAAATAGGATCCCAAAAAGCCCGGCGAGGCGCCAAGTGTTAAAATCTTGAGCGTGAAGCGCGGCTCCATCTGCTGGAACCATTCGTCCAAACCTGCCAGATCTGTATTTTGCTGGTTCAGGGCAGTGGAGATCAATTCGGCGTAAGCAGCGGCGGCGGTGACATCACCGATTTGGGCCAGGTTGTAGGCTAACCCCCAGCGCCATTGCACTGCCTGAGGTGATTCGGGAAAACGCAAAACCGCCTCGGATTGGGCAATGGTGGCGTAATAGAAAGCCGCGTAATAATTCGTATCATCCTCGCCACGACTTTGGCGAGGCAAAGTGTTGGGATAATCGTTGATGAGGTTGATAACTTGACTTGCGCGTTCGACATTCCATGGCCAGAACTGATAATTGGAGTTCCCGACAACAGGTCGGGCTGGGGTCAGGGTGGGCGGACCGGCGGGCGTTGGAGAGAGTGTAGGGGTGAGAGTGCGTGTGGGGGTCAGCGTTATGGTTGGTGTGAACGTGGGGCGGCGCGTGCGGGTGATGGTAGGGGAAAGACTGGGTGTTGGAGAGAGGGTAATCGAAGGGGTGATGGAAGGCCTCACGGTTCGCGTCGGTGTCAGGGTGGGAGGTGGAGCCAGGTAGGTTGGATATGCCGCGATCACGACGAGCAGGGTGAAGATAAAGATGACGATAATACCCAGGCTAGTCAGGAGAAACCGCAGGCGGGTAGATTCTCTGTTTGGATCAAACATCCCAAACCCCGCGCATTGCAGCAAAAGCGGCTTCCAAAGCTTCCTCTGGGAGAGGGAGCAGCGGGGGGCGAACGGTCCAGCGAGGCAGCCCAAATTGGCGCGCTAATAGAGCTTTGATCAAAGCTGGAGCAGGCGGATAGAACTCCGAGACCGTGCGCGCCGTATCCAGGCGTTTCTGGGCCTCAGGGTCGCTCCTGCCTAGCTGATAGCTATCCCAAACACGGCGCAGATCAGGAGAGCACAGGTTTGCCAGGGCAGTGATGCAGCCAGCAGCGCTTTGTTGCAGCGCCAGGCTGAACAAACGATCGGTTCCATTGAGCACCAGCAAATCTTTTCCGAAGCGTTGACCCAATCGAACGGCATGTTCGGGATCGGCGGAAGAATCCTTAATTCCCGCGAAACGATCGGGAAAAGATTGCCGCAGATTCTCCAGTAGATCGAGAGAAAGCCCGATCCCTGTAACGGGCGGGATGTGATATCCCAGCAAGATTTTCCCTTGCGGAACCGCTTGTTTTAGCAGCGCGCTGTACCAGTCAAACAAGCCTTCATCACTCACTTTACGGTAATAGTACGGTGGAAGCACGACCACGCCGTCGATACCCAGGTCGAAAGCGGCGCGGGTCAGTGAAATTGTTTCATCCAGGCTGGGCGTACCTGTGCCTGCCAGCAGGCGTAATTCGGGGCGAGATTGGCGGTATCGGGCGCAGGCGCGCAGCACCTCCAGCCGTTCCGCCGGGGAGAAGGAAGGGCCTTCACCGGTCGTTCCAAATAGTAAAACCCCGTGGCAACCGCGTTCAGCCAGGAAATCTAGCAATCCCGGGAGCGCTTTCAGATCGGGTGAATAATCCGGTTGAAGCGGGGTAACCGCAGCTGCATAAACTCCAGTTATTAGGTTGGTTTTCATCAAGGTTGATTATACCGGATTCGACCTTAAAGCAGGATCATTGGGAGCCGCCGTGGTGACGGGAAGAAATAACCCTCTACCCGGGAAAATCCCAAAGAACCTTAAAGCATGTAAATGCGCACGGGTATGTTAAAATGGATTGGTGAAAGATCCATCCTCCGATCTGCTCTGTGAGGATCGTTTGTCTCAGAATCCATGTTTGCATCCCCAATCGAATTGATAACGGATAGATCTACAGCCTGAAAATGACCTCCTCTATCTTGCAGCGCGCAATTGCGACCGGCAATCCCCTGATGGATGGCTCATCCGTCACGTTTATCTGGCAGGGTAAGACTGCTCCGCGCCTGGCGGCTGATTTTTCGGGTTGGGAGCCGGAACAAGCCGTTGCAATTAAACGCCTGGAACCCGGTATCTGGCACTATCAGGTGGATCTACCCTCGGACGCCTATATCGAATATACGTTCGTGTCCGCTGAAGACCCTGGATTGCGTCTCCCAGATCCGCTCAACCCGCGCCGTACTCCAACGGGATTTGGCAAATTCAACCATTATTTTTACATGCCCGACGCAGCGCCAAGTCCCTGGCTCAAGAAGCGACGCTCGGGATTATCCGGAACGGTTTCCAGCCATCCGCTTGAAACCGGTGGATTGGTGCGCGGTAAACATCGAACCGTGCACCTGTATAGCCCGGTGGCGGATCCTGAGAGCAAGCACGCCAGCAGGCAAGGAACTCTACCTTTGTTGGTGATCTTTGACGGCGGGGATTACCTGCGTAGAGCGCGCCTGCCGTTCATCCTGGATAATCTAATAACATCGAAGCGTATCTCCCCACTGGCCCTGGCTTTGGTCGAAAACGGCGGTTCCGCGCGTCTATTTGAATATTCCTGCGCCGAATCCACACTGATGTTTCTGCGAAAGGTTGTCCTGCCCTTTGCCCAAGAACAGCTTGACCTGATAGATATCGACAAACATCCTGGGGCTTACGGCGTTATGGGGGCTTCGCTGGGTGGTCTCATGGCAGTATATTGCGCATTGCGGCTGCCGCAGATATTTGGCAAAGCACTCAGCCAATCAGGGGCGTTCCAGTTAGCCGGTTTAGACACCGTGGTGTTCGATCTAGTCCGTTATAAAGAAAAGCCAATCATCCAGTTTTGGTTGGATGTGGGCGTCTTCGACTATCCCGCACTGCTGGAGAGCAACCGGCGGTTTTACCCGCACCTCTTGGAGCATGGCTACACCGCGGATTACCGCGAGTATATCGCCGGGCATAATTATCCTGCGTGGCGTGATGATCTTGCATACGGGCTTGAATATTTGTTTGGAGTACAATAGAGCGTTGATGAAGAGCGCTTTTCGACTTTATATCCTTTCGATTGCCAGTGTTTTGATTCTGGCTGCTTGCGGAGGCGGCGGTACTGCACAGCCAGATGAACCCGTACGTTTCAGTACTACTCCCGGCCCAACGCGCACCCCGACTGGCACTCCTACAGCCACACCTGTGGTGGTGCGTGGCACGGTCAGTATCTGGCATTCCTGGCAGGAGGCGCAGGTGCCAGCCTTGTTGCGCGCCATAAATGAGTTTCAGAAGCAATATCCAAGCGTGCTTTTCGATGTTCAGTATGTGCCCGAGCTTGACCTGAAGACCGGCTTTGAGCAGGCTTCAGTCGAGCAGCGCGCCCCGACGGTGTTGATCGCACCTGGCGAATGGGGACCTTCGTTCTATGATGCGGGAATGGTGATTGACTTATCCCCCCTGGTAGGTCCAGAGCTGCTCAACACCTTGAATCCCGCCGCTGTTCAAGCGGTCCAATATCAATCCTCTTTGATTGGCTTGCCGGTAGATTTGCGCGGTGTGGTGTTATACCGTAATGCTAGGCTGATTCCTCAACCTGCCGCTACATTTGATGAATTAATCCGCATGTCGGAGGCGATTACTCAAGGAAATATCTTTGGCGCTGTGCTGGACCGCAGCTTCTTCTTCGCTGGCGGGCATCTTTTTGGCCTGGGAGGCGAGTTGATGGAGGAGGATGGCAGACCGGCCTTCAACAACCCGGCTGGGACGGCGTGGATCAACCTGCTGCGCTCCTTCGAGCAGGCAGG
>Ga0105106_10000045_pt1 | contig 66705 bp, 55 predicted proteins | sample PPLLaktember2015_5_FD_79109 | JGI IMG/M metagenome (GOLD analysis project Ga0105106, IMG submission 79109) | Freshwater sediment microbial communities from Prairie Pothole Lake near Jamestown, North Dakota, USA - PPLs Lake P8 Core (1) Depth... | ecosystem: Environmental > Aquatic > Freshwater >... | reverse complement strand
GGAGTAAGGAGAAGCATTATGAAAGAGACAATCCAGAAATGGGGAGGGTTCCTGGCGTCGATGGTGGTGCCGAACATTGGCGCGTTTATTGCCTGGGGGTTGATCACAGCTCTGTTTATCCCCACAGGCTGGATTCCAAGCGAAAAATTCTCCGCGCTGGTCGGTCCCATCATCAACTACCTGCTGCCGATCCTGATTGGGTATGTCGGCGGTCGGTCCGTCTACGGTCACCGCGGCGGCGTGATTGGTGCATTAGGCACCATGGGCGCAGTGGTGGGCTCGAGCGTTCCCCAATTCATGGGCGCCATGATCATGGGTCCCATATCCGCCTGGTGCCTCAAGAGCATTGACAAGGTCATCCAGCCACGCATCCCGATCGGCTTTGAACTGCTGGTCAACAACTTCGTCATTGGCATCCTGGGCTCAATCTTGACCATGTTGGCTCTGATCTTGGTTGCTCCCTTCGTGACAGGGGTAAGCAACGCTGCCGGCGCTGTGGTGAAATGGCTGATCGATATCCGCCTGTTGCCCTTAGTGGATTTGATTGTTGAGCCTGCGAAAGTGCTGTTTCTCAATAACGCGCTCAACATCGGCGTGCTGGCCCCGCTGGGAGCAGCCGCTGCGCAGGAAAGCGGCCGCGCCATTCACTTCATGCTGGAAAGCAATCCAGGTCCTGGGTTGGGCCTGCTGATCGCCTACTGGGTAGCAGGTAGGGGCTTGCTGAAGGAATCTGCCCCGGGCGCCATCATCATCCACTTCCTCGGCGGCATCCATGAAATTTACTTCCCCTATGTTTTAGCTCACCCGATCATGATCCTGGCCATGTACGCTGGCGGGATTTTGGCGGACCTGTGGTTTGTCATCAGTAAAGCTGGCCTGGTGGCAACTCCATCACCCGGCTCCATCTTCACGTATATCGCCATGACGCCCAAAGGCTGGCATTTCCAGGTGCTGACCGGCGTGCTGATTGGCACAGTGGCCACCTTTGTAGCCGGATTCTTCCTGCTAAAGCGCTTCCCAGTGGCTGAAATGGGAGAGCAAGAGGAAGAACAAGAAGAACTCGCATCCGTCCCTGGTCTGGCATAGGCATCCCGATTTGAGAGTCCTCAGATGCAAATCTGAGGACTCTCGATGTGAAATTGGTTCAATTGTTCACTTTGAGAAAATGGAGATAAAAGATGCCGAAATCGATTCTTCCGTCCGATATTAACACCATTATTTTTGCATGTGAAGCCGGTATCGGTTCCAGCTTGATGAGCGTTAACTCGTTAAAGAAGAAGTTGAAAGCAGCGAAAATCGAACACATCAAAGTCATCCATTCGGCGACTGCCACAATACCCAGCAGCGCACAGTTTATTGTGTGCCATAACGGCATTAAGAAATCGGTCAAAGCCAAAGCGCCTGACGCAGTTGTAGTAGGCTTTAACTTGTTCTTCAATGATCCAGTCTTTGACAAAATTGTAAAAGCGATCACAACGAATACCGAGATAACCGAACAATAGACGGCGGTTGCAGTATTTTTCTCATTCGCCTTCCGGGTTGGCTCTTGGCGGGTCACCTGGGAAGGAAAGCAATGTCGGCCCTACGGTGGTCCAATAAGATCTCCTTTTTGGTCCAATACGCCCACCAATGATTTCACATGTGTTAACAGCGAATGGATAATATGGCAGAGATTTTGTCACCGAACACGATCCAATTGAAGGCTACAGCCGGTTCAAAAGAAGACGCCATTCGGCAGGCGGGCGCCCTGTTAGTGAACTCGAGCTGCGTGCATCCTGATTATGTTAAAGGGATGCTGGAGCGAGAAAAGACCATGTCCACCTACGTAGGAAATGGCGTCTCGATCCCTCATGGACAGTTCAATGACCTGAGCCTGGTGTACCGCACAGGCATTTCTGTGCTCCAAATCCCAGAGGGGGTCGAATGGGAAGATGGTGAAAAGGCTTACCTGGTCGTTGGGATCGCCGCAAAAGGTGAGGAACATGTCCATGTCCTGGCAAATCTGGCCGAGGTTCTTGAAGATCCTGACACCGCCGAGCTGCTTGCCCAAACGGACGACCCTCAGGTGATCCTTGGCTATCTGAACCGCCCCCCTAAGGAAGAATGACAAAAGATAAAAAGACCACCCAACAGCCAACGGGCTTCCGGCTCTACAGCCAATATGTCCTGGTTGGGGGCGCAATCGGCCTGTATTATGGTATTTTTTCCAGGGGCACCCAGTCTTCGCTAGATTTTTCCGTGGCCATTCTCCTGGCTGTTTTGGCTGGAGCATTAACCACAGCCGTCCGGAGTTGGAAGAAGAAAAAATCCTTCGGAACGATCGCCCTGGATTTCATCAAAATCACTGCGATGTTTCTGGTCTTCCTGTTAGCTTTGCAGCTGAGATCTGTCATTGAAGGCTACGGTGGCCGGACAATGGTGATCATATTTATGACGTCCATTGGGATACTGTTTGGGTTGATTATGGGCATAAGCCGGAAACCAGCTCGATAAATCATCGCTGGATAATGTCTGGAGGATTGAGAAATGCCATTTGAAGTCAAGAAAGTCATGACCTACTCCCAACCTTTTGAAGAAGTGTATAAGGCGGCTTACCTGACGATCCAGGAACTGGGAGGCAAGGTTATCAAGCACGACCTGGACAAAAAGCAATTGTTCGGCCAGATGGATAAGAAGTTTCAAGGAAAACTATTAGGCGACCGTAGCCAGTTGGAAATAACTTTCTCGCAGGACGCGGACGGCAACACCGTGCTTTCGATGTACGCCTACCCGCTGAATGCCATCGGGCAAAAATTATTGTTCGGTGCGCGTCAAGGGGTCGTCGAGACCGTGCTGAAGGGTTTCTTCGAAGAAGTAGCCAAAAAACTGGCAGCAAAAGCCGCTTGACCGTATGACTGAGGTTAATTTCCGCAGCAGTCCTCCAGTGGGCAGCCTGCGCTTGTTTTTAGTCCGCCATGGAGAGACCGACGCCAACCGGATGCGCCTCCTGCAAGGCGCCAGCAACGGGCTTCTGAACGCCAATGGTCGGCTGCAGGTTGAGCAGTTAGGCCGGCATTTGAAATCGATTGCGCTGGACCGCGTTTTTGCCAGCGATCTTCAGCGGGCCATCGATACCGCTGAAGCCATTTCCCGGCTGCATGGATTGAAGGTTAAGCTCGACGGCCAGCTGCGCGAATGGGATGTAGGCGACCTGGATGGTCAACCCGCGGCTGCCTACCTGCAAACGATCAAAGACACCGGTAAGCCGCTTTCCCAATTCATTCCACCGGGAGGGGAAAAGCTTTGGGAGGTGCGCAAGCGGGCTGACGCGTTCATCCAGAATCTCATCGACCAGTATAGCGGAGAGACCATCCTGGCATGTTCCCACGGGGATTGCATGCGCATGCTGGTCGGGTCCATGCTCCAGATCGATATTGACGCAGCTACCGCTTTCCATTTTGATAACGCCTCCTACAGCGTATTCGAATTTACGGACAGCCATTGGAAAGTGATCGCATTGAACCGGGTCGCTGCCGATTGCAAATAAAAAATTGTTGTCACTGCGAAGCGAAGCAGTCTACCCCTTGCTATGTGATTGCTTCTTCGGGCTGGCGTCCTCATCGCAAGGGCAGGATCCACCCCAAGCCCCTCTTATTTTTGAGGTAGCTTTTAGAATAATTTAAAAACGGAGATAAAAAATGAAATCACTCAATGTAGGGGTTATTGGCCTGGGGAATATCGGCCAGAAGCACTGCGAAGCGCTCCGGAAAATTCGCCAGACAAACATCGTGGCAGTATCGGATATCAACGCCGCGGTGCTGGCAAAAACCGCCGCGGCCTTCAGCGCAACGCCCTACGCAGAGCTGGAACAGCTCATACAGCATCCTGGGCTGGAAGCCGTGCTGGTGGCGACGCCCGACCAACTCCACCGCGAGGCGGTGATTTTGGCGGCCCAGGCTGGCAAGCACATCCTGGTCGAGAAACCGATTGCGACCACCGAAACGGATGCCCATGACATGATCCGGGCTGCAGAGCAGGCCGGGGTCAAGCTGATGGTGGGCTTTACTTTAAGGTTTGTCCCGCATTACATTCAGGCCAAGAATGCCGTAGCTGGTGGCAGGCTCGGCGATTTGGTCAGTGTTTTCGCACGGCGGCTGAACGTCATTTCCCAGGCTGAGCGCATTGGCGGGCGCACCGGCGTGCTGCACTTCCTGGGCATCCACGACTTCGATATGCTGCGCTGGGTTGTGGGCAGCGAACCGGTGAGTATTTACACGGAAGCCTCCACCAGCGTGCCGCGCGTCTATCCCGCAGAAAACGAGACTTTTTCGATCATCCGCTTTGCTAACGGGGTGATCGCATGCGCGCATATCGGTTGGAACCTGCCGAATTCGCACCCCGCCGGACGGGATTTCAAATTGGATATCATCGGCAATCGGGGTGCCCTCAACGTAGACCTTACCAACCAGGGTGTCGGGATATTCACTGCCGATGGAGCAAAATTTCCATCCACATCTCCCGGGTTGGTCGAAGAGGATAGAGCTTTTGTGAACTGCGTCCTCGATGACACACCCGTACCAGTGACGGGCCAGGATGGGGTTGTAGCGCTCAAGATGGTCTTGGCCGCGCTGCAATCGATCGAAACCAAACAGCCGGTTAGCTTGTAGGGAAATGAAACGCGATGTTTGATGAAGAAAGATCCACTCGTTTAGAGAAATTTGTCACCCAGGTGAACAAGCAGTTGATCGTCTCGTGCCAGGCGCTCCCGGAGGAGGCCTTGTTCGGCTCTGAGATCATGGCCAAAATGGCCCTGGCTGCATCCCAGGGAGGCGCAAAAGCCATCCGGGCCAACACCCCGGTCGACGTGAAGGCGATCAAGGCCAGCGTAGACCTGCCGGTTATTGGCTTGTATAAAGAGGTCCTGCCGGACTACCCCGTCATCATCACCCCCACCCTGCGGCACGCACTGAAGATTGCCGAAGCAGGTGCCGACGTGATCGCCATCGATGCGACCGACCGCCCGCACCCGGAAGGCGACCTGGAACCCTTCATTGAAAAGATTCACACCCAGACCGGATGCCTGGTGATGGCGGATATATCCACCGTGGCAGAAGCCCTGGCTGCCGAAAAAGCAGGCGCGGATATGGTTTCGACGACCCTGTCGGGGTACACGCCGTATTCGCCAAAGCAAGAAGGGCCAGATTTACTCCTGGTGAAAGAGCTGGCTGGTGTGCTGAAAATCCCCGTGATTGGAGAAGGCCGCTACCACACCCCCGGGCAGGTCAAGCAGGCGCTGGAATACGGCGCTACTGCGGTCGTGGTGGGTGGCGCCATCACCCGCCCCAAGGAGATCACCGCCCGCTATGTGAAGGTGATTAACTCCTGAATAGAGGCTGTCTCAAAATAAAGGCTCACCACCGTATCCTGGCGGATCATCCGGGAAGGGAAAGGAAACCGGCGTGTCACAGGCGTATTTGTTGGGTGTGGATATCGGGACCTATTCCTCAAAAGGCGTGCTGGTCGAGGCAGCCACCGGGAAGGTGGTTGCCTTGCACGAGATTGAACACGACCTTTCTATGCCCCAACCCGGGTGGGTTGAACATGATGCAGATCAGGTTTGGTGGGGCGAGTTCATCACCATCTGTCAGATTCTCCTTTCGAGTACAGGGATTAACCCTGGAAAAATCCAGGGGATAGGGGCTTCGGGGATTGGACCTTGCGTGCTGCCCGTCGACAAAGACGGGAATCCGCTGCGGCCCGGTATTTTGTACGGGATCGATACCCGATCACAGCAAGAGATTTCAATTCTTGAGCAGGAATTAGGCAAAGAAAATATATCCCAGTTAAGCGGCTCCAACCTGGACTCTTCGGCAACCGGCCCCAAAATCTTGTGGCTCAAACGGCACGAGCCTGAAGTTTATGACAACGCGCGCTGGTTTCTCACCAGCCAATCCTATATCGTGTTCAAGCTGACAGGCCGGGCGACCGTGGATGTATATTCATCCTGCAGCTACGGCCCCCTGATCGACATCGAGAAGATTCGCTGGGTCGACCAGGAGGTCGCCGGCATCAATCCATATCCCCACCTGCCCGAGCTGCTCTGGACCTGCGATGTGGCTGGGAAGGTGACAGCCGAGGCGGCCCGTATAACGGGTCTTGCGGAGGGGACGCCGGTGATCGCCGGGACGATCGACGCCGCCGCCGAGGCCATCAGCGCCGGGCTCTCTCATTTCGGCGACATGATGATGATGGTTGGCAGCAGCAATTCCTTGATCGTGAAAACTGACCGGTTAATCCGCACGCCGAACTTTTGGGGATTGAACTGGCTGGAGCCCGGCACCTTTGCTGTGGTTGGCGGCATGGCGACCGTGGGCAGCCTGACGCGCTGGTTCCGGGATCATTTTGCCCAGGCAGAGCTCGACCAGCAAAGATCTGGGGGAATGAACGCATACGCTGCTTTGGCAGAGCTGCTGAACGAATCTCCCACGGGAGCCAGGAGGTTGATTGCCTTGCCCTATTTCAATGGGGAGCGCACACCAATCTATGATCCCGATGCCAAAGGGGCATTGTTTGGCCTGACGCTCCAACACACCCGGGCGGATATCTACCGGGCTTTGCTGGAAAGCGTTGGTTTTGGCCTGCGCCATAATCTGGACGTGATGTTGGCGGAAGGCGTGAAGGCCGAACGTATCCTGGGCATAGGCGGGGGCACAAAAAATCTCCCCTGGATGCAGATCATTTGCGATATTTTAAATGTCAGCATATCGATACCAGAAGTGCAGATTGGGGCGTCTTACGGTGACGCCATCATGGCAGGCGTGGGGGTCGGATTATTTAAAGATTTGAGCGATGTAGCGGGCCGGGTCAGGCATAGCACGGTCATTCAACCCCGAGCAGATGTCCATCAGAAGTACCAGCAGCAGTACGCCATTTACCGGGACCTGTACCTCCATACCCGGGGGCTCATGCACCGGTTAGCCCAGGCCTAACAGACCCTCCAGCCAGCTTTTCCAACACAGCGTTAATGCCGCGTTTACTTGTTTCCAACACAGCCGGGCTATAATTACCGCGAGGTTTCCAAGGGCACAAGTCCCTATGGGGTCTCCCAGGAGCTGTCCAGAGCAAGGGTCCGGTCGGCCCCTTGAGATTTTCCTTCGTGCCCTTCGTGGTAAGAGAACCTATATTGGTAAGGAGTCGATTATGAATCTGGATCGCTATACCCAGAAATCACAAGAAGCTATTTTTGCCGCGCAACGCCTGGCCCAGGAGTTCAACCACCAGGCGATTGAGCCAGCTCACCTGCTGCTGGCGCTACTGCGCCAGGAAGAGGGCGTGGTCCCTGCGATGGTCACCAAGGTAGCCGGCAGCGTGCTGGCTCTGCGGGAAGATGTGGAAAAAGACCTGGAAGGTCGCCCCAAAGTCTACGGCGCGGCTACAGAGGTTGGCCTGGCGCGCCCCACCAGCGACGCGCTTTCGGCTGCCGAGCGCTACGCCAAGGGCATGCAAGACGATTATGTCTCCGCCGAGCACCTGCTGCTCGGCCTGACCGATTCCCCGGAAGGCAAGCGCCTGGCCCAGTTCGGTCTGACCAAAGACGCCATCCTCAAAGCCTTGCAGAGCGTGCGCGGTTCCCAGCGCGTCACCACCCAGGACCCTGAGAGCACCTACCAGGCCCTGGAGAAGTACGGGCGCGATCTGACTGCCCTGGCGCGCCAGGGCAAGATCGACCCGGTCATCGGGCGCGATGAAGAGATCCGCCGCGTGGTGCAGATCCTCTCGCGCCGCACCAAGAACAACCCGGCCCTGATCGGCGACCCCGGCGTGGGCAAGACCGCCATCGTCGAAGGGCTGGCGCAACGCATGGTCAACGGTGACGTGCCTGAAGGTCTCAAGCGCAAGCGCCTGGTGCAGCTCGATATGGGCGCCCTGGTGGCGGGCGCCAAGTACCGCGGCGAGTTCGAAGAGCGCCTCAAAGCCGTGCTGAAAGAGATTACCGAATCGTCCGGGGACGTCATCCTGTTCGTGGATGAAATGCACACCGTGGTGGGGGCGGGCGCCGCCGAAGGCGCTATGGACGCCGGCAACATGCTCAAGCCCATGCTGGCGCGCGGCGAGCTGCACCTGATCGGCGCCACCACCATCGAGGAATACCGCAAGCACGTGGAGAAAGACCCGGCTTTGGAGCGCCGCTTCCAGCCGGTGCTGGTGGATGAGCCCAGCGTGGAGGAGACCATCAGCATCCTGCGCGGTCTGAAGGAGCGCTACGAGGTGCATCACGGCGTGCGCATCACCGACCCGGCGGTGATCGCCGCCGCCACGCTCTCCAACCGCTATATCGCCGACCGCCACCTGCCGGATAAAGCCATCGACCTGATCGATGAAGCCGCCGCCCGCCTGCGCACGGAGATCGATTCCAAGCCGCAGGCCCTGGACGAGGTGGACCGCCAGGTCACCCAGCTCGAGATCGAGCGCGAGGCCCTCAAGAAGGAAAAAGATAAGGCCTCCAAGGAACGCCTGGAGCGCCTGGAAAAAGAGCTGGCGGATCTGCAGGAGAACTCCCGCCAGCTACACGCCCGCTGGCAGATGGAGAAAGACGCCATCTCCAGCCTGCAGAGCGTCAAAGAGCAGATCGAGCAGGCGCGCCTGGAGATGGAAAAAGCCGAGCGCCACAACCAGCTCGAAGAGGCTGCCCGCCTGCGCTACGGCACATTGCGTGAATTGGAGACCCGCCTGGTTGAAGGCGAGCGCCGCCTGAAGGAACAGCAGGGCCAGGGTGCCCTGCTTAAAGAGGAAGTGGACGCCGAAGAGATTGCCCAAATTGTGGCGCGCTGGACGGGCGTCCCGGTCTCGCGCCTGCTGGAAGGCGAGCTGGAGAAGCTGGTGCACATGGAAGAGCGCCTGCATACGCGTGTGGTGGGGCAGGAAGACGCCCTGCATGCCGTCTCCAACGCCGTGCGGCGCTCGCGCGCTGGGCTGCAGGACCCCAACCGCCCCATCGGGTCGTTCATCTTCCTGGGACCCACGGGCGTGGGCAAAACCGAGCTGGCGCGCGCCCTGGCAGAGTTCCTCTTCGATGATGAGCGCGCTATGGTGCGCATCGACATGAGCGAGTACCAGGAGAAGCACACCATCTCGCGCCTGGTGGGGGCGCCGCCCGGCTATGTGGGCTATGAGGAGGGCGGGCAGCTCACCGAGGCCGTGCGCCGCCGCCCGTACAGCGTGGTACTGTTCGACGAGATCGAAAAAGCGCATGCCGAGGTGTTCAACGTGCTGTTGCAGTTGCTCGACGATGGGCGCCTGACCGATGGGCACGGGCGCACCGTCGATTTCCGCAACACGGTGGTGATCATGACCAGCAACCTGGGCAACGAATTGTGGATGGGTGGGAACGTGCCACGTGATCCAGTGTCAGGTGCTCCAGTGTCCCGCGACACCGTAACACGTGACACGGTGACACGCCTGTTGCAAGCCCACTTCCGCCCGGAGTTCTTGAACCGCATCGATGAGATCGTAGTTTTCCACCCGCTGGAGCGCCATCACCTGGCGGAGATCGTCAATATCCAGTTGCGCGGCGTGGCCAAGCGCCTGGCGGAGCGCGGTTTTGCCCTGGAAGTGACCGAAGCAGCGCGTGAATACCTGGCGGAGACCGGCTACGACCCCGATTTCGGCGCCCGCCCGCTCAAGCGCGCCATCCAGCGTGAGCTGCAAGACCCGCTGGCGATTGCCATCCTGTCCGGCGAGATCCCAGAGGGCAGCCTGGTGCGCGTGGACCGCGGCGCGCAGGGGCTGACATTCGCTCCCATCCTGCAGGGTGAGGTGGTGGAGGAATAACATGTTTCGTTAGCAGAAGGAGCCAAGTGATGCAGAGCCTTTTATCCCAATCCTTTCGATTGCCGGATGGGCGCACCCTGGCGTATGCCGAATATGGGGCGCCCGGCGGGAAACCCGTTTTCTACTTCCACGGCGCGGCCGGCTCGCGCCTGGAACCGGCGATGCTGGATGGCAAGGACCTGGAAGAGGCTGGCATTCGCCTGATCGCCTGTGACCGGCCCGGTATGGGCGGCTCAGACTTCCAGCCCGGGCGCGGCTTCCGCCACTGGCCAGCGGATATCGTTGCCTTGGCCGACAGCCTGGGGCTGGGGAAATTCGGCGCCTTTGGCGTTTCGGGCGGCGGCGGGTATGTGTCTGCCTGTGCGCGTTGGATCCCCGACCGGTTATCGGCAGCCGTGATCGCCAGCGGCGTTGGTCTCATGGACTCGCCGGAGGCCCGGGCAGGTTTACCGTTCATGAGCCGCTTAATGTGGGGGCTTGCCGCTCGATCGGTGCGGCTGACTGAGCTGCTCCTGAATCTGACGAAACCCAATGTGCAAGCCGACGTTGACAAAATTCGCAAGCGAATGATGCGCAGCATGCCGCCCGGAGAGGCGGTCATTTTCGAAAAGCCCGGTCGCCTGGAAGCCTTCATAGCCAGCGGTGCAGAGTCGATGCGCCAGGGGGTACGTGGGATTGCCTGGGATACCCACCTGTGCGCCCGCCCCTGGGATTTCCGCCTGGAAGAAATCGGCTTTCCCGTGCGCCTGCTGCATGGCGAGGCAGACCTGAACGTGCCGGTAGCCGTGGCCCGCAAAGTCGCCGCCGCCATCCCAGGCTGCCAGGCCACTTTTTACCCGGGCGAAGGGCATTTTTCGACAGCGCTGAACCACCTGGATGAAGTTTTCAACGCAATAGGGTAATCCAGATCATTTCGCCTGTGCAAGGAAGCCGGCAGGTGAGGTTGAGTAGCAGAGTACGCTGAGTTCCCCCGTTTTTCTCCGCGTTCTCCGCGTTCTCCGCGGCTCTGGGGTGATATACCAGGTATCCGCGTTTTATTCCGGCCCAATATACGTGCCCGGGTGCAGCACGGTGCTCTTGGGGATGGCTACAATGCCATCCTGCACCACCCAGCTCCCAGCGTCCAGCTCTGCCCCGCGCGGGAAGGGCCGGATGACTACCCCCTCGCCCATACGCACGTTCTTGTCGATGATGGCGCCTTCGATCTGGCAGTTGCGCCCAATGCCCAGCGGCAAGTCGCCCTTGAGTGGGACGCCCGGCTCGTCATAGTAATCGGCGCCCATCATGATCGTCTGGCTCATGCGCACCCCATCGCCGATCTGGCTGCGCAGGCCGACGATCGAATCGCTGATCTCCGCCTGGCGGATCTGGCAGCCGTCCGCCAGCAGCACGTTGTGCAGGGTGGCGCCATCGATCACCGATCCGGGCAGGTAGCGCGGGCGGGTGTAGATGGGGCGCACGGGGTCGTAGAAGTTGAAGGGGGCGTCCGGGCGGGTGAGGCTCAGGTTGGTCTCGTAGAAGGAGCGGATCGTCCCAATGTCTTCCCAGTAGCCGTCAAAGTCGAAGCCGTACACTGCGTGGGTTGCCAGCGCGTTGGGGATGATCTGACCCCCGAAATCCTCGTGGGTGGTGTTCTCCAGCAGGTCGATCAGCACGCTCGTATCGAACAGATAAATGCCCATCGAACCCAGGTAAGGTCGCTGGGCGTCATCCCGGCTGACGAACTGCGCCAGCACCTGCGGATCGCGCGGCTTTTCCACGAACGAATCGATGAGCCCATCCGGGTTGCGCTTGAGCAGGCCAAAGCGGAAAGCCTCCTCAGCCGCTACCGGCTGTACAGCCACCGTGATCTGAGCGCCCTTCTCCCAGTGGTAGCGCGCCAGGGCGTCGTAATCCATGCGGTACAGGTGGTCGCCTGCCAGGATCAGCACATATTCGGCGCGGGTAGCCTTGATCTCAAAAAGTTGCTTGCGCACCGCGTCGGCGGTGCCCTGGTACCAACCCGTGCTGCGCGGGGTCTGCTCGGCTGCCAGGATCTGCACCCAGCCGCTGTGGAAATCGTCGAAGGTGTAGGTCTGCGTGATGTGCCGGTGCAGCGAGACCGAGTTGAACTGGGTGAGCACTGCGACGCGGGGGATGCCGGAATTGATACAGTTGCTGATCGGCACATCGATCAAGCGATATTTGCCAGCAATCGGCACAGCGGGCTTGGCTCGCTGCCGGGTAAGCGGGTACAAGCGCTTGCCCACGCCGCCCCCCAGGATGACGGCGAGAATACTGTTCAAAGATGGCATCGAGGGACCTCCTTGGATTCGGGAAATTTTACTAGGCGCCACCCCGGCTGCGCGGCGCCAGCGTGCCCAACAGCGCGTTGAGGATGCTGGCGCGGTATTGGATGGCGGTGTTGACGTTTTGCTGGTGCAGCTCGAATAGCTCGCTATCGACCACTGCCACACCGGCTTCGTTCTTGCGCATGGGCAGCACAGTCTCGCTGTCGCCATCCAGCTTGATGGTGGTGCGCGCCGCCGGCTTGGCTTTGTCGAAGTCAGCGCTGCCGCCTTCGCCCACCTCCACATAGCGCGTTTCCACCGCCATGACGCTGGCATCCTTGACATACTGCGCCACACTGGCAGCAATGTTCTTTAGAGCGGTTTCCATTTCATTAGCCATTATATCCTCCGTTGAAATATTATGGTTCTAACCGAAAAAGATCGGGGGTTGGGGGGTGTGGCGGCGCTTTGCGCCGCCACACCCCCACTCTCCCGGGTTTTCAGATGGATTCTAATCATTGACTTCCGCCAGCACTTGGTTGGCGAATTTCCACACCGCCGGCAGCGCCAGCAGCAGGCCCCCTGGGGCGCTGATCAACACCGCCAGTTTAGCAGCGCCTTGCGCAGTAAAAATGAAGGTGCGCAAGATCGTGTGGCGGGTTTTCACCGCTGCAGCCAGGGAGCGCTGGTGCAGGCTCACCTGCTCGGAATGGGTCTCGACCTGGTAGATCGTCTCCAGGTCGCCCGACCAGCCCAGCGCGCTGCGTCCCAACAGGCGCCCGCCCTGGGTGGTTTTTACCCAGGCCTGGTGGGTGAGCGTGCGAAAGAGTCGCCCTGTAGCATCCTCAAAACTCTGGCGAGCCTGCTGCCACCCGCTGGGCGGCGCCTGACCTGCCTCGAAGCTCACTGCCGCCTGGCGGCCTTCAAGCTCCTCCAGCATGCGCAGCAAGTCAGCCTCGGCGGGCTCCAGGGATGGCTCGCCGGCGGCGAAGGATACCGCCGGACCCGCCTGCGCTGCTCCGATCAAAGCCTCCAGGCGGGCTGGTAAGGCATCCAGGGCGGCTTCGGAGGCCTGGGTCCGCGCCTCAATTTGAGCCAGCTGCCCTTCGGCGGATTGCGCCTCCTCCGGCAAGTCCAGCCGCCACAGGCTGGCGGCCGGCGCGGCCTCGTCCGGTAAGCCAAAGGATACTGCCCCGCTCTCTGCCGCAGGCAGCGCCTGCCACAAGCTCAAAAGGTTGCTTCCGTCTGCAAGCATCTCGCTCACCCGGCAGCTATGGCTTGAGCAGGTTCCCCAGCCCGGCGGCTGCAGAGACCACGGTCTTGATGAACTCGGCCCGGCTGTCCTGGGCTTGCTGCACCATCTGCAGGTGGATGTTCCACAGCTCGGTGTCCACCTCGCCGTCCTGCTCAGGCAGGCACACCAGCGTATCGCCATCCACCTTGATGTACGTGAAGGCGCGCAGGCGCGCCCCGCTCAGCTTGCCCTGCTCAAAGCGCACCTGGGAGATTTCATCGCTCACGTATGTGGAAATCTCCAGGCTGCCGGCGTCTTCCAGGGCTTTGCCCAGGAAATCGCCCACTTTATTCACGAACTGCTGGATGCCCGTTCCCAGGCTGGAGCCGGCTTGTTTGAGGCTGTCGAGCATGCCATAATCCACAATCTCGCCCGCTTGGCTGGCAGCAGTGATCGCTTGAGCGGCGGATGCAGCCACGGCGTCAGGCACGGCAGCCTCTGGAGCAGCCTGCCGGGCAGCCGGCATATCCACCACGATGGGGCGTTCCTGGGCGGGGCGATCGCCGTTGCCCGCCACCATCAGGCGCACAGCCGGGTCGCCCAGCACCACGTAGTTGCGGGCATCGTTGTTAGCCGTCCACATGCCCGCCAGGTTCAGGTGATCGGGCTTCTTCCCGAAGGAGACATCTTCCAGCTCTACGCTCAGGTCGGAAGCCAGCTCGCTGTATCGCTCGTTGAATCGCTCCACCGCCGAGCCCACCGGGTGACCATCCACCAGGCGCTTGAGGGTATCCTCGAAGACCGCCAGCTGAGGGCCGGCTTTGCCCCACATGAAAGAATAGCCCCAGGCGCGCTCTACGTGCCCGATGACCGCCAGAGCGCCGCCGCGCGGGTGGGCCAGCATGCGTTGGGGCAGCTGGGCCAGGAAAGCGCGTGGGGCGATCTCGGCGCGGTCCTTGAAGGCCTGTTGGGCGAATTCATCCAGTCGGGGCGTGCCAGCCCCGTAGCAGGCGAAGTAAAAGGCAACCATCCCCAGCAGGCGCGCATTAGAGTCTAGGTCCGCCGCCGAGAAGTAAAAGTCTTCCGGGATAGGCTTCTGCCAGTTCTTGGGGCCGGGCCAATCCTGGCACAGCAGCGCTCCCTGGCTGGCGCGTTGGCGATCATCCGCCCGCGGAAAACCCATCCCGTGGCTGGCGGCAAACAGCAAAGCGGGCGTGTCGGCTCCACCCAGGATTTGGCCCAGGGCGGCTTTGTTGGCTTGTTCTGCCAGCAGAGTTTGCACCTGCCAATCAGACGGGTCTTTCGCCAGAGCCTGTGCCAGCGGGTTTACCAGGTGCTGGGCGCTGAGGGCAGTGGCGCGGTCATCGGGGTTGCTCACGCCAAAGAAGGCCGCCCGGCGCGGCAGCGCCAGGCGCTCTTTTTCTGCCAGCACCACGCTGTGCGCGTAGCGGGCGTAGTCATCCAGGCTGTCAAAGTGGATACGCCCCACGGCATACTGCACGTCGAGCTGCACCTGGAAGCGGTAAGGGATGCTCTCCGGGTCGCCTACGATCAGCAAATAATACGGGATTTTATCCGGGTCCACGGGTCCCGGACCGGCTCCGTGGCGCTCCAAAAAAGCCTGCTTGGATTCGCCCGGACGGTAGCCCTTCTCGCCGCTGTATTCCCGGTAAAAACGCTCGTCCTTTTGGGCTGCTAGCCCTTTGCGCCAGTCCAGCAGCTCACTCAGGGCCTCGCGCACACCGGGGTCTGCGTCGTGGGCAAAGATCACCCCCCAGCCGGTTTGATCCAGGTGCTTTGGATCGACGCCCCATTTGGGGGCATAATCCTTCTGCGTGATGCGCTCATGCCACCACTTCAGCCATTTCAGGTGCTCCTCCCCTTCAGCATCCAGGGTTTGCCCCTGGATCACCGCCGAGAGCTGTGCAGCGGTCATGGGAGGCAGCAAGTAGTTGCCGGTGGCGCCGTCGACGCCGTTAAAGATCAGGTTCTCATCGCTCATACGTTTCTCCAGGGCACTACATATCGATCTGTAGAATATTGGGGTGCGGAGTGTTTTGGGCGGGCGAAGCCCGCCCAAAACACTCCGACCTTCCTACTTTCGGAAAGGGTCTCAGTATTCCGGGCAGGTCTTATGAATGGGAATACCAGGGAATAATTGTTCCCATTCAGATGAAGTCATGTTGCGCCCGGCGAGTTTGCAGCTGCGCTCGATCCACGATTGGGGGGAGATATCCCAGCGCAGCACCTGGCCATCGGTGCCTCCCGAGATCAGGGCCGTGCCATGCTGGCTGAACACCAGGCTGGTGATCTCAGCCTGGGCGCCAAACAGCGGCTGGCCGATTTGCTGGAAGGAGGCCAGGTCCCACAGCACCAGCAAATTGTTGCTGTGGCCCGAGGCCAGGCGGCTGCCATCCGGGCTGAGTGCCAGGCTGGAGACTCCACCCAGATCCGGGCTGTACAGCAGGTAGGAGACCGGTGGGAGACCCGAGTAGCCCTCTAAGAGCTGCAATAAGAGGATTTCCTCGCTGCTATCGCCGCCCATCGCCAGGTAGCTGTAGCCGCCGGAGGCTTCGCGCATCGCCAGCGCACGCAGGTAAACATTCGGGGCACCCAAACTCCAGACCAGCAAGTTTGTGCGCTGCGCAGGATCGGCGCGAATATCAAACATGTCGAAAGTATTCAACCCACAGATCAAATTTTTACCAGAACGGTCGGTATTTTCCTCAGGGCACAGGCTGGCAGCCAGGTAATTGCCATCTGAGCTGAAGGCCAGATTCTGGTATACATAAGCCCCTGATTGAATACTTCTGCTCTCCTGGCCTGACGGCAGCTCCAAAACCCGGATGACGCCATCCGGCGCTTCTATAGCCAGTTTCTTGCCATCTGGACTGAGGGCGGCCTGGATGGTCTCGGCTGGCAATTTTAGTAAGGGCGTTTCCTGCCTCTGGCGCAGCTCCCACACGGTGATGGGGCGCGGCTCCCCCACGGAGGTCGGGGTTGAATCCCACGCGGCGACGAGCAGCTCGCTCTGGCTGCCGTTGGCCAGGCCAAATATCTCACCTTTGTCGCTGGTGAGCACTTCGTTGAGCGGCTGCTGCAGGTTGACGATATGCAGGCCCACCGTGTCATCCAGGCTGGCGGTTGCCAGCAGAACCCGCCCCAGCGTGGGGCGGAATGCCAGGCTCCGGATGCTGTTGATGTGGTAGTTCTCCAGCCGTTCCACCAGCTTGAGTGTATGGGCATCAAAAAATGACACGCTGTTATCGCCTCCGCCGGAGGCCAGCAGCCTGCCATCCGGGCTGTAGGCGACGTCGAACACCGGCCGTCTCTGGTGGGCCAGGATGGGGGCGGCTGCCGCCCTGCCGGTATTCTTATCCCATACCGTCAGCGCGCCGCTCTCGCCAGCCGAGGCCAGGAAGTTGCCATCCGGCGACCAATCCAGGCCATAGATTGCGCCAACCTGGCGCGGAAAGCGGAGGATTGCTTCGCCCGTATCCGTGCTCCATGCAATGATGCGCCCATCTTCCCCGCCGGAGGCCAGCAGATCGCCCATGGGCGACCAGGCCAGACTGCGGATGAAATCAATTTGCCGTTCCATACTTTGCACAATCTGCCCGCTGTCCAGGTCCCAAATGGTGACCACAGTGCCGACTGCGCCTGCCAGCCTGCGCCCATCTGGGCTGAAAACCAGGCTCTTGACCGAGTTGACTGCGCCAACCAGTTGGGTTCTCTCCCAGCTTCCAACCTCCCACAGGAACAGGCGGTAATCATCGCCGCCAGAAGCTAACCTCGAGCCATCTGGGCTGTAAGCCAGGGCCTCCACCGCTCCCAGATGACCTTCAAGGCGGCGCACCAGGGTTTGCGTCTGGTAATCCCAGACCACCAGGCTGCCCTCCTGGGTAGCCCAGGCCATGTGCACGCCATCGGGGCTAACAGCCACACTGATCACGTCGTCTTTCTCTTTGGGTATCGGGTGGCCTAATTCCTGCAGGGTAGTGTTCAGGCTGGCCTGCAGGCTGCTGAGCAAGGCGCTCTTAGCCTCCAACGTATCGGTGATGCGGTAGGCCTCAATCCCCAGCAGAGCCGCCAGGGAGAGGTCGCTATCCAGGTAGCCCTGCGCCAGGGCTGCTAGCTGGCGCGAGCTCGCCAGGCGCGACTGGGCCTCAGCGATCGCTTTTTGGGCCAGGGCTTCGCGGCTGGCGGCCTCGGCGGTGCTGCGGGCTGCCTCTGCCCGGGCGCGTTCCAGGTCAGCCTGGGTGCTGGCAGCCACGGCTGTGGAGCGCTCCACGATTGCCTGTTCGCCGGCAGCCAGCGCAATCCCGGCATTGGCCTGAGCGGTGCCGGCGTTGGCCTGGGCCGTGCCGGCCTGCTGGTCGCGCTCCACTGCCAGGGCAGCCGCGCGCTGACTGGAGAAAATTGCCGAAGCGGCGAAAATCAGAGCCGCCACCGCCGCCAGCGAAGCCAGTAGGAGCAGCAGCCGCAGGCGCCGGGCAGAGCGGGCCTGCTCTTGCAGCTTGATGGCCTGCTCCTGGCGCATGCGCTCTTCCTGAGCCCGCTGCCCCGCTTCCTGGCAGGTCCGTAGGAAATCCTGCTCGGCAGGCGTGATCTCGCTGGTGTTTTCAGCGGCCCAGGTTTCGGCGTCAGATAGAGAGTCATCGCGCAGCAGCAGATGGTCGGAGCGGTTTTCCTTTTGCCACAGGGCTGCCTGGCGCTGCAGCAGGGAGAGGTTGGCCTGGAACCACTCGGCGTTGTTCTGGCGAATGGGGCGGATGAGGCGGTCGTGGGTCAGCTCGAACCAGGTGGTGCCGCGCCGTTTTTCGGAGCGCACCAGGTGGGAGTCTTGCAGCATGCGGATCGTCTGGTTGGGCAGCCCCGAGCTGGCATCTGGCTGCATGAGCACCTGGCTGCGGATACCGTTCTCGGTGATAAGGGCCTCATCGAACCAGGCGCGCACCAGCCTTTCTTTCGTCTCCGAGCGGCTGGCGATCTCTGCCACACGCTCAGCGTAATATTCCGCCAGCGATTTGCCTACATCGCCCACCTTGGCCACGTCTTCCAGGCTGATCTCCACGTCATCGGGGGCCAGGTTTTGCCACAGCCTGAAGCATACCACCTGGAGCTGGACGGGCTCCACATAAGGGCCAGGCTGCTCTTCCATGCTGCCATCCGGATTTTGCACGTGAATCATGCGCAGGTCGATGATCAGTTTTTGGGCGGCAGCCTCCTGAAAGGTCACCCCTACTTTACTGGGTGGATTTTGGATGGCCGGTCGGGCTGCTTCAGCGGTCAGCAAATCCAGGCGGAAAGTGTTCTCCAGCCGGGTAGGGATGGGGCGCAGGTAAGGGCTCAGCGCAGCCAGGTAATCCTCGCGCATGGAAAACAGGGCCCAGCGGCTGCGGTTGCGCAAGGCGACCCCCACCTGCTCGAAGAAGGCCAGTTTGCCCTCCTGGTCGGTGGGAGCCACGGTCAGGATTTCCTCGAACTGGTCGAAGATCAGCACCTCGCTGTCCGTTTTGGGCTCGTCGGAGTCCGGCTGGGTGTTGGCAGTCGCGGCCCGGTGCTTATCCAGGTAAGCGCTCAGGGTCAGGCCGGCCAGCTCTTCTAGGGGCAGGCGCTGCTCCTCCGGAACGGCCTCTTCCAGGGAGACCAGCGCGCTGAACAAATAGCGGTTAAAACCTGCTTGCGCGGGCAATCCTTCGGGTGGCTCCTGGTTGACACGCACCACTGGCAGCACCAGGAAGCGATCTTCCTGCAGGCGCGGCATCAGCCCGGCCTGCACCAGCGAGCTTTTGCCCGCGCCCGAGGGGGAATGCAGCAACACGATGCGCTCGGCGACCAGCAGGTCCAGCAAGTCGCGGATCTCCCGGTCGCGGCCGTACAGGGTCTCGCCTGCTCGAAAGGCGCGCGGACCAACATAAGGGTTTGGGCGGGAGTTGGTAGGGGTCATTTGTTCTCAGACCAGCGCTGCAGCAGCTCTTTCAAGAAGTCTTGAGCGCTGCCCCAGAAAATGTTGATATCGGCGCCCTTGGAAAAATAGTTCTCCAGGAAGCGGCGGGCGCGCTCCGGCTCCAGGATACGCCCCTCTTCGGGGTCGATCTGCGCGGCAATGTGGGTGTGCAGGTCGCGCCGGCTGCCGCCCTGGCGGGTGAGGATGCTGCGGAACAGCACGCGGAAGTTCCATTCGTCCATCTGGAAGCCCAGGAACAGCAGGGAGGTGTCGATCAGCGCCCGCCTCACTACCGATGGGATCAGGTCTTTGTTGCTGGTGACGCCGATCAGGAAATCGAAGTAATCGTCTTCCGTCAGCACCACCGAATCGGGCTCGTCCAGCCTGCCGAACAGGTGGTAGACCAGCGGGCGCTCGGGGGTGGGGAAGTAATCAGGCTCGCGCTGGTAGATCGATTCGGTCTGCTCGATGTACTCGTTCCACGGGCAAAGCACGATCTGGGGGTCTTTGCCGGCTTCTTTGAGTGCGCTGGCCAGGAGCGTATCGGGGTTGGTGGTGATGTAAATAGGCAGGGACAGGCTGGCTAAGGCCGGGTAAGAGTCGCCCGGGTCCTGCTGGCGGTGTTTGGCGCCCACGGCTTCGATCAGGTCGTTCAGCGAGGCGCGTCCGCTAAGCAGCTCGGGGCTGATATCGGCGCTGTGGCGGCGCTTGATCTCGCTGCGCAGGTATTCGCCCAACTCGTCGTACAGAAACAGGCGGTCCTGGTTGACCGCCAGGTATTGGGCCACCTGCGGGAGCGATTCGCGCTCGTGGGGGGCCATGGGGTAGTGGTAGGTCTCCGCCCAGCGCTGGGCGATCTCACGCTGGCTGCCCATGATGGGCTCCGCCAGGCCCGGTCCCAGGATGGGGGTGCACAGGCCGCGGGCGATGCTGCGGATGAGCGTGGGCCACTTTTCGAAGGCTTTTTGGTCGCCGCCAAAGCCGGGGATGTACCAGATACGCCCAGAGCGCAGGCGCATGAACAGGGCCGGCATCCAGTAATCTGCCCGCTGGCGCACTGCGCCGCGCGCCACCGACAGGGCCCGGTCGATCTGACCATCGTTCAACAATTCGCTGAAGAAGACCGGCATAAAGCTGGCGATGGTCTCCATGGAGATGTTATCTTGCATGGCGATCACCGCCGGCACGCCCGCTTCCGCCAGGCGCGGGCCCAAGGCTGCCAGGGCATCGCCTTCGCCGGGGGCAGCCGATTGGCACGAAGCCAGCACCACTAGGCGCGGGCGCTGGTCCAGCTCCTTCAAGCGGGTGACGAGATCGGAGCCGGGAATGCGGGCCACTTTGCCGGCCTCGTCTTCCAGCCACAGCCATGATTCGTTGGATTTCAGGGAGCCGTGGCAGGCGATGTACAGGATATCCATGCCAGGGCGCAGCCGGTCGATCAGGTTGTTGAGGCTGGCGGTGGAGTCCGAATCTGGCAGGGCGGTGAAAGGCAAGTTGGCAAACGCGGCGCGGGCGCGCTCCAGCTCGCCCTGCACGTCGACCGGCTCCAGCGAAAATTCCGCCAGGTTGGAGGGATTGGCGACGAATGCCAGGGTGTGCAGCTCGCCTTTCGGACGCAGCCGCACCGGGCGCCAGTCCAGGCTGGAGAGGTAGCGGGAGAAGAACAGGTTTTCACCCGTGGCGAGTGCAGATCCATCGGCGGGGTCGCGCAGTGTCTCCCAGCGCAAGCCGTGCAGCTCTGGGGCCGAGGCCCCAATCAGCAGGCGCAGGCGCAGGGGCGCATCCAGAGAAGCCGCGCTGGAGCGCGACTGGGCGAAAGCGTTGAGCACCCCCGGATCGGCGAACAGGCCCTGGGTGAGGGCCGCGCCGTAAGCCGCCGCATCGTGAGCCAGGGCTCGCAGCGCGTCGAAATCGAAGTGCGCCAGCGGGGTCTCACCTTGTCCCAGACGGATATCGGCGTCGCTCTGGGGCTGGGTGTAGCGGAACTCGATGGCGTACGCGTCGCCCTCGTGATGGTGCAGGCTGATCTCTAAATCGGCGTAATCCTTCATCTACTTTCACCCCATAATCTGTTCTGCCCGGTCGCCGGCGCGCCGCGGCTCAATCTTCGCTTGCCAGCCACGGGCCGAGGTCCAGGATCGCCAGGGTGGGGCAAAGGTCCTGCCGGCGGGCCAGGCCAAAGCGATGCACTGCGCTGCTTAAATGGCTGCGCACGGTGCTGGAGTTGAGATCCAGGCGTTGGGCGATCTGGCGGGTGGTGAAGTCGGCGCAGGTCAGGGCGACCACCTTGCGCTGGCGGCGGGTGAGCGACTGCCAGAGCTTCAGCACTTTTTGGTGCGCTCGCAAGCGCGCCAGGGCGCGTTCCACATCCTCAGGGGTGACCGGTTCTTCGACAGGCGCGCCGCCAGGAAGTTCATAGGAGGGCGGGGGGAACGGCTTGGGCGGCAGCAATTTGTCCCTTACCAGCATCTCGCTGACCTGAGGCGGATCGACGGGCGCAGGGGGGATGTACCCCACAAAGATATCCCACACGTTGAGCAGGCGACCCAGAGAGCGCAGGTTGAGCCCGATTTGCCCGGTTTCGAAGGTGAGCACGTAATCGCGGCCATCCGCCATGCGCGCCACCTCGACGATGGTGGCTTCATGCGTCCAGCGCAACCATTCTCGCAGCAGGCGCGGCACCTGGCGTGGTTTTCCACCCGGGCGCAAGGGTTCGCCAGTAACCATCATCCTGGATGTGCGCACAAATTCACCCCCAGATGGAGCATAATTCCAGGGATCGCTCTGAGCTGCAGCCGGCTTGCGCTTCTTCACCTCTTTGGGACGCGCCGGGATGGGCACCAGGTCGATGCCAGCGATGGGAGAGGCGATCTGCCATGGGTTGGGTTTGCGGTCCACCCAGCCCAGGAACAGAATGCTGGCGCCGCTTTTGAAGTCGGCAACGCTGGTTGGGCGTTTGAAGAAGGACTGCCCGGGTTTGGCTTTCTGGTTGTTAAGATACCAAACCGGCTTGGCTGCCAGACCAGCCGCAGGCTTCACGCCGCGCAGGTGCTGGATGTGTTCGGCGATTTCGTTGCAAACCGCCCGGCTGACGATCAAAGAAAGCGTGCGCTCGTGTTGCTTGCGCCAACCGGTGATATCTTTTTGCTCCCAATGGATCATGATCTCGCGCCAGCGCTGGTTTTCTGCTGCCCAGCGCTGGGCGCGCTCGGGTGGGGTCAGCTCTTCCCAATTCTCCTGGGCGACTTCCAGGCGCAGCTCCGTCCGGCTGACGATTTCCTTCCACATCCAGTCGGGAAACTGGCCCTTCATCATTTTGAGCGTTTGAAGCACTTCCTGGTCGCTCATTTTACGGACATCTTCCACGCTCTGGGCAGTCAGGACCTTCATCAGAACCGTCTGGCGCGTGGCAGGATTGGACAAGGATTTGATCTGCGCCTCGATGGCTTGAGCCTCTGCCGGGTTGGCTGCCGCACTTTTGGCCAACTGCAGGCGTGTGATGGCTTGTGTGCTGGCAGCGTTTAGATCGGTGGTGCGCACCCGCTCGCGGATATCGTCCATCTTGAGCATTTCCAGCAAATCCCGGGGATCCGCCCAGGAGCCGTGCGCGCTCTTATAGCGCATGCCAGAAAAGTGCACCACCATGTAGCGCAGCCACTTGGGAAAGCGCTGCGGCTCGGCATCGAAGCGCTCCAGCACCTTTTCCAGTAGCTGGTCATGATTCAGTTTCGATAATTCATGCTCGTATTGGATGATCTGCCAGCGGATGGCTGCATTGGGGGTGACAGCCCCCTGCGCGTCCAGCCTGGGCAGGTTCTTCAAAGCCTCTCCCAGGTCTTTGATCTTCATCACCAGCTCTTTGGATTGATCCTGAAGCGCTTTGGTTTCGATCTCGAAAGGCGCCACGGCCGCGTTGTACTCGTCCACTGTGGCTTGCAGGCTGGCTCGGGCAGCTTCGTACAGGGGCAAAACCGCCTGGAGCTCGTTGTTCCAGCGGTCGAAATAGGGGTGCTCAGGGGCAAACTTGCGATACCACTCAACCTGACGCTCGAAGGTCTTGCGTTTGGAGTCGAGCTCGGAGAATTTGATCTGCAGATTTACTTTCTTCTGGGTCAGTTTGCGCACCGGCTCGCTGCTGAGCAAGGCGCGATGCTTGAGCGCCAGGCTCTTGATCGATTGCTCGATTTCCCCCTTTTTCACTTTCGCCAGGGTCAGCTCGGTCTCGGTGCGGGTGATCTCCTGGATCAGGCTGGCGGAAATCTTCGGGTCCACCGGGCCGCTGCTTTTTTCCCGGAAGAGGTCGATTTCACGATAGTAGAGCAAGAAGTCTTTGAGCTTTTTTTCACGAAAGGGGTAAATCGTCTGGCGCAGAGCTGGATTTTGCCATTGAAAAAAATAGGTGGAAGTGAACATGCACGGCCCTCGGCAGGTCGGGTGAAGGGTAATTGGTATATTATAGGTAATAACAGTCCAGATTTCAAGTGCGCTGCACCTGCCCCACTGGTTTCAGGCAAATAGCCTGCGGGAGCACCCACGCGTATACAATGAATTACAGGACTTTGCGGTGAGGCTGAAAAATAACCCTGACGACCCCCACTGGAACGAGGCGATTCGCAGGACCCTGTCGAGGGTTCAAAGGTGCCGAAGGTGGGAATCGAACCCACACTCCCGAGGGAACACGATTTTGAGTCGTGCGCGTCTGCCTATTCCGCCACTTCGGCAAGCAGGCGTAGTATAACCAATTCAACCACGCGGGTCAAGAGATTGAGGCCCCAAACGGGCGCTCGCCTTGCATTCAAGGTGCCCCTGAATTATACTAGCCGTATAAACTCTCTCTTAGGAGCGCAAACACCCATGCGCCTTGGTATTATCGGCTTACCCCAATCTGGAAAGACCACCATCTTCAATGCCCTGACCCGCGGCCATCAACCCACCAGCATGAGCGGCGGGCGCTTTGAAGTGCACACCGCCGTGGTGGATGTACCTGACGAGCGCGTGGATCGCCTGTCAGCCTTATTCAAGCCGGAAAAGACGATTTTCGCCAAGGTCACCTACGCCGATATCGCCGGGCTGGAAGGCAGCCCCAGCAAGGGCGGAATTTCAGGGGCTCTGCTCAATACGCTCTCCCAAATGGATGGCTTCGTCCACGTAGTGCGCTGCTTCGAAGATGCCAGTGTGCCCCACCCTGCCGGCAGCGTGAATGCGGAACGCGATATCAGCGCCATGGATGCGGAGCTGCTGATCAACGACCTGATCGCCGTGGAGCGCAAGCTGGAGCGCCTGGGTGATGAGCGGCGCAAAGGCGGCGGGCGCGAGAAAGCGCTGATCGAACGCGAGCTGGCGCTCTTCGAGCGCATGCAGGCGGCCCTCTCCCAGGAGACGCCGCTGCGCGACGCGGAGTTTTCCGCGGAGGAGGACAAGACCCTCTCCGGATTTGGCTTTCTCACGCGCAAGCCGCTGCTCCTGCTGCTAAACCTGGCGGATGGGCAGGAACCTCCCGCCATCCACTATCCGCACCGGCACAGCGCTATGGTGGGGCTGCAGGGCAAGCTGGAGATGGAGCTGGCGCAGCTTCCGCCCGAAGATGCAGAAATGTTCATGGCGGAATATGGCATCCAGGAATTGGGCCTGCAAAAGGTTATCCGCCTGTCGTACGATCTGCTGGGTCTGCTGTCCTTTTTCACCGTGGGGGAGGACGAGGTGCGCGCCTGGACCGTGCGGCGCGGCGCCCCGGCGCTGGAAGCGGCTGGCGCCATCCACACCGACCTGCAGAAGGGCTTTATCCGCGCCGAGGTGGTGACGTACGATGATCTGATGGCGTTGGGCGGTCTGGCAGAAGCGCGCGCTAAAGGCAAGCTGCGCCTGGAAGGCAAGGAGTACGTGCTGGCAGATGGTGAGATCATGCACGTGCGGTTCAATATTTAACACAAAGGACACAAAGGAAAAAGAATTAAAGAACGCCGAATGATGTGAACTTTAAAACCTTTGTAGCTGTATTTTATTCAGTTAAGATAACGCAAGACGTCATTTTATCCTCAAAGATCACAAAACTCATGGAAATGCATCTGTAAAAGCCCCTTAATCTTATCCCTTGGTGTCCTTTGTGGTTTAATACCTACCCCAATCCAACCCAAGAATCGAGGAAAAACCGTTATGACATTGACCTATACCCAGAAACGCTGGAGCTTAACTGACCTGTTCCCCAGCGCAGACAGCCCCGAAATGCAAAATGCCTTCTCCCAGCTGGACGCCTGCATGGCTGAGTTCGAAGCACGGCGCGAGCAATTGCACGTCGAGATGGCCTCGCAGGATTTCATGGACATTGTGCGCCAGTACGAGGAAATCCACCACCTGGCGCACCGCGTCTACGGGCACGCCGCCCTCAGCTTTGCCGCTGATACCCAGGACCAGGCAGCTCAGGCTTTCCTGGCGCGCGTCGAGCAGTTCATGGCGAACCTGGAAAACCGCGGGCTGTTTTTCAGCCTGTGGTGGAAAGCATTGGGTGACGAAAACGCGGCCCGTTTGATGGCGGATGCCGGGGATTACCGCTACTGGCTGGAAGAGATGCGCCACTTCAAGCCGCACACCCTCACCGAGGCGGAAGAAAAGATCGTCAATATCAAGAACGTCACCGGCAGTAGCGCATTGCAGAACCTGTACGACGCCATCACCAACCGCTATGTGTTCAAGCTCGTGGTGGACGGCGAGCAGAAAGAGCTCACGCGTGGCGAGCTGATGGTCTATGCCCGCCACCATGACCCGGCGCTGCGCGCCGCCGCTTACCAGGAGCAGTACCGCGTCTACGGCGATGACGGACCCATCCTGGGGCAAATGTACCAGACGCTGGCGCGCGATTGGCGCAACGAGCAGCTCGACCTGCGCCATTTCAGCACGCCGATCGCCACGCGCAACCTGATCAATGATATCCCCGACGCGGTGGTTGATACCCTGTTAGAGGTGTGCGAGCGCAACGCGCCCCTGTTCCAGCGCTATTTCAGGCTCAAGGCGCGCTGGCTGGGCATGGAGCGCCTGCGGCGTTATGATATCTACGCGCCGGTGGCAAAATCGGATAAGACCTACAGCTTTGGCGACGGTGCCGAGATGGTGCTGGAATCGTTCAAGGAATTTGAGCCGCGCGTCGCCAGCCTGGCGCAGCGTGTCTTTGCTGAGGACCACCTGGACAGCGAAGTGCGCAAGGGCAAGCGCAGTGGGGCCTTCTGCTCCACGGTCGTGCCGGATAAAACCCCCTGGGTGCTGGTGAATTACCAACAGCGCCCGGAAGACGTGGCGACCCTGGCCCACGAGCTGGGTCACGCCATCCACTCGATGCTGGCGGCGCACCACAGCCTGTTCACCGCCCACGCCAGCCTGCCCCTGGCAGAAACGGCCTCCACCTTTGGCGAGATGATGCTGGTCGACCGCCTGCTGGCGAACGAAGACGACGCCTCTGTGCGCCGCGATCTGCTCTTCCGCCAGGTGGATGACGCCTACGCCACGATTATGCGCCAGGCCTTCTTTGCCCTGTTCGAGCGCCAGGCGCACGAGATGATCCACCAGGGGGCTTCGGTGGATGAGCTGGCAGCCGCCTACCTGGAGAACCTGCGGCGCCAGTTCGGCGAGGCGGTGGAGGTGAGCGACGAGTTCCGCTGGGAGTGGGTGTCCATCCCGCACATCTACCAGGTGCCGTTCTATGTGTACGCTTATACCTTTGGGCAATTGCTGGTGCTTTCCCTGTACCAGCAGTTCAAGGCCGAGGGCGAAGCTTTCAAGCCGCGCTACTTGAAGATCCTGGAAGCGGGCGGCTCGGAGGCTCCTGCGCGCGTCCTGGCGGAGGCCGGCATCGATATCTCCAGCGCCGATTTCTGGCAGGGCGGCTTCGACGTCATCGCCCGCATGCTGGAGGCGTTGGAAGCCATCCCGGTGTCTTCCTGAAGCATGGGGACACGGATCAACGCGGATGAAACGGATCAAAAACCTTTTTAAGGGTCTTTATCCGTTTGCTCCGTGTAAATCCGTGTCCCAATGATTGACCTCATGCCTTCTCAATCTATCGACTTGCCGGGCTTGTTCGAAGCGGTGTGCGGCGCCCTGGCAGAGCAGCGCGCCGCGCTCAACCGCCTGGACGAGCTGAACCAGAATCACGGCGATCACATGCTGGCGATCTTCCAGGCTGCCGTGCAGGCCGCCCAGGAACACAGCGACCTGGCAGGCGCCATGGCGCGCGCCGGGGAGCTGCTGCGCGACTTGCCGGACAACGCCTCGGCGCAGGTGTACGCCCGCGGCCTGGACAGCATGGCGCGCCAGTTCCAGCAGCGCGGCATCGGGCTGGATGAATTAGCGCGCTACGTGCAGCGCTACCTGCAGGAAGGGTTGGAAAAAGAAGAAACCGATGAGGCTGGCGAACGAGGCTCTGGCGAATCGAGATCTGGCGACCTGCTCAAGGCGCTGCTCAACGCCCTGGCCGAGTGGGAGGCGGCTGAAGCCGCCGCTATCCAGGGGGGGGCAGGCGCGGGGCGCGTGGACCTGGGTTATCTGCTGGGCATCGGCATGGCGTATCTGCAGGCCAGGCAGCAGGGCGGCGATAAGCTGCAGGTGCTGGCAGAGACCATCGTCTCCGCCAGCCCGCTGGGGAGCGTTCCGCACCGCAAACGGTCGGGCCTGCTGGTCGTCGAGACCATTCTGGGGGCATTGAAATAAAATTAAACCGCTGAGACGCAGAGAACGCAGAGTTTAATATTTAAAATGAAAACAGGGATGGCAGGATGCCCAGGATCAAAGAGATCAATCAATGCTCCTGGCCTTCTGTCTATCCTGTCCATCCTGTGAATTAAACCCTTTTATCTATCCGTTCTATCCGCGTGCATCCGTGTCCCATAAAGATCTCCGCGCACTCTGGGTCTCCGCGGTGAATCCCTACGTTGCACACTTCGCCAATCGCTGGTATCCTTAATAGCAACCACAGCGCATAAGGACGGGTCCAGGATGTATATTGCCATCGAAGGCGTCATTGGGGTAGGGAAGACCACCCTGGCGCGCTTGCTGCAGCCGGCTTTCCAGGCGGAGCTGCTGCTGGAAGTGTTCGAGGAAAACCCCTTTCTTTCGGATTTTTACTCCGACCGGGCGCGCTACGCCTTTCAAACCCAGATTTTCTTCCTGCTGAGTCGCTACCATCAGCAGCGGCGCGTGGTCCCGATTGTGTTGCAAGGCGGAGCCAGCCTGCTGGCAGATTACACCTTCGAGAAGGATGCTTTGTTCGCCGGCATCAACCTGCAAGGCGACGAGCTCGGCATGTATGATCGCGTGCATGAAGCGCTGGCCGAGAAAATTCCTTTGCCGGATTTGATCGTCTACCTGCGCGCCGAGACCGAGACGCTCATGCAGCGCATCGCCCAGCGTGATCGCCCCTACGAGCGCAACATGCAGCGCTCCTATATCCACCAGCTCAATGTAGCTTACGACCAGTTCTACAGCGACAGCCGCTCGTCCCACCGGCCCAATGCCACACCGGTGCTGGTGGTGGATAGCGACCACCTGGATTACGTGCGCCGGGCAGAGGATTTGAAATGGGTGGAGGAGCGCATCCGCCAGGCGCTCAAGCTTTCCCCGTTCCAGGCCGAGCTGCCCATCCGATGATCGCGGAAACCGGGCAAGCGACAGGCGCCAACCGGGGCAGCCGAAGCTGGTGAAGGTCTGGCAGGGGAGTACATTAATCTATGCGCATTAATCGAGAAACCCTACTCAAGATTGCCGATGACACCATCGCCCAGCGCACGCGCAGAGATCGCGGCCTCCTTTCCGCGTATTTAACTGGCGCCTTGCTGGGAGATCATTACCTGCTGGGCGGCACAGCCGATATCGATTTGGCGTTCATCCACCTGGATGCCCCAGCGGCGGCGCGTGAGATCGTGCACCTTACCGACGAAGTGCACCTGGATATCGCCCATTACGATCAAAAGGAATTTCGCCGGGCGCGCGCTCTGCGCCTGCATCCCTGGCTTGGCCCTACGATTTTTTATTGCAAAGTCCTTTACGACCCGCAGCATTTTATGGATTTCACCCAGGCAAGTGTGCGCGGCCAGTTTGACCGCGCCGATTATGTGCTGGGCCGCGCCCGCACCCAGGCAGAGCACGCCCGCCAGATCTGGCAGTCTTTTACAGTGGATACGTCACAGCAGGGGACCTCCGAGAAGCCCGAACCGGACCGCTTGAGCGCGTATTTGCGCGCCGTGGATCACGCCGCCAATGCCATCGCCAGCTTGAGCGGACCGCCGCTCACCGAGCGGCGCATGCTGGTGGAATTCCCGGCGCGCGCCGAGGCGCTGGGACGCCCCGGGCTCTACCCGGCGTTTCTGGGCATGCTGGGCGCGCCCAATGTGGATTTCGCCGCCCTGCGCGCCTGGCTGCCGGATTGGCAGTCGGCGTATGAGGGCGTGCCCGCGCAAAGCGCTCCTGCCCGCCTGCATGCCCACCGGCGCCTGTATTACCTGCGTGCCTTCGAGGCGCTGCTGGATAGCGCTCAGCCGCATACCGCCCTGTGGCCTATGCTGCGCACCTGGACCCACGCTGCCAGCACATTGGCGGAGAGCGCCCCGGGGCGCATTGCCTGGGTCGCGGCCTGCCAGCGCCTGGGATTGGCGGGACAGGATTTCACGGAACGTGTGCGCGCCCTGGATTCCTTCCTGGATATGGTGGAGGAATCCCTGGAAAAATGGGGGAACGAGTACGGGGCTGAATACCAAAGCTGATGTTTCACGTGAAACATTCTGATTATGGAAGAAGGAAAAAAAGAAGCGCAGATTTATCAATCTGCGCTTCAGCGTATACGCTCACTCGGCGTTGAGGTTGAGGCGTTTCAAGCGCCGGAGGCCGAGAGTACCCAACACCATGATAGCCAGAGCGGTCAGCGCCAGCGCGGCCAGCAGGGTTATGGCGCGTGGGTCAAGGCTCTCCCACCAGGCTGGAGCAGAAGCCGGCTGCGCCCAGGCAGGGCCGCTGCCGGCCTGGTGGGTAGTGGCGCCCCCGCCAGTTTGCGGGCCCCCGCCGGTTTGCGGGCCCCCGCCGGTTTGCGGGCCCCCACCGGTTGGCGCGCCGGCGGTTGTGTGTGCGCCAGCAGCCTCGGGTGTGACTGCGCTGGTGGGCGTCGCCTGGAGCGCCTGTCCGCCTTGCGGGGCGGTCTGCACGGAGCGCTGCCAGGGCGGCTCGCCCTGGCCCCCGGTTGTGCCTGAACCCGTGGTCCGCCACCAGGGCCCTCCGCCGCGGGCTGGCTGGGCCACCTGCGGCGCATCCGCTTCCCAAGAGCGCAGGTATCCTACGATCGCTTGAATTTCCACTTCATTCAGCCGGTCGCCCCAGGCTGGCATGTGCGTGCCGGGCACTCCCAGGGTGATGATCTGCTGGATGGCGTTATCAGGGGTGCCTTCCAGGAAGCTCTTGACATTCAGCGCCGGGGCGCGCGGTGTACCCTGTCCCGCTGGGGCGTGACACTGGGCGCAGTTGGCGGAATATAGCTCGGCGCCCAGGGCCAGGCTTTCTTCTGTGACCGCCAGCGGTTCCTGGGGCGCGGGTATGGCCCCACCGGGTACCTGCTCCCAGCCGCTGAGCAGCGCCAACAGGGCAGCCACCTGTTCGGCGCTGAGTTTGCTCTCCCAGGATGCCATCAACGTACCGGGGACGCCATTCAACAATGTGCGTTCCAGCTCTTCTACCGGTTTTGCCCGCACGGCGGGGTCATTCAGGGCTGGCGCCAGGGATGTGCCCAGGCCGTCGGCGCCGTGGCAGGCCACGCATTCGCGCGCGTACAGGTCGATGCCCTGCACCAGCAGATCGCCTTGCGGCACAGAAGCCAGGCTTTGCAGGATAGCCGCATCAGGCTCGGCGCTGAACGGCGCCCGCGGCTGCATGCCCAGGTTGACCACCCGGTCTTGAGTGGCTCCCCAATCGCCCAACTGGATGAGCGATACCAGCTCGCTGATCTGGTAATCGCTGAGCGGCCCGCCGTCCTCCCGGCTCCAGGCTGGCATGGAGGTATTGAACAGGCCGCGGGCGATGATTTTATCCAGCGTGTCATAGTCGGCCTGGCGCAGGTCGGGGTTGTCCAGAGCTGGGGTAGCGCCCGCGCCTTCGCCCGCCAATCCGTGGCATACCGAGCAGTTCTGCGCGTAGAGGGTCATGGCTTCGTCCAGATCGGTTTGGATCTGCTGTTCCTGAGCCGACAGGATGCGGGTGGGCTCTTGTACGGCAGCCAGCAGCAAACCGGCGGCTAGCATGGCGGTAGCCAGTATACCCAGCGCAGTTTCAACCAAGCGTGGAGAAATTTGGATGCGTTTCATGCGTACACCGCCTCGGGGGTCTCATACGCCTGGCGGGCGGTTGGTTTTCCGGTATCGACCATTACCATGCCATCCTGGATGCTGACGGGAAATGTATCCAGGGGGCGCGGGGCGGGGGGATTCAACACCGACCCGTCGGCGCTGAATTGGGAGCTGTGGCAGGGACAGATGAAGGCGCCCTCTGCCTGGTCCCAGGGGGCATTGCAGCCCAGGTGGGTGCAGCGTTGGTAAAGCGCCAGAAAGCCGCCATCCGCCAGCCGCGAGAGATAAAAGCGCCCATTGGAGATATGCGTTACAGAGCCGGGCGGGAAATCCTCCACAGCGCCAGCCGTGATCAGGCTGCCAAACTCGCCTTCAGCCAGGCGGGGCTGCATGTAAGCCAAAGCCAGCCCGCCGGTTTCCAGGAAGACCAGCCCGCCCATAGCAGCCCAGGCGCTCTTGAGCAGCCCGCGGCGTGAGATTTTCGTTTCAGAGTTAGAGGTTGTCATGCTGTGTCTCGAAGAAAATAAGGATAGGTTCTCAATGGAGATGGGTATTCAATGCTATACACGGTTTAAAGAGATTTCTAATGCAAAGCGATATCCCAGGGCCAAACGAGCGCCATGCCCGGGCCGCGGAAGAAGATGCCAATGGCGGTGAGCGTCAGCAGGCCTACCAGCAAGAAGGTGAATAACACCAGGATGCGCTCTTCCTGGTCGGTGTGATACAGGCGTTGAAAGATCTCGTCCAATCCAACCAGGCCCAGGATGACCATAGCCAGGGGGACCAGGCCGTTCGAGATCAGGCTGGGCCAAGTGGGCAGCCATTCCGCCCAGTGGATCAGGGTTTCGTCCACCACTACCCAGGTGGGCACCACCAGTAAGGCTAGTCCAGAAGCCAGCAGGCTCAGATAACGCCCGCGCTGGGAGCGGAAGTACACGCCTACGCTTTCGATGCGGACATCGTAAAAGGGCAAGAACGCCAAGGCCGCCAGGCCCAGGCCTGGGATGATCACCGCGCCAACCAGCGGGTGGAAGTGCAGCAGCAGCTCCTGGATGCCCATGAAATACCAGGGAGCCTTGGCGGGATTGGGACTGATCTCCGGGTTGGCAATTGCTTCCAGCGGGGCAGGTACCCACAGGGCCCAGGTCAGCAGGATGACCAGCCAGACCAGCGCGAACGCCAGCTCCCGGCGCACCAGGTGCGGGATGGTGGTGACGCGTTCCACGCGCGGCTCTTCGCCGTTCACCTTAGGGATCGTCAGGCCGCCATCCTTGCGCACGCGCCAAAAATGAAGCGACATCAGCATAGCAATCGTGAGCGGGATAAAGCTGATGTGCAGTGAATAGAAATTGAGCAGTGTGGAAGCGCCGATCTCTGGCCCGCCCAACAGCAGGCTGCTGATGAACGGCCCGGCGACAGGAATGTAAGCCAGGATGCTGGTGCCAACGGTGACTGCCCAGTAAGCCAGCTGGTCCCAGGGCAGCAGGTAGCCGGTGAAGTTGGCCGCCAGCACCAGCAGCAGCATGGTGACGCCCACCAGCCAGTTGGTCTCGCGCGGCGCCCGGTGTCCACCGGTATAGAACACGCGCAGCAGGTGCAGCAGAGTGACCACCACCAACAGATTCGCCGACCAATGGTGGAGGTTGCGCAGCAGCATGCCAAACCAGACATTGGTGCGTAAGGAAAGGATATCCAGGTAGGCCTGTGAGGGACTGGGTGTGTAGTTCATTTCCAGGAATACCCCCGTTAAAGCCAGCACCATCACCAGCATGGCGGATAGTCCGCCCAGTCCCCAGGTGTAAGAAAGGCGCAAGGTGCTCTCTGGCACCCTGGCAGGGTGCAGGTGCAATACCAGGTTATCCAGCACCATGCGCATGCGCCCGCGGTCGTCGTTTGGTAAGGGTGCGGGGCTGAGCGTCTTAAGCATGCGTCCCACCATGGATGAGCTCTGCGGCTCGTTTTCAATTTGATTCATGGGTTTCCTCTTTGCATTGATAATTCCTCAGCAGTTCAGCCGGATACCGGCTCGTTGACTGTCCAGAGTATATCCAACCGGTTTGAAGATCGTGTTGATAGGGTGTGAAGTATTTGTGAAGAAATGAGAATTATTCACACAAACTTCGGCATTACTTCATCGTTTCTTCACATGCGCGCAGTAGACTATGGGTAATCTGTGAGTTTGAAAACAGACCGCATCAAGCAATACCACTTGATGAAACATACTAAAATACAATAAAAATTGAATTTCGGAGGTTGATATGTTAAAAAAGATTGTAATCGGCGTCCTTTCGACGCTTTTAGTGGGTGCAGTGGGAGCCAGCGCTTATAATGCGGTCTCCACCCACACCAGCACCCCCGAGGCAGCCTTAGCTGCGCCCGCGGCTCAACAAGCCAGTGCAGCCCCTGTCATTTCCCAGGGAATCGGGCAGGCTCAGGTTCAGCAGGGCAGCTCGCTCCAGGCAGGGCAGGTTGAAGCAGGTCCTGTACAATGGAGCGCCGGGTTGGCGCCGCAGGGGAGTGGCAACCAGCCGGTCCAGGCCGGGCAGGGACAAGGGCAAGGACAGAAGCAGGGGCAGGCGCGCGGTCAGGGGCAGCAGGGCAGCGCTGGCAGCACTGTACCCGGCACGGGTACGGGTGTCCCCGATCCGCAAAACGGTCTGCAAGAGTTGGTGATCCTGACAGGCACGCTCAGCAGCTACGCCGCGCCGAATTTCACCATGCTGACTGAGGATGGGCAGACCATTACCGCCCAGTTGGGGAATCTGAACTATCTTTCCAGCCAGGGATTGGAGCTGAAAGAAGGGGATCGCTTGCAGGTAATGGGCTTTTGGGATCCCAGCGGCGCGCTGGCGGTAAGCCAGATCACCCAGATCGATACGGGTCTCACCGTGCAGCTACGCGATGATTTGGGACGGCCCTCCTGGAGGGGCGGCAACCACTAAATTGTCGCACAGGCCCAGTCCTGTAGAGGGAAATTCCCCAATAAGACGGATAGGTCGACACAGTTGAGTTAATCCCCGGCGATTGTTAAATCGCCGGGGATTTCTTGACGGTTCTCTTACAGTTTTGTTGAGTTAGGGTGTTAACGTCTGTTAATCGCCTTGACACACGGATTTAATAATGATAATCTTACGCCCGTTGTGAAGTTCGCTGCCGAATTGGTTATGGAGCAGCAATTTCGTACGATTATATTTGAGATAGATAGATGGAGAACGAAAATGAGTGAACGTATTGTCGGAACCGTAAAATGGTTCAATGCTGCCAAGGGCTACGGCTTCCTGGGGCGCGATGATGGCGATGATGTCTTTGTCCACTTTTCAGCCATCAATATGAACGGCTATCGCCGTCTGGAGAAAGATCAGAAGGTCGAGTTTTCGATCGAGGAAGGTCCCAAAGGCCTGCAGGCAGCCAACGTGACGCTGCTGTAGACTCATCCACCCACCCATAAACAGGGCTGCCAGATGGCAGCCCTGTTTTTTAATTCAGTCGACTTACGGTTTTTTCTGGATCACGCCCAGGTAAATGGAGGCGCTGCTGGGGTTCAGCCCTTTAGCCCAGGCTTCGGAGGGGATTCGCCACCCGCAGGTCTCGAAGACCAGGATAGGCTGCTGGGGTGCAAGGATATCTCCCAGGCCTGGCGCCAGGGAGGCAGCAGCCTCCAGGGCGTTTTGCAGGGGTGTGTCGAAGTAAGCCTGGACGTTGGTTGGGGGAATGCGCGCCACATCCCCCAGGATGAGGCCTTCCACGCGGCGCTTGCCCTGCGTGATGACCACTTCTGCGCCGCGCAGGGCGCGCAGGTTGGCGCGCACCTGCTGCAAGGTGTAAGCTGCCTGGTCCCAGCCGGTGCCCTCCAGCGCGTGTCGAAAGCTCTGCGCCTCGCCGCCCACTCCGGAGTGGATGGTCAGGTAAGTGGCGGCGCTCTCCGCGCCGGTGGGGAGGCTGCTCACGCAGGCGCGCTGGTCGCCAAACACACAGGTGGCGCCTGGGATGAAGGCGATCACGATTGGCTTGCCCTGGTTGACGCTTTTATCGGGCGGGAAGATGTGGATGCGCACCCAGCGCTGCGTATTGCTGAAATCGATCCCGTAGAAATTCAGTGCGGGTGCCTCCGGGGCAGCGTTTGTCTGCGTGGGTGTGGGTGTGGACGGCATCGGCTGGAAGGGCGTGGGTTGCAGCGGCTGGAAAGGCGTGGGCGTACCCGCCAGCCGGGCTGCTGCCCCCTGGCGCAGCGCTTGCGAGATGCTGTAGCCCCCGGGACGGGCGCGCGGCGTGGTCTCAGGCTGCTCTGGGCCGGGTGTGGTGGGTGTGGGGGTTACGGTGCTGGTGCGGGTGGGCGTGGGCGAGCTGGTGGCAGTGGCTGTTGAAGTGGGTGTCTCGGTCTCGGTGGGTGTTGGGGTAGGGGTCTGGGTGACCGTTGCGGTGGCTGTGGGCGTGTTGGTGGGGGCGCGCGTGGGCGCCAGCGTGGGAGTGGCGGTGGGCGTGGTTTCCACCCGGTACTCGCGCAGATTCTGCAATCCCGCGCCGCACGAGTAGGTATCATCGGTGACGCGCCTGCACACCGTCCCCAGCGGCGGGGCGGGGCGGGTGGGCTGCAGGCAGTAGACGCGCATCTGCCAGCCCTGGTCGTGGCACAGGCGGAAGCGCTGGCGGTTTCCATCCACGCCAGGCACAGGGCCAATCCCCAGGTCGGCGCAAACGCGCCAGCCGGAGATGGGCGGGTCGAGCAGGGGCGCCCTGGGTTCTACATCTGCTTGCTTGGGGAGGCTGTGCGCGGGGTTGGGGTCAGCCGAGAGGGCTGGCAGCGAGCGCCACCAGGAGATGCCGGCGGCCAGGAAGCCGGCCCCTGAAAATAAGAAGAAAAAGATAGCCAGGACGTAGATGAATCGCTTCACAAGACACAGGCAAGCAAGAATCGTGCCAACAAACGGGTGATTATGCTCTCGGTTTCATTTCAGCGATATACGGAAGCGTGCGATATTGGTCAGCGTAATCGAGCCCATAGCCCACCACCCACACATCGGGGATTTCGAAGCCCAGGTAGTCGATGGGGACATCCAGGCTTTTACGCTGTTTGCGCACCAGCACGCAGGTGCGCAGCGAGGCGGGGTTGCGCCCCTGGAGGATGTTGTACAGGTAGCTGAGCGTGTGCCCGCTGTCCAGAATGTCTTCGACGATCAGCACGTGGCGTCCCTCGATCGGCTCGCGCAGATCCATCAGAATGCGCACTGCGCCGGAGGTGGTGGTTTTTCCGTAACTAGAGAGCGCCATGAAATCCACCACGTGGCGGATGTGCAGGGCGCGTGTCAGGTCCGCCAGGAAGATGAAAGCGCCTTTGAGGATGCCCACTAGGTACAGGCTGTCGGCGTCTTGATAATCAGTCGAGATTTGGTCTGCCAGGGCGACCACGCGCGCCCGGATATCCTCGGGAGTAATCAGCACGCGTGCCAGTCCGGAGGGGATTTTTTCCACGTTTCTTTTCTTCCTGCTTTCCTCAGAAATTTGTTATTTACGGCCTCATCCGAAAAAGATTGGCGAAGATTGGTGGATAATTTTTGGTTTTGGCTTAGAATTCGTCTGTCGGCGGTTTGAGGTGCAGCATCATGACCGCCACATCGCGCGTATCCCCATCGGGGAGCATATAATAGTCTTCATAAACGGTCTGCAATTTAAAACCCTGGTTTTGGAAGGCCTTGATCACGCGCGTCTGCTCGGTAACAGCCTCGGCAAACAGGATGTGCAGGTCTTGCTTGCGGGCTACGTCGACCAGGGTATGCAGCATTTTGGTGCCCAGGCCGCGCCGGCGGTAATCTTTCGCCAGGAAGATGCGCACCTCGCCCACATGGCGCTTGGGGCCTCTCTGGAAGTGCAGGGTGGTCTGGCCCACCACGCGGTTCTTCACCAGGGCCAGCAGCGGCATCACCCGGTTGTAGTCCAGGCTGCGGCACCATTCCTGGATGACAGCGGGGTCTTTGACCTTATCGCGAAAGTAGCGCAGGTCTTCCTCGCTGGTGGGCTCGAACAGATCGATCAAGCGCTGCTCGTCGTCTGCGGTCATCAGGCGCAGCAGCACGTTGACCCCATCTTTGAGGGTAACAATATTTCGGTAATTTTTCAGTTGTTCTTGCAGCACGGTTCCCCTCCCGGTAGATGTTTGTAGAGATTGTAACACCATTGCTTTTTCAGGGGCATAATGCCGAGGGCATAAATAATGTAACTCAAAGTAACCCTCTCAACAAGTGTTATTTGTCACAACTACAACCCCACAAACTGATGCTATTCGTTTTTCTTTTTCCCTAATTCGAGAAACGTAAGGAATTGAGCAGGGGTCAGTATCACAATCCCCTGGTATTCCTTAAGCTCTAACAGATGGTCATCTCCTGTAACGATAAAAGAGGCTTTAGCGGTTGCTGCACACTCAATAACATGATTATCATCAGGGTCTTCATTTATAACATCAAGAAATTCTTCGGGTTCAACAAAGGTAGTTGATAACTGAAGATTTTTCAATAACCCTTCTAAATCCTTCGTGGTCAGCCCAATATGCTTTTTTACTCGATCATAAGCCAGTGCTTTTTCTAGTTCTTTAAGGAGTGTTGGAGAAGAAGCAATTTCGAATTCGCCTGCTTCCCAACGTCTGACAATCCTTGCAGAATTACCGTTAGGGGAAAGAACAGCGCTGATGATGACATTCGTGTCAAGGACTATTAACATGAGGTGGATTATCGCTTCTGTTTACGAACTGCGGCTACTGCCTCAGCGGCCAATTGTTCGGCCTCCTTTGGTTCCAGGTTTGCTCTTTCCTGCATTTGCCTGATTGCATCGAATAGCTCTTTTCTTTGTCGCTTCCAGTTCTCATATACCTCTATGGGCACGACCGCAGCAGCTAGCTTGCCATGACGCCTGATTACGTACGTATCGCCTCGATACTGTACTTGCTCGACAAGATCACTAAACCGATCTCTAGCCTGGGCAACGCCTAGTTCTTTCTCCATAGTAAGCTCACCTTCTATATCATCAGCTACATTCTGTACAATTTGTACCCTACGTATAATATACCATATTGGCGTTAATTATCAAGAACAATCCGTGTCCAAATGCGTTGCCGCGTCAGTATATCGTATTGTTGGGTTTCGCTCGCATCGTGAGACGCCGGCAGTGTGAAAGTGCCGCTCAACCAACCTAGATGACTTGTCACAACTCGCCCCCATAGTCAAAAGCTCAAGTCACGGATTAGGTTCCGTTCCATCCGTGTCCAAATCCGTTGCCAGGTCAATACCTGCCACGCGCAAGCTCGGCTTCGGGGCGCGCCAGCTCGTCTAGCCCCGCCAGCTCGATCTTGACCGAGCAGGCTTTGTACTCGGGGATCTTGGCCTGCGGATCGAGGGCGTCGATGGTGAGCAGGTTGGCGGCGGCCTCGGCGAAGTGGAAGGGGATGAAGACCACGCCTGGGGTGGTCTTGTCGGTGACCGACAGGCGCAGCACCACCGTGCCGCGCCGCGAAGACACGCGCACCACCTGCCCGTCCTCCAGCCCCAGCAGGGCGGCATCCGGCGGGCTCAGCTCTACGCGCGCCTCCGGGTACAGCTCGTCCAGCTTGGAGTGGCGCGTCATCGTCCCGCCGTGCCAGTGCTCCAGCACCCGCCCGGTGGTCAGGATGAAAGGATACTCTTCATCGGGCAGCTCCACACTGGGGATGAATTCCAGCGGGTGGAATTTGCCGCGCCCGCTGGGGAAACGGTCGGCGAACAGGTAAGGCGTGCCCGGGTGCTGCGCGTCCCACACAGGATTTTGCAGGCCCTCGCCTTCGATGCGCGGGTAGGTGATGCCGGCGTATTCGGGCACCACGGAGGATACCTCCGCCAGGATGTCGCTGGGCTGGCTATAAATCCAGCCGGCGGAATTGGGCCGTCCCAGGCGCGCTTCGATGCGCTGCGCCAGGTCGCAAATGATCTGCCAATCGGGGCGCGCCTCGCCGCGCGGCGCCAGCGCCTGGCGCACGCGCTGCACGCGCCGGTCAGTGTTGGTGAAGGTGCCTTCTTTTTCGGCCCAGGAGGTGGAGGGCAGGAAGACATCGGCAAATGCGCCCGATTCGTTGATGAACAAATCCTGAGCCACCAGGAATTCCAGTTGCTGCATGTGGTGGCGGGTCAGGTTGAGATTGGGCTCGCTCATCATCGGGTTCTCGCCCATGATGTACAGGGCGCGCACCCCGCCGGGATGGGCGTTGGAGAGGATCTCGGTGGTGGTCAGGCCGCGCTTCTGGCTCAAGCCGCCCGGCTCCATGTTCCAGGCGGCTTCGAATTTGGCGGCGTTGGCAGGGTTATCCACCACCTGGTAGCCGGGGTAATGGAAGGGCATGCAGCCCATATCGGAAGCGCCCTGCACGTTGTTTTGGCCGCGCAGCGGGTTGAGACCGGTGCCCTCGCGCCCCACGTGCCCGGTGAGGAACGCCAGGTGGATGACCGCCAGGGCGCTGGCGGTGCCATGCGAGAGCTGCGAGATGCCCATGCCCCAGTAGATGGCGCCGCGCTCGGCGTTGGCGTACATGCGCGCCGCCTCGACGATCAGCTGGCGGTCCACGCCGGAGACCATCTCGGCGTATTCCGGGGTAAACTTTTCTACGGAGCGGGCGAAGGCCTCGTAGCCCTCGGTGCGCTCGGCGATGAAGGTCTGGTTGATCAGCCCTTCTTTAATAATTACGTGCGCCATGGCGCTGAACACCGGCACATTGGTGCCGGGCTTGAGCGGCAGCCACAGCGCGGCAAAATCGCACAGCTCGGTGCGGCGCGGGTCGATGACGATCATTTTGGCCCCGTGTTTTTGCACCGCGGCTTTCATCTGCAGGGCGATGATCGGGTGGTTTTCGGGGGTGTTCGAGCCGGTGACGATGAACACATCGCTCTTGATGACTTCAGCGGCGGTATTGCTCATCGCCGAAGAGCCCAGCGCCTGCTGCAACGCCACCACCGAGCCGGCGTGGCACAGGCGCGTGCAGTGATCGACGTTGTTGGTGCGGAACAGCGCCCGGAACATCTTTTGCAGCAGGTAGTTGTCTTCGTTGGTAGCTTTGGCGCAGCAGTACACCGCCAGGGCGTGCGGCCCGTCGCGCCGGTAAATCTCCAGCAGGCGATCGGCGGTGGTATCCAGGGCTTCGTCCCAGGAGACCGGGCGCCAGTCTTGCAGGTCGAAGGCTTGCGTGCGCTCCCCGGGGAGCTGGGGCGTCTTGCGTATCAGCGGTGTGGTCACCCGCTGCTTGTGGTAGATAAAATCGTAGCCAAAGCGCCCTTTCACGCACAGGTTGCCCTGGTTAACCACGCTGTCGAAAGGCGAGGTGACCTTAAAAATATAATCTTCCTTGAGATGCAGCTCCAGCTTGCAGCCCACGCCGCAATAGGGGCAGGTGGTGGTTACGATACGATCAGGTTGGATCATAGGCACCTCGAGAATTCGCTAATTGGATGGATTGGCGGGCGGCACGCCCGCCAATCCATCCAATTAGCGATATGCCCCCCTTCCCGCCGGGAAGGGGGGCAGGGGGGATGGGAGAAAGGGCGCAGATATATGCTGAACAATATATTCAGGATATATCATTTTCACGTCTCTTTCTCTTTCGATCTTTGCGCGTCACCTGCATGATCTCATCCGGGGTCAGGCCCTGTTCCAACAGCCACTCGCGCTTGGGCTTGAGCGCTCCGGTGGGGCACACACCCACGCACTGCCCGCAGAAGACGCAGGTGGTGGCGGGCATGGGCTTGGAGAAAAAGGTGGCAATGTGTGTCTCGAAGCCGCGCCCGCCGAAATCGATGGCGTAGGTATATTGGGCGTCATCGGCGCATACCTGAACGCAGCGCCAGCACAGCACGCACTTGGAATAATCCCGCAGGTACATGGGGTTATCGTCCAGCAGCGGCATCACGCGCCGCTCGCTGCCGGGAAAGCGCCCCGGGTCGGCAGCCATCGATTGCATATAAGCCTGGATCTCAGGCGCTTCGGTGAGGTCGACCGCCGAATCGAGCATCTCCAGGATGGTGCGGCGGCTGAGCTCCACGCGCGGGGAGTGGGTGTGTACCACCATCCCCTCGCTCACCTGCGCCACACAGGAAGCTGCCAGCACCCGCCAGCCTTCCACTTCCACCACGCACAGGCGGCATAAGGCATTGGAAGTGCAGGCTTCGTGGTAGCAAATCGTGGGAATCTTCTCGCCGATCTGTTCTGCGGCTTTAAGGATGGTGGTACCGGCGGGCACGCTTACGCTGCGCCCATCGATGGTCAGATTAATCTCGTCCGTCATGCGGTTCTCCAAAAATCAAGGGATAAGGGGCAGGGGATAGGGGTCTCACCTCTTTTCCCCTATCCCTTATCCCCTATTTTCTCTCCCTTGAATTTCTCAGGCCATAAATTTAATGCGCTGAGCACGGCGCTGGCAGCCGTCTGTCCTAGCCCGCACAGCGAGGCGTCGGTCATGGTCCAGCCCACGTCTGCCAGGCGCTCTGCATCGCCGGGCAGCGGTTTGCCGTCTGCCAGGCGCGCCAAGATCTCGTACTGGCGCTGGGTGCCCAGCTGGCACGGGTAGCACTTACCGCACGATTCGTGCGCAAAGAAGCGCCCCAGGCGTGACAGCACATCGCGCAGGTCACGGGTCTCGTCGAAGACCATCACCACGCCGGAGCCGAGCGGCAGACCAGCGGCGCGCAGGTCCTCGAACGTCATGGGTACATCCAGTTGCTCCGGGGTGGAAAAGGCGCCCGCTGCGCCGCCAAACAGGATGGTTTGCATGTGATGCCCCGGGCGGATGCCGCCCGCCAATTCATAGACCAGGCGGCGGATGGTGATGCCGAAAGGCGCCTCGTATAAGCCAGGACGCACGACATCACCGGAAACACAAAACAGCTTGGGCCCCGGCGATTTCTCCGTTCCAATCTGGCGGTAGGCAGTCGCGCCCTTCTCCAATATATAGGGCACGTTGCACAAGGTTTCTACATTGTTGATAGCGGTCGGTTTGCCAAACAGCCCATGCGTGGTGGGGAACGGCGGCTTGACGCGCGGGAAACCGCGCTTGCCTTCAATCGACTCGAACAGGGCGGTCTCTTCCCCGCAAATATAGGCGCCGGCCCCCAGGCGCAGCTCGACCTCGAAGCTGAAACCCGATCCCAGGATGCCCTCGCCCAGGTAGCCGGCCTGGCGAGCGTCTGCAGCGGCTTGCTGCAAGGTGCGGAAGGCACGCGGGTATTCGCCGCGCACGTAGATGTAGCCCTGCTGGGCGCCAACGGCGTATGCGGCAATCGCCAGACCTTCCAGCACGCGCTGCGGATCCTCTTCCATCAGCACGCGATCCTTGAAGGTGCCCGGCTCGGATTCGTCGGCGTTGCACACCACATATTTAGGTTCTCCGCTGGCGCGCGCCGCGCCTTCCCATTTGACGCCGGTGGGAAAGGCCGCCCCGCCGCGCCCGACTAGCCCGGACGCCTTCACTTCGGCGATGACGGCTTCTGGCGGCATCCCAAGCGCCCGTCGCAGCCCGGCATAGCCGCCGCGAGCGATGTATTCGCCCAGGGTCGTCGGGCCGCGCCCCTGGCAATTGGCGGTGAGGATGCGCACAACGCCGCCCAACATACCCCCAGGATCTACTCCTCGTGCCTGCAGCAGGCTCTCTGGGATTTGGGGATCGGCGCGGCCGATAGGCGTCTCGCCAATCAGCAGCGCGGGGGCATGCTCGCATAGGCCCAGGCAGGGAGCGCGTTCGATGGTGAAAGCGCCATCTGGGCTGGTCTCATCCGTAGAAATGCCCAGGTGTTGGCAGAGCGAGTCGAGCAGGGCCTCGCTGCCCGCCATGGCACAGGCTGGGTCAGTGCAAACGCGTACGATCGTCTTGCCGACCGGCTGGCGGTAAAACATGCTGTAAAAGTCGATCACGCCATACATCTCAGCCAGGGGCACGTTCAAGGCCCGGCCCACCTGTTCAGCCAGGGGCTCAGCCAGGTGACCGTACGCCGCCTGAACAGCGTGTAATGCGGGCAGCAGCGCGCTGCGACCTTGCGGGGCAAATTCTGCCAGGATGGTTTGTAAAGGTTGTAAATCGAAATCCGACATTCTGCCTCCGATAAGATATTAGTATATCACCACAACTTACAGCTTCGAAATGTCAGCGAAGCTTAAAACGTATACAATAGGACTACGCCCCATGCGAATGGTGCTTTATGAGCTGGTTTGACCACCCATATCTGATCCCACTGCTGGTCACAGCCGCTTTATCGGCGGCCCTTTCTCTTTACGCGTTCCAGAGCTGGCGGGTCACAGCTTCCCGTGCGCTGGGGGTGATGATGGCAGCTGTGGCTTTCTGGTCGCTCATGTATTTGGTCGAGTTGGGCAGTACAGCTCTGGATACCAAGCTGTGGTGGGCCAAATCCAAGTACCTGGGCATCCAGCTCGTGCCCTTGAGTTGGCTGGTGTTTTCTTTACAATACACAGGCAGGGGGCATTGGCTGACACGCCGTAACCTGGCCTTGTTGCTGATTTTCCCGGTGTTGATCCTGGGCCTGGTATGGACCACCGGAACGCATGGGCTTTATTATAAGGAGGTCGCCCTGCAACAAGTGGGCGCATTCTCGGCACTCGACATCACACCGGGTCCCGTGTTTTGGCTGAACGTGGTCTATAGCCATGTGCAGACGATTATCGCCACGATATTTTTTATTTGGGCCAACCTGAAACGTTCGGGTCTGAAATGGGTGCAGGTGGTTGCTTTGATCATTGCGGTCTTGGCGCCCTGGGTGGGGAATCTCCTGTATGTTACCGGGCTCGGCCCCGTGGAGCAACTGGATCTTACCCCATTCGGATTTACCCTTTCAGGCCTGATGCTGGCGCTGGTTTTGTTCGGATTCCGGCTGTTGGATGTGCTGCCCATTGCCCACGTCTCGATTTTTGAGAACCTGTCGGATGGCGTGGCGATCGTGGATACCAGCTTGCGGGTGGTCGAATTGAACCCGGCTGCCGAGCGCATCCTGGGTCATTCCACAGCAGAGGCGGCTGGTTTGCCTTTGATCGAAGTCCTGTCCGACAAAATGCCCGGATTTCGCCTGGAGATGATCGAAGAGACGATCCATGATTTGGAGAAAATGGTCCTCCCTCGGGATTTTGCTATCGGTGATGTGCTGGAGCAGCGCTATTACAATCTGAGTATTTCGAAGCTGAAAAACCGGAAAGCCCACCTGACCGGTTACATGATCGTTTGGCGCGATATTACTGAGCGGATGCTCGCCGAACATGCCTTCCACCGGCAGTTTGAAGAGTTACGCGTCTTGCACACCCTGGTTACCGCCAGCGTGGAAACCGCCGATGAAGGCAAATTGATCGAGCGCGTGACGCAAATCGTGGGCGAAGCGTTCTTCTCAGATAACTTTGGCATCCTTTTGGTGGATCCGAAATCTGGTCATCTGTATTTCCATCCCTCTTATCGCGGCCTGCCAGATGATTTTAAGAACAACCCCATCCCTGCTGGCAAAGGGATTACCAGCCTGGTAGCGAGCAGCGGGACGCCTCTGCGGGTGGCAGATGTGCGCGAAGAACCAGCTTATATCCATTTGAGCTTTCAAGCAGGCTCCGAAATGTGCGTGCCCATCAAGCTGGGCGAACGCGTAATTGGGGTCATCAACGCTGAGCGCTCCCGAAAAGGCGCATTCAGCGAGGCCGATGAGCGCCTCCTGGTTACCATTGCTGGGCAGCTGGCTACCGCCATGGACCGGCTGCGCGCCGCGCTTGCAGAGCGACGCTGGACGGATAAATTGGCAACGCTATACCGCGCCAGTCAGGAGGTGGTTGCCAGCCTGGATAATGAAAGTATTTATGCCGCCACCCACCGCGCCGTGGCCCAGCTGATGCCGATGGATGTCTTCCTGATCGGCATCCTGGATGCCAATCAGGAAAGCGTTTATCCGGCCTACTTTATGGATGCCAACGGCCCGGTGCAGGCGCCGAGTATCTCTGTGGGACAGGGTTTGAGCGGGCATGTGGTCGCCAACGGGCAGGCGGTGTTGATCGATGATTTAGAGACCTTTCGCGAATTTAAGCCGGTATCGGCTGGTCCCTTGCATGTGCGCTCCTTATTGGCTGTGCCCTTGCGCTTGGGGAACAACGTCTTGGGTTTGTTATCTGCACAATGTTACCAGCCGCAGGTCTACACTCAAGAGGACCAACAGGTGCTCAGCACACTGGCAAACCAGGTAGCCATTGCGATTGAGAATGCACGCCTTTTCGCCGAAACGCACCAGCGTTCCTCCCAGCTTGAGGCGTTGAACAACGTCATTGCCAGCGTTTCGGCTGCTTCGGATATGCCTCAACTGCTGGCGCTCGCCATCGAACAGCTCTGTCCGGTGCTGGCGGCCGATACGGGATGGATCACGTTGTGGGAACAGCGCGGTACGTATGGCTTGACGCCAGATCTGGAAGCTGACCTCGAGCAGGCGGCCAAGAATCTGCATTGGAATTTGGGCCAGACCATGGCGTTTTTTGACTGGCGTAGCGCCGATGTTCCTGAAAGCCTGGAACCCTTGTCCGGCTTCATGCAGCAGGCAGGCCTAGCGGCTTCAATCCTGGTGCCAATTCAGGCAGAAGGCGCGCCCATTGGCGCCATCACGTTGGCCTCGCGCCTGCCGCGCTCCTGGTCGACGGAAGAAATTGTGTTGGTGGAAGCAGTTGGTCGGCAGCTCAGTGTGGCAGCCGAAAGGCTCAGCTTGTTGGAGAGCATCCAATCACGCTTGCGTGAGGTCACGATGCTCAGCAATGTAATTTATTTAACCGCCTCTGCCAAAGATCTAACGGCTGCCTTGCAGGAGATTTGCAGCGAAGTGGGGGGATATTTCCAGTCGCCTCAAGTGGGGGTGGCTTTCCTCAATCCGGATGGCGAGCACGCTGAGGTGATCGCCGAATACTGCGCTCCAGACCGCCCCAGCGCCATGGGAGCCTTAATTCCTGTGAAGAATAACCCCTCCATGGCGTATATTTTGGAACACAAGAAACCCCTGCCGGTGAATGATGCCCAGCATGACCCATGGATGGCGCCGGTGCACGAATTAATGCGCCAGCGCCAGGTGGCTTCGATTCTGCTGGTGCCAATTTTAATTGGGGGTGAGGTGGTCGGGACGCTGGGGATAGATCACCTGAAGCCGTTTACCTTCAGCCAGACCGATATTGATTTGATGCAGAACATCGCCCGCCAGGTGGCGCAAGCCCTGGAGCGCCTGCGCCTGTTCACTTCCACAGAGGAGTATGCCGGACGCCTGGCTAACCTGGCAGAATTGAGTGGTTACTTAAACCAGCCCTTTACCGTGTCGGAGGTATTGGAAGGCGTGGGTAAGGGGGCATTGAACCTGGGGAGCGCTGACCGCGCCGCGATCTACATTCGCCAGCCCAACAATACTGCAGCCTGTCCGTGGTTTTTCGGCCTCTCGGAGGAGTATATCGCCGAGGTAACCCGGCGGGCGCGTGAGATGCCTGGAGGGCAGTTGTTCCAGAGCACGGAACCTGTGCTCATCCCGGATGTGGACCGTTTACCGGAAGGCGCGCCTCTCAAAATCCTGGCGAGGATGGAGGGTTTCCGGGCGGTTGGCTTGTGGCCAATGATCTACGAGGGGCTTGTGGTAGCCAGCGTAGGCACCTATTATAACGAGCCTCATCCTTGGGCCGAGTCAGAGAAAAAGGTGATGCTGGCTTTTGCCCGTCAGGCTGCCGTGGCTTTACAGAATGCGCATTTGTTTGAAGAGACGCGCCGGCGAGCACAGCATGTGGAGGCGCTCAACACGGTGATTAGCGCTGCAGCTACGACCCCAGACATGCCAACACTGCTGGAAACGTCGGTGGAGGTGATGATAGGGGCTTTGAAAGTGGAGTATGGGGCGGTTTGGGTTGGATCGCAGCAGGCATCCCGCAATCTCCCCGCCGGCTCGATCGAGGCGGTTGACGATACCCTGCGCGATCTCGGCTTGAGTCTTGGTGAAACCCTGGTTGTAAATGATTGGGATGGCGAGCAATTCCCCGAGCAGATGGCGCGGCTGGCACAATTCTTTACCGTTCGCGGACTGTGCGCCGCCCTGATGGTTCCGGTGATTTCGGAGGGCAGGCGTATTGGCGGCATCTTGCTCTTAGAGAGTGCCGCGCGCGCCTGGTTGGCAGAAGATGTAGCCCTGGCGGAAGCGTTCGGCGGGCAGTTAAGCAGCGCCTTGGAGCGCCTGAACCTGTTGGCAAAAATCCAGCAGCAGGCGCATCAAATGCAGCAGCTCATGGATACCGTGCCCGAAGGTGTGGTGTTGTTAGATCGCGACCAGCGGGCTCTGCTGGCAAACCCGGCTGCCAGGCAGCACTTGGTTGAGCTCTTGAACGATGATGATGCCATGCTGACTCATGGTACCCAGGGACGGATCACCCATCTGGCAGGCAAGCCTATCGAGGCTTTACTTAATCACACCGAAAACTGGATGGATATTGTTTCTCAAGGCCCGCCACGCCGCACGTATGAAGTGGCAGCCCAATCCCTGGCGGAGGGTGATCACCGCGGGGGCTGGGTTCTGGTGCTGCGCGATGTCACCCAGGAGCGCGATAACCAGCTGCGCATCCAGATGCAGGAGCGCCTGGCAACCGTGGGCCAACTGGCGGCGGGCATCGCCCATGACTTTAACAATATCATGGCAGCCATTGTGGTGTATACCGACTTGCTGCTCATCGAGCCCAACCTGTCTCAATCCAGCCAGGAACGCTTGAGCATCATCCAAAAACAGGTGCAGCGCGCCTCCAGCTTGATCCGCCAGATTCTGGATTTCAGCCGCCGTTCGGTGATGGAGCATAGCACCCTGGATTTGCTGCCATTCATCAAGGAGATGGATAAATTGTTGGGCCGCGTCCTGCCTGAAACCATCCGCCTGGAGTTAACCTACCAACCAGGCAGCTATATGGTCAATGCGGACCCCACGCGCCTTCAGCAGGTATTCATGAATCTGGCTCTCAATGCGCGTGACGCCATGCCGCAAGGCGGCGTGCTGCATTTTGGGCTGGATCATTGCTATCTGGCTTCTGCCGATCAGACCCCGTTGCCCGACCTCTCACCCGGACATTGGGTGCGGATCGTGGTGAGCGATACGGGTCATGGCATCCCGCCAGAGATCATGTCGCATATCTTTGAGCCTTTCTTCACTACCAAACCCGTAGGGCAAGGCACGGGCCTGGGACTGGCCCAGGTGTATGGCATCATCAAACAACATGGCGGCAGTATTGATGTATCCAGCCGTACCGGAGAGGGGGCGATGTTTACGATCTACCTGGCTGCGCTGGAGATGCCCGACGACGACGGCTTGTTCACCGCACCGGCGGGCAGATCCTATCTCGGTCTGGGCGAGACAATCTTGCTGGTAGAGGATGACCGTGCCACGCGCGACGCTATCCAGGCGCTCTTGCAGGCCCAAAATTACCACACGGTCATCGCGTCCAATGGCCTGGAAGCCTTGAAACTCTATGAACAGGTGGGCCGCGCCATATCCCTGGTGGTCACCGATGTGGTCATGCCTGGTATGGGGGGAGTGGAGCTATATCAAGTGCTTAAGCAGCGCGATCCTGGCGTGAAAGTTCTGTTCATCACCGGACACCCCCTGGACCAGGACAGGCAGGCTTTGCTGGAAGACGGTCAGGTGCAGTGGATGCAAAAGCCCTTTTCTTTGCAGGAGTTGAGCCGAGCGGTGCGCCGGCTCCTGGATAGTGTTTGACCCGCGTCTCATTTCTCCCGAGCGGCTTCCCGGCGCACCCGGCGCAGAAAGGCGGGGGTGTTCAGGCCGCGTTCCAACAGGTAAGTAAGATAATATTGCATCAAGGCTTCGATTTCGCCGAAAAGTTCGGTGGTGGTGCGGGCGCGCAAAGCCTCCGTGTATGAGCTTCGCTGGTAGTGGCGCAGAATCTTAAGGGCTGGCATGGAGATGGGGCGTGCGCCGATCACTCCCTGCCCGCAGTTTGGGCACAACACGCCGCCGTGCGCAGCGGAGAAAAACTGGTCCACGGGTTTAATCTCGTTTTCGCAGCGGGCGCAGTTAAATAGCTGCGGGCGAAATCCCAATAGATCCAACAGACGGATTTCAAAATAGCGCACTGCCTGGTTCGGCTCATGCTGGGAAGCCAGGCGGGTGAGCGTATCGACCAGCAAGCGGTACAGGGCGCGGTTCTCTCCCTCCTCGTAGGTGAAACGATCCAACAGCTCGATCACATAAGAGCTGTAGCCCAACAGTGACAAATCCTCGCGCAAGGGAAGATAAGCGTCAACGGTCTCGGCTTGGGTCACCAATAGAATCTCCCGACCGCGCGCCAGCTGCAAGCTGGCGCGGGTGAAAGGCTCCAGGTGACCGGCTTTGCGCGAGCGCAGCTTGCGGACGCCTTTTGCCACCGCGCGCAGCTTGCCTTGTTCGCGCGAGAACAGCCATAGCAACCGGTCAGCCTCGCCCCAATCGGCATGGCTCAACACCACCGCTTCGATCCGGAAGGAGCGTTCTCGGGAAGGCATGCCTGGATTATACAGCATCCTTGTTGACCAGGTCGTGCTCTTCTGGTAAAATCCCCCTGCCCGGAGCGTAGTACCCTTCGCCCGGGCCTGCTTTATGCAGATTTTAAAGATCGAAAGCGAAAGGGCTTGAAAAATGCGAGTTTTGTTATTAAAAGATGTTTACAAACTGGGCCGCGCCGGCGATGTCAAGCGCGTTGCCGATGGCTACGGGCGTAACTACCTGCTCCCACAGGGACTTGCGGTTCTGGCTACGGCTGGCGCCCTCAAACAGGTCGAGCATATCCGCTCCACCGCAGCCGCCCAACGGTCGGCATTAAACAAGGAAATGAGCGGCGTGGCTGAAAAGCTTGCGCAGCTTGTGCTCACGTTCCCTGCTCGCGCGGGGGAGACTGGCAAATTGTACGGCTCGATCACCACTCAAATGATTGCCGATGCCATCCAGCAGAAATCCGGTGTTGCAGTGGACCGGCGCCAGGTGGATGTTCAACCCATCCGTACGCTTGGCGAGCATAAAGTACACATCCGTCTGACCTTGGACCTGATTCCCGAAATCAATGTGATCGTGCACCGAGAGGGTGAAGCGCTTGATTTGGGTGAGGTTAAGGAAGAAACGCAGCCTGAACCACAGACAGAGCCTGAACCTCAGGCAGAGGCCGTGGAGGCTGCTGTCGCCGAGGATGCACCGGCGGAGTAAGGCTGCCATTAGGTTGGTTGGGACGGGTTAGCCCCGCTCTCCCATATCACCGCTGCTTAACGAGGGGCGGGGTCACCCAGGATCCAAAGGGAGCCCCGCCCCTTATGCCTTTACCTGGAACGCCCTCGGGAGTGGAATGACGGAGCCTGTTGGTCAGCAATTTCGCCAGGCGCGTGAGGCGCGTGCGCTCACCCTGGAGCAGGTGGCTAAAGCCACACATCTGCGAGTGCACTATTTGCGCGCTCTGGAAATCGATGATTACGCCTCCATCCCCTCGGCTCCACAGGCGCGCGGCTTCGTGCGCATCTACGCCGGTTATCTGGGCCTCAAGCCGGAGCCATTCCTGGCTGTCCTGGATGGGAGCCTTGCTGCAGACGTACAAGCGCAGGAGCCGGCGGTTGAAGCGGTGGTCAAAGACAATGGCGCCATTTCCAACGAGGCTGCCCAGGCGATCTTTACGGAGATCGGTCAGAAACTGCAGCAGCAGCGCGGTTTGTTGGGCCTTTCACTGGATGATGTCGAGCGGCATACTCACCTGCGCACCCATTATCTGCACGCCCTGGAGGCCGGTGATTTGCACGGGCTGCCCTCCCCAGTGCAAGGGCGCGGCATGCTCAGCAATTATGCGGAGTTCCTGGGCCTGGACCCGGAGCCGCTTTTGCTGCGCATGGCGGAAGCGCTGCAAGCTCAACTGGCTGCGCGCCAGGCCGAGCGCCCACCCGCCTCTCCAGGCGCAGCCCGCCGGTCTTTACGCCTGCCAGCCCCGTTGCGCCGGATTCTCAGTGGCGAAGTGTTGATCGTGGCATTCTCCATCCTCGCTCTGGCGGTTTTTGTCGTCTGGGCCCTGGCGCGGGTGTATGCCGAACGTTCAGCGCAGCAACCCACGCTCACTGCACCATCGATCGCCAATGTGCTGCTGGCAGCTCCCAGCGAAACAGTCACGCCTTCGCCGCAGCCTTCCACGCCTACCGCTCCACTGCTTTTACCAACTGCCCAGGAATCGCCTGGCACAGGCACGCCGCAAGCTGGGCAGGTCACACCTGACGCCAACCTGGTGCAAGTGTACATCACCATCCGGCAGAGAGCCTGGATGCGTGTGATTGTGGATGGCAAGATCGAGTTTGAAGGGCGCGTGGCCCCTGGCACGGCTTTTCAATACGTGGGTGAGGAAAGCGTTGAAATTTTGACGGGCAACGGCGCCGCCTTGCAAATCTTCTTCAACCAACAAGACCTGGGACCGCTGGGCTTGTACGGACAGGTGGTGAGCCGGGTGTTCACCCTGGAAGGGGTGTTAGTCCCAACGCCCACCATCACCCCCACTCCAAGTATCACTCCGCGCCCTTCGGCTACGCCGGCGCCTTGATCTTTATTCGTATACCTTAATGCGCTTTTTGTACAGGATAAGGTAGAAGTTACGCAGTTCGAGGAATAACCTCCTCTAACTGCACAGGTCCAACAATTTATGAAATCAAAAACCTTTCATCTCGTTTCCCTGGGCTGCGCCAAGAACACCGTCGATTCGGACTCGATGGCCCAGCTCCTGGTTGGTTCCGGCTACAGCCCGGTCGATACGGCTCGGCGCGCCGAGGTGCTGATCGTGAACACCTGCGGCTTCATTGGCCCGGCAAAAGAGGAATCGCTGCAGGTATTGAGCGAGCTGGCTGCCCACAAGCGCTCGGGGCAGGTGTTGATTGCCGCGGGCTGCCTCACCCAGCGCTATGGCGAGCAAGTCGCCCGCCAGGTGCCGGGCATCGATGGCATCCTGGGCACGCGGCGCTGGATGGATATCGTCGATGTGGTGCAGCGCCTGCGCGCCGGCGGGCCTCCCCAGCCGGTCTACCACCTGCCCGAGGTCGCCACGGTGGGGAGCGATGAAGGCGGCGTGCCGCGCGTTGCCAGGCAGGGTGCCAGCACTTATATCAAGATTGCGGATGGCTGCCGCCGCCCGTGCGCCTTCTGCGCCATACCGTTGATCAAAGGCACCGCCGTAAGCCGCCCGCCCCAGGCGATTCTGGAGGAAGCGCGCAGTTTGCAGGCTCAGGGTGTGCGCGAGATCATCTTAATCGCCCAGGACACCACCGACTATGGGCACGACCTGGGCATCAAAGACGGCCTGGCGCAGCTGTTGGAACAAATGGCTGCGATAACACCCGAAGGGAACTGGCTGCGGGTGATGTACGCTTATCCCGGTTATGTGACCGACCGCCTGATCGAGGTCATGGCTTCCCATCCCAAGATCCTCGCGTACCTGGATATGCCCTTGCAGCACGCCCATCCGCAGACCCTGCGGCGCATGCGCCGCCCGGCGAACGTGGATTGGGTCTACCGCACGCTGGAAAAGATGCGCGCCGCCATGCCCGCCCTGGCGCTGCGCACCACGTTCATCGTCGGTTATCCGGGTGAAACCGAGCAGGAATTTCAAACCCTGCTGGATTTTGTCCGAGAAATCCGCTTCGACCGCCTGGGAGCCTTCCAATTTTCCTTCGAACCGGGCACCACCAGCGAACCGCTGGGTGACCCGGTCCCGGCGGAGGTCAAGCAGGCGCGTTGGGAGCAGCTCATGCAGCTTCAGCAGGGCATTTCGCTGGAAAAAAATCAGGCCTGGGTGGGCAAAGTCCTGCCGGTGCTTGTAGAAGGGCAGGGTTCCCTGGAAACAGAAGGTGGGCGCCAAAGTGACGGGGCGCCGATCTCCCTGGGGCGCTCGTATCGAGATGCTCCCGAGATCGACGGCGTGGTCATCGTAGAGGGCGAGCTGCCTGCTGGCGAGATCATCCCTGTGCGCATCACCGGCGCCATGACGTATGATCTCAGCGGGGTTGTGGAACGGAGCGGGTCCTTGCGCGTGTTGTAGAGCCTTGTCTTATGGATACTGCCTCGTACCAGCGCGCCATCGAAGCGCATTTTCCTCAGCTCCAGGTCCAAGCGGTCACCCTCAACCTGGATGGCTGGGATTCGGTGGTGCTGGAGGTGAACGGCGAGTACATCTTTCGCTTCCCGCGCCGCCCGCAGGTCTATCCCGACCTGCAAAAGGAGACCATCCTGCTGCCTTATTTGCAGGCGGTTTTGCCGGTGCAAACGCCGCAATTTGAATTCCTTTACCCTGGCGCTGCAAACCGCGAGCCCCCATTCGTGGGTTACCGCCGCATCCCTGGCGTGCCATTGGATGCGGGTCTGGCTGCAAACCCGGAGATAGCCCGCCAGCTTGGCGAGACGCTCACCAAGCTGCACGGCCTGACCCTGCCCTGGATCGCCCACAGGCATTTGCCGCTGCGCTCCATCCTGGATTGGAAACGCCGGTATCTTGATCTTTACCAGCAGGTGAGCCAACAGGTCTTGCCCAGGCTGGATGTGCGCAGGCAAGCCCGGGTCGTTGCCCTTTGGGAGGGATTCCTGCGCCCGCGCGCAAACTTTCGATTTGAGATGGCCCTCATCCACAGCGACCTGGGCCCCGAGCATATTTTGTGCGATCCGCTTAGCCAGCGGGTGAATGGCATCATTGATTGGGGAGATGCCTGCGTGGGCGACCCGGCTCTGGATTTCGTTGGCTTGCTGTATGCTGGCGGCGACTCCTTCGTGCAGTGGGTTTTACAAGCCTACCAGAGAGAGGTGGGGTCGAATTTCTGGCAGCGACTGGCTTTTTACCATAAAATTGTGCCATTCTATACCATTCTATACGGGGCGCACGTGGGCGATGAAACCCGCATCCGCGACGGTTTGGACGAACTGGAAAGGAATCTGGATGATTGAGCTGAATACACCGGAAATAAAATTTGCTTTGCAGGCAGTGCGCCAGGCAGCGCAACTGGTGCGACAGGTGCAGGCCGAGATGGTCTCACCGGCTTTGACCAAGGAAGACCGCTCGCCGGTGACTGTGGCGGATTTTGCCTCACAGGCCTTGGTGGCGCAGCTTTTGGAACAGGCTTTCCCCAATGACCCTCTGGTTGCCGAAGAAGACGCGGCTGCCCTGCGCAGCTCACCCGGAGAATTGGAGCAGGTGCGCAGTTTTATAGCCCGCTCTATTCCTGGGGTCCGGTCTGACACCGTGTGCGCCTGGATTGACCGGGGCAGCGCGGCTCCGGCGCGGCGTTTCTGGACGCTGGATCCGATCGATGGCACAAAAGGCTTTCTGCGTGGCGACCAGTATGCCGTGGCCCTGGCGCTGCTGGTGGATGGGCAGGTGCAGGTGGGCGTCCTGGGCTGCCCGGTGCTGAGCGAGGCGCGCCAGCCCGACCTGCTTGGACCGGGCTGCCTGGTGCTGGCAGTGCGCGGTCAGGGCGCATGGACGACCCCCCTGGCTGAGACTGGCCCATTCGCGCGCCTGCAAGTCTCTGCCGAGGGTGAGCCGGGCAGGGCGCGCTTGTTGCGCTCTTATGAAGCGGGCCATACCAATGTGAGCCAGGTTGACGAGTTGTCCCAGGTGCTGGGCAGCCGCGCTGAGCCGGTGCGCATGGATAGCCAGGCCAAATATGCCGTGCTGGCTTCGGGCGGGGGCGAGCTGCTGGTGCGCCTGCTGTCGCCCTCCAAACCCGATTACCGCGAGAAGATTTGGGACCAGGCAGCCGGCGCGTTGGTCCTGGAAGAAGCCGGCGGAAGGATCACCGATCTGAGCGGCGCGCCGCTGGATTTCAGCGCCGGGCGTACCCTGGCCCGCAACCGCGGGGTGCTGGCCTCCAACGGGCGCCTGCACCCGGCTGCCTTACAGGCCCTGCGCCATATCGGAGCATAATCCCCTATCCCCTTTTCCCTATCCCTTATCCCCAGGCCCATTCTTTATTTCTAATTCCTAATTTGCCCATGTCCCGCTCCGACCGTTTCGCCCTGCTGCTCAGCCTGCTGGCTGTTTGGGTATCCTATACCATCACGGTGCGCGTCTTCGAAAGCATGCCGCATATCGAAGATGAAATGGCTTATGTGTGGCAGGCTCAGGCGATCGCAGGCGGGCGGCTGACCCTGCCCTCCCCGCCGGAAGCGAAGAGTTTTTTAGTGCCTTTCGTGGTCGATTACCAGGGCCAGCGCTTCGGCAAATATCCCCTGGGTTGGCCCGCCTTGTTGGCGGTGGGCGTATTCTTTGGCTTGCGCGCCTGGGTCAACCCCGTGCTGGCTGGGCTGGCTATCTGGCTCACGTACCGTTTGGGCAAGCGCTTGTTTGGGGAAATCGTGGGCCTTTTGGCAGCTTTCTTGACGCTGAGCTCGCCCTTCTTCTTGTTGAATACCGGCTCGCTGCTCTCGCACCCGCTGGGTCTGGTGCTGAGCACCGCCTTCGCTCTGGGCTGGCTGCATACCTGGGACGCGGACAACCCGGGTGGCTGGCTGCCTTTAGTAACCAGCGCTCTGAGCCTGGGCTTGTTGGCCTTCACCCGCCCGCTGACGGCGGTGGCCGTTTGCCTGCCGTTTGTCTTGCATGGCCTGTACCTCCTGGCGCGTCGCGGCTGGCCCGACCGGCGGCGACTGTTGGTCTTTATTCTTCTAGTATTGGCGGTGGGCGGGTTGATCTTCGTGTGGCAGTTCGCGGTCACTGGCGACCTGCTGTTGAATCCCTATACCCTGTGGTGGGAATACGATAAGGTGGGTTTTGGGCCAGGGGTGGGGCGCCTCGAGAGAGGTCACACCCTCTCACAGGCCTGGATCAACACGCGCTTCAGTCTGCGTGTGGGCTGGAGCGATCTATTCGGCTGGGGGACTCTATCCTGGCTATTCCTGCCTTTTGGCCTGCTGAGCCTGCTGGTGCAGCGCCAATGGAAGGCGTTGCTGCCGTTGGGCGTGTTTCCAGCCCTGGTGGTGGTGTACCTGGCGTACTGGATTGGCTCTTCTTTGTTTGGGCCGCGTTACTATTATGAGGGGCTTTACAGCCTGACGCTCGCCAGCGCCCTGGGGATTGCTGCCCTGGCAGGCTGGCCCACTCAGCCCGGCGAGGCGTGGAGCAGCTACGCTCGTTGGAACAAAGCTCGCCCATTGCTGGCGACTGCTGTGCTGGCACTGCTGGTGAGCGCCAACGCATTCTTTTATGCGCCCATCCGCCTGGGGGGAATGTTTGGACTGTATGGGGTGACGCGCGCGCGGATGGAACCATTTCTTTCCCAACAGGCAAAAGAGATGGCTCCGGCGCTGGTGGTCGTCCACCCGGGGAAGTGGACGGAATATGGCTCGCTTTTAGAGCTGCAAGATCCCTTCCTGGATGCCCCCATCCTGGTGGTGATCAGCCGCAGCGAGCAGGTCGACCAGGCCCTGGCGCTCCATTACCCCGGGCGCAGGCTGTACCATTATTATCCCGATGACCCCTGGGAGTTTTATCTCAATCCCAGAGAATAAATGAGGGTGTGGACGGGCGTAGCCCGCTCACACCCTCATTCTCTCTCCAACTGCATAAGTCCGATCTATTGAAGATCTCCGCGTTCTTAACGTCTCGGCGGTGATTTTCTCAAGCGGCGCGCGCCAGGGCGGTGAGCGCCAGCACCAGGATGCCCAGTCCCAGGTTGAGGCGCAGCAGGGTGGCTTCGCGTTGGCGCAGGCTTTCAGCCTCAGGTGTCGCCTGACCGTGCGCCTGGCGCAGGGCGGCGCGCCCCAGGGCGGGCATCAATCCCCAGGTGAGATAGGCGCTGACGCCGGTCATGCCGAAAAACACCAGGTGCTTGATTAAAATCGCCGCCGCCCAACGGTTGTCGATCGCCAGGAAGCCGGCATAATTGGGATTGGCGCTCATCTGGAACAGCCCGGTGCCCACCAGGATCAGCAGGCATATCCAGCCCAGGGGGTCCAGGCGGCGCTGCAGGGCGAAGAGGAAAGCAGCGTAGGGTTCGCCAGGGGGCAGCTTGCGGGCTGCGGGCAGCACCAGCAGCGAGAGGCTCGCCAGGCTGCCGATCCATACCACGGTAGCCAGCATGTGCAGCCAATAGATCAGGCTGAGGGCCCAATAGGGAGGCGCGCTCATGGGGTGGGCGTGGCTTCGGGAGGCGGGGATTCCTCTGTGGGGGTGGCCTCGGGCGGCGCTTCGCTGGCGGTGGGTTCGGGTGGGGGCGGCTCGGTGGGCGGCGCTTCTGTGGTCACCGGCACATCGGTAGGGGTGGCCTCGGGTGAAGTTTCGCCTTCACCTTGCGATTCATCGGATTCATCCCCCTCCCCCGAGCATTTTTCAATCGCCTGAGCGTAGGCTTCTTCCACCTGCGGGTCGGTCCCCATGCTGAGCGACAGCTCGTACTGCTCTACCGCCGCGCACCAATCCCCGCTGTTTGCCAGGGTGCCGCCGTAACCAGCCAGCGCCAAGCGATAGCGTTCGGTGGCGCTCCAATTGGAGCCATCGCGCAGATTGGGCAGCGCCGGGGCTACCTGACCGAAGTAATATACTGCCTGCGCCCAATCCAGCTCCCAGAAGCTGGCGCCGGTGATGTACAGGCGCGCCCATGTCAGGGAAGACTTCGCCTCGGTGTCCAACAGACCAAACTGTTCCGCCACGGTCAGATCGTAAATTCCGCCTTCCAGGTCGCCATTTTTAAGGATTTTGTCGCGCCCACGGTTGCGGAAGGACACATACAGCATGTCATCTACCCACACCGCCTGGTAGTTTGGATCGGCTTTGCGCAGCGCCAGCAAGGTGTCGATCGCCAGGCTCCATTCGCTGTTTGCCAGGTCTTGCTGCGCCTGGGTGAAAAGCTCCTGCACGCCGCGCAGATCTGGGGTGGGCGTCAGCGTGGGAGTGGGAACGATGGTGGGTGTAGCCGTTGTGTTGATGTACATCAGTGCTTCGGCGAGCTTATCCGTCACGCCCGGGTAATTGGGGTCCAGGTTAATGACGTACTCGAAGCGCTGGCGCGCCAGATCGTAGCGATGGGCCTCCAGGTCTTGAAGGCCCAGTTGGAACTGCTCGTCGACGATCTGGGAATTCTGAACCGCCTGGGCCGCCTTGCGCTGGTTGATGCCCGATTGGTAACCGCTGTAACCGCTGAGCAGGGCGATCAGCGCTAATCCAAGCAAGCCCAGCAGGGTGATGGCGCGCAGGGAGATCGGGCGCCGCCCGCCGGCGGCTGGGACTGGCGGAGGCGAAGCCTGGGGAGGCTGAGGCGGCTGTGACTGCAAGGCGACCGGCATGGTCTCAGCAAAAGCGGGGGCGTTTGTTTCTGGGGCTGCTGGCTCCTCTTGGGTAGGCTGGGGCAGGAGATTCACGGGCATGGTCTCGGCAAAAGCGGAGGCGCCGTCGGCTTCTGGCGCGGCGGGCTCTGCTGGGGATGGCTGGAGATCAAGCGGTAGAGTCTCCCCGGCCTGTAGAGCGCCGGGGTGAGATGGTTCGATGGAAACCGGGCGGGTTTCGCCCGCATTGCTTTCAGGGCCTTGTTCCGCCCCGAGCTGGGACGGAGAGGTTTCTTCTGGGTTCGGATTTTTCATGCGGCCCATTATACCGCAGACGGCCCGGGCATTTTGGTTAGCGCCATGGATCACAAAATTCAGAGTGATTTAGTTGCGCAAGATTACATCTTGCGCAGGAGCGAGTTTTAAACTCGCTCAACAACATTAGATTGCGCCCGCTGGTGGGTGCGATTGCTGTATAATCCTGGGTAGAATACTCCCTATGCCTTCGTTCAACTTCTACCATCCCATCGAAGTGCGTTATGGCGACCTGGACCCCCAGGGCCACTTGAACAATGCCAAATACCTTACTTACATGGAGCAGGCGCGCATTCACTACATCAAGCGCCTGGGGCTGTGGGGAAGCGGCTCATTCATGGATATTGGTATTATCATGGCAGATTTCCACATCACTTTTCACGCCCCGGTGCTGTTTGGACAGCCCGTGCGTGTGGGCGTGCGCGTCACACGCCTGGGCAACAAAAGCCTGGATGTGGAATACCGCATCGAAGACGAAAATACCGGACAGGAATTGGCGGATGGCTCCGGCGTGCTGGTAACCTACGATTACCACAGCGGGGAGACAGTCCCTATACCACAAGAATGGCGCAGCATCATCAACACCTTCGAACACTTGGAGTAATTCATGCCGCTACCTCCCATCGACACCGATTACCTGGTTGTATTTCTTTCCGAACTATTGAACACCCCCAGCCCCACTGGTTATGCCTACCGCGCCATCGCGCTCACCGAGCAGGCGCTGGGGGCTTTCCCCAGCCTGGAGCTGGGGCGTACGCGCAAAGGAGCTCTGGTGGCGACCTGGCGCGGAGCCAACAACGACGCGCCGCGCGCCCTCACTGCGCATGCCGATACCCTGGGCGCCATGGTCAAGGAGGTCAAACCCAACGGGCGGCTCAAGCTCACCAAGATCGGCGGCTTTGCCTGGAATACCGTGGAAGGCGAAGGCTGCACGGTTTTCACGCGCAAAGGCCAGCCGCTGCGCGGGTCGCTGCTGCTGGTGAAAGCTTCCTCGCACGTGCACAGCACGCAGGTGGGCGACCTGAAGCGGGAAGACGATACGATGGAGGTGCGTCTGGATGCACGCACGCATTCTGCCGACGATACGCGCGCGCAGGGGGTGGACGTGGGGGATTTTGTATCCTTCGATCCGCGCCTGGAGATCACCAACGGCTTCGTGCGTTCGCGCCACCTGGATGATAAGGCCTGCGTGGCCTGCATCCTGGCGGCAGTCAAGGCAATCTCCGATGCCGGTTTGCGCCCTGCCCAGGATACGACCTTTCACATCAGCAATTACGAAGAAGTGGGGCACGGAGCCGCAGCGGGCATTCCCGCCCAGGTCAGCGAGCTGCTCACGGTGGATATGGCTGCGGTGGGTGAGGGGCAGGCTTCTGATGAGTTCCACGCTACGCTGTGCGTGAAAGATTCCGGCGGCCCTTACCATCACGGCCTGAGTGAGCGCTTGCGCGAGCTGGCAGAGACCCATGCTATCCCTTATAAGGTGGATATTTACCCCTATTACGGTTCCGATGGCGAAGCCTTCTGGCGGGCGGGTGGCGATGTGGCGGTCGCCCTGATTGGCCCGGGGGTAGACGCTTCGCACAACTACGAGCGCACCCACCTCGAGGCTCTGACAGCGACCGCGCAGTGGGTGGCAGCTTACCTGTTAAGCGAGTAAAAATGTATCTGGACGCCTCTCTTCCCCTAGCTTCCCTTTCCCAAATTCCTTCAATTGCCCGCGCCGCTGAGCAAATGGGCTTCGACGCCCTGTGGTCCACCGAGACGATGCACGACCCGTTTTTACCCGGTGCGCTGATCGCAGAGCACACCACCTCTTTGCATTTTGGCACGGCAGTCGCCATCGCTTTTGCGCGCAGCCCGGCAACCCTGGCTTACACCGCCTGGGACCTGGCGCAGGCCTCCGGCGGGCGCTTCATTCTCGGATTGGGCACGCAGGTCAAAGCTCATATCGAGCGGCGCTTCGGTATGCCTTGGCCCGCCTCGGTGGTGGGCAAGCTGCGCGAGCAGATCGGCGCGCTGCGCGCCTTTTGGCGAACCTGGCAGAGCGGCGAGCGGCTCAATTACCGCGGCGAATATTTTAAGCTTTCCTTGATGTCCCCCTTCTTCAACCCGGGCGCGATCGAGCATCCGGATATTCCTATCTACATTGCCGGGGTGAATACCGGTCTGGCGCGCCTGGCAGGCGAGGTAGCGCAAGGTTTCCATGTGCATCCTTTTCATTCCCCGACCTATGTAAAGCAAGTGCTGCTGCCTGCCATCCAGGAGGGCGCCGCCATCGCCGGGCGCAGCCGGGCAGACGTGTTGTTGACCACCTCGGCTTTTGTCGTCACCTCGCCGGAAGAAGGGCAATTCGTGCGCGCCCAGATCGCTTTTTATGCCTCCACGCCTTCCTACCGAGCGGTGATGGCCTTGCACGGCTGGGAGGAGACTGCCGAGCGCCTCTCAGCTCTGGCGGCGCGCGGCGAGTGGGGTGAGATGCCTGCCCTGATTAACGATGACATGCTGGCGACCTTTGCTGTGGTTGCCAGCGCAGCTGACCTGCCGGCAGCGCTCCTGGAGCGCTATACCGGACTGGTGGATCGCCTGGCCCTTTATATCCCTTTTCTTCCAGGCGAGCGGGATGATTTCTGGCAGCATTTATTAACCCAGTGTCGAAAGGGATGATCGGCCAAAAACCAGGCCTTTCTTGATTTTCTTGAAAGATGTGCCGGTGAAGATGGATGAGGACGCCAGGTACACCCTGGAGCGTTACCGCATGGTGGATGAGCAGATCCTCGGCCGCGATATCCGCGACGAGCGTGTGTTGCAGGCGATGCGCGCCGTGCCGCGCCACCGCTTTGTGGCGCCCGAGCACCGCGATCTGGCTTATACTGACGGTCCCTTGCCCATCGGCAGCCGGCAGACCATTTCACAGCCCTACATTGTTGCTCTGATGACCCAACTGTTACGCCTGCAGGGCGATGAAACCGTGCTGGAGATCGGCACCGGCTCGGGCTACCAGGCAGCCATTTTGGCGCACCTGGCGCACAAGGTCTACAGCGTGGAACGTCACGCCGGCCTGGCGCAGCAGGCTGCCGCGATTCTGCGCAGTCTGGGGTTGGAAAACGTGCAGGTGCTGGAAGGCGATGGCTCCCTGGGGCTGCCGGATTACGCTCCCTATCAAGCTATTCTGGTTACAGCCGCTGCGCCTGGCGTCCCGCAGCCCTTGCTGGACCAACTGGATGAGGCAGGGCGCCTGGTCTTGCCGGTGGGTGGGCGCATGAACCAGTACCTGGAGCGCTGGCAGCGGCGCGGCCCCGAGTTTTACCAGGAAGTATTGGTGCCGGTGGCATTCGTGCCGCTGCGCGGGCGGCACGGCTGGGTAGGTGACGAATGGTGAACCTGACCGGACTGTACCTGGGAATATTCATGCTCTTCAGCATTGGGTTTGGCTTTTTGTGGGTCGTTCGGCTGGAATATGCCCTGGGATCCGGCATGTGGAGGATCGTGCTGGTGATCGGGCTGCTGATTTGCCTGGGCTCGCTCTTCGCGCCATCGTTTGGGCTCTCGGCAGTCCTGGGGATATTCGGAGGCTCGGTAGTGTGGGGTGCCACGGAGCTGCCCGCCCAGGCGGAGCGCGTACAGCACGGGCTGTTTCCGGCTAATCCCGGGCGTAAGTCTGGGGGCGACGCTTGAATCTGCAATGGGCCGGGCCTATCCTGGCATTGACCACCTTTGTAGCCATTGGGGCGGGGCACGTCATGGTGCGCCGCTTTCACGCCCGCTATGGCACGCGTCCGGCAATCGTGTTCTTCATCTGCGGCGCGCTGGCGCTGCTGGGATCTCTGCTGGCAGGCAGTAATTTGGTCTCGGCGGTCATCGGGGTAACGGCGATCACGCTGCTGTGGGATGGCGTCGAGATGTATCGCCAGGAAAAGCGCATGCGGCGCGAGAAATCGGGCGCTGGCGATCAGCGCGCAGGTTAGGATTGCGCCACGCCAGTGGCGTATTTGGAATCCCAGGTTGCTGGTGCGAAAGTTTGTAGTACGCCACGCCAGTGGCGCAATTGCGCTTTTGGCTTGCTGTGCGAATCAAAATGGCGCACTTGCGTACGCCATTCCAAGCCAGGAGCGCTTGCTCCTGTTGGTTTATTACGCCTGGCTCAGGGTGACAAACACCATGGGCCGGCGCTTGGTCTTGCTGTACAGGAACGACTTCAAGGTCTGTTCCAGGTCATTCTGCATCCTGCCGTTGCTGGCGCAGTTCACCGTTTGCACCACCAGCTTGCGCGTTGCTTCCAGCAGGTCATCGGCTTCAGGGGTGTGCACGAAGCCGCGCGTGATGATCTCCGGCTCATCGATTAAGCGGCAGGTGTTGCGCTCCAGCATCAGGTTGACCAGCACAAAACCATCGCGCGCCAGCACTTCGCGCTCGCGCACCACACTGGGTCCCACTTCACCCACGCCAGATCCATCGACGAACACGTAACCGCCCGGGATGCGCTCACCCAGACGCATCTCGCCATTCTTGAACTCGACTACCTGGCCGTTTTCCACGATTGCAATGCGCTCCTCCGGGATGCCAACCTGTTTCGCCAGGGAGGCATGCTGTTTCAGATGGCGCAGTTCGCCGTGGATGGGCATGAAATACCTGGGCTTTACCAGGTGCAGCATCAGCTTCATCTCTTCCTGGCTGGCGTGCCCAGAGACGTGCACCGGTGCAATCGATTCATAAATGACGTTGGCCCCGCGCCGGAACAGGCGGTTGATGGTGCGGCTGACGTTCTCTTCGTTGCCCGGGATGGGGTGCGAAGAAAGCACGACGGTGTCGCCAGGGATGATATCGAACTGGCGGTTGGTGCCCGTGGACAGGCGTCCCATGATCGAAGACGGCTCGCCTTGCGTGCCGGTGGTCATCAGGGCTACCTGCTTGGGAGACATCTTCAAAGCCTGGTCGATGCTGACCAGCACATCATCGGGGATATCCAGGTAGCCCAGCTTGCGGGCAATCTTGGCGTTTTCCACCATGCTGGTGCCGGCAAATGCCATCTTGCGCCCGTGCCGCACAGCCGCGTTTGCCACCTGCTGCATGCGCGAGATCAGCGAGGCGAAGCTGGCGAAGATGATACGCCCCTGGGCGGTGCGAAAGACCTCGTCAAAGGCGGGATCGATCACGCGCTCGGAGGGTGTCCAGCCGGGCTTATCCGCGTTGGTGGAATCAGCCAGGAGGGCCAGCACGCCCCGGTCCGAGAATTCTGCCAGCTTGGCGTAATCGGTGGGCCAGTTGTCGACCGGCGTGTGGTCGAACTTATAGTCGCCGGTGTGCACCACCAGCCCTGCCGGGGTGGTGATGCCCAGACCCACGCCATCCGGGATGGAGTGGCACACGTGGAAGAATTCCACGGTGAAAGGGCCTATCTGCACGGTTTCCCCGGCGTTGACGGTGTTCAGGCGCGCTCGCTCTCCCGAACCGTTGCGCGCGATTTTGACTTCCAAAAGTCCGCGCGTGAGCGGGGTAGCATAAATGGGGGCGTTGATCTGTTCCAAAACGTGATTGATCGCTCCGGTGTGGTCTTCGTGACCGTGGGTAATGACGATGCCGCGCACCTTATCCCGGTTATCCAGCAGATACTGGAAATCGGGGATAATGTAATCGATGCCGAGCATGTCGTTTTCTGGGAACATCAACCCGGTGTCTACCACCAGGATGTTATTCTCGTATTGGTAGGCCATCATGTTCTTGCCAACTTCCCCCAGGCCTCCGAGAGGGATGATGCGAAGCTTTGCTTCGTTTGATTTGTTCTTACTCATTCTTTTCCTTAAACTTCAAATAAAATAGGACTTACGTAGTTGGAGGAAGATGGGTGTCTGGGCGGGCTGCACCCGCCCAAATACCTCCTTTTTCCCCTGAACTGCGTAACTTTATAAAATTGTTCATACAAGAAAAGACCCCTGCGGGGCAAACCATTGGTTTGCGCACACCCGCCGGGGCCTGCAAGTTACTTACTGGCATTTCTACATACAGCAGTCGGGGACTTCCCCATCCTACCCCTGTATCGTGTTCAGTGTAACAAAGAGGCCGGAGTACCGGCCGGGCAACTCTACTTGTGAACTGTCAGGGATTGTAACATGTTAGACAACTTTTGTCAAAGTATTCGTGTTTGTTCTTGTTTTGTGCTATAATCATCAGTGACCATAAATCATTATTGGTCATATAGATTAAAAACCGGCTTGGGCATTTGAAGGCGTGGACGCCCTCGACATCCATGATTTCTCTGGACAGACACCAAAGGATACAGCATGCCAAAAGGGTTTACTGAGCACGAAAAAGCATTGATCAGCAAGCGCCTCCTGGAGCAAGGATACAGGCTGTTTTCTGCCTATGGGCTCCAGAAAACTAATGTTGAAGAAATCGCCAGGGCAGCCGGGATCTCCAAGGGGGCGTTTTACAATTTTTATGAATCAAAAGAAGCGCTTTTCATGGATGTGGTGGAACAGACCGAAGAACGTCTGCGCCTGGAAATGCTGTCCGCCATCGACCTGCCGGGGCGGTCTCCCCGGGCGCGCCTGTTGGCTGTTTTCAAGAAGGCGTTCTCCCTTTTTGAAGCCATGCCCATCTTGCAGTTTTTTACAGGCAGCGATTTTGAGGTGCTCTTCCGCAGGATTCCTTCCGAAAAACTGCAAGAGCACCTGGCCAGCGACCGGCGATTTATTGATGATTTGATCGCTCGCTGCCAGGAGGCGGGCATCCCCATCCGGGCGCGGTCCGAGCAAATTCTCGCCTTGTTGTATCCGGCCGTCTTGACCATTCTGCATGGCAACGAATTCGGTTTGAGCAACCCGCGCGATGGCATCGATTTATTCCTTGAGCTGGTAGCGGCTTTCTGCCTGGGTGAGATCGAGCTGGAGCCATAAGGAACAGTTTGCCACGCGTCGGTTAGAGCAGAAGGGAAGCGAACATGGATTTGCCGATTGAAACACAAGACCTGGGGAAACACTATGGAAACACGCGCGCCGTCGAGCACCTCTCCTTGCGGGTCGCTGAGGGAGAGATCTACGCTTTTCTCGGCTTGAATGGCGCCGGGAAAACGACCACCATCCGCATGCTGCTGGGGATGATCAAGCCCACTACCGGATACGCCCAGGTGCTGCAAACCAGGGTGCGTCTGGGCAGCCGGGAACCCTGGGCGGCGGTGGGGTATATGGTAGAAGATCCGCACGCCTACCCGGAGCTGACCGTCTATGAGAACCTGGAAGTGGCGCGCCGCCTGCACCCTGGCACTCCATCCCCTGCGGTCGGGCAGATTATCGAGCGCCTGGGGCTGGGCGCTTATGCTGACCAGCGGGCGGGCACGCTTTCGCATGGCAATGCCCAGCGGCTGGGTTTGGCTAAAGCCTTGATCCATGCGCCCAGGCTGCTCATCCTGGATGAGCCTGCCAACGGCCTGGATCCAGCCGGCATCGTCGAAATCCGCGCCCTGCTGCTCGAGCTGACACGCGAACAGGGGGGGACGGTGTTCATGTCGAGCCATATCCTGGCTGAGGTCTCC
>Ga0105106_10000044_pt1 | contig 67131 bp, 55 predicted proteins | sample PPLLaktember2015_5_FD_79109 | JGI IMG/M metagenome (GOLD analysis project Ga0105106, IMG submission 79109) | Freshwater sediment microbial communities from Prairie Pothole Lake near Jamestown, North Dakota, USA - PPLs Lake P8 Core (1) Depth... | ecosystem: Environmental > Aquatic > Freshwater >... | reverse complement strand
GCCTTCGTGGCGCTCGCGTTCTTCGCAGCGTGGCGCCTCGATCGACGCATCGGTGACGAAGAGAGGAACCGTGTCGCGCTTCACGCCGCGATCGGTCTCGGCGTGCTGACGAAGGGCCCCGTCGCGTTCCTGCTGCCGGCGCTCGGCGTCGCGGCGTACCTCGCGTGGGAGCGACGCCTCGCGGAGATACGGCGCTTCGTGTCGTGGCGCGGTCTCCTGCTCTCGCTCGGACCCGGACTCGCGTGGGTCGTGGCGGCCGTCGCGCTCGCGCCGTCCGGCTATGCCGGCACGGCGCTCTGGGACAACGTGGTGCGTCGCTTCTTCGAGGGCACGGCCCACCGCCGCGCGTTCCACTACTACCTGCACCAGTTCCCGGCGGGCTTCCTGCCCTGGACCCTGGTCTGGCCCCTCGCGTGGCTGCGCTTCCGCGCGGTCGCGCGCGAGCCCGGCCTCTCCGACGAGCGCAGCGCCTGGCGCTTCGTCCTCGCCGGTGTCGGCGCGGCCGCCGTCTTCTTCTCGCTCTCGGCAGGAAAGCGCGGTGTCTACCTGCTGCCGGTCTATCCGCTCGCCGCGATCGCGTGTGCGGAGGGGCTGCGGAGCTGGGTGGAGGATCCGCGGCCGCTGCCGCGATGGGTGCGGGGCGCGGTGCTCGCGCTGGCGGTGGCGCTCGGTCTCGCGGGCCTCGTCACGCTCGGCTGGGATCGCTTCGGCAGCGTGCGTGTGCCGAAGGCGTTCGGCCCCGCGGTGGCGACCGTGGTGCTCGCGGGCGTGCTCGTCGAGCACGCGCTCCGGCTGCGCGTGCGGCGCAAGCTGGCGCTCGTGGGCGCGAGCCTCGTCACGCTCGTGGCGCTCGAGATCCTCGTCTTCGTCGCGCTCTTCCCGGCGGTCGATCCCGAGAAGTCGCTGCGCGCGGTCGCGGAGGCCGCCAGCGCCGTGACGCCGGCCGGCGTGCCGATCGGGCTCGTCGGGAACGCCGAGATGGTCGGCGCGATCGCGTACTACGGACACCGCCCCGTGACGGAACTGCGCGACGAGCGGAGCGCACGCGCCTTCCTCGCGGCGGGGGGCGACGCCATCGTCGTCGAGCAGAAGGATCTCGGGCGCCTCGGGCCCGGTCTGCACCTGCGCACCCTCGCGAGCGCGCGCAGCGGGTCGCGCGCGATCCTCGTCGTCGGGCGCGGGGGTGACGTCGCTAGCGGCTCGCCGCGGGCGTCGATCGAGGCCGCCGCCCGCTCGCGATGAAGCCCGCCGGGAGGTCGCGGGCGGCGGTCGGCGTGCTCGTGGCCTCGAGCCGGAAGCCCTCGAGGCCCGCGTCGGCGAAGAAGCCGCGCACCTCCGCCTCCGAGAAGCCGAGCCAGAGCACGCCCAGCTCGTCGCGCATCCACTCGTGCTCGTGGCGCACGAAGTCGACGATCACGACGGCGCTGCCCGGCTTCACCACGCGCGCCATCTCGCGGATCGCGTCGCCGGGGCTCGGCAGGTAGTGGAGCACCATGTGCGCGAGCGCCGCGTCGACCTCGGCGTCGGCGAGGGGCAGGGCGCTCGCTTCGCCGCGGCGCAGGTCCACTCCGGCGACGCCCGCCTCGGCGAGCTTCGCGCGGGCGGCGTCGAGCATGCGCGGCGAGTGGTCGATCGCGATCACGTCGAGGCCGAGGCGCGCGAGCTCGAGGGCGAGGATGCCCGTGCCGGTGCCGACGTCCGCCACGCGCAGGCCCGGCGTCACGAGGCGCGCGATCGCGCCCGCGCGCAGCGCGTCGTCGTTGAAGACCTTGCGCAGCGCGTCCCACTCGGGGCCGACGGCGTCGAAGAAGGCGCGCGTTCGCGCGGTGCGGGCCTCGAGCACGCGCGCGAGGGCCGCCGCGTCACGCTCGAGCGTCGCGTCGAGGCGCCCGCCCGGCGCGAAGGAGCGGCGCGTGAGCTCCCAGCCCTCGCGCCAGATGTCGCTCTCGGGCGCGGCGAAGCGGTAGTAGACGAAGGTGCCGTCGCGGCGATCGCGCAGCAGGCCTGCGCCGCGCAGGATCGCGAGGTGCCGCGACACCCGCGACTGCGCCATGCCGAGAACCTGCATCAGGTCCTGCACCGCGAGCTCCTCGCGCTCGAGCAGCGCGAGGATGCGCAGCCGGGTCGGGTCGGCGAGCGTCTTGAAGACCCTCTGCAGCGTCCCCAGCGACTCGGGCCGCGCCGCCACGCGGGCTACCGCACGCTCGGCGCCGAGACGGAGCCGGAGATCGTGACGTCGGCGCCGCCGTCAGGACCGAGGCGCAGGCCCTGCGCCTCGAGCATCGGACGCAGCGACGCCTCCCGCGCCTCGACGTGGAGCTTCAGGGCGAGCGGCGCGTCGGTCGCGATCGGGGAGTGCCCGATCGTGCCCTCGAGCCGGCCCGCGAGCATCGGACCGTCGAGAGTCAGCCCGTCGATCTCGACGGCGGACGCGTCGGTGAAGCGCAGCTTCCCACGCAGTGACGTGTAGGGGAGGGCGACGGGCAGGCTCGAAGCCGACAAGGAGCCCTCGCCGACTTCGAGCGTCAGCTCGCCCCGAGGCCCCGTGTCCGTGCGCCGCACGACGCCCTCCGCGCGCAGCCGGCCGTCGGCGCTCGCGCCCGGAAGCCACGAGTCGAGCGGCAGGCGGGCGAGATCGACGCCGTCGATCGCGCCATCGAAGCCGGGCTCGGCGCCCAGGGTGACGGTGCCGTCGGCGGAGCCGAGGGGCCCAGCGACGTCGATCGCGAAGGCGGGGCGCCCGCGCAGCCACGACAGCGACCAGGCGGGTCGCAGCTTCGCACGCTCGAGCTCGAACGGCTCTGCACCGGCGAAGCGCAGCGACACGCCCTGGGCCGAGAGCGCGACGGGAAGGCCGAGGCCGAGCCCGAGCTCGCGGATCGTGACGTCGGCGCCGGTCGCGGCGCGGAGCTTGGCCGTGGCGTAGGCGCCGATGCGATCCGTGGGCAGCCCCGTCACGAAGAAGAACAGGGTCAGCAGCACGCAGCCGAGCGGGATCCCCCAGCTGCGCGCCCAGCGCGGCAGCTCGAGCTCGCCCGCCGTGGCGGCGCTCATCCCGCCACCTCGAAGGACGACACGGTGAAGGTGACGTCGAGCAGCTCGGGCTTGTCCTGGCGGGTGCGCATGCGCAGGCTCTTCACAGAGAGGAGCTGCGGCGCGCTCTCGATGCTGCCGAGATAGCTCACCACCTGGGGCAGCGTGACGCCCTTCAGCGTCACTTGCACCTTGGTCTCGCGGTAGCGTCCGCTCGAGGGCGCGGCCTGGGGCTCCATCGACTCGACCTTGATCGCGGACTGGCGCGCCAGCGACTCGAGGGTGGTGAAGATGTTGCCCTGCGGGCCCTGGGCGATGCGGCCCTCGACCCGGGCGAGGCGCCCGTTCACCTCGTCGAGGTCGCGCTTCATGCGCTCGAGGCCCTGGATCTCCTGCTCGGCGGTCTCGACGCGCAGAACCGCGCGGCTGCGCTGCCCGACGATGGGGCCCACGACCAGGCCCCAGATCAGGAGCAGGGCGACGATCGCGGTGACGGCGCCGACCAGCATGCGCTCGCGCAGCGAGAGGTTCGCGAGGAGATCGCGGATGCGGCCCAGGAGGTCGCTCACGCGTCCTCTCCCGTCTTGGCGAGGCTGATCGTCACGCTGAAGCTCTTGCCGCCGCGCTTGGCCTCGTCCTTGATCTCGCTGACCTGGATCTCGGAGAAGGGCTCGAAGCCCGAGAGCTCGCTCTTCAGGCGGTCCACCGCCTCGAAGCTCTTCGAGAAGCCCCGGATGCGTACGACCTGGCGGTCGATCGCGAGCTCCTCGAACACGACCTCGAGATCGGCGGGAACGCGCGCCGAGATCTCGGCCAGGAGGTCGAGGGCCGACAGGTTGCCGCGGTAGACGCCGAGGGCGTCGGCGCGCTCGTGGGCCGAGCGCACCGCCTCGCGCATCGCAGCCGACGGATCCGCCGGCACCGGCTGGCCCGGGAAGGCGGCGGCGTACAGGCTCGCGACCTGGGCATCGAGGGCCTTCTCGCGCCGCGCGGTGGAGAGGAATCCCGCACCGAAGAGCAGGACGGCGAGGCCCGCGGCGACGGCGGCGATCCGCGCCGTCGAGCGGAACTCGCGTCCGACACCGGCGAAATCGCGCCGCCAGGCGAACTCGTCGCGCCGGAAGTCGGTGCGCGTCTTCGCCTGGAGCGAGCCGCGCAGAGCGAGCGCCACGGCCGGGGCGAAGAGCAGGGGATCGCCACCGGCGACGAGCGCGCTCCCGGCGGCGCCCGGCGGAAACGAGAAACGCTCTGCTGCGTAGCCCGTGCGAGCGGCGAGGAAGGCGTCGAGATGCGGCAGCCGCGCGCTTCCGCCGAGCAGCACGAGGCCGTCGAGCGGCGCGCCGAGCGCCTCGAGGGTCGGGCCGTCGGCGCCGATCGTGCGCACGATCTCGAGGGCCAGGCGCTCGAGCACGCCGGCCGCAGCCGGCGACGTCGCCGTCGGCTCGCTTTCGCCGCCCCGTCGCACGAACAGGCCCTGCTCGCATTTCACGCGCTCGGCCTCGGCCTCGCTAACACCGCGCTCGCGGGCGAGGGCGCGCGTCAGGTGGAGCCCGCCGATCGGCAGCGCGCGCAGCGCCAGGACCCGGCCTTCCGCCGCCAGGGCGAGCGTCGTCTTGCGGTGTCCCACGTCGACGAAGAGGCGGACGCCGGGCTGCGGAAAGAGCGCGGCGAGGTTGCCGAGGGCGTGGCCCTCGGCCTCGAGCACGCGCGGCTCGAGCCCCGCGGCGCGCAGGCCGGCGAGCATCGCGGCGACTTCGCTGCGCGGCGCCACCAGGGCGAGCACGTCGGCGCGGGCGGCGTCGCTGCGGAGCACCTCCCAATCGATCAGCACGTCCTCGAGGGCGAAGGGGAGCTCGGCCTCCACCTCGAAGGGGACGGCCTGGGCGAGGCGCTTGCGGTCGCGGAAGGGGAACGAGAGGCGGCGGCTGGTGACGCGATCCGAGGGCAGCGCGGCCACGACGGGATCGGTCGGGAGCTGGTGCAGCGTGACGAGCTGGCGCAGGCGGCGGGCGAAGGCCTCGTCGGGATCCTCGTCGGGGCCGGGCGCTGCGACGCCGGGCGCATCGGCGCCGCGCGGCAGCGCACGGAGCTGCCCGAACTCGACGCCGCGAAGCGTCTGCCGCAGCTCCACCGCCTTCACGGTGTGGCTGCCGAGGTCGAGGCCGAGCACGCGTCGGAGCTGGAGATCCATCGGCCAGGTCACGTTCCTTCGCGCCTTCACAGGACGCGCCAAGATAGCAGTTGCGGCTCGGCGGGCTTCGAGCGATCCACCACCGCCTCGATCGTCCGTCGCACGTCGCCGACCCGGGCCTCGGAGCGCACCAGGAAGACGTCCGTCGCGATCGTCGTCTCGGGGAAGACGGTGCCCTCGACCACCTCGGCCTGGGGCACGCAGACGGGATTCGACACCTCGCCCGGGCAGATCACGGCGCCATCCTCGCGGGCCTTCAGCACCGCGCGCACCGTGTCCTCGTCGGCGAGGCGGAAGTCGCTGCCGGTGCCGTGGAAGAGCAGCGCCAGCACGTGCGGCGGCGCGGTGTTGAGGTTGATCCCGGCGCCACGCCCGTAGGGATGGACCGTCACGAACGGGCGTAGGGCGTCCACCAGCGCCGCGTCGAAGCCGTCCACGACCCGGAGCTCGTCCACCGAGAGCAGGGGCCGATTCGCGGGCCGGGCGGGCGGGGTGCGGCGCTGATAGGCGTCGTCCTCGCCCCCTCCTTTCTGGCGCACGTCGTCGTCGTCGAGATAGTCGAGCAGGCTCTCGGCCAGGGCGGCGGGATCGTAGGCGCCCTGCTTCGCGTCCATCTCGTCGATCACGTGCTCGAAGAGCGCCGTCAGGAAGAGCTCGGCGTTCTTGGCGGCGACGCCCTTCTCGAGCAGGGCATTCAGGTTCACGCGCTCCCCGGCGTCCTCGATCGCGAGCCGCAGCTCGACGCCTTCGCCGACGGGCAGTTCGATCCCGCTCGCGCGCGCCCAGACGTCGAGGCCGCTCTCGCTGGCGAAGCCGCTCTGCTGCTCCTGGATCTTGTCCTCGAGCAGGAGCGCGATCGCGAGGCGCACGCCGCCTCGCGCGGCGGCCTCGGCCTCGGCGGCGGCGTTGCGGTTCCGGATCACGAGCGAGTCCACGGTGGTGCGTCGCAGGAAGGTCGCGGTCGCGCTCGCGAGCAGCAGCGCGAAGAGCAGGACCACCATCAGGATGAAGCCCTGGCGCCGATCGCCACGCCCTCGCGCGCTCATTCGCAGCCCTGGACGGTGAGGCCGGGCGGCAGGCTGCCGGCGACCGTGGAGAAGCACTGGTCGCCGATCGACTCGAGCACCTCCGAGAGCCCGAAGGAGGCCGCGGCTTCGGCCGCCTGGGGATTCCTCGCGAGGCACTGGCGTACGGTGACGCAGGCCTGTGCCTCCTCCTCCTCGCCTTCCTCGGGCTCGTCGGGCACGCCGTCGCCGTCCTCGTCCTTCGCGGCCTTCTCCTGGCTCTCCTCGCCGGTGACGAGCGCCTTCATGTCGAGGGGCCGCACGGGGAGGAGGACGCGCCGGGTGTAGAGCTCGGCCTCGGGCGCGACGCCATCTTGCGTCGCCGCCGCGTCGGGCGGCAGTATTCCCACCTCGATCTCCGCCGCGATGGGCAGGTCGTCGGCGTCTGCGAGCTGCGAAGAGTCCCAGGCGCTCTTCCATTCGCCGTCCTGGTTCATGAAGCGGACGCCGAAGGAGGAGAGGCCGCGCGCGACCAGGAAGGTCTCCTCGGCCGGCGGGAAGTCCCGATCGAGGCTCTCGGGCAGGCGCGGCACGGAGCCCCGCCGCAGCGTGAGGTCGCCGTCCTCGTCGCGCAGCAGAAGCCAGCTCACGACCGCGAGATCCGATTCCGAACCCTCGCTGCTGCGCGGGTTCGGGCTGCGCGTCACGAACTTGAGTCGCTCGGCGCCGTTCCCGCCCGGCTCGCTCTCGCCGAGGAACAGCCAAGGATGGTCGAGCGCGTCGGTTCCGTCGGGCTTCTTCACCAGCAGCGTGGACTCGAGATCCCGCGCCACGCGGTCGAGTAGCGAGACAGCGCGGCGGGCGCTGCGCGTGAGGTCCGCCGCGCGCGCGCTCGCGCTGCTGAGCTGGCGATAGAAGTTGGCGGCGGCGAAGAACACGATGGAGACCAGGAGCATCACCGCCAGCATCTCGATCAGGCTGAAGCCCAGCCTGAGCCGGCTTCGCTCGAGCCGTGTGCGCCTTCGCTCGCCTGCGGCTCGCTGCGCGCGCGGCAAGGCCGCGCTTGCGGGCTGCTGCGCGCGCGGCAGGGCCGCGCTTGCGGTGGCCGTCTGGTCGGCGGGCGTCACGGGGCTTCGACTTCGACGGGCCGACCGTCGTCGCGGTCGGTGACGGGGGACGTCGTGTCCGGGGCGGCGTCATCGGCGGCCGAAGACTCGCGCTCGCCGGCCTGCTGCTCGGTGGCGGCCTGGAGCGCCTCGAGGATGGGCGCGGCCGCCTCGGGGTCGAGCCCGTAGGTCTCGCGCACGACCGAGTCCTCGTCGGCGCCTTCCGTCCAGGAGACGCGCACGCTGATGCGGCGGCTCGGGCCGGGCTGCCCGGGGCTCGCCGGCGCGAACAGCGATTGCGCGGGCGCGGCGCCCGCGGCGGCGCGCGCGGCATCGCCCGCGCCCTTCGCGTCGCGCAGGCGCTTGGTCGCGGCCTCGGGCGGCGCGGGCAACGTGAGGTCGAAGGGCGCGACCGAGACGCGGACGGCGAAGTCGCCGGCCTGCTCGTCCACGTCGCCGACCGGCAGCCCCTGGCCCGCGAGCAGCTGCGCCTCGAGATCGGCGAGGCGCGCGTCGGCGACGAGGGAGGCCCGGAGGCGGCGATCCGCCGCGCCCTCCGCCCGCAGGCCGACGATCCCGACGCGCGCGAGCGTCACGTACACGATGGCGAGCACTGCGACGGCGGCCATGACCTCGAGCAGCGTGAAGCCCGCCACGCGGAGCTGGCGCAGGGGCCCGCGTGCGGAGCGTTCATTGCGCACGGTCGCGCACCTGGACCTCTTCTTCGAGGGCCTCGATCTCGAGCTCCACCGCGTGGCCGGCGTCGTCGGCCAGCACCACGATCAGCGGCTCCGCCGAGCCGTCGCGCTCGAACGCGATCGGGACCGCGCCGCGCGTGAGCGGGCCGGCGGAGGTCTCGACCCGCGCCGTCGCGACGTCGCTGGCGAACGCCGTGACGTGGCCGAAGGACAGCGGAACCGGCCGGTACTCCGGCGTCTCGCCCCGCGGCGGCGTGAGGTCGAGCCGCTCGTCGCTGCTCGACGTCGCAACGGTGTCGGGGGCGACCTCGCCGCGCGCCTCGGCTTCGGTCACGAGCCAGTCCATGCGCCAGGCGCGACCGTCGAGGTCGAGCAGGACGCGGTGGGGCACACCGAGGATCTGGGCGCGGGTGCGCGCGAGCTCGAGGTCGGCCGCGAGCGCGGCGCCCTGCTCGCGCAGGGCGCGAATGCGGAACATCCCGATCCGCGGCACCACGAGCGCGGTCATCAGCGCGAAGATCGCGACCACCGCCACGAGCTCGATCAGCGTGAAGCCCCGCTGTGTGAGCGGCCGGGCCGCGCTTTCGGGCGACGATCGATGGCTCAGGAGGTTTCGTCCTCGCCGGGCCAGTTGCCGCGGTCGGCATCGACGCCCGTGCCTCCCGGCTGGCCGTCGGCGCCGAGGCTCCAGAGGTCGAAGGAGTAGGGATTGTGCGTGCCCGGGCTCTGGTACTGGTAGGCGTTGTCCCAGGGATCGTTCGGCACGCGGCCGCCGGGCAGGTAGCCCTCGGGCTGCCAGCGCTTCGGCACCGGCTCGCCGGTCGGCTTCTGCACCAGCGATTGCAGCCCCTGCGCCGTGGTGGGGTACTTCCCGTTGTCCATGCGGTAGGCGTCGAGGGCCTGCTCGAAGGCCTTCACCTGCACCTTCGCGGTCGTGACGCGGGCCTTGTCGACCTGCGAGAACACGACGGCGCCGACGATGCCGCCGAGCAGTCCGATGATCAGCACCACGGCCATGATCTCGATGAGCGTGAAACCTTGCTGTCGATTCTTCACGGGACGGTCTCCGATCATTTGAGCGAGCTCGTGACCTGCAGCAGCGGCACGAGCGTCGCGAGGATGATGACGACCACGATCCCCACCATGAGGAGGATCAGCAGCGGCTCGAGCAGGGCGGTGAGACGAGTCATCGTGGTCTCGACCTGCTCGTCGTAGTTCTCGGCGACCTTCGCCAGCATCGGCTCGAGCTCGCCGCTCTGCTCGCCGACCTCGATCATGTGCGTGACGAGGGGCGGGAACTGCCCGCTCGCGCGCAGCGGCTTCGCGAGCGAGCTGCCGCCGGTGATGCTGTCGCTCGCGGCGTCGATCGCCTGCCCGATCACCACGTTGTTCGCGACGTGCTTTGCGATGCCGAGCGAGCGCACGATCGGGATGCCGCCCGCGAGGAGCGTCGAGAGCGTGCGCGTGAAGCGCGAGATCGCGAGGATGCGCGCGACCTTCCCCACCACCGGCAGCTTGAGCTTCCAGGTGTCCCAGCCCTCGCGGCCGCGCTCGGTGCGGAGCATCGCGCGCACGCCGACCACGACCGTGGCGGCGATCAGGGCGATCAGCCACCACCAGGTCCGGACGATCGCCGAGCCCGAGATGATCGCCTTCGTGTACCAGGGCAGCTCCTGCTTCAGGTTCGTCAGGAGCTCCGTGATCTGGGGCAGCACGAAGGTCACGAGGGCGGCGACCACGACCATGGCGAACACGAACATCACGCTCGGATAGATGAGGATCGAGGTGACCTTGTTCCGCAGCCGGACCTGGCTCTCGAGGTAGTCCGCCAGGCGGTCGAGCACCTGCTCGAGGGCGCCGCCGGTCTCGCCGGCGCGCACCATGCTGACGAAGAGGTCCGAGAAGACCCCGGTCTGGGCCATGGCGTCGGCGAGCGCCGCGCCCTCGTTCACGCGGTCGCGGACCTGGCCGAGCACGCCCTTCAGACGCGCGCTCTCGACCTGCTGGGAGAGCGCGCCGAGCGCGTCGACCAGGGGGACGCTCGCGCCGACGAGCGTCGCGAGCTGACGCGTGGCGAGGGCCAGGTCCATCGCGGAGACGCGACGCAGGGACGGCAGGGCGGCCGCGAGACGGCTCTGCGCAGGGGCGCCCGCCTTCGTCTCCTCGGCGCCCTCGGCGAGCTCCGTCGGGAAGACACCGTCGCGGCGCAGCTTCGCGCGCGCCGCGCGCGGGCTCTCGGCGTCGACGAAGCCGCGCGTCGTGCGGCCGGCGCTCGTCATGCCCTTGTAGGCGTAGACCGGCATCAGATCTGCTCGACGACGCCCTCGTCCTCGGTCGCACGCAGGACCTCGGCGATGGACGTGATCCCTTCGAGCACCTTGCGCGCGCCGTCGGCCCGGAGCGTGCGCATGCCCTTCTCGACGGCGCGGCGCTTGATCGTCTTCGAGTCGACGTTCTGCGTCACGAAGGCGCGCAGGTCGTCGTCGACCATCATCAGCTCGAAGATGCCGAGGCGCCCGCGATACCCGGTGTGGTTGCAGCGCGCGCAGCCGTTCGGCCGGTAGACCTGGGTGCTGCCGCCGCCCTGGATGCCGATCTCGGCGAGCTGCGCGGCGGTCGGCGTCCACGCCTCCTTGCACTCGACGCAGAGCATCCGCACCAGCCGCTGCGCGAGCACGGCCGCAAGCGACGACGCGACGAGGAACGGCTCGACGCCCATGTCGACCAGGCGCGTGATCGCGCTCGGTGCGTCGTTGGTGTGGAGCGTCGAGAACACGAGATGGCCGGTGAGCGACGCCTGGATCGCGATCTCCGCGGTCTCGAGGTCGCGGATCTCGCCCACCAGCACGACGTTCGGGTCCTGGCGCAGCACCGAGCGCAGGCCCGAGGCGAAGGTGAGGCCGATCTTCGGGTTGACCTCGATCTGGCCGATGCCCGGGAGCTGGATCTCGACCGGGTCCTCGATCGTGATGATGTTCTTGTCGGGGTGGTTGATGCGCGCGAGCGCGCCGTAGAGCGTCGTGGTCTTGCCGCTGCCGGTCGGACCCGTCACGAGCACGATGCCGTTCGGCCGCGAGATCAGCTTCTCCCAGACACCGAGCTGCGTCGGGCTGAAGCCGAGCCGCTCGAGGTTCAGCATCTCCGTCGAGCGTGGCAGCAGGCGCATCACCACGCGCTCGCCGTGGCCGATCGGCACCGTCGAGAGACGCACGTCGTAGTCGCGGCCGGCGATCTTGAGGCGGATGCGCCCGTCCTGGGGCAGGCGCTTCTCCGCGATGTTGAGACCGCCCATGATCTTGATGCGCGACGTGATGCTCGCCTGGAGCGCGCGCGGCAGCGGGCGGATCGGCTCGTAGAGGATGTCGTCCACGCGCAGCCGCACCCGGATGTCGCGCTCGAAGGGCTCGATGTGGATGTCGCTCGCGCGCTCCTTCACCGCCTGCTGCAGCAGCGAGTTCACGAGCTTGATGATCGGCGCCTCGTCGGCGGCCTCGAGGAGGTCCTGGGGCTCGCTGTGGCTGATCTCGTCCGCGAGCGCATCGAGGTCGGTGGCGGCGTCTTCGGCGAGCTCGGCCGCCGAGCCCGGTCCCCGGTCGTAGACCTGGTTGATCGCGGCCAGGATGGTGCGCGCGCTCGCGATCTCCGCCGCGATCTCGGTGCCGCCGTAGACGAGGCGGAGGTCGTCGAGGGGCGCGGTGTCGAACGGGTCGGCGACCGCGACGCGCACGGCGCCGTCGGCGTCGCGCCCGAGCGGCAGCAGCTCGTGGGTCTTCGCGAATCCGATCGGAACGTTCTCGACCAGCTCGACCTCGATCGCGGCGGCGTCGATCTCGCGAAGGACCGGCAGACCGAGGATGCGCCCGAGGCCCTCGAGCACCTCGGACTCGTTCAGCATCTCCTCCTCGATCACGACCTGCGTCAGGCGGCGGCCGGTCTCGGCCTGGCGCCGCTTCGCGACCTCGAGCTGCTCCGGGGTGAGGCGCGTGGCGCGCAGCAGGAGCGCGCCGAGATCGAGGCCCGGAGCGGCGCCCGGGGCCGGCGCCGCGCTCGCGAGCGTCGCGCGCGTCGGCGTCGCCGGGGGGCCGGTTCGCGCGCCGGCCGTCGATCCCGCGCTCACGGCGTCGACTCCTGCAGGCTCATCACCGTCGGCGAGAGGCCGTGGGCCTGGCGCAAGGTGTCGGCGGCGGACTCGGCGCGGAAGCGCGTCTCGAAGGGACCGACGTGGACCTCGAGCAGGATCTCGCCGCCCTGCTCGACCGACACGATCGTGGCGTCGAAGCCCGCGTCGAGCAGCTCCTGCAGCTTCGCGCGCGCGGAGGCCTCGGTCCGGAACACGGCGGCCAGCACGTAGAAGCGCTGGCGGTCGCGGTCGGCGCGCTCGTCCTCCATCTGCTGACGCTGCTCGCGCTGGATGCGCTCGAGCTCGCGCATGCGCTGCACCGGGTAGCGCTTCTCGATCGAGTCGAGGGCGGTCGCGGCCGGCTGCTCGAAGCGGCTCGGGTCGTAGTCGAGGCCCGCGGCCTCGGCCTCCTCGCGGTGCTCAGCCTCGATCCGGCGGCCCTCCTCCGACAGATCCATCGCCTCCGCGGAGCGCAGGCGGAACTCCTCGCGCTTGCGGATCGACGCCTTCTCGAGGTCCTCGGCGGTGCGGACGATGGTCGGCGTCAGGAACACGAGCAGGTTCGTCTTCGCGAGCGACTTGGTCGTCGACTTGAAGGCCCAGCCGAGGAACGGCACGTCGCCGAGCCACGGAACCTTGTCGATCGTGTCCTGGAAGTTGTCGCTGATCAGGCCGCCGATCACGACGGTCTCGCCGTCCTGCACCACCACCGTGTTCTCGACCTGGCGGTTCGAGAGCGCGACGCCGGTCTCGGCGGCGTTCGCGGCGCTGCCGGCGACGGCGTTCGTGAGCGCCTGGTTCAGGTCCGAGATCTCCTGGAAGATCTCGAGCCGCAACGTGTCGCCCTCGCTGATCTGGGGCGTGACGCGCAAGGTGATGCCGATGTCCTGACGCTCGATGTTCACCGAGGTGGCGAGGTTCCCGGCGGAGTCCGTCGAGATGCCCTGCGCGGACTGCACGCGGCTCGACGGGATCGGGATGTTGTTGCCGATCTTGATCTCGGCTTCCTCGTTGTCGGTGGTGAGGATGTGCGGGGCCGAGAGGATGTTCGCGCCCGAGTTGCCCTGGGCGGCGCGGATCATGCCCGCGATCAGGGTGCCGCCGCTCACGGCGCCGGTCACGGGATTGAACTGCAGCGTGTTGTAGGCGGCGCGAGCGAGCAGGTTCGAGAGCTGGCTGTCGGTGTTCGTGCCGGGTTGGCTCGCCGAGCCCGAGGCCGAGCCGCCGGTGCCACCGGCCGCGGCCGAGCCGGCGCCGAACACGACCGGTCGCGCGCCCGCGTCGGTGAGCGAGGCGAAGGTCAGGTCCGTGCCGCCGTTCACCACGCGGAACAGGCCGTTGAACCCGAGGTCCTCGGAGTTCGAGACCGTGACCTCCATGATCAGCGCCTCGACCATCACCTGGGGCCGTCGGATGTCGAGCTTCTCGATCACCTGGGAGAGCGTCGCGAAGCCCTCCTGGCTCGATTGGATCACGAGCGCATTGGTGCCCTTGTCCGCCGTCACCGTCACGCCCTCGGAGAGCTCGGTGACCGCTGCGCGCAGCACCTGGGCCTGCGCCTGGGCCTGGGCCGCCGCGAGGCCCTGCCGGCCTCCCGCGCCGCCGGTGGTGGACGACGTCTTCGGCTGGCCGCTGATCAGCGAGTTGAGCGTCTCCGCCAGCTCCTCGGCGTCGGCGTTCTTCAGGTAGTAGACGTGGATCCGGCCGCCGCCCGTAATCGGCACGTCGAGCTTCGAGACCAGGGCGCGGATGTCGCCGAGCCGCCGGCGCGACGCCAGGATGATCAACGAGTTCGTGCGGTCGTCGGTGATGATGCGGACGCGATCGCGCGTCACCTCGCCGGTGCCGGGGATCTGCACCTGGCCGGGGACCTGGGGCGGGCGCACCCGCACCGAGCCGCCCGCTGCACCGCCCTGGGCGCCGCTGACCTCGCCGCCGTAGATGTCGGCGAGCTGCTGGGCCAGGGCGCCGGCGTCGGCGTGGCGCACCTTCAGGACCGCGAGCTCCTCCTTGTAGGTCTCGACGTCGATCGCCTGCACGATCTCGAGGATGCGTCGGATGTTCGTCGCGGAGTCCGTGAGGATCACGGTGTTGGTCGGCGCGTAGGCCACCATCGCCGCGTCCTTCGAGACCAGCGGCTTCAGGGTGTTCGAGATCGCCTCGGCATCGATGAAGCGCAGCGGGATCAGGCGCGTCACGAAGGCGTCGCTGTAGGGCGTCGGGCTCGGCCCCGCCTGGGTCTCGATCGCCGACTCCTTGGCGTCGCGCAGCGGGATGATCTTGATCGAGCCGCCGGGTCCGTCGACGGTGGTGAACCCCTTCACCTGCAGCACCGACTCGAAGACCGCGTAGGCCTGGTCGACCCGGATGCGCGTCGGCGAGACGATCGTCACGCGGCCGCGCACCCGGTCGTCGTAGATGAAGTTCTTGCCCGTGAGGCGGGAGATCGTGTCGATCACCACCGCCAGCTCGACGTCGTTGAAGTCGAGCTGGACGAGGCCGTTCTCCTCGGCGATGCCGGCGCCTGCCGTGCCGCCCGGCGCCGCGCCCGGAGCGGGCGGAACCTGCGCGACGGCGCCGACCGCGGCGAGCACGAGGCTCGCGGCGAGCCCTGCGGCAATGACCATTCGCTTCGGCGGCACCGTCCCCCCTCTCGCTATTCCCGGAACTCGTAGGTCACCTGGTCCTCGCGTCCGTCCGCCCGCTTCACGTTGACTTCGAAGCGCCGCGCGGAGGACAGCTCCTGCAGCAGCGAGGCGCTGGCTTCCGGATTGTCGATGGTGACCCCGTTGAACGAGGTGATGGTGTCGCCGCTCCGCAGCCCCACCTGCTCGAACATGCTGCCAGGCTTGATGGCGTTGAGCTGCACGCCGACCATCTGGCCGTTCTCGTACTTCGGCAGGATCCGCGCCTGCTGGAACAGCGCCGCCGGGTTGCGGGCCGCGTTCTGGACCTCGTCCCGGTTCACGGCGAAGCGGTTCTCGGCGAGCTTCTGGACCCGGGCCGTGAGGTCGGGCGAGGCGGGCGGGGTGAACGAGGCGCGCACCGCGCCGGTCGTCCCGAGCTCGTCCTCGAGCGCGAGCTCCTCCCGGCGGCTCCCGTTCTCGAGCACGATCCGGCGGCGCTCGATCCGGATCACCTTCGCAGTCTTCAGGCTGTCCTGGACGCGGACGACCTGGTGCTTGCGGGTCTCGAGGTCCTCGACGGCCGCCCAGGACCGGGTGCCGTCCGGCGATGCCGCCGTCCCGAGGAGGCGCAGCGGGAGCTTCGTGGCCTCGAGCTCCTCCTCCTCGTCCACGGGGGGCGAGACGTCGACCACGGTCGAGACGTTGAACAGGTTCCGGGAGACGATCACGGTGCGATCGGGGGTGGAGATCGCGGGGACGACGGGGCTGGCAGCGACGGCGGCTGGCGCGGCGTCGGGAACGAGCGCTGCGTCGACGACGCGCAGCAGGATCCGCGCTGCGAGCCAGCAGCAGAGCACGGTCAACACCGTGTTGGCAGTCCAGATCGCGATGCGACCCATCCCCCGGGCGGCCCCCCACGCCGCGCCGAGTGCGCGGCGCTTGCAATAGGCGCGCGAGTATAGCCCTGCGGGATCGCGGACCGCACCCGCTTCGACGCGACGATCCATCGGGATTCCGAGGGTTTAATGGCCGCTCGAGCCGCCTCGTCGCTGCCTGGGAAGACACCGTGCCGAGAGTCGCCGTTCCGGCCGGCCGGCTCTTCCGGGTCCGGAACCCGGATTCTCCCCGTGAGGTCCGTTGACACGTCTGGGCGAGGGCCCACGGTTGCCGCGTAGCTCCCCAACATGACGCGCCCGCCCCCCCGGCGAGGGGGGGTCGTCGGGCGCAGGAGAAGACCGAATGGCAGCGACGGGCAAGGTGATCGGCATCGACCTCGGGACCACGAACTCCGTGGTGGCGGTCATGGAGGGTGGCCAGCCCGTCGTGATCGCGAATGAGGAGGGCGGTCGGACCACCCCCTCGGTGGTTGCCTTCACCGACGAGGGCGACCGCCCCGTCGGCGCCGTCGCCAAGCGTCAGGCCGTGACGAACCCGACGCGCACCGTCTACTCGATCAAGCGCTTCATGGGGCGACGCACGAACGAGGTCCCGGAGGAGACCCGCCTCGTCCCCTACAAGGTCGTGCCGGGCAAGGACGGCATGGCGGCGGTCGAGATCGACGGCAAGCCGTTCACGCCCCCCGAGATCTCGGCCATGATCCTCCAGAAGCTGAAGCGCGCCGCGGAGGCCTACCTGGGCCAGCCCGTCGCCGGCGCGGTGATCACGGTTCCCGCCTACTTCAACGACGCGCAGCGCCAGGCCACGAAGGACGCCGGCACGATCGCCGGCCTCGACGTGAAGCGCATCATCAACGAGCCGACCGCGGCGGCGCTGGCCTACGGCCTCGACAAGAAGCACGACGAGAAGATCGCGGTCTACGACTTCGGCGGCGGCACCTTCGACATCTCGATCCTCGAAGTGGGCGAGAACGTGGTCGAGGTGAAGTCGACGAACGGCGATACGCACCTCGGTGGCGACAACCTCGACCAGCGCGTGATCGAGTACCTGATCGCCGAGTTCAAGAAGGACCAGGGCATCGACCTCTCGAAGGACCCGATGGCGATGCAGCGCCTGCGCGAGGCCGCCGAGAAGGCGAAGATCGAGCTCTCCACCGCCACCACCACGGACATCAACCTTCCCTTCATCACGGCGGACCAGACCGGCCCGAAGCACCTGAACCTGAAGCTCACGCGGGCGAAGTTCGAGCAGCTCGTCGAGGACCTGATCGAGAAGAGCCTCGAGCCCTGCCGGCGCGCGCTCGCGGACGCCGCCCTCAAGACCTCCGACATCGACGAGGTCGTGCTGGTCGGCGGCTCGACCCGCATCCCGCTGGTGCAGCAGAAGGTGAAGGAGCTCTTCGGCAAGGCCCCGAACCAGACGGTGAACCCCGACGAGGTGGTCGCCGTGGGCGCGGCGGTGCAGGCCGGCGTGCTCTCGGGCGAGGTGAAGGACGTCCTGCTCCTCGACGTGACTCCGCTCTCCCTCGGCATCGAGACCATGGGCGGTGTCATGACGAAGCTGATCGAGCGCAACACCACGATCCCCACCCGCAAGAGCCAGGTCTTCTCGACGGCGGCCGACAGCCAGCCGCAGGTCGAGATCCGGGTGCTCCAGGGCGAGCGCGAGATGGCGGGCGACAACCGCGAGCTCGGCCGCTTCATCCTCGACGGCATCCCGCCGGCGCCGCGCGGCATCCCCCAGATCGAGGTCACCTTCGACATCGACGCAAACGGGATCCTCGCCGCGTCGGCGAAGGACCGGGCGACGGGCAAGGAGCAGTCGGTCCGGATCGAGGGCTCGGGCGGCCTCAAGAAGGACGAGATCGAGCGCATGGTGAAGGACGCCGAGGCCCATGCCCGGGAGGACCACGAGCGCCGCGAGCAGATCGACAAGCGCAACCATCTCGACTCGATGATCTACACGGCCGAGAAGCAGCTGCGCGAGAACGGCGAGAAGCTCGGCGCCGACGACAAGTCGGCGGTCGAGGCGGCGCTCGCGGACGCGAAGCGGGACCTCGACTCCGCCGACGTCGCGAAGCTCGACGCCGCGCGCCAGCGCTTGGAGACGAGCCTGCACAAGATGGCGGAGACGCTCTACAAGGCGCAGGGCGCCGGTGCGGCGCCCGGTGGTGAGCCTGGCGCCGGTGCGGCGGGCGGCACGGCTGGCCAGGGCGGCGACGACGTGATCGACGCGGAGTACACCGAAGAGAAGGGCAACTAGTGGACCCGAAGCGGCGCGGCGACCCGCTGGGCGGATTCTTCGGCGATCTCGCCGAGCGCTTTCGCGGCGACCGCTGGCAGCCGGCCACGGACGTGATCGAGACCGAGAAGGCGCTGGTCGTGCGCCTCGAGCTCGCCGGGGTGCGGATCGACGATCTTCGCGTGACCGTCGACGGCGACGTCATGCGCGTTTCGGGCGCGCGTACGCCGCCTGCGAGCTCGGACGTCCAGCGGCTGCACCAGATGGAGATCGCCTTCGGCCCTTTCGAGCGCGTGCTGCGCGTGAACATCCCATTCGAGCGCGAGGCGGTGTCCGCACACCTGGAGGACGGCTTCCTGACCGTGACGCTGCCGAAGCGGCTGCCCCAGCGGCGGCGGATCGAGATCGAGCGATGACCGAGGACCAGGACCGCCCGGCGCCCGAGGACGAAGCCGGGACGGAGCTCGAGCTCACGAAGGGCCGGAGCGAGGGCGGCCAGGAAGTCGCGGTCGAGACGCGCGCCAGCCGCGGCGACGGCGAGGAGCGTCTCACGCTCCCCGACGTCCTTCCCGTGCTCCCGCTCAAGAACACGGTGCTGTTCCCGCAGCTCCTGTCGCCGCTGCTCGTGAACACCGCGCGCTCGAAGCGCCTGATCGAGGCGGTGCTGCTGACGAGCGATCGTCTCTTCCTCGCGGTCGCGGTCAGTCGCGAGCTCGACGGAAGCCCCGGCGCCGACGACGTCTACCGCCGCGGCACGATCGTGCGCGTCGTGAAGATGCTGAAGTTCCCCGACGACTCCTACCGCCTGCTGGTGCAGGGCGTGACCCGCGCCGAGATCACGGAGTTCGTCGACGACTCCGCGTTCCTGCGCGCCCGGGTGAAGGCCCTCGAAGAGGTGATCGACCCGACGTCGGTCGAGGTGACCGCGCTGCAGCGCCACGTCTCGCAGCAGTTCGGCGCGCTCGTGGCCGAGAGCCCGAAGCTCTCCGACGAGCTGCAGGCCCTCGCCGCGAATCTCGAAGACCCGTCGCGGCTCGCGGACCTCGTCGCCTGGAACCTCGAGCTCGAGCTTCCGGTGCGCCAGGCGATCCTCGAGGAGGTCGACGTCGCGCAGCGCCTGCGCCGCGTGCTCGCCGAGGTCCAGCGCGCCCACGAGGCGCTGCGCATCGAGAGCGAGATCCGCGAGAAGGTCCAGAGCGAGATGGGCAAGACGCAGCGGGACTACCTGCTGCGCCAGCAGCTCGAGGCGATCCGGCGCGAGCTCGGCGAGGCCGAGGACACGGACGCCGAGGTCGCGCGCCTGCGCGAGAAGATCGAGGCCGCGGGCATGCCCGAAGAGGCCTACAAGCAGTCCACGCGCGAGCTCGAGCGCCTCGGCCAGACGCCCGCCGCCGCCGCCGAGCACGGCGTGATCCGCACCTACCTCGAGTGGATGACCGAGCTGCCGTGGTCGAAGACGACCGAGGATCGCCTCGACGTCGCCGAGGCCCGGCGCGTCCTCGACGAGGACCACTGGGACCTCGAAAAGGTCAAGGACCGGATCCTCGAATACATCGCCGTGCTGTCGCTGAAGCGCGACCTGAAGGGGCCGATCCTCTGCTTCGTGGGCCCGCCGGGCACGGGCAAGACCTCGCTCGGCCGCTCGGTCGCGCGCGCGCTGGGCCGTTCGTTCGTGCGCGCGTCCCTGGGCGGCGTGCGCGACGAGGCCGAGATCCGCGGTCATCGGCGAACCTACGTAGGCGCGCTCCCGGGGCGCATCCTGCAGAGCCTGCGCCGTGCGGGCTCCAAGAACCCGGTCTTCCTGCTCGACGAGATCGACAAGGTCGGCACCGACTTCCGCGGCGACCCCTCGTCGGCGCTGCTCGAGGTGCTCGACCCCGAGCAGAACTCGACCTTCAGCGACCACTACGTCGAGGTGCCCTTCGACCTGTCGCAGGTCCTCTTCATCGCCACGGCCAACGTGATGGACACCGTGCCGCCCGCGCTGCGGGACCGCATGGAGGTGATCGAGATCCCCGGCTACACCGAGGAGGACAAGGTCGAGATCGCGCGCCGCCACCTCCTGCCGCGCCAGCGCAAGGCGAACGGCGTGGAGGCCGTGGGCTTCGACCTCGAGGACGACGCCCTGCGCGTGCTGATCCGGAGCTACACCCGCGAAGCCGGCGTCCGGAACCTCGAGCGCGAGATCGGACGGGTGGCGCGCAAAATCGCGCGCCGCGTGGCGGAAGAGGGCGTCGCGGGACCGATCCGCGTCACGGGCGCCGAGCTCCCCGACCTGCTCGGCCCCGTCCTCTACGAGCCCGAGCTCGCCGAACGCGCGGGCCGGCCTGGCGTGGCCGTCGGCCTCGCCTGGACGCCGGCCGGCGGCGACATCCTCTTCATCGAGTCGACGCGAATGCCGGGGAAGGGCGCGCTCAAGCTCACGGGCTCGCTCGGCGACGTGATGCGCGAAAGCGCCGAGGCGGCGCGCTCGTGGCTGCGCAGCCACACCGCCGAGCTCGGCATCGCCGCCGACGTGTTCGAGAAGAGCGACCTGCACCTTCACGTTCCCGCCGGCGCCGTGCCCAAGGACGGGCCTTCGGCGGGCGTCGCGATGGTCACATCCCTCGCGTCCCTGCTCACCGGCCGCGTCGCCCACCCCGACGTGGCGATGACGGGGGAGATCACCCTGCGCGGCAAGATCCTGCCCGTGGGCGGGATCAAGGAGAAGGTGCTCGCGGCCAAGCGCGCGGGCATCCGGCGCGTCATCCTGCCGGAGCGCAACCGGTCCGACGTGGGCGAGATCGCCACCGATCTGCTGAAGGGACTCGAGCTCGAGTACGTGGGGACGATCGATGAAGCGCTCTCGCACACCCTCGGAGCCCCCGCCTAGCGCTCGCCCCCGAGCCTCGAGACCGTCACGGCGCGCGTTCGCCGCCGGGCTCGCGGCGGGCCTCGCAGCGCTGGGCGCGCTCTCCTCCGGCTGCGTCTCGGCGCGCACGTACCAGCGCGTGGTCGAGGAGCGCGACGCGCTGCGCGACCAGAAGGAGCAGCTCGCGGAGTCCGTCGCGAGCGTCGAGACCGAGCGCGCGAGCCTGACGGACCAGCTCGAGGACCTGCGGATCCAGAAGCAGGAGCTGCAGCGCGAGAGCGCGCGGCTCGCCGGTCAGAAGGCGGAGCTCGAGTCGAGCCTTCGGGAGCGCGAGAACGCGGTCGTCCTGCAGCCGAACGGCAGCGACGCGCTGAAGGGCACCTACGAGGGCCTGGTCCGGGATCTCGAGGCCGAGGTCTCCGCGGGCCAGATCGAGATCGAGCGCCTCTCGGCCGGGCTGCGCCTGAACCTGTCGGAGGACATCCTCTTCCCCTCCGGCTCGGCGGATCTCTCGCCCGCGGGCAGCGCGGTGATTGCGAAGGTCGCCGAGCAGGTCCGCAAGGTGCCCGACCGGGTCCAGGTGCAGGGCCACACCGATTCGGTGCCGATCGCCGGAAGCCTCGCCACGCGCTTCCCCTCGAACTGGGAGCTCGGCGGCGCACGCGCGGCGGCGGTCGTGCGCTCGCTGGCGGAGAGCGGGGTAGAGGGAGATCGTCTGAGCGCCGTCTCGTTCGCGGAGTTCGCGCCCGTCGCGCCGAACGACACGCCCGAGGGACGCGCCCTGAACCGCCGCATCGAGATCCGCCTCCTGCCGATCGAGGGCGGCGCCGCGCCCGCGCCGTGAGCGCGCAGACGCTCGACGCAGCGTCGCCCCGGGCCCTGCTCGAGGCGGTGTTCCGCGCCGCGGTCGCTGCAGTCGATGCGCGACGCGCGGTAGCGGGAGCCACCTCCGCGCCGGGCGCGCCACCCGAGATCCTCGGCGAGCGCCTCCCGTCCGATGCGCGCCTGGTGGTGCTCGCGGCCGGGAAGGCTGCTTGTGCCATGGCCGGCGCGCTCGAGGAGCGGCTCGGGCCCCGGATCGCGCGCGGCCTCGCCGTCACCAAGGATGGTCACGCGCTGCCGCTCGCGCGCTGCACCGTGCGCGAGGCCGGCCACCCGGTCCCCGACGCGCGCAGCGATGCGGCCGGGCGCGCGGCCCTCTCGCTCGCGGCCGGCGCGCGCTCCGACGAGATCCTGGTGGTGCTGCTCTCGGGTGGCGCGTCGGCGCTGCTCTCGTCGCCGCCGGACGGCGTCAGCCACGAGGATCTCGCGCGCACGAACGCTGCGCTGCTGGCCTCGGGCGCCGGCATCGAGGAGCTGAACGCGGTGCGGAAGCACCTCTCGGTGCTCTCGGGTGGACGGCTCGCGGCGGCGAGCGGCGCGGGGCGCGTGCTCGTGCTCGCGATTTCCGACGTGATCGGCGATGCGCTCGACGTGATCGGTTCGGGCCCCTGTGCGGCGGATCCGACGACCTTCGCCGATGCGCTCGCGGTGCTGCGCCGGCGCGGCCTCGACGGGCCGGGCGCGCTGCCGTCGAGCGTGCGCGCGCGGCTCGCGGCGGGTGCGGAAGGTCGCGTCGAGGAGACGCCGAAGCCCGGCGATCCACGCCTCGCGCGCGTGCGGAGCGCCGTGCTCGCGCGCAACGCGGACGCGCTCGAGGCGGCCCGCGCGGAGGCGCGCGTCCGCGGCGTCGAGGCGCGGATCGTGACGCGCGCCCTGACCGGCGAAGCGCGCGATGCCGGACGCCGGCTGGCAGCGCTCGGCCGGGCCGTGGGCTCCGCTGACGCGCCGCGGCTCCTGCTTGCCGGCGGCGAGACGACCGTCACGGTCCGCGGTCCCGGACGCGGCGGCCGCTGCCAGGAGCTTGCCCTCGCGGCGGCCCTCGAGATCGCCGGCGATCCGTCGCTCGCGCTCCTCGCCGCCGGCACCGACGGCAGCGACGGCCCGACGGACGCCGCGGGCGCCTACGCCGACGGCGGCAGCGTCGCGCGCGGCGCGGCGGCAGGCGTCGCCGCGGCCGAGGCGCTGGCGCGGAACGATGCCCACGCCTTCTTCGCGGCCGAGGGCGGCCTGGTCCGGACGGGTCCGACCCGCACCAACGTGATGGACCTCGTGCTGATCCTGCACCGAGAGGGCTGAATCCTCTTCCCGGGCGCGCGTCCGACCGTGTAGCCTCAGCGCGGTGGCTGGGTGTGCCGCCCCGAGGGGCCTGCCGATCGTGCGATCGGCGCACCTGCGCAGGTCGCAACGGATCGGCTCATCGATCCAGAAAGAGGAGTGAAAGCGTGACGCAGCGGACTCGTCGCCTCGCCATCCGGATGGTGGCCGGGGCTCTCGCCTTCGGCTGGCTCGCAGCCGGTATCGCGCCGGCGGCCATGGCGGAGGAGAAGAGCAAGACCGAGCGCTCGAACGGCCGGCTCGAGAAGTACGACAAGGCCGCGAGCACGATCACGATCAAGGACAAGGGCAAGCAGGAGACCTTCACCGTGAAGGCCGAGGGCACCGTGCTGACGCGCACCACCGTCACGGTGAACGCGCGCCCCGGCAAGCTCGACGACCTCAAGGAAGGCAGCCCGGTAATCGTGTACTGGAAGGCCGAGGGCGATGGGAAGTTCGCCCGCAAGATCGACATGCCGAACGTGCCGAAGGAGCTCCTCGACGAGGAGGAGGGCAGCGAGTAGCAGCAGCTGCCGTTCCGACGGACTCTCGAGCGGGGAGGGGCGACGGCCTCTCCCCGCTTCGTTTTTCGCGCGCCCGCCTCTTCGCTTCACCGCCGGCGCGGCGAAACGCCGCGTCGCCGAGACATCGGTTCACACCGTTCGGCGTTCGCCGCCGCCGCGCGCTCGGATCTCGCGCCGTGGCCACTCCCGGCTGGCACAGGCCTTGCTCCGCCGACGCGTGAGGAGACCCCCACGATGACCGAGCTCGCCCACGCCTTCCCGTTGCATCCCGAGGTCGAACGCCTGCGCGCCCTGCTGCGCGAGCCGTCGGGCTTCGGCATCAGCGTCGCGCTGCCGAGCCGCGTCGGCGCCGACTCCGCGCAGCGCGAGGTGCTGGCGCGGGCCGCCGTCGACGGCATCGTCGAGCGCCTGACGGCGATCGGCGTCGGCCCGGACCGCGCCCGCAGCGCGGCCGGCCGGCTCGAGGAGGCGCTCGCCGGGGGTCGCGGTCACGGCACGCGCGTCGCGTTGGTGACGGAGAGCGATCTCGAGCGGATCGAGCTCGAGGCGTCGCTGCCGCACCGCATCTGTGTCGGCCGCGGGCTCTCGCTGCGGCCGCTCCTGCGTGCGCTCGCGTTGGCCCCGCCGTTCCGCGTCCTGACGGTGACGCAGAACGCGGTGCGGCTCTTCGCGAGCGACGGGCTCGAGCTCGCCGAGCTCCCCCTCGGTGCGATCCCGGCGTCCCTCGAGGACGCCCTCGGCACCGAGCGCACGCACGAGGAGCTGCGCATGCGCGGCACCCAGGCGGGCGGCGGCGCGCCGGTCTTCTACTCCCACGGCTCCGCGGGCGAGGAGCGCAAGCGCGACCGCGAACGCTTCGAGCAGGCCGTGGCGGACGCGGTGAACCGGCGCTTCGGACGCGACACGACCCCGCTCGTGATCGCGGCGGAGACCGCGCACCTCCACGGCCTCCACGGCAAGCTGCAGGTGCCGGGCCTGCTCGCAGGCGGCGTCGCCGAGAGCCCGGACCGGCTCTCCGGCGACGTGCTGCGCCAGCGCGCGGCCGCGTGCGTCGCGTCGGCGGCAGAGACGGCCGAAGCCGCAGCGATCCAGGCCCTCGAGCGGGCCCACGCGCGGGGCAAGGTGCTCGACATCGTCGACGACGTGGCTGCGGCGACCGTCGCCGGGCGCGTGCGCCGGCTCTTCGTCGACGCGACGCAGCCGCTGCCGGGCTTCGTCGATCCCGGCACCGGACGCGTGGTCGCGTCGAAGGGGGACGACGACGTCCTCGATTCGCTCGCGGCCGGGGTGCTGGCGCGGGGCGGCGAGGCGCACGCGCTCCCGGCCGGAACGATCGTCGGCGGGAGCGGCGTCGTCGCCGAGCTGCGCTGAGGGCGGGCCGGCGCAGCGCGCCGGCCCGCTCGATCAGGACGCCTTCTCGAAGATGCCCACCCAGGTCTGGTAGTTCTTCGCGATCTGGGCGACGGCCTCGTCGCGGGAGATCTTCTTTTCGCGCCACGCGATCAGCGCGTCCCAGAACGTGGTGCGCCCGACGGCGAAGCCGATGAAGCCGGGCACGCCCGCCGCCGCCTTCAGCCACTCGACGACCTTCTTGTCGTCCTCGCCGCGGCCGAGCACGATGCAGCCGACCTTGTCGCGCCCGTTGCGCCGGCACGCCTGCGCCACCTTCGCGCAGTCCTCGCGGCGGTCGAGGCCCTCGATCTTCCACACGTCGGGCTCGACGCCGGCGTCCTGCAGCGCGTGGATCGCCTGGATCATGAGCTTCGGACGGAGCTCGAGCTCGTACTTCTTCTTGTCGCCACCCACGCGCTCGAGCTGCGCCTTCTCGGCGGGCACGAGCAGCTCGAACATGAACTTGCGGTTCTTCTCGCGCAGCCACTTGCTGAGACGCACGAGACGCGCGGTCTGGCGCGTGTTCATGCCGGGGTCGCCCTCGGGGTTGTAGCGGACGAGCACCTTCAGGAAGGTCGGGTCGAAGCGCTCGATGTGCTCGCCGAACTGCTCGCCGTACTCGAAGTCGAACTCGTCCTGGCCGCTCTTCTCGGCGCACATCGCGGTCGCGTAGCCACTCTGCTTCGCGTCGCGCAGGATCGCCTCGCCGAACTGCTCGTCGACCAGGATGCCCGCGCGATCCTTCGGTACGCCCTGCTTCAGCGCGGCGACGAAGCCGTCGTAGATCACGCGTTTCGTGGCCGCGGCCTCGGCGACCTGCTCCGCCGAGAGGGCGCCCTTCCAGCCGAACATCTTGCTGGTGAAGGAGCCGCGGTGATCGAAGGGGAGGACGTAGAGCGGACGGTCGTAGCCATGGGCCATGGCGGGGTCTCCTCGGAATTGGATTGCGCGGCGCAGTCTACGGGCCGTGGCGGCGCCGGACAACGGCGCGGGGTCTGCGCATCCGCTGCCGGCTCGCGTCGCGCTGGCCCGGCGCCGGCCACGCGGGTACGTTGGCGGAGGCGAAAGGGGGAGGCGAGCGTGGGGATCTCCGCGGACGAGTTCAGGACGGCGCTCCGCCGGTGGGCCAGCGGCGTCACGATCGTGACCGCGCGCGCCGGCGACCGGATCCACGGCATGACGGTCTCCGCCTTCTCCGCGGTCTCCCTCGACCCGGCCCTGGTGCTTGTCTGCGCCGACAAGGCCGCGAACACGACGCCGCTCATCGCCGAGGGCGGCGTCTTCGCCGCGAACGTGCTCGCGGCGGGGCAGGATGCGCTCTCCAACAAGTTCGCCTCGAAGAAGGACGAGTGGCGCCGCTTCGAGGGCATCGAGTGGGGCACGCTGGCGACCGGCGCGCCGATCCTTCCCGGCGTGCTCGCGGCCCTCGACTGCCGCCTGGTCGCGACCCACGACGCCGGGGACCACCTGATCTACGTCGGCAGCGTCGAGGCGATCGCTGCGTCGGAGCAGCCGCCCCTGGTCTACTTCGAGGCGGCGTACCACACGCTCGTGCCCCGTTCCGGCTGAGTCCGTGGAGCGCGTCGAGCTCGTCGTCTACTCCGACTACCTCTGCCCCTGGTGCTACAACGCGAGCGTGCGGCTCCATGCCGTGCAGCGCGAGTTCGGCAAGCTCCTCGGCATCGACTGGCGCAGCTACCTGCTCCGGCCGCGCCCGGCTCCCGACCGCGATCTCGAGAAATTCCGGGATTACACGAAGTCGTGGCTGCGTCCCGCGGCGGAGCCCGACGCCGGCACGTTCCGGGTCTGGACCGGCGACGCCGGGCCGCCGAGCCACAGCGTCCCCGCGCATCTCGTCGCCAAGGCGGCGGCCGCGCTCGGGCCGGACGCCTTCGAGCGCGTGCACGAGGCGCTGCTCCACGCCTACTTCGCCGAGAACCGCGACGTGAGCGACGAAGCGACCCTGCGCGCGATCTGGCGCGAAGCGGGCCTGCCCGACAACGAGTTCGCGCGCAGCGAGGATCCCGCGCTGCTCTCGCGGACGCTCGGCGAGCACGACGAGGCTCTCGAGCTCGGCGTGACGGGCGTACCGACGGTGCTCGTTCGCGGACGTGACGCGCTGGTGATGGGCGCCCAGCCCGTGGCGGTGTACCGGCGCTGGATCGAGCGGCTGCTCGCAGCCTGAGGCGAAGACGGAGGAGACGATGCAGGACCCGACCCGGGCGTTCCGGCTCGACGAGAAGGTGGCGGTCGTGACCGGCGCTTCCGCGGGGCTCGGCGTGATGATGGCGGAGACGCTCGCGGGCGCGGGCGCGGCGGTCGTGCTCGTGGCGCGGCGCGCCGAGCGGCTCCACGACCTCGCGAAGCGGATCGAAGGAGAGGGCGGCGCCGCGCTCGCGGTGGCCGCCGACGTGGCGAACGAGGACGACGTCGACCGCCTCGTCGCGGCGACGCTCGAACGCTTCGGTCGGGTCGACGTGCTGGTGAACAACGCGGGCATCACGGCCATCACGCCGGCGGAGAGCGAGCCCCTCGAGGAGTTCCGCCGCACGCTCGACGTGAACCTCGTCGGCGCCTTCCTGTGCGCGCAGCGCCTCGGACGCCCGATGCTCGCGGCGGGCCACGGCGCCATCGTGAACGTGGCGTCGATCCTCGGCCTCGTCGGCGTCGGCCAGGTGCCCCAGGCCGCCTACTGCGCCTCGAAGGGCGGCATGATCAACCTGACCCGCGACCTGGCTGCGCAATGGGCGCGCCGTGGCGTGCGCGTGAACGCGCTCGCGCCGGGCTGGTTCCCGAGCGAGATGACGGGCGACATGTTCCAGGATCCGAACGCGATGAAGTGGGTGCGCCACCGCGCGCCGATGGGCCGCGCCGGGCGACCGGAAGAGCTCGCGGGCGCGCTGCTCTTCCTCGCGTCCGACGCCTCGAGCTACGTCACGGGACAGGTGATCGCGGTGGACGGAGGCTGGACCACGGTCTAGCGCGGACGCGGACGAGCCCGGGATGGTGCGGCAGAGAGGACTCGAACCTCCACGGGATTGCTCCCGCCAGCCCCTCAAGCTGGTGCGTCTACCAATTCCGCCACTGCCGCGTGGGTCGACCGGGTCGCGTCGAGCGCGGCGAACATACCGGAGCGCCGTGCGCCCCGGAAGCCCGCCGCTAGTTCTTCTCCGCTGCGGGAGCCGCGGGAGCCGGCGCCTCGGGCGCGGGTGCCGCCTCGGCTGCGGGCGCAGGCGGAGCGCCGTCCTGCGTCGGCTCCGCGAAACCACCGGTCGCGGGCGCCGTGCTCTCAGCCGCGGGCGCGCTCGTGCCGGCGCCGTCCTGCTTCGGCTCGGCGAAGGGCGACTCGGCCGCGGGTGCGTTCGTCTCGTCGCCGCCGAACAGCCCGCCCGAGAAGCTCGAGCTGCCGAGGGCCGAGAGCCAGAGGCTCGTCAGCATGAACACGACGGCGGAGCCGGTGGTGAGCTTCGTCAGGAAGTTGCCGGCGCCGCGGCTGCCGAACACCGTCGAGCTGCCGCCGCCGCCGAAGACGGCGCCGATCTCGGCGCCCTTCCCGCGCTGGAGCAGCACCACCACGATCAGCACCAGGCACGCCATCACGTGCAGGACGGTCAGGAACAGACTCACGCGTCACCCTCCGGGCGTTCGAAGCGGACGATCTTCGCGAAGCTCTCGGGGTCGAGGCTCGCGCCGCCCACGAGGGCGCCGTCGATGTCGAGCTCGGCCATCAGGCCGAATACGTTGTCGGGCTTCACCGAGCCGCCGTACTGGATGCGCATCGACGCTCCGGCGTCGCCGAAGCGCTTCGCGAGCCTCTCGCGCACGAAGGCGTGGACGGCCTGGGCGAGCTGGGGAGTCGCCGTCCTGCCGGTGCCGATCGCCCAGACCGGCTCGTAGGCGATCACCACGTCCTCGGCGCGGCCCTTCGGGATCTTGGCGAGGCTGCCGTCGAGCTGCGCGCCGATCACGTCGAAGGTGCGGTCGGCCTCGCGCTCGACGAGCGACTCGCCGACGCAGACGATCGGGCGGATGTCGTGGGCGAGCAGCAGCTCGGCCTTGCGCGCGATGGTCTCGTCCTTCTCGCCGTAGAGCGCGCGCCGCTCGCTGTGTCCCACGATGGCGTAGGCGCAGCCGATGTCCGCGAGCATGCGCGGCGCGACCTCGCCGGTGAAGGCGCCCTCTTCGTGGGCGGCCACGTTCTGGGCGGCGAGCTTCACGTGCGAGCCCGCGAGGGCGCGCGCCACGCGCTCGAGGGCCGTGAAGGGCGGGGCGAGCACGATGTCGACGCTCTCGAGATCCTCGACGACGGGCAGGAATCGCTCGACGAACGTCACGGCCTCGCTGACGGTCTTGTACATCTTCCAGTTGGCCGCGAGGATCGGGCGCCGCATCGCTCAGCGCTCCAGCGCCGCGACACCGGGGAGCGTCAGACCCTGCACGAACTCGAGGGAGGCGCCGCCTCCGGTCGAGAGATGCGTGATGCGGCCGCCCAGGCCGAGCTGGTTCACCGCCGCGAGGGAGTCGCCGCCGCCCACCACGGAGATCGCCGACGAGTCGGCGATGGCCTTCGCCACGGCGCGGGTGCCCTCGGCGAAGGGCGCCATCTCGAACACGCCCATCGGGCCGTTCCAGAACACGGTCTTCGCCTTCGCGAGCTCTGCGGCGTAGGCCGCCGCGGTCTCGGGCCCGACGTCGACGCCCATCCAGCCGTCCGGAATCTGCTTCACGGTCCGCGCGGGCGAGCTCGGGTCGAGCTTCTCGACCACCAGGTGGTCGACGGGCAGCAGCACGCGACGTCCCGCCGCCGCGGCCGCGGCGAGCACGCGCCGGGCGTCGTCGGCGCGCTCGGCCTCGACGAGCGACGTGCCCGTCGGCTCGCCCTTGGCGCGCAGGAAGGTGTACGCCATGGCGCCGCCGATCAGCAGCACGTCGGCACGGGCGGCGAGCGCCTCGAGCACGGCGAGCTTGTCGCTCACCTTCGCGCCGCCGAGCACGCAGACCAGCGGCCGCGCAGGCTCGAGCACGACGCGCAGATGCTCGAGCTCGGCGCGCAACAGGTCCCCCGCCGCGGCCTGCTTCACGTGCGCGACCATGCCGGCGGTCGAGGCGTGGGCGCGATGAGCGGTGCCGAAGGCGTCGTTCACGTAGATCTCGCAGAGCGCCGCCAGCGCCTTCGCGAAGCCGGGGTCGTTCTTCTCCTCCTCCGCATGGAAGCGGAGGTTCTCGAGCAGCAGCACCTGGCCATCGCCGAGGGCGGCGATCGCGCGCTCGACCTCGGGGCCGAGGCAATCCGACGCGAACGCGACGGGCTGGCCCAGGCGCTCGGAGAGCCGCTTCGCCACCGGCGCCAGGGAGTACTTGGAGTCGGCCTTGCCCTTCGGGCGACCGAGGTGGCTCGCGAGCAGCACGCGGGCACCGCCGGCGAGGAGCTTGCGCAAGGTCGGCAGCGACGCCGTGATGCGCGTGTCGTCGCCGACGACGCCGTCCTTCAGCGGGACGTTCAGGTCGGCGCGCAGGAACACGCGCTGGCCGCGCACGCCGCCGGGCGCGGCGAGCAGCTGATCGACGGTGAGGACGGCCATCTCGGCTCCGGGCTAGCGGCCCATCTTGAGGGCGAGGTCGACGACGCGGCTCGAGTAGCCCCACTCGTTGTCGTACCACGACAGGATCTTCACGAAGTTCCCGCCCATCACCTTGGTCTCCAGCGAGTCGAAGATCGACGAGTGCGGGTTGCCGCGGAAGTCGATCGAGACCAGCGGCTCTTCGCAGACCTGGAGGATGCCCTTCATGGGCCCGGCGGCGGCGGCCTTCATCGCCGCGTTGATCGCCGCCACGTCGGTCGACTTCTCCAGCTCGACGGAGAGGTCCACCACCGAGACGTCGGAGGTGGGGACGCGGATCGCGAAGCCGTCGAGCTTGCCCGCGAGGCTCGGCAGCACCTCGCCGATCGCCTTCGCGGCGCCGGTCGAGGTGGGGATCATCGACACGCCCGCTGCGCGCGCGCGCCGCAGATCCTTGTGCGGGAAGTCGAGGGTGACCTGGTCGTTGGTGTAGGCGTGGATCGTCGTCATCCAGCCGCGCTTCAGACCCCAGTTGTCGTTCAGCACCTTCGCCACCGGGGCCAGGCAGTTCGTGGTGCAGGACGCGTTCGACACGATCTTGTGCTTGGCGGGGTCGTAGGCGTCGCCGTTCACGCCGAGCACGATCGTGACGTCGGGATTCTTCGCCGGGGCGCTGATGATCACCCGCTCGGCGCCGGCCTCGAGATGCTTCGCCGCCTTGTCGCGCTCGGTGAAGATGCCGGTGGACTCGATCACGAGCTTCGCGCCGACGCTCTTCCAGGGAAGCTTCGCGGGGTCGCGCTCGGCGGAGACGGGGATCTTCTTGCCGTCGATCACGATCGCGTCGCCCGCGGCCTCGACCTGGCCCGGGTAGATGCCGTGGATCGAGTCGTACTTGAACAGGTGGGCGAGGGTCTTCGCGTCGGTGAGATCGTTGATGCCGACGCACTCGAGGTCGGTGGCGCGCGCCGCGCGCAGCGCCAGGCGACCGATCCGGCCGAAGCCGTTGATTCCGACGCGAACCGCCATGTCCGGAGCCTCCATTCCCTCGAACTCGTTGGAGAGGCGGCAGCTTACCCACCACGGGCGCGGGCTGCCATCGGGCCGGGCCCGGAGGCGGCTACGCTGCAGCGGTCACGCGGGCCCGGAGTCCGGCCGAAGGGGGGGCGGGGATGATCCTCGGGAGCGGAATCGACGTGATCGAGATCGCGCGGGTCGAGCGCGCGCTCGAGCGCCACGGAGGGCCCGCCGGACGGCTCGCGCTGCGGCTCTTCTCGGAAGGGGAGCGCGCAGCCTGCGCACGCTTTCGCCGGCCGGGCCCGCATCTCGCGCTCCGCTTCGCGGTGAAGGAGGCCGTGATGAAGGCCGTCGGCACCGGCTGGTCGCGCGGCGTGCGCTGGGCGGACATCGAGGCGGTGGCCGAGGCCGGCGCGGCGCCCGAGGCGCTCCGCCTCGTTCTCCATGGCCGCGTGGCCGAGCTCGCCCGGGCGCGCGGCGCCGAGCGTCTGCACCTCGGCGTCTCGCGCACCCGCAGCCATGCCGTGGCGTTCGCCCTGCTCGAGGGGAGCCCCGCGTGAGCGAGCCGGCGACGCCGGCAGCCCGCCGGGCCGGCCGCGGGCGTCGCCTCGGCCCGCGTCTCCTGCGCGGAGTCGCGGTCGCCGCCGCCTGCGTGCTCGTGCTCTGGCTCGGGCTCGACCGACTGCGCGCTCGGCAGGAGGCCGTGAGCGCGTTCCCGAGGATCGAGGGTCGCCTCGCCGTCACGGGCCTCGGCGCGCCCCTCGTGATCGCGCGCGACGGCCGCGGCACGCCCCACGTGGACGCTGCGAGCGCGAGCGACGCGCTCTTCGGGCTGGGCTTCGCCCACGCCCAGGACCGGCTCGCCCAGATGGTCTGGCTCGTCCGAAGCGCCCGCGGCCGCGCCGCCGAGCTCGTCGGCCCCGACGCCTTGCCGGCCGACCGCGCGGTCCGGCTCCTCGGCATCGGCGCGCTCGCCGAGCGCGAGGCGCGCCGGCTCGATCCCGAGACGCGACGCCTGCTCGAGGCCTACGCCGCTGGCGTGAACGCCTGGATCGCCGAGATCGCGAGCGGCGCCGCCGCGCCGCCCCTGGCCCTGGCCCGCAACGGCGTCGTGATCGAGCCCTGGCGCGTGGCGGACTCGATCGCCGTCGTGAAGCTCTACGCCTGGAACCTCGGCAACACCGTCGAGGCGACGCTCCTGCTCTCGGACATGATCGAGACGCTCGGCGGCGCGGAGGTGCCGCTCTACTTCCCCGAGGCCGGCGGCGGCGCGCCGCGTCCGCGCGAGTCCGAGGCGCGCGGGCCCGCGCCGTCCGGGCCGCCCGGACCGCGCGGCGCGACGGGCTTCATCGCCCTCGCGCGCGGCATGGGCCTCGCGGGAAGCGGCGTCGGGAGCAGCGCGTTCCTGGTGCCGGGCGCGCACTCGGCGAGCGGCCGGCCGCTGCTCGCGGTCGACGCGCACCACGAGGCGACGGCGCCCGCCCTGTTCTACGAGGCCCACGTCGAAGGCGGCGGCCTCGACGTCGCGGGTGCGACGCTTCCGGGTGTCCCCGTGTTCTGGAGCGGACGCAACCGTCACGTGGCGTGGGGCTCGACGAACGCCGGCGCGGTCACGAGCGACCTATTCGTCGAGACGCTCGACCGCTCGGGCGAGCGCTACCTCGACGGCGCCTGGCGGCCGCTCACGCGCCGCACGGAGACGATCGCGGTGCGCGGCGGCGAGCCCGTCGTGCTCGAGGTGCGCGATACCACCCGCGGGCCGCTGCTCGCGCCGCTCCTCGAGCGCGAGCGCGAGCCCCTCGCGCTGGCCTGGACGGGCGCCTTGCCCGGCGACGGCGTCGGTGCGCTGCTGCGCGCCGCCCGCACCACCAGCGCGGCCGGCTTCCGCGCGGCGCTCGCGGCGCATCACGAGCCGGTGTTGGCCTTCGTGTTCGCCGACGAGGACGGCGCCGGCGGGATGCAGGTCGCAGGCGGCGTGCCGCGGCGCGGGGCCGACACCGGCCTCGCGCCGGCGCCGGCGCGCGGCGAAGGCTTCGTCTGGCGCGGCACGCTGCCGGCCGACGCGCTCCCGGCGGCGAGCGTCGGAGCCGGCTTCGTCGTGGCCGCAGACCGCACGCCCGACCGCCCCGGTGCGGTGCGGGGCGAGTGGCTCTGGCGTCCCGGCGACCGCGCGGGCCGGATCGAGACGCTGCTCCGCGAGGCCTCGGTGCGCGGCCCCCTCGAGCTGCGCCAGCTCGCGACGATCCAGACCGACGTCGCCTTGGCGCGCGCACCCGACCTCGTGCGCGACGCCCTGGTGCTCGCGGGCGACCCGGCCGCCCTGGGCGCCGAGGCGCGCGAGGTGGCGACGCTGCTCGGCACCTGGGACGGGAGCACCGCCGCGGAGAGCGTCGGCGCGGCGCTCTACCACGCGTTCCTCGAGCGGCTGGTGCACGATGCGCTCGAAGCACGCCTCGGTGCGGAGCTCGCCGCGCGCTACATCGCGTTGCGCGAGGCGCATCCAGTACACGTCGTGGCGTCGCTCGTGGCGGACGCGGCGCGGCGGCCCGAGCCCGCGGCCGACGCACCGCCGGACGAGCGGGCCCGCCTCGCGGAGATCATCCGCCGGAGCCTGCGCGAGACCTGGCTCTGGCTCTCGGTCCACGCCGGACCGAACCGCGACAAGTGGGCGTGGGGGCGGCTCCATCCGGTGAGCTTTCGTCCCGTCGGCCCGTTCGCGCTGCTCGGTGCGCCACCGGCGACGCTCGGGCCGTTCCCGATCGGCGGCTCCGGCGACACCATCGCGTGCTCGGGCTGGGATCGACGCGCGCCCTTCGACGTCACCGTGGCCTCGACCTGGCGCTTCGCGATCGACGCGAGCCAGCTCGACCAGGGGCTCTCGTCGCTGGCGCCGGGCGAGTCCGAGCACTTCGACCATCCCCACGCGACCGACGGCATCGAGCGCTGGCTCGCGGGGCGGCCGCGCCTCCTGGTGGCGAGCCGGCTCCTGATCGACGAGACGACGCGCGCGCGCCTCGAGCTCGAGCCCGCGCCGGCGGAGACGCGATGAACCGTGTCGTCCTCTACGCCGAGGTGCCGTGCTTCTACGCGGCCGTCGAGCGGGCGGACGATCCGGCGCTGCTCGAGCGCCCCGTGATCGTGGGCGGCGATCCGCGCCGCCGCGGGCTGGTGCAGGAGGCGAGCTTCGATGCGCGCGCGGCGGGCGTCGTGCCCGGGATGACCGTGGAGGAGGCGCTCCAGCGCTGCCCGCGCGCCCGCGCGCTGCGGACGCGCATGGCGCGCTACCGCGAGCTTGCGCAGCAGCTCCGCGCCGTGTTGCGCCGGCGCATCGAGCGCCTCGAGGCCGAGGGCCTCGGCGCGGCGTACCTCGACCCGAGCGGGCTCGGCGAGGCGCCCGTACAGCTCGCGGACGATCTGCGCCGCGCGGTCGAGTCGGGCCTGCGGCTTCCGCTGCGCGTCGGCATCGCGAGCAACAAGCTCGTGGCGCGGCTTGCGGCGGAGGAGGCCGGCGAGCGCGGATCGCGCGAGGTCGCCGTGGGAGACGAGCCCGCCTTCCTCGGACCGCTGCCGGTGACGCGGCTCCCGGGGGTCGGGCCGAGCACGGCCGCGAAGCTCGCGGAGCTCGGCGCGAAGAGCGTGGCGGAGCTCGTGGCGCTCGGCCGTGAGCCCCTCGAGCGCTCCCTCGGCAATCGCGGCCTCGAGCTCCTGACCCTCGCGCGCGGCGTCGCGCCGGCCGAGGTGCGGGGCGCCCGGGCGCCCCAGAGCCTCTCGCTCGAGGAGACCCTCGACGCGCCGCAGCTCGACACCGCGGCGCTTCGCCGCCAGCTCGCCGGGCTCGCCGGCCGCCTCGAGTCGATGCTCCGGGTCCACGGCCTGGCCGCGCGCCGGATGACCCTCAAGACCCGCTACGACGACGGCGAGACGGTGACCCGCAGCCAGACGTTGGTCCACGGCCTCTCCGCCGCGGCCGACCTCGAGGCCGCCGGCGCCGAGCTCCTCGCCCGCACCGAGGCCGGCCGCCGGCCGGTCCGGCTGCTCGGGATGACCCTCGCCCAGCTCCAGCGCGGCCGACGGGACGACCGCCAGCTCGACCTGTTCTCGCGCCGGGCGTGAAGGGACCGCTCAAGGTGGGCCTGGCGCGCGCCGACACGTCCGTGAGCGGAGGGACCTCCGCCACGGGGTGGCCCGATGGGTGCGAGCGCAGCCCGGCAGGAACGACGCAAGTACGCGCGGATCGCGACGGAGCAGATGATCTCCTTCGCGCCGCTCGATCAGCGGATGGGCCTCGGCGTCTCGCGCGACTTCTCCCTCGGCGGCATCCGCTTCGAGTGCGTCGGTTGCGAGATCGGTCTCGGCGAGGTGCTGCGCGTCGCCTTCAACGTGGGCGACCACACCGTGAACGCGGTCGGCCGCGTCGCGTGGGTGACGGACCTCGACGCCCTCACCGCCGACATCGGGATCGAGTTCATCGAGATCGACCCGCTCGCCGTGCGCCTCATGGAAGAGGTGCTCGAGCACTAGCGCCCCGGCCGTGTCGGGCGTCGCGCTGTTGACACCCGGGTCAACTCGGGCTCCCCTAGGCGATCCATGGCCGACTTCCACCAGACGGGCGTCGTGACGACGCTTCACCGGCTCGGCACGCCGGACCTCGCGCGCCTCGAGACGGCGCTCCTGGCGAGCCGCAGCGCGCGGCCGATCGCGCTGGTGCTGCCGTGCCTCTACGGCGAGCTCCGGGACGTCGCGCTGAAGGGCATCATCGAGGTGCTGAAGCAGGTGCCGTACCTGCGGCAGATCGTGGTGAGCGTCTCCGGCACCCGCAGCCGCGAGGAGTTCGACGAGCTCCGGGCGGCCTTCGACGGCGTCCGCGGCTTCACGGGCGAGTCCCCGACCTTCGTCTGGAACAGCGGCCCGCGCATCCAGGAGCTCTACGGCAGATTGCGCGAGGCCGCGCTCGACGCCGGCGTCGACGGCAAGGGCCGCAGCACCTGGATGGCCTACGGCTACGTGCTCGCGACCGACGTCTCGCGTGTGATCGCGCTGCACGACTGCGACATCCGCGACTACCGGCGCGAGCTGCTCGCACGCCTCTGCTTCCCGACCGCCCATCCGCAGCTCGACTACGAGTTCGCCAAGGGCTACTACGGGCGCGCCACCGACCGGCTCTACGGTCGCGTCACGCGCCTGTTCATGAACCCGCTGCTGCGCGCGCTGAAGAGCGTGCTCGGGCCGCTGCCGCCCCTCGAGTACCTGGAGTCGTTCCGGTACCCGCTCGCCGGCGAGTGCTCGATGACGACGGACCTCGCGCGCATCAACCGGATCCCCGGCGACTGGGGCCTCGAGGTCGGCGTGCTGGCGGAGGTCTACCGCAACTGCGCGCTGAAGCGGATCTGTCAGGTCGAGCTGGTCGACAACTACGATCACAAGCACCAGGAGCTCTCGGAGGCCGACCCGACGCGCGGCCTTCACCGCATGGTGGTGGACATCGCGTCGAGCCTGATCCGGAACCTCGCGAGCTACGGCGTCGACTTCTCGTCCGGCTTCCTGAACACGCTGATCGCGACCTACGTGCGCACGGCCCAGGACGCGATCGGGAGCTACAGCGACGACGCGGCGCTGAACGGCCTGTCCTTCGACCGGCACGAGGAGGAGGTCGCGGTCGAGACCTTCTCGCGGGCGCTCCGGGTCGCCGGCCTCGGCTTCGTGCGCGATCCCATGGGCACCCCGCCGATCCCGAACTGGAACCGCGTGACCTCCGCGCTGCCCGAGTTCCTCGAGGAGCTCGCGGCCGCGGTGGCGGCGGACGCCCGGGAGAGGCTCTAGACTGCGCGCACCCCCCACCGGGCGCCGTGTGGCCCGGCCCCGACTGCATCGATCGATTCCGCGTGCGGCTCGGAGGAGGGCCCCGATGATCTGCCAGAGGCGGCATTCGTGAAGATCGGGTCGATCCCCGTCGGCGGGGGCGCTCCCCTCGTGCTCGTGGCCGGCCTGAACGTGATCGAGTCCGAGGACGCCGCGCTCGCGGCGGCACGGACCGTCCAGGCGGCGGCCGCGCGCCATGGCTTCCCGGTCGTGTTCAAGGCGTCCTTCGACAAGGCGAACCGCTCGAGCATCCACTCGTACCGCGGGCCCGGGATCGACGAAGGGCTGCGGATCCTCGCCCACGTCAAGCGCGCGACGGGGCTCGCGCTGATGACCGACATCCACGAGCCGCCCCAGGCGAAGCGCGCCGCGGACGTCGTCGACTGCCTGCAGATCCCGGCTTTCCTGTGTCGCCAGACCGACCTGATCGCCGCCGCCGCCGCGACGGGGCTCCCGCTGCACGTGAAGAAGGGCCAGTTCCTCTCGCCTCACGACGTGCGCAACGTGGTCGAGAAGGCGCGCGCCCTGGGCGCGACCGGCGTGGTCGTCACCGAGCGCGGCACCACCTTCGGCTACCAGAACCTCGTGGTGGACCTGCGCGCGCTGCCGATCCTGCGCAGCTTCGCGCCCGTCGGCTTCGACGCGACCCACGCCGTGCAGCATCCGGGCACGACGGGCGTCGCGACCGGCGGCGACCGCCGCTTCGTCGCGCCGCTCGCGCGTGCGGCGACCGCGGTGGGCATCGACCTGCTCTTCGTCGAGACCCACGCCGATCCCGCCCACGCGCCCTGCGACGGGCCGAGCCAGATCGACTTCGCGATGCTCGACCGCCTCCTCGCCGAGGTGCGGGCGGTCGACACCGCGGTGCGTGCGCTCGGCGGGCCCGAGTCGCTCTGAGCGCGCAGGACGCCGCGATGGAGCTCGCGCCGGGAGCCGCGGCGGGCGCGGGCTCGCGCTGGCGCGAGGCGGTTCTCGTGCTCGCGCTCTGCGCGCTCGCGGTCGCGCTGCGATCGATCGTGGCCGCGCGCACCGAGGTCATGTTCAACGACGGGCCCGAGTTCCTGGCGATGGCCGAGTCGATGGCGCGCGGCGACTTCGCGACGGCGCTGCGCGACGACTACCACCCGCTCTATCCGCTGCTCTCCCTGATCTCGTACTGGATCACCGGCTCGGGGCCGCCCGAGCGCCTCGCGTCCTGCGCCGTCGCGGTGTCGGTGCTCTCGGGCGGCCTCGCCGTGGCCTGCCTCTACGCCTTCCTGCGCGACGCCTTCGGCCGGCGCACCGCGTGGATCGGCGCGCTCGCGCTGGCGGTGCACCCGTACGCGATCCGCTTCGCCTCCGACGTGCAGAGCGACGGGCTCTATCTGGCGCTCTTCCTCGCTGCGGCGACGCTGCTCTGGTACGGCCTCTCGCGCCGCAGCGCGGCCCTCGCGGCGTGGGCGGGAGCGTTCTCGGGGCTCGCGTACCTGACGCGTCCCGAAGGCATCGGCGTCGCCATGATCGGCGCGGGCTCGGGGCTCCTGCTCGCGGTGCGCGCGGGCGCGCGCGGCGGGCGCGGGCTCCCGTGGCTGCTGCCGGGCGCGGCCGTCGTCGCCGGAGCGGTGCTGACGATGGCGCCCTACCTGGTGGCGCTCCGCGCCGACACCGGCGAATGGACGCTCTCGAAGAAGAAGAGCGTCGCCGAGCTCGCGACCGGCGAGATGGACGAGGACGCGCCGCGCGCCGCCCTCGCGCCGCATCCGGGCGCCGCGCTCCCTGCCGACGCCACGCCGATCCCGAGCGTGCACGCGCCCGTCTCGACACCGGCGGGCGTCGCGCGTTCACTCGTCGCTTCGGCCTACGACCTCTCGAAGACGTTCTTCGGTGCGCTCCGCCCCGAGGTCACGGTCTTCCTCGTCCTCGGCCTCTGGCTCCGGCGCGGACGGCCGGGGCCGGCGGGCTGGTTCGTGCTCACCTTCGCGTTCCTGTACGGCGGGCTCCTGCTCGGGCTCGCCTTCCACTCGGGCTACGTCAGCAAGCGTCACGTGCTGCCGCCGGCGACCCTGGCCTTCGGCTGGGTGGCGCTCGGCGTGCCGGCCTTCGGCGCCCTCGTGCTGCAGGGTCTCGGCCGCCTGAGGCCGGCGCTCGCCGGGCCGCGCCCGCGCGCCGCGACCGTGCTCGGCGCGGGGCTGCTCGTCGCGCTCGGGGCGGGGAAGGAGCTGCGACCCCACCGAGCGGACGGTCTCGCGGAGCGGCGCGCGGCGGAGTGGCTGCGCGTCCAGCCCGGCGCCGGCGGGGTCGCGGTCGAGAAGCGGCGCGACGCCTGGTACGCCCGGCGATCCTTCGTCTCGCTCCGCGCGGCGCCCGACGCCGGGATCGCCGACTATCTTCGGGCCACCGGCGCGCGCTGGCTGATCGCCGACGACGACACGCTCGAGGAGCGGCCCGCCCTCGGCGAGGCCCTGGCAAAGGAGCTCGTGGTGATCCACGAGAGCGCCGACGACCGCGACGTCGCGCGGGTCTACGCGCTTCGGGAGGCGGGGGGCACGACGCCGCCGGTCGCGGCAGGGGAGGAGCGCTAGATGCTGCGGCGTCACGGCGAGGTGTTCCGCACGCTGCTCCGCATCGCGGATCTCGGGCTCGTCTCGGCGGCCTGGCTCGGGGCCTACTGGATCCGCTTCCACACCTCCTTCGAGGCGCCCCTCGGCCCCGGCGACTTCGGCTCCTACGCCACGGTGCTGCTCGTCATCGTGCCGCTCTGGTTCCAGCTCCTGCGCTCGCGCGGCCTCTACGACCCCCAGCGCACGGGGTCGCTCTTGCGCGAGACCGGCGCCGTGATGGGCGCGAGCGCCGTGGGCGTCCTGACCATCGCGGCCCTCACGTTCTTCGCGCGGCGCTTCGAGTTCTCGCGCGCCGTGCTCGGCCTCTTCTTCGCGCTCTCCGCCGGCTCCCTGGTCGGGTTCCGGGTCGCGGCCCGGCTCGCGCTCCGCGCCGCGCGCCGCCGCGGCTACAACCTGCGCCACGTGCTCGGCGTCGGCGCGGGCGATGCCATGCGCCAGTTCGTGGCGAGCCTGCGCGCGCGTCCCGAGGTCGGCCTGCGCGTGATCGGCGTCCTGGCCGACAAGCCGGTGCGGAGCTTCGAGCCCGGCGTGCCCGTGCTCGGCGGCTACGCGCAGCTGAAGAGCGTCCTGCGCGAGCATCGCATCGACCAGGTCGTGGTCGCGCTGCCGCGCGAGGACACGGCGCTGCTCGAGAAGGTGCTGGCCGATCTCGACGACGAGTTCGTGAGCGTGCGCATCGTGCCCGACCTGCTGCACGTGATGACGCTCCAGAGCTCGGTCGAGGAGATCGACGGGCTGCCCGTGATCTGCCTGCGAGAGAGCCCGCTCGTCGGCTGGGCTGCGGTGCAGAAGCGCGCCTTCGACGTGGTGGTGTCGGGTCTCGCGCTGCTCCTCGGCGCGCCGTTCCTGCTCGCGATCGCGCTCGCCGTGCGGCTCACCTCGGGCTCGCCGGTGCTCTACGGGCAGGAGCGCATGGGGCTCGACGGTCGGCTGTTCCGGATGCTCAAGTTCCGCACCATGGTGCACGGCGCAGAGCGGGAGTCGGGCCCGGTCTGGACCGTCGAGGACGATCCGCGGCGGACGCGCCTCGGCGCCTTCCTGCGCCGCACCAGCCTCGACGAGCTGCCGCAGCTCTGGAACGTGCTGCGCGGCGACATGAGCCTGGTCGGGCCGCGCCCGGAGCGGCCCGTCTTCATCGAGCAGTTCCGACGCGAGGTTCCGGGCTACATGCTGAGGCACAAGGTGAAGGCCGGCTGCACGGGCTGGGCGCAGGTCCACGGCTGGCGCGGGAACACGTCGCTCCACGAGCGCGTCGAGCACGACCTCTACTACATCCAGAACTGGTCCCTCGGCCTCGACCTGCGGATCCTGCTGATGACGCTCTGGCGCGGCGTCCTGCACCGGAACGCCTACTGATGGAGGCGCGCGTCCCGAGCCTCGACCTGGCCGCGGAGTGGGCGGAGGTCGGCCCCGACGTCGAGGCGGCGGTGCTGCGCGTGCTGCGCTCGGGCCAGTACATCCTCGGCCCCGAGACCGCGGCCCTCGAGAAGGACGTCGCCGACCTCGCCGGCACCCGACACTGCATCGGGGTCGGCTCGGGCACGGAGGCGCTCTGGCTCACCCTGGTGGCCGTCGGCATCGGCCCCGGCGACGAGGTCGTGACGCCGCCCTTCACCTACTTCGCGACGGTCGAGGCGATCCTCTGGACCGGCGCGACGCCCGTGTTCAGCGACGTCGAGCGCGACTCCTTCAATCTCGACCCCGAGCGGCTCGAGGCGGCGCTCGGGCCGCGCACGAAGGCGGTGCTGCCCGTGCACCTGTTCGGACGCTGCGCCGACGTCGCGCGCATCGGCGCGATCGCGGCGGCGCGCCGCGTGCCCGTGGTGGAAGACGCCGCCCAGGCGATCGGCGCGATGCGCGCGGGCCGGCGGGCGGGCGCGCATGGTCTCGCGGGCTGCTTCAGCTTCTATCCCTCGAAGAACCTGGGTGCGGCCGGCGACGGCGGCTGCGTGACCACCGACGACGACGAGCTCGCCGAGCGCCTGCGGCTGCTTCGCGCCCACGGCAGCGCGCGCCGCGACGTCCACCAGCAGCTCGGCACGACGTCGCGACTCGACTCGATCCAGGCGGCCGTGCTGCGCGCGAAGCTGCCGCGGCTCGAGGGCTGGGTCGCCGCGCGGACGCGCCGGGCCGAGCGCTACGCGGCGGCCCTCGCGGGCTGCGCCGGTGTCACGCTGCCGAGCGTCGGCCCGGGCGAGATCCACGTCTGGAACCAGTACACGATCCGCAGTGCGGAGGCGCCGCGCGTGCGCGCGGCCCTCGACGCGGCGGGCGTCGAGTGGCGCCACTTCTATCCGACCCCGGCCTGGAAGCAGCCGGCGCTGGAAGGGCGGGGCCGTCTCGCCGGGCCGTGCCCCGAGGCCGAGGCTGCCTGCCGCGAGGTGCTCTCGCTGCCGATCTACCCGCAGCTCGCACTCGAGGTCGTGGACCGGGTCGCGGAGACGATCCGCCGCGCGCTCGGCTAGGAGCCCGCGGGCTCGAGCGCCGCTTCGAGCACCTGCTCGACGGTGTCGACCAGGACGATCTCGAGCTTCTCCTTCACTTCCGCGGGCACCTCGACGAGATCCTTCTGGTTTCGCCGCGGCAGGATCACGGTCTGCACGCCCGCGCGCTGGGCCGCGAGCAGCTTCGACTTGATGCCTCCCACCGGAAGCACCCGTCCGCGCAGCGAGATCTCGCCGGTCATCGCGACGTGGCCGCGGGCGCGCCGGCCCGAGAGCACGGACACGATCGCGGTCGCGAGGGCGACGCCCGCCGACGGCCCGTCCTTCGGGACCGCGCCGGCCGGCACGTGCAGGTGGATCTCGCCGCCGCGCAGGGCGGCCGCGCTGAGGCCGAGGGCTTCCGCGTTCGAGCGCACCCAGGAGAGCGCCGCCTCGGCGCTCTCGCGCATCACCTCGCCGAGCTGGCCCGTGAGCCGCAGGCGCACGCCTTCGCCGCCGCTCGACACCGTCGCCTCGAGGAACAGGATGTCGCCGCCGTGGGCGGTGGCCGCGAGGCCGACCACGACGCCCGGGATGGTCGTGCGCTCCGCCGTCTCCGGCAGGTGGGGCGGCGCGCCGAGGGCCCGCGCGACGAAGGCGTCGTCGGCGACGAAGGGCCGTTCGCCGTCGGGCTTCTCCGCGATCTGGCGCGCGGCCTTGCGCACGAGCGTCGCGACCAGCCGGTCGAGGTTCCGGACGCCGGCCTCGCGCGTGTACTCGTGCACGATCTTGTCGATCGCGCCGTCCGTCACGACCAGCCGATCGGTCGCGAGACCGTGGGCCTCGAGCTGCTTCGGCACCAGGTGCTGGCGCGCGATCACGAGCTTGTCGCGCTCCGTGTAGCCCGGGAGCTCGATCACCTCCATGCGGTCGAGCAGCGCCCAGGGGATCGTCGAGAGCGTGTTCGCCGTCGCGACGAAGAGCACCTTCGAGAGGTCGAAGGGCACCTCGAGATAGTGATCGCTGAAGGTCGCGTTCTGCTCCGGGTCGAGCACCTCGAGCAGGGCCGACGACGGATCGCCCCGGAAATCGGCGCCGAGCTTGTCGATCTCGTCGAGCAGGAAGACGGGGTTGCGCGAGCCCGCGCGGCGCAGGCTCTGCAGCACGCGGCCCGGCATCGAGCCGACGTACGTGCGGCGGTGTCCCCGGATCTCGGCCTCGTCGCGCATGCCGCCGAGCGACGCGCGCACGAACTTCCGTCCCATCGCGCGCGCGATCGAGCGGCCGAGACTGGTCTTCCCGACGCCCGGCGGGCCCACGAAGCAGAGGATCGGGCCGGCCGCGTCGGGCGCGAGCTTGCGCACGGCGAGGTACTCGAGGATCCGCTCCTTCACCTTGTCGAGATCGTGATGGTCGGCGTCGAGCACGCCGCGCGCCTCGGCGACGTCGATCCGGTCCTCGGTCTCCTGGCTCCAGGGAAGGTCCGCGAGCCACTCGAGGTAGGTGCGGATCATGTGCCGGTCGGGCGCGTGCTGCGGCAGGGCGGCGAAGCGCTTGAGCTCGCGGTCCGCCTGGGCCCGCGCCTCGGCCGGCAGCCCCGCGGCCTCGATCTTCTCGCGCAGCTCCTCGACCTCGCGCGCGCCGGTCTCGCCCTCGCCGATCTCGCTCTGGATGTCGCTCATGCGGCCGCGCAGCAGGCGCTCGCGGCGGCCCCGGTCCATCTCGTCGCCCTCGACCTCGGTGCGCAGCGTCTTCTGCGTCTCCGCGATCAGGATCTCGCGCTCGAGCTGCTTCTCGAGGAAGCGCAGACGCACGGCCGGGTCGGCCTCCGCGAGGAGCTTCACCTTCTGGTCGACGGCGAGCGGGAGGGTCGATGCCACGAGGTCGGCGAGCATCCCGGGATGGGGAACGCCGGCGACGAAGGTCTTCCACTCGGAGGGCAGGTCGTCGCGCAGGTCGATCACGCGCTGCGAGAGCTCGACCACGCGCCGCCATGCGGCCTCGCGCTCGGCATCCGGCTCGCTCGGCTCGACCAGCGGGGAGATCTTCACCAGCAGGGCGGGCTCGCTCGCGACGAGGGGGCCGAAGCGCGCGCGCGCGACGCCCACGATCACGGCCTGCTTCCCGTCGCGGCGCGCGTCGATCACGCGGATCACGCGTGCGATGCACGCGACGGGGTGGAGATCGTCGAGGCCGGGCTCGTCGAGGGCGGGGTCCTTCTGGGTGGCGATCAGGAGGAAGCCGCCGAGGCCGGCGGCCTCGAGGGCCGCGACCGATTTCGGGCGGCCGATCGCGAGCGGGTTCGTGACGCCGGGGAAGATCACGGCATCGCGCACGGGCAGGACGGGAAGGGTCGTCGGGACCTCGACCCGCTCCTCTCCGAAGGTGAGGGAGCTCGTCGGCTGGTTCTCGGACAAAAGATTCCTCCGATTTCGCCAACCCTAGGGGCGAGGAGGGTCGGGTCAACCGCCGCGATGGGTGCGCTAGAGCCGGACCGGCGTCGGCTCGGGCGCTCGTCGCAGCACGGCGACGATCGTCTCGAGGCCGCGCCGCAGGGTCCCGAGGTCGCGTGCAGCGCTGAGGGAGACCCGGACGGCGCTCGGCGTCGGCCCCGGAGCCGCGAGGAACGCGTCGGCGGGGACGACCACGACGCCGCGGCGGGCGAGGGCGGCGCTGAAGCCCGCGGGCTCGAAGCCCTCCGGCAGCTCGAGCCAGAGGTGGTGGGCGCCGTGCCGGGTGCGGTAGCGGAAGCCGGCGAGGAGATCCCGGGCGAGCTCGAGGCGCACGCGCATCTCCTCCCGGCGCGCGGCCACGACGCGGTCGGCGGTGCCGTCCTCGATCCAGCCGGCGGCGAGGGCGGCGCCCAGGGGAGACGCCGTCCAGGTCGAGGCCCAGACCACCTCCGAGAGGCGCGCGACGCGCTCGGGCGCGGCCGCGAGGAAGGCGGTGCGCAGGCCCGGCAGCAGGAGCTTCGAGACGCCGCCGATCGTGATCGTGCGCTCGGGCGCGAGATGGCCGAGCACGGGCTCCGCTCGCGCGGGGCCGCTTGCTTGCGCGAGCATCGGCGCCTGCACGTCGTCGACCACGAGCACGAGATCGCGCGCGCGCGCGATCTCGGCGATCGCAGCGAGCCGCGCGGGCGGCGCGACCGCCGCCGTCGGGTTCTGCAGCGCCGGCGTGCAGTAGAGGATTCGCGGCCGCTCCGCGCAGGCTGCGTCGAGCGCATCTGGCACCAGGCCCTCTTCGTCGAGGGCGACACCGCGCACGCGCAGGCCCAGGAGCTTCGCCGCCGCCGTGAAGCCCGGGTACGTGAGCGCCTCCGCGAGCACGAGCTCGCCGGGGCCGGCGAACGCGGCGAGCGCGACGAGGATGCCGTGCTGCGCGCCGTTGCAGACGACGACCTGCTCGGGTGCGACGTCGAGGCCGAAGCGACGGAGCCAGCTCGCGCCTGCCTCGCGCGCGCGCGGCGCGCCGGCCGGGTCGCCGTAGCGGGTGATCGCGTCGAGGTCGTTGCGGCCCGCGAGGGCGCGCAGCGCCTGGCGAAGATCCGGCGCGGGCGAGGCGAGGGGCGCGTTCAGGCCGAGGTCGATCGCGTCGTCGGTGCCGGCGCTGCGCGGCGCGAGCACGGGGCCGGCGGGGCGACGCACGAAGGTGCCGCGCCCGACCTCGCCCGAGAGCAGCCCGCGCCGTCGCGCTTCGGCGTAGGCCCGCGAGACCGTGCCGACGTTCATGCCGAGGCTCGCGGCGAGCGCGCGGTGGGTCGGGAGCCGCGCGCCCGGCGCGAGCCGGCCGCTGCGGATGTCGGCCTCGAGGGCGCGCGACAGGGCCAGGTGGGCGGGCCCGTCCGGGTCCAGACGAGGGGTCCATTCGGCGCCGATTGTCATGGTTCCAATCCTCGATTGATTCGGTCCGTCCTCTCGTATAACTCATCGTCATCAAACGATCTATCGAGGAGAGTGCGCGATGGATGGAGATACAATGAAAGGGTCGGGTGGATTGTTCCGGGACGCTGCGGGGCGTGCCGCGCGGTATCTGGCGAGCCTCGAGGGGCGATCCGTCCGGCCGGCACCGACGGCCGTCGAGCGCCTCGCCCGCGCCCTCTCCGGCCCGTTGCCCGAGAAGGGGCGGGACCCGGCCGCAGTGCTTGCCGCCCTCGACGAGCTCGCGGGTCCCGCGACGGTCGCGACGGCGGGCGCGCGCTACTTCGGCTTCGTGACCGGCGGCGCCCTGCCGGCGAGCGCCGCGGCGAGCGTGCTCGCAGCGGCGTGGGACCAGAATGCGTTCAGCACCACGAGCTCGCCCGCGGGCTGCCTGCTGGAGGAGGCGGCGCTGCGCTGGCTCGCCGAGCTCCTCGGTCTGCCGCGCGACTGCGGCGGCACGCTCACCACCGGCGCCACGCTCGCGAACCTGACCTGCCTCGCCGCCGCGCGCCACGCGCTGCTCGCGCGCGCGGGCCACGACGTCGAGGCCGACGGGCTCTTCGGCGCGCCACCGATCCCGGTGTACGTCGGGGCGGAGGTCCACGTCTCCGTGCGCAAGGCTCTTGGCCTCCTCGGCCTCGGCCGCACGCGCGTGCGCGAGCTCGCGGTCGACGACCAGGGCCGCATCCGCGCCGACGCGCTGCCGCGCCTCGACGGGCCGGCTCTCGTCTGCGCCCAGGCGGGCAACGTGAACTCGGGCGCCTCCGACCCGTTCGACGCGCTTCGCGCCTGGTGCGACGACGCGGGCGCGTGGCTCCACGTCGACGGCGCCTTCGGCCTCTTCGCCGCCGCCTCGCCCGCCCTGCGCCAGCGCGTGCGCGGCGTCGACGGCGCCGACTCCTGGGCGACGGACGGCCACAAGTGGCTGAACGTGCCCTACGACTGCGGCGTCGCCTTCGTGCGCGACGCCGCGGCGCTGCGCGGCGCGATGTCGACGGGCGCGGCCTACCTGCCGTCGGATCCCGTGCGCGAGCCCTTCCACTACGGGCCCGAGCTCTCGCGCCGCGCGCGCGGCGTCGAGCTCTATGCGGCGCTGCAGAGCCTCGGGCGGGACGGCGTCGCCGATCTCGTCGAGCGCTGTTGCCGGCACGCCGCGCGCTTCGCGGAGGGGCTCCGCGCGGCCGGACACGAGGTGCTGAACGAAGTCGCGCTGAACCAGGTCGTGGTGAGCTTCGGCGACGCGGCGGCGACCCGACGCACGATGGTGCGGGTGCAGGAGGAGGGCGTGTGCTGGGCGGGCCCGACCGTCTGGCGCGGCCGCACGGCGATGCGGATCAGCGTCTCGAGCTGGGCGACGCGGGAGGAGGACGTCGAGCGCTCGCTCGAGTCGATCCTGCGCGCTGCGGTCGCCTGAGGCGGCGGTCGGCGTCAGGCCGAGGGCGCAAGCTGGATCGGCGTCCGGCCCTCGAGCGCGACCTCGAGCGTCGCGCGGCCCGTCGCATCGGCGACGACCTCCGACGCCAAGGCTCCGCGCACCGCGTAGCGCCGGCCCGGGCGCAGCCGCTCGACGCCGATCGTGTGTCGGCCGGCGCCGGCGCCGGGGTAGAGCACGAGGTCGAGATCGTCGCCGCGGCTGAAAGCCTTCGCGACGAGCACTGCGGGGTAGGCCGCGTCCGCGAGCACGGGGCCCGACGCGGTCTCCGCCGGCGGGCCTTCGACGAAGGAGCGGCGGAAGTCGTTCGTCCGCGCGAGCCGTCCTTGGAGCGCGAACGCGTTGGAGAGGTTCGAGCCGCGGGCATAGCGCCGGACCCCGCCGTCCGTCGCGAGGCCGCAATCCGCGTCGAGGCTACGCAGCGCGGCGTCCGCGATCTCGTCGTCGCCGAACTCGCGCGCCGCGAGCAGGATCGACCCGTAGGCGCCCGTGAAGCCCGGCCGGTAGTTCCCGAAGTCGATGCCGCGGCCCGGCAGCGTGAGGCGCGTCCCGCCATCGGCGTCCTTCGTGAGCGCGCCCTGGAGCTCCGTACGCGCGATCGCCCAGAGCCGCCGCGCGCGCTCGGGCACGAAGCAGTTCGCGAACCAGGCGTACCCGACCTCGCCCGTCGGGAACGGGACCGCGAGGCCGGTGTGCTGGGAGCGCAGGCCGATGATCGTGCCGCTCTCGTCGGTGAACTCCGTGTCGAGCATCTCGAGCCAGCGCGGCAGGTTCTCCTTCACGTGGCCGGTTCCGAACAGCGTGTCGTGGGCCACGAGCGCCGTCATGCCGTAGTGGTTGCAGATCGGATAGATCCAGTTCGGCTCGCACGGGTAGAGGCAGAAGTCGGAGGCTTCGAAGTTCTGCACCAGCGACCCCGCGATCGTGTGGAAGTCGTGGGCGTAGGCGGTGCGCGCGTTCAGCCGGAACGTGAGGCTCCCGGGCTCGCCGTAGCGGCGGTCGCCCGACGCGATCATGTATTGCCCGACCTGCATCCCGAACCAGCCGGTGAGCATGATGTTGTCGCGCGCGGCGGGATCGAAGTTGCGGAAGTTGAGGTGGCCCCAGCACGACTCGTAGATCCAGTAGCTCCAGACGCGGCGCTGCAGGTAGCGCTCGATCAGGTTGCGCTGCGCGTCGCGCAGATAGCCCTGGAAGCTCGGCGCGTAGTGGCATTGCGCGAGGCCGAGGGCGAAGCCCAGGTGATTGATCTGGTAGCGGAAGGCCGCGGGCTGGAACTGGTCGATGTCGTCGAAGCCGTCCCAGCGGTCGATCGGCTGGAGCGCGCGGTCGAGCGCGTAGCGCAGGGCGGCGACGTCGTCGGCGGGGAGCTCGCGCGATCCGGGCGCCGGGCTCGTCGCCGCAAGCGCGCAGACGCGCGCGTACGACGCCGGCAGCGTGGCGGCGCGCGCCTCGTAGCGCACGCGATCGGCCCGGCGCTTCCGATCCGCGCGCAGGCCGAAAAACGCGAAGGTGGCGGCCGTGCAGAGCGGGACCACCAGCGGCGCGCCCGCCCAGATTGCCTCCTCGGCGAGCGCTCCGGCGAGGGCCGCCGAGCCCGCCCACACGAGCACCGGCGCCACGATCACCCCGGCCCAGAACCACGCCACGAGGGCGACGGCGAAGAGCGCGAGGGTCAGCGGGAAGAGCAGCGCCGCCCAGCCACCCACTGCGACGAAGCCCGCCCCTGGCATCCAGAGGCCGAGCCCCGCTGCCTGCCAGCCCGCCGACGCGCCGGCGAGGACGGGAAGGAAGCCGAGGAGACAGAGACCCGAGTAGACCAGCGCGCTGCGGCGCTGGCGCGCAGCCGTCACGGGACCCTTGCGCCCGAGCCGGCGGACGGCCGGCGCCTCCAGCAGTGCGCTCTCGGCTGCCGTCATGTTCGTCTCCTCGTGCGTGCGTTCGTGGAAGGCAGGACCGTCAGCGTTCGCCGTCGGTCGCTCGCGCAGAGGGAGTGCTGCGACAGAACCAGGTCGGATCGAGACCCGCGAGCTGCGCATGGTCTTCGCCGCGCGTCGCCACGTATCCCACGGCCGCTCCGGCCCCGATCACGAGCTCCAGACCGAGCGCCAGGACGAGCGCGGCGCGGAGCGGACGACGGACGGGACGCACGGTCGACGGCAGCACGGCCGCGTACGCCGCGACGGAGTGGAGCTGCCAGGCGGTGGCGGGATTGATCGACGCCCGGTCGGAATCGCCTCGCGGGCGCCACGGCGCGAAGCGCAGCAGCGTCCCGAGCGCGGCCAGGATCTGGCTCACGAGGACGACCGCGAAGGCGCAGCACGCCATGGGCGCCTCCTTCCGGGGGCCGAGCATCAGTGGAGCCCGACCTCGCGGAAGCTCGGAATGAAAGAGCTGGGAAGGAACGATGGTGCCCGGGACTGGACTCGAACCAGCACGTAGTTGCCTACGCCAGACCCTGAATCTGGTGCGTCTACCAATTCCGCCACCCGGGCGACCGGCGGTCGAAGGTACGGGGCGGGCCCGGGCGAGTCAACGCGAGGCGCGGTCGTTCGGCCCGGATCGAGCGTCGGGCGCGGCCGCGCCGGGTGGACCGTCCTAGACTCGCCGCGCATGCGGATCACGCGCGACGTCGTGCTCGACGCGCTCCTCCTTCCGTCGCGCCCCGCGCTCTCGGAGAAGGCGCTGCTGCGCTCGCTGCGCGGGCGCCGCGAGGAGCTCGGTCCGCTGCGGCTGCTGCTGCAGCGGCTGGTGCGCGAGGGCGTGCTCGAGAATCGCTCGGGCCGCTTCCGGGCCGGCGACAAGGCCGTGTCGACGCGGGGGGCGAGGCGTGCTCCGGCCTCGGCGCGAGACGAGCGTCCGCGCTCGGAGGGTGAAGCGCACGGGCGGCGTGCGGCGCACGGGAATCGCCCGGCACCGGAGGCCCGACCGGCGCGCGAGCCGCGTCGCGCCCGGGAGCCGAGACCCGCTCGCGAGCCGCGTGCCGCGCGCGTGCCGCGGGAGCCGCGCGACGCGCGATCCGCGCCCGAGGTCCGATCCGCTCGCCCGCGCCGCGAGGCCCCGCCCGCTGCGAAGGCGAAGCGCGCCCCGCGCGATCGCAGCGGCACCACGCGCTGGGTCGGGATCGTCGCGCCCGGCGCCGAGAAGGGCCGCGGCGCGCGCATCGTGCCCTACCGCGACGACACGCCGTGGAGCCTCGACGTCGCGCCCGGCGATCTCGGCGGCGCGAAGCCGGGACAGGTCGTGGTCGCGGTGAACGCGGGTGGAGCGCGCCCGTCGAAGCGCGGCAGCGCGCGCGGACCGCGCCCGCCCCTGACACGTGCGCGCGTCGTCGAGGTGCTCGGCGCGCCGGGCGATCCCGAGGCCGACTTCCAGGCGATCGTCTGGCGCCACGGTCTGCGCGTCGAGTTCCCGCCCGAGGTGCTGGCCGAGGCCGAGGCGCTGCCCGAGGCGCCGGCAGGGTCGGAGCTCGCGCGTCGTCTCGACCTGCGCGAGCGACCCTTCGTGACGATCGACCCGGCGACAGCGCGCGATCACGACGACGCGGTCTGCGTCGAGCCGCTGCCCCACGGCGGGACGAAGCTCTGGGTCGCGATCGCGGACGTCTCGCACTTCGTGACGCCGGGCTCGGCCCTCGACCAGGAGGCGCTTCGCCGCGCCAACAGCGTCTACTTCCCGGACCGCGCGATCCCCATGCTTCCGCACGTGCTCTCAGGCGACGTCTGCTCGCTGCGGGCCGGCGTCGACCGGCTCGTGCTCGTGGCCGAGCTCGACTACGACGCCGACGCGGTGCAGCGTCGCCGGGCCTTCCACGCCGGTGTGATCCGCAGCGCGGCGGGGCTCGTCTACGAGCCCGCGGCCGAGGTGATGGAGGGCCGCTCCGGCGGCATCACCGACCCGCGGCTGCGCGCCCAGCTCGAGGGCCTCGCGGATCTCGCGCGCCGGCTCATGGCGCGGCGCAAGGCCGCCGGAGCGCTCGACTTCGAGCTGCCCGCGGCGGAGATCGTGCTCGACGCGGAGGGACGCCCGGCCGACGTGGTGCCGGCGCAGCGCACGATCGCCCACCGCGCGATCGAGGAGGCGATGCTCGCCGCGAACCGGGCGGTCGCGGAGGCGCTCGAGGAATCGGGCGCGCCCGCCGTCTACCGCATCCACGAGGCGCCGGACCCCGCGAAGCTCGAGGCGCTCGGCGCGCTCTTCGAGCGCTTCGGCCTGCTGCGTCGCGCCGGTGTCGCGGCGCCCGACCCGCGCGAGATCGCCGACGCTCTGCGCCGCGCGGCCGGGCTGCCGGAGGAGCGCCTGCTGAACCTCGTCGCGCTTCGCTCCATGAAGCAGGCCCGCTACCACGAGGCGAACCTCGGCCACTTCGCGCTCGCCTTCGAGAGCTACCTGCACTTCACCTCGCCGATCCGGCGCTACGCGGATCTGGTGGTGCACCGCGCGCTGCGCGAGCAGATCGAGGGCGCGGCCGGGGACACATCGGGCGCGGGCGCCCTCGGCCTCGCGCGCGTGGCCGAGCACCTCTCGGGCCAGGAGCGCGTCGCGGTCGAGGCCGAGCGCGACATGACCGATCTCAAGCGCTGCCTCTTCCTGAAGGATAAGACCGGCGACGAGCACGACGGCACCGTCACCGGTGTCGCGCCCCACGGCTTCTACGTGACGCTCGACCGCTGGCTCGTCGACGGCCTGGTGCACGTCTCGCGGCTTCCGCGCCAGATCGCCCTCGACGATGCCGGCGTGGCGCTCGTGGCGCCGCGCGGGGGCGGGCGCTGGCAGCTCGGCGATCGCGTGCGGGTGCGGCTCGACAGCGTGGACGTTCAGAAGGGCTGGATCTCGCTCGTGCTGGTCGACCGCGAGGGGCCGACCTCACCGCGCCGCGCGCGCGCTCCGACCGAGGACGCGGATGACACGCCCGCTCGACGCCGCGGCGCTCGGAGCCTTCCCGGGCGCGCCCCGAAGCGCGGGCCGAAGCGCGGGAGCGGCGGGCGCGGGCGTCCCCGGGGCCGTCCGACGCGGTGACTGCGCTCACGAAGGGATCCGCCGTCGGGACCGATCCGGTCCGTGCCGCGTGCCGTCCCGCGGCCTGCACGGCGGCGGCGACGCCGCGCTCGCTCCCGCCTCAGGGCGCGACGCAGCGGTTCCGTAGCCGGCCCACGCCTTCGATCGTGGTCTCGATCACGTCGCCGGGCGCGAGGTAGCGCTTCGGGTCGCGCATCGAGCCGACACCGGCGGGCGTTCCCGTGAAGATCAGGTCGCCGGGCTCGAGCGTGCAGACCCGCGACAGGAAGGCCACGAGCTCCTCCACCGGGAAGATCATCTGGCTGCTCCGGCCGTCCTGGAGCCGCGTGCCGCCGACGTCGCAGGTGATCGCGAGGTCGTTGGGCCGCTCGAGCTCGTCGAGGGACACCAGCGCCGGCCCGATCGGGCCGTAGCCGTCGTAGCTCTTGCCGAGCGAGAACTGCGGCGGCTTGTCGGCGAACTGGAGCTTGCGGTCCGAGATGTCCTGCCCGGCGCAGAAGCCCGCGATCACGCGCCGCGCGTCGGCCTCGCGCACGTTGCGGCAGCGCTCGCCGATCACTGCCACGAGCTCCGCCTCGTAGTCCACGCGATCGCCCGAGAGCACGACGTCGGCGCGCGGGCCCGCGATGCAGCTCGGGAACTTGGTGAAGACGAGGGGCTGCTTCGGGATCTCGAGGCCCGCTTCGAGGGCGTGGTCGCGGTAGTTGAGGCCGATCCCGAAGACCTTCGCGGGGCGCGGCACGGGCGGGCCGAGCTCGACGTCGTCGGGCAGCGGGCCCGTGGTCGCGATGCCCTTCGCCGCGAGCTCGCGCAGCGCGGGAAAATGCGCGAGAGCGGCCATCGGATCGGAGGGAAGCCGCCCGCCCGAGGCGCGCTCGAGGTCGGCGACGCCGTCGCGCGTCACGAGGGCCGCGCGGCCGTGGTGCTGGATCAATCTCATCGTGTCTCCTTCGTCGCGGCGGCCGGCAGAGCCTGGTCGAGGGCCTCGATCTCGGCCGCGAGCCGCTCCCACTCGCGGTACAGCGCGTCGATCGCGCGCTTCGCCTCGGCGCGCTCGGCCTCGATCGCGCGCACCTGCTCGCCGTCCTTGTAGACCGCGGGATCGCCGAGACGCCAGCCGAGCTGCTCGAGGGCGTTCTCGCGCGCGAGGATGTCCGCCTCGATCGTCGCGATCTTCTTCGCCGTCCGGTCGCGCGCCTTGCGGCGCTCGCGCTCCTCCTCGCGCGAGAGGCGCGGCGCGGGAGCGGGCGCTGCGGCGCCCGGCGTCGGCGCGGCGTCGCTCGCCTCGGCGCGTCCGGGCCGTCCGTCGCCGAGGCGGGCCGGCGGATGGGGCGCGCCGTGGCCCGCCACCGCGCCGGGCCCCGTGCTCGCGGCGCCTGCCGCGAGGGAGCGCAGGTAGTCGTCGTAGTTCCCGGGGAACTCACGCAGCACGCCCGCCCGCACCTCGACCACCCGCGTCGCGACGGCGTTCAGGAACGCCCGGTCGTGGGAGATCAGCACGACCGTGCCCTGGTACTCGCGCAGCGCCTGCTCGAGCACCTCGCAGGCGTCCACGTCGAGATGGTTCGTGGGCTCGTCGAGCACGAGCACGTTCACGGGGCGGAGCAGCATCTTGGCGAGGGCGAGGCGCGCCTTCTCGCCGCCCGAGAGCACGGAGACCTTCTTGTCCACGTCGTCGCCCGAGAACAGGAACGCGCCGAGATGGCCGCGCAGGCGCGCCATGTCGTCGGTGCGCGCGCCGGCCGCGAGCTCCGCGAGCACCGTGCGGGCGGGGTCGAGGGCCTCGAGCTGGTGCTGCGCGAAGAAGCCGATGCGGACGTTGTGGCCCACCACGCGCGCGCCGCGGTCGGGCGGCAGAACGCCCGCGAGCATGCGCAGGAGGGTGCTCTTCCCGGCGCCGTTCGGGCCCACGAGCGCGACCCGATCACCGCGCCGCAGGCGCAGCTCGGCGCCGCGGTAGACGACGGTGTCGCCGTAGGCCTTGTACACGTTCTCGAGGGCGAGCGGCACGTCGCCCGCGCGCTCGGGCGGCGGGATGCGCAGGCGGACGCGCTTCCGGCCCACGGGATCGAGCTCGATGCGCTCGATCTTCTCCAGCGCCTTCAGGCGGCTCTGCACCTGGCGCGCCTTCGAGGCCTTGTAGCGGAAGCGCTCGATGAAACGCTCGGTATGGGCGATCTCGCGGTCCTGCGCCTCCTTGCGCGCCTCGAGCTGGGCGCGGCGCTCGGCGCGCTCGGCGAGGTAGCGGTCGTAGCCGCACTCGTAGAGCGTGGCGCGGCCGAGCTCGAGCTCGAGGATGCGCGTCGCATGGCGGCGCAGGAAGGCGCGGTCGTGGGAGATCACGACCACGCCGCCGCGGAAGGCTTCGAGCGTCTCCTCGAACCACTGGATCGAGGGCAGATCGAGATGGTTCGTGGGCTCGTCGAGCAGCAGCACGTCGGGCTCGGAGAGCAGGAGCTTCGCCAGCTCGACGCGCATCAGCCAGCCGCCGCTGAAGGAGCGCAGCGGCCGGCCGCGGTCCGCGGGCTCGAAGCCGAGGCCCGCGAGCATGCGTTCGACCCGGGCCTCGCGCTCGAAGCCGCCGCCGAGCTCGAAGGCGTGGCGCGCGCGGTCGTAGCGGGCCGCGAGCTCTTCGGGCACCTCGCCGCCGTGAGCCGCCATCTCGCGCTCGAGCGCGCGCATCTCGGCCTCGAGGGCGTCGAGGCGCGCAAGCACGCTCGCGACCTCCTGCCGCACGGGCGTGTCGCGGGTCGGATCGATCTCCTGGCGCAGCATGCCGAGGCGCGTCGCGCGCGGGATGACCACGCTGCCCGCGTCGGCCGCTTCGAGGCCCGCGGCGATGCGCAGGAGCGTGGTCTTGCCGGCGCCGTTCGCGCCCACGAGCCCGATCCGGTCGCCCGCGCGCACGTCGAGGGAGACGCCCGAGAACAGCGTCCGTTCGCCGAAATGCTTCGCGAGTCCGTCGAGTCGGAGCAGCACGGGGCGCGAGCCTAGCGCCGCGGTGGACCGCAGGCTGCGCGAGCGGGGACGACCCGCAGGTGCCCCGCGCGCTACGCGGAGTCGCCGCCGGCGGCCTCAAGGCTCCGCCGCGCACGACGCGCAGCCGGCGCCGGCCGCGTCAGTGCTTCGCGTGCTCCGCGTAGTCATGGGCGAGCAGCTCGTAGACGTGGGCCGCCGCCTCGCCGTAGCCCTCGAGGTCGTCCCAATGGCGGCCGTGGCGCAGCTTGCCCTCGCGGTCGAGGCTGCGCGCGCGGCGGCGCGTGAAGCGCACGACGTCGAGCCAGGCGCGGCGGCGCGCGTCCTCGGCGATCCAGCGCGCGAAGTCGCGCAGGGCCGCACGGCCTTCGGGCTCGACCTGCTCCCACAGCGCGGGGTCGAGCAGGTCTTCCGGGTGGCGTCCCTCGCTCTCCGGCGTCATGTGGCGAAGCTCGCGCGCGAACTCCGGGCAGATCTCCTGGGCGACGGCGGCCTCCTCGGCATGGAACCCGAAGTGGTGGTGCCATTCGTTGGCGCGGGCCTCCGCGATCTGCTGCGCGAGCTGCCAGGCGTCCTCGCTCGAGTGCTGGCGCAGATCGCGCTCGCAGCGCGCGAGGAACGCATCGAGATCGCCGTGCACGACGGTCGGGTGGTGGCGCAGCCAGAGGATGGCGTCGACGAGCTTCATGGGACCTCCCGGCTCGCGGAGGCGAGCGCAACGGCGAGATCCACGGGGCAGGGCAGCATGGGGCGAGGGGAGACGACCCGCGTGAACCCGCCGGACGCCTCCACTCTGCGCCCGAGGGGGGCCGGGAGTCAACCGGCGCGGCGTCGGAGCGCGAGCAGGACGAGGCCGGTCCCGATGCCGACGGCGCTCCCGGGCTCCGGCACGGTGGCGCAGTCCATGCACGAGAACCGCGCGTCCGTCAGCGCGAAGTCGAGCTCGAGGTCGATCGGGATGCCGAGGGACGAACCGGGGATCGTGACGCTCGCGATGTCGTCGATCGAGAACGCACCGTCGAGGTACTCCACGCCGTTCTTGCCGAGGAGCTCGATGAGGGCCGGCGTGGACGCGGTGAGCGGGACGACGATCTCGAGAGGCGCGAGGTCCACGCTGCTCCCCATCGCCTGGAACGTTCCCGAAAGGATCGAGAGCGTGAAGCCGTGGAGGTCCACGGCGCCGCGCCAGGCGAAGTCGTAGATGCCGTGCGGCGCCGAGATTCCGAGCGGGGTGGTCGCAACCGGCCCGCCTTCCAGAGCGAAGGTGAGCCCCGTGAGCGACCCCCACGCCCAGACGAGCGGCGCCACGAAGAACGGCGATGCGCCGGGTGCAGAAGCGGATACGGAAAGCGAGGTCCACGGATGAGGGGCGAGATCGAGTGTGAGATCTCCGTGCACGAGCCCCGAGCCGACCGGACCCAGGAGCGTGCTGGCGCTCACGCTTCCGACGGGCGAGCTCGAGGAGAAGAAGATCGGGTAGGCGAGCGCAGGCTGCGCGCGGCCGATCACCAGGGCCGTCGCCCACAGGATCCCCTGCCGACCCACCCAGCCACACCATCCCCACCGCGATCGTTCGGCTCGCCTCGCCATGCGCTCGCCTCCCAGGGTGGCCGCCCGCTTGCACCAGACCCCACGAGCCTACACCCGGAAGGAACGCCATGGGAAGGCCGATGTCGCGACGGCGACGTCCACGGACTGCTCGCTACAGGAGGAGCTGAAGCGGATCCTCGAGCAGCTCGCGCGCTGCGGACAGGAGCTGCGCGCCCGTGGCGCCGTCGAGGGCGCGATGGTCGGCCGAGAGGGTGAGCGTCGCCTGGGTGCGCGCGACGACGGCGCCGTCGCGCACGACCGGGCGCGGTGTCGCGGCGCCGATGCCGAAGATCGTCGCCTGGGGCGGGTTCAGGATCGGCCAGAGCGCGCCCACGCCGAACATGCCGAGGTTCGAGACGGTGGTCGTGCCACCGGTGTACTCGTCGGGCCGGAGCTTCCCCTCGCGGGCGCGCAGCGAGAGGTCGCGCAGCGCGCGCGCGAGGGCGCCGAGGCCGAGGCGGTCGGCGTCGCGCACGACGGGCGTCACGAGGCCGCGCTCGCTCGCGACGGCCACCGCGACGTCGACGCGCTCGTGCACGCGCAGCGCCTCGCCGGCGAAGCTCACGTTCGCGGCCGGCACGCGGCGCAGGGCGAGGCCGACGGCGCGGACCACGAAGTCGTTCAGGCTCGGAGCCGGCTCGCCCGCCCGCTTGGTGCTGGCGGCAAGCTCGGCGCGCAGCGCCGAGACGCGCTCGAAGTCGCAGTCGAGGGCGAGGTAGAAGTGCGGGATCGTGCGCTTTGCGTCGGCGAGACGCGCAGCCTGGCGGCGACGCGCCGTCGAGAGCCGCTCCTCGCGCCACGGGCCGGTGTCGGGCGGCGGCGCGAAGCCCGCGGGCGCGCTGTCGCGCGCCGCAGCCTGCGGCGTCGGCAGCGCGATCACCTCGGCGCCGGGCTCCCGCGCGATGCCGAGCGCCGCCTCGACGTCCGCCTTCGTGATCCGGCCGTCCGCGCCCGTGCCGACGAGCGCGTCGAGCGCGAGACCGGCCTGGGCCGCCATGCGACGCGCGAGGGGCGTGGCGTGACCGGCGCGCGGCGCGCTCCGCACGGCGGGTACGGTGTCCGTCCGCGCGCCGGTCGGCGCGGAGAAGCGGGAGAGCGGCGCGCCGCCAGCAGGGGTGGCGCCCGATGCGGCGCGCGCGCCCATTGCGTCCGAGGCGACGGCGCCCGCGCCAACGGCTTCCGACGCGGCCGCGTGCGCCGCGTAGGCGGCCGCGGCCGGCGCTGCGAGGGGGCCCGGCACCTGGGTCTCCTCGCTCGCGCCGACCGCGAGCCGCGCCAGCACGGCGCCGACGGGAACGTCCTCGCTCCCGGCCGGAACGACGATTTCGAGCAGCACGCCCGCGTGCTCGGCCTCGAGATCCACGCTCGACTTGTCGGTCTCGAGCTCCGCGAGCACGTCGCCCCTCTCCACGCGCTCGCCAGGCGCCTTGCGCCAGGCCACGACGGCGGCCGTGGTCGCGGAGGCGCTGAGCTCGGGCAGCCGGATCTCGATCGCCTCCATGTTCAGCCTCCTGCCGCCGCGGCGCCGCGGTCGAGCAGAGCCCGCGCCGCGGCGTCGACGATCGCGTCGGCCGAGAGGCCGTGCGCCTCGAACAGGTCGGGAACGTCCGCGGACTGGCCGAAGCGCTCGACGCCCAGCGACACCATGCGCTGTCCGCGCACGGAGCCGAGCCAGGAGAGCGTCGCGGGATGGCCGTCGATCACGCTCACGAGCGTGGCGTCGCGGGAGAGCGGCGCGAGCAGGCTCTCGATCGGCGCGCGCGCGCCGGCGTCGCCCGCGGCGCGCGCCTGCTGCGCGGCGCGCCAGCCCGCGTGGAGGCGATCGGCGGACGTCAGCGCCAGCACGCCGGCGCCCGGCACGTCCTCGCGCAGCCGCGCGAAGGCCTCGAGGGCCTCCGCCGCCACCACGCCCTGGTAGACCAGCGCGAGCTCCGCGCCGGGCGCGGGCGGCGCGAGCCAGTAGCCGCCGGCGACGATCGCGCGCCGCGCCTCGTCGTCGAGCGCGCGCGCGGGCTGCGGGAGCTGCCGCGTCGAGAGCCGCAGGTACACCGAACCGCCGTCGTCGGCCTGCAGGTGCTCGAGGGCGAAGCGCAGGATCTCGGCGAGCTCGTCCACGTAGGCCGGCTCGAAGGCGGTCAGGCCGGGCTGTCCGATCCCGATCAGCGGCTGCGCGATCGACTGGTGCGCGCCGCCTTCGGGCGCAAGGGCGAGCCCCGAAGGCGTCGCGACCAGGAGGAAGCGCGCGTCCTGGTAGCAGGCGTAGTTCAGGGCATCGAGTCCGCGCGCGATGAAGGGATCGTAGAGCGTGCCGATCGGCAGGAGCCGCGTGCCGAAGAGCGGCCCCGCGAGGCCCAGGGCCGAGAGCAGCAGGAAGAGGTTGTTCTCCGCGATCCCGAGCTCGACGTGCTGGCCGTCGGGCGACGCTTCCCAGCGTTGGGCCGAGACGACGGACTCCTCGCGGAACGCGTCCGCGAGGCGGCGGCGATCGAAGATCCCGCGGCGGTTCACCCAGCCGCCGAGGCCCGTCGAGACCGTCACGTCCGGCGACGCCGTCACGATGCGGTCGGCGAGGGCGCCGCCCGTGCGCGCGATCTCGGCGAGCAGGCGGCCGAAGCCCTCCTGGGTCGAGGCCTCCGGGCTCGACGGCGCCTCGAGGCGGGCCGGCACCGGGATCGGAGGCGGCGCGAAGCGCCGCGTCGCCGGGCGCGCGAAGGGCACGCTCGCGAGGAACGCGCGCAGCTCGTCCTCGGGCAGGTCGAGGCCCGCGAAGGGCTCCCATTCGGCGCCGGGCTCGATCCGGTTCGCGACGCGGAAGGCCTCCATCTGCTCCGGCGTCATCAGGCCGGCGTGGTTGTCCTTGTGGCCGGCGAAGGGCAGGCCGTGTCCCTTGATCGTGTAGGCCAGGAAGCAGCGCGGCCGGTCGTCCTGCACGGCGTGGAAGGCGTCGAGCACGGTCTCGAGGTCGTGGCCGCCGAGATTCGTCATCAGCGCGTGGAGCGAGGCGTCGTCGTGCTTCGCGAGCAGCTCGCGCACGCCCGCGTGCTCGCCGAGGTCGCGCTCGAGGTGCGCGCGCCAGCCGGCCCCGCCCTTGAACACGAGCGCCGAGTAGAGCGAGTTCGGGCAGCTCTCGATCCAGGCGCGGAGCTCGGGACCGCCCGGGCCCCCGAAGGCCGCTTCGAGCTTGCGGCCCCACTTCAGGATCGAGACCTCGAAGCCCATGTCCTCGAACAGGCCGTCGATGCGCTGGAAGAGGCGGTCCTCCATCACGCGATCGAGGCTCTGGCGGTTGTAGTCGACGATCCACCAGAGGTTGCGGACGTCGTGCTTCCAGCCCTCGAGCAGGGCCTCGAAGACGTTGCCCTCGTCGAGCTCGGCGTCGCCGACGAGGGCGATCATGCGGCCCGGGCTCGCGCCGTCCGGGGTCCACTTCTTCGCGCGCAGGTAGTCCTGGACCAGGGAGGCGAAGAGCGTCTGCGCCGCGCCGAGGCCGACCGAGCCGGTCGAGAAGTCGACGTCGTCGGCGTCCTTGGTGCGCGAGGGATACGACTGGGCGCCGCCCAGGGCGCGGAAGCGCTCGAGGGCATCGCGGCCCTGGCGGCCCAGCAGATACTGGATCGCGTGGAAGACGGGGCTCGCGTGGGGCTTCACCGCGACCCGGTCTTCCGGGCGCAGCACGTCGAGGTAGAGCGCCGTCATCAGGGTCGAGGACGAGGCGCAGCTCGCCTGGTGGCCACCGACCTTCAGGCCGTCGCGCTTCGGCCGGACGTGGTTCGCGTGGTGGATGGTCCAGGCGGCGAGCCAGAGGATCTTTCGCTCGAGGGCCCGGAGCAGCGCGAGGTTGGAGTCGGGCGTCCGCACGGCCGCCAGACTATCGCGCCATCGGACCTCGAGGGTTGCGAAGTGGGCGGTTCTTGGACCCTCTGGCGCAACGATGTGCTCTAATCGGGGCGCAGGAGGACGGATCATGTCGCATGCCCCGATCGCCCAGCGGGCCGGCTCCGAGGCCCTCGACGAGATCGACCGGCGGATCCTGGCCCGGCTCCAGGAGGACGCCCGGATCAGCAACGCCGACCTCGCCCGGGCGGTGGCGCTCTCGCCGTCGCCCTGCCTGCGTCGCGTACGCGCCCTCGAGGAGCGCGGTGTGATCCGCCGCTTCGTGGCGCTGCTCGATCCGGTGGCCCTCGGGCTCGGCGTGTCGGTCTTCGTGCAGGTGCGTCTCGAGCGCCAGGTCGAGCAGGCCCTCGAGCGCTTCGAGGCGGCGCTCCTCGGCCGGCCCGAGGTGCTCGAGTGCTACCTGATGACGGGCGACGCCGACTACCTGCTGCGCATCGTGGTGCCGGATCTTCCCGCCTACGAGCGCTTCCTGGTCGACCACCTGACGCGGGTGCCCGGCGTCGCGAGCATCCGCTCGAGCTTCGCCTTGAAGCAGGTGAAGTACAGCACGGCGCTGCCCCTCGAGACGAAGCGCGGAGAGCGCGCGTGAGGCGGGTCGCCGGCTGCAGTGGCGCCGCTGCAGTGCAGCGCGGGCGCTGCGCGCGACGCGCGCGCGAAGTCGCCCGCGGCGCGCGGGAGGCGCTCGCGGAGCCTTCCACCGCGGGCACGGGGCTTGCTCCTGCGAGGGCCCATGCGCCGCTCCGGATCGCCGCCGCAGCAGCTTCGGGTCTGGCTCGAGCACGCCGCCGCCGAGCGCGCGCGGTGCGTCGCGGAGGGCGCGATGCGGAACGATGACTGGAAGGCGCGCTGGCGGGAGCGGCAGGAGCGGCGCGAGGAGCGCCGAGGGCGCCGCGGCCGCAGCGAGCCCACGCCCGAGGAGCAGGCGCTGCGCGAAGCCCGGCGCCATGCCTCCCGCAAGATCGGCTTCCTGTTCCACGTCGTGCCCTACGCCGCGACGGTCTTCTTCCTGCTGCTCGTGGCGGGCTTCCGCCCGGCGTTGATCGTCGCCCTGTCCTGGGGCATCGGCATCGCCGTCCACGCGCTCTCGCTGATGACGCCGCGGCTGCGCTCGCGCTGGATGGACCAGGAGGTCGGACGCCGGGTACAGACGACGGTGACGCGCGAGCGCCGCGCCCTCGAGGGCGCCCACGCGCGCTCCCTCGAGGAGCTCTCGGCCTCGATCGCCCACGAGATCCGCAACCCGATCACGGCGGCGAAGAGCCTGGTGCAGCAGATGGGCGAGGATCCGAAGTCGCCGGTGAACGTCGAGTACGCGCGCGTTGCGCTCGCCGAGCTCGACCGCGTCGAGCGCTCGATCTCGCACCTGCTGCGCTTCGCGAAGGAGGAGCCGCTGCGGCTCGAGGAGGTGCGGCTCGGCGACGTCTTCGCCGAGGGCGCCGCCGCCCTGCGCGAGCGCATCGGCCGCCTGCGCGTGACCGTGAAGCAGGAGCCCGGCTCGGGCGACCGCCTGCTCGGCGACACGGAGAAGCTGCGGCGCGTGGCGCTGAACCTGCTCGGGAACGCCCTCGACGCCCTCGAGCTCGCCGGCACGCCGAAGCCGCGGCTCGAGATCGAGACCGGCGCGAACCTCGCGGGCAGCGAGGTCTGGGCGCGCCTGCGCGACAACGGCCCCGGCATGGACGCCGACGCGATCCGCCGGATCTTCCAGCCCTTCTACAGCGAGAAGCCGAACGGCACGGGCCTCGGTCTCGCGATCACGCGCAAGCTGGTCGAGGCCCACGGCGGCGCGATCGAGGTGCGCTCCGAAGCCGGCATCGGCACCGAGTTCGTGCTCACGTTCCCGAAGGACGGGCCCGAGTCGGAGGAGGCGCGATGACGGCGCGCCTGCTCCTCGTCGAGGACGAGGCCGCGATCCGACTCGCGCTCTCGGGCCTCTTGCGGCGCGAGGGCTACGAGGTGGTGGTTGCCGAGAGCGGCGCCGCCGCGCTCGAGGCGCTCGCCGACGCGCCCTTCGATCTGGTGCTGACGGATCTCGCCCTCGGCCGGGGCGCGAGCGGACTCGACGTGCTGCGGCACGCGAAGGAGCTCCGCCCCGAGACCGCGATCGTCATGATCACGGCCCACGGCAACGAGAAGATCGCGGTCGAGGCGATGAAGGCCGGGGCCGAGGACTACGTGCCGAAGCCCTTCGACAACGACGAGATCCGGATGGTCGTCGCCCGGGCCCTCGCGCGTACGCAGCTCGTGCGCGAGCACCGGCTCCTGCTCGACCGCATCGACCGCGAGCTCCGCTTCGAGAACCTGATCGGCGCCGGCCCCGCGATGCGACGCGTGTTCGAGACGATCCAGAAGGTCGCGGAGACCGATCTCACGGTGCTCGTGCGCGGCGAGAGCGGAACCGGGAAGGAGCTCGTGGCCCAGGCGCTGCACCAGCGGAGCCCGCGGCGCGCGCGACCCTTCGTCGCGGTGAACTGCGCCGCGATCAGCCGCGAGCTGGTCGAAAGCGAGCTCTTCGGCCACGAGAAGGGCGCGTTCACCGGCGCCGACGCGCGCCGCATCGGCCGCTTCGAGGCCGCGTCGGGCGGCACGATCTTCCTGGACGAGATCGGCGACATGCCGCCGGAGACCCAGGCGAAGGTGCTGCGCGTGCTGCAGGAGCGCTCCCTCGAGCGCGTGGGCTCGACGAAGCCCGTGCCCGTGGACGTGCGGGTGGTGGCGGCGACGCACCGCGACCTCGAGGCCGAGGTGCGGAAGGGTCGCTTCCGCGAAGACCTCTACTACCGGCTCGTGGTGGTCGAGATCGCGCTCCCGCCGCTGCGCGCGCGACCCGAGGACGTGCCCGCCCTGGCCGACCGCTTCCTCGCGCAGCTCGCCGAGCGGCTCGGCCGCGCGCCCCGGCGCCTCTCCGCGGCGGCGCTCGCGCGGCTCGCGGCGCATGCCTGGCCGGGCAACGTGCGGGAGCTGCGCAACGTGATCGAGCAGGCGGCGGTGCTCGCGACCGGCCACGAGATCGAGCCCGACGATCTGCGCCTCGGCGGCGTGGCGGGCGCGTCAGGTCCCTCGGCCGAAGGCGCCGCTCCGGCGTCGGGCGGCGACGGCGCGTCGTTCAGCGACGCCAAGCGCCGCGCGACCGAGCGCTTCGAGCGCGACTACCTCCTGGCCGCGCTCCGTCGCCACGGCGGCAACGTGTCCCGCACCGCCGAGTCGATCGGCATGGTGCGCCAGAGCCTGCAGCAGAAGATCCGCGAGCTCGGCCTGCGCGACGCGGACTGGAGCGGCGACGAGGGCTGAGCCCCGGGCCGCAAGGAGAGCGCGATGCACGCCACCCGCCATCCCTCGATCCTCACGCGTCTGATCCGGCTCGCTCGTGGCTGGGTCGGCAGCGCCGTCTCCGACGTCGAGCGCGCGCATCCGCGCGCGGTCTACGAGCAGGCTCTCGACGAGCGGCTTCGCCGCTACGCGAAGCTGAAGGACGCGGTCGCGGGCATCCTCTACCTGCGCCAGAAGCTCGAGGCCGAGATCGCGCAGCGCGCGACGGAGCTCACGCGCGTCGAGGAGGAGCTCCGCACCGCGATCGGTCGCGACGACGACGACGCGGCCCTCGCCCTGATCGCGCATCGCCAGGCGCTGACGGAGGACCACGCGCGCGCGGAGCACGAGCTCGCGGGCGTGCGCGACGAGGCGGCGGAGGCGAAGCAGAGCCTGCTCCGCTTCCAGGACGAGATCCGCGCCCTCGAACGCGAGAAGGTGCGCAGCCTCGCGAAGCTCGCGAGCGCCGAGGCCCGGCGCCGGCTGCGCGAGACCTTCGCCACGCTCTCCGTCGACGCCGACGTGCGCGCCCTCGACCGCGTGCGCGAGGACGTCGGCCGCAGCCTCCAGCTCGGCCAGCTCGAGGGCGAGCTCGAGAACGGCGGGCTCGACGCGCGCGTCCGGCGGATCCGCGCCGAGGCGCGGGACACCGCGGCCCGCCGGGAGCTCGAGGCCTGGAAGGCGCGGCTCCGGCCGCGGCTGATCGCCGCCGAAGCCGCACCCCAGGTGGAGCTCGCGCGCTAGAACTCGAACATCAGGTTCGTGGTCACGCGCTGCTCGATCACGTCCTTCTGGCTCGTGACCGGGATCTCGTACGCCGCCGACAGTGAAACGTGGCGGCCGATCGGCACCCGGGCGCCTGCTGCGAGCGTGATGACGGAGTTGCCCTTCACGCCCTTGTTGCCGAAGTTTCCGTAGTCCATCCCGTTCACGTCCTGCGAGCCGAGCAGGTTCGTCGCCGTGGCGAAGCCGACGGTGCCGATGTCGGTATCGAGCTTCAGGTCGCCGTCGCCGTTGCTCAGGTAGTGGTACGCGTTGACGCCTGCGAAGGGCACGAACCACTTCGTCACTTCGAGGTCCATCTGCAGGTTCCAGAACAGCATGGTCACCTGGTCGTCGCCGTCGAACGGGATCTGCACTCCCGTGTTGCCCAGGAAGTGCACACGATCGAAGAGGCCCCAGGCGAAGGACACGCCCGGCATGATCGTGCCGTCGCCGTTGCCCTGGAGCACGCTGCGGCTGCCGGCCGGGATGTCGAAGCGCAGGCTCGGGCTCAGGTAGAAGCTGTGCTCGGGCATCGAGACCAGCAGGTACTTGAAGCCCAGCCCGAGATCCATCAGACCGTTCTCGTGCTCGAGGATCGAGAGATCGGGATCCCTCCAGGCGTAGCCGTCGCGTGTCGCGATGAAGGCGAGGCGATCCGTGATCGCGATCCGCGCCTGCACGGCGGCGACGTTCACGTGTCCGCCCTGGGGCGGGCTCGACTGCGGGAACTGGTGCCACAAGAACCAGGCGGAGACGCCGGTCGTGATGAACGGATCCTCGAAGACGTACGGTGCCGTGGCGGGAGCCACGAAGCCTTCGGGCCGGCCGTGGCGATCGCACTGGAAGTCGGGGAACCAGGTCGGGCAGTCCGAGGGCGTCTCCGCACGCGCGGCCGCCGCCAAAGACGCGAGCGCGAGCGTAAGGCCCACACTGTGAAGCACGAGGGATCGAACGAAGCTCTGGCGCATGGCTTTCTCACCTCCGCCCCGGTGCCTTAGCAACCGCTGGGCCAATTCTCGCACTGCGCCACGACTCGGCTTTTCTTGACGCCGCGCAGCGAAGCGGGAAGCGTTGCCCCAGTACGGCTTGGCCGCGTGACGAATCGTCACGCCTGATCCCGGTCATACCGCGCGCCACGCCGCCTCGTGCACTCCGGTCCCTGGCATCGAACCTGCACCGAGGACCGGACGGCTGACCAACGGCGCCTCTTCGGCGCCAGCGCGAAGAGGAGCCGCCCTTGACCCGATCCGAGAGCCTCGATTCGCCCGCGAGCCGTGCCGGCGCGGAGCCGGCGGTCGTGTACGACATGGACGTGGTGCGGGGCTTTGCCCTGTCCGCGCTGATCTGGGGGATCGTCGGCATGACGGTCGGCCTCGTGATCGCGCTGCAGCTCGCCTGGCCCGAGCTGAACGTCGGTCCCTACCTGCACTTCGGGCGGCTGCGTCCGATCCACACCAACGCCGTGATCTTCGGCTTCACGCTCGGCGTGGTGTTCGCGGGCAGCTACTACGCGGTGCAGCGCCTCTGCCGCGTGCGTCTGTTCTCGGACGGGCTCTCGCGGCTCCACCTCTGGCTCTGGAACGCGATCATCGTGGGCGCCGCGGTGTCGCTGGTGCTCGGCCACAGCACCTCGAAGGAGTACGCGGAGCTCGAGTGGCCGCTCGACGTCGCCGTGGTGGTGATGTGGGTGGTCTACAGCATCAACTTCCTCGGGACCGTGGCGCGGCGACGCGAGCGCTCGATGTACGCGGCCCTCTGGTTCTGGATCTCGACGATCCTCACCGTCGCCATGCTCTACGTCTTCAACAACCTCGAGATGCCCGTCTCGCTCGGGAAGTCGTACTCGATCTACGCCGGGGTCCACGACGCGAACATCCAGTGGTGGT
>Ga0105106_10000042_pt1 | contig 68246 bp, 51 predicted proteins | sample PPLLaktember2015_5_FD_79109 | JGI IMG/M metagenome (GOLD analysis project Ga0105106, IMG submission 79109) | Freshwater sediment microbial communities from Prairie Pothole Lake near Jamestown, North Dakota, USA - PPLs Lake P8 Core (1) Depth... | ecosystem: Environmental > Aquatic > Freshwater >... | reverse complement strand
TGGCGCCGCGCCTCGGGTTCGGCGCGAAGGGACCGGTCGCTTCGAACGGCGTGCGGGGCGCGCCTGCACATGTCGGCGCGTCGCCATGACCCGCCTCCGGCCGCGGCGTGCCCGGTTTCGCGCCCACCCGCTCGCTGCCAGGAGAGTCCGCATCCGGACCAGGTCGTAGGCCGCCGCAGTGAAGACGAAGCTCCAGCCGACGCGGTCGGCGCCTCGGTCCGGCCTCGAAGAAGGCGCCGGCCACATCGCCCTGAAGCAGGCGGGCACGGTTCTTCGTGAAGACCGTCGCGTCCCAGACCTCGTCGTCCATCGAGAGGCCGACGAACCAGCGAAACAGCAGGTTGTCGTCGAGCTGCGGCGAGATCGAGCGCGGCGCTAGATCCACCCTCTCGCGCATCGGGCGCAGCGGGCGTTTTTCAGCATCCTGCTAGCCGGTCAGCGCGGCCAGCGGCCGTCCGGGATGCGGCGCTCCGCGGGCAGCTCCGCCGCGAACTCGTACACGAGGCAGCGGATCGTCTCGCCGCTCGCGAGACGCGCGTCGCAGCGCGTACGGAGATACAGGCTCGCGTCCGGCGCCTCGGGCCGATAGCCCTCGTAGCGATCGAGCGCCTCGAGCCGCGCCTCGAGGTCGGGCAAGGCCAGGACCTCGCCCTCGATCTCGTCACCCGGCGCACCGCCGAGGCGCGCGCCGGGATAGGCCCCGAGATCGTAGAGGCGTCCCGCGACGTGGGCGGGACCGAGGCTCCGGGCGCCGGCCAGCGCGGGTTCGATCGAGGCGGGCACGCGCCCCGACCGGAGCGTGCCGTAGACGAAGAGGTGGCCCTCGCCCACTCAGCGCGGCGTGGCGGCGGGTGGTGTGCGGGGCCGCCGCGGCGGCGCCCCGGGCGGCGCGAGCAGCTCGGTGACGCGCACGCGACCCAGGGCCTTGTCGTGCTTGCCGCGGCCCCCGCGCGTCTGCTTCCACTCCTGGAAGCGCGCGTAGGCGCGCGGGCGTTTGCTGCGGAGCCAGTCGAGGAACTGCTCCGCGGTCTCGAACAGCAGCTTGTCGGCGGGGTCGTCCTTCACGTGGACCTCGCACTCGCGCCAGTCGAAGTCGCGGCAGATGTCGGGGCGCGTCTCGTAGATCCCGCACAGGCCCTGGGGCGTCAGGTTCTTGCAGCGCGCGTCGAACTTCACGAACCACTTGTCGTCCCAGTCGACGAACACGCCGACGGCCTGGTGGCGCAGGTACCACTCGAGGTAGTCGTACTCGCGGGGCGTCGTCGGGGTGTCGATCTCGATCGCGATGTAGGTGCAGCAGCGCGCGCACTCGAAGCAGGGATGGTCCGACTCCTTCTCGAGCACGGGCAGCACCACGAGCTGGGCCTCGCCGGCGCCCTTCGGCGACGCTCCGTTGCCGTTCCGCCCGTGCCCGTTCCGACCCGACGAAGCCATCGATCCCCCCCCGTTTCGATGCGCCGAACGCCATGCGCCGAACGCCATGCGCCGAACACGATGCGTCGAACGCGATACGCCGTACGCGATCTCGCGTTCTCGCTGCGCGCTGCGCGACGTGGTGTCTGCATAGCCCGTCCGCGCGCGGCGCGCCGCCTCGTGCGGCCCCGCGACGCACCGCTTCAGGCCGCTTCGCGACGATACGGCCGGCCGAGATCCTCCGGCGCGCGCGCCCGCCCCATCGCGAAGGCCAGCACCGCGAGCGTGATGGCGTAGGGGAACATCAGGAAGAGCGGGTACGGGAGGTCGAAGCCGCGCGCCTGGAGCCAGAACTGGAGCGCGTGGGCGCCGCCGAAGAAGAGCGCCGCGAGCACGACCCCGCCCGGGCTCCAGCGCCCGAAGATCACGATCGCGAGGGCGATGAAGCCCCGGCCCGCGGTCATGCCCTCCGTGAACACGTTCGACTGCGAGAGCGGGAGCGCGCTGCCCGCGATGCCGGCGAGGAGACAGCCCGCGAGCACGGCGGCGATGCGCACGCGCGTCACCCCGACTCCCTCGGCGTCGGCCGCGCGCGCGGACTCGCCGACCGCGCGCCAGCGCAGGCCGGGGCGGCTGCGCCGGAAGAAGAGCGCGATCGCCGCTGCGAGGGCGAGCGCCGCGTACACGTACGGCGGCTGCACGAAGAGCACGGGCCCGAGGTGCGGGATCGCCGAGAGCCCCGGCAGCGCGAGCGGCGCGATCCCGGGCGCGGTCGGCACCTGGCCCGCGTAGAGTGCGCGGCTCGCGACGCCCGTGAGCCCGAGGGCGAGCAGGTTGATCGCGGTGCCGACGACGATCTGGTCCGCGCGGCGGACCACGGCGAAGAGCGCGAACACCGCACCCGTCGCGCAGCCCGCGAGCGCGCCGGCCAGCACGCCGGCCGCGGGCGACCCCGTCGCGACGGCGGCCGCGAAGGCCGCGAAGGCGCCCGAGAGCATCACGCCTTCGAGGCCGACCTGGATCACGCCCGCGCGCTCCATCAGGAGCTCGCCGAGCGCCGCGAGGAGCAGCGGGCCCGCGAGCCGGAGCGTCGCCTCGAGCAGCGCCTCCATGCTACGTGCCCCCGCGCGTCCGGCGGCGCCCGCCGGAGAGCAGGCCCCCCGGCCCCGCCGCGAAGCCGAGCGAGAGCAGGATCACGAGGCCCTGCACCACCTGCGTCACCACCGAGGGAACGCCGGCGTTGCGCTGCATCGAGCCCGCGCCCGCTTCGAGGGCGCCGAAGAACAGCGCCGCGGGCAGCACCGCGGCAGGGTGGAGACGTGCGAGCAGCGCGACGGCGATCGCGGTGTAGCCCGTTCCCGAGGCCAGCCCTTCGAAGAGCCGGCGCGTGACGCCCATGACCTCGAACGCGCCCGCGATGCCCGCGAGCGCCCCGGCGATCACGATCGAGATCAGCGCCTCGCGCTCCGGCGAGAGGCCAGCGAAGCGCGCCGCGACCGGCGAGAGACCGACCGCCCGCAGGCGGAAGCCCTCGGGCGTCCGGAACAGCAGCCATGCCGTCGCCAGCGCGAGCGCCGCGGCGAGCGGCACGCCGAGGTGCACGCGCCCGAACGCGGGGAGCAGCGCCGCCGCCGGCAGCGCGTCGCTCTGCGGGTATGCGCCGCTGCTCTCGCGCAGCGGCCCGTGGACCGCGAGCGCGAGCGCCTGGAGCGCGATGAAGTTCAAGAGGATCGTCGCGATCACCTCGGAGACCCCGCGACGCGCGCGCAGCAGCCCGGCGACCGCCGCGAGCAGCGCCCCGCCCGCCGCGCCCGCGAGCGCGCAGGCGGGCAGCAGCAGCGGCGCGGGCGCGTCGGGCAGGAGGCGCGTCGCGACGGCGGTGGCGCCGAGCGCGCCCAGCACGAGCTGCCCCTCGGCGCCGATGTTCCAGACACCGCAGCGGAACGAGAGCGCGACCGCGGCGCCCGTGAGCGCCAGCGGCGCCGCCTTCACGAGCGTGGTCGCGAGCGCGTCGGCGTCGCCGGCGGCGCCGCGCGCGAGGGCCGCGAGCGCAGGCCCCGGCGCCTGGCCGAGGGCCGCGAGGCCGAGCGCCACCAGCGCGAGCGCCGCCGCGGGCGCGGCCAGCGCGCCGAGCCACGGCGCACGCGCGAGCCACGTCCTCATGCTGCAGCCCGGCCGAGCAGGATCGCGCCGAGCCGTGCGCGGTCGGCGCCGGCAGGCACCGGGACGAGCCGGCCCTCGACCAGCGCGAGCACGCGGTCCGCCAGCGCGAGCACCTCGTCGAGCTCCGTCGAGACCACGAGCGCGGCGCCGCCGGCCTCGCGCAGCGCGAGCAGCCGCTCGTGCACGAAGCGCGTGACGCCGACGTCGAGGCCACGGGTCGGGTTGAACGCCAGCACGACGCGCGCCACGCCACCGAGCTCGCGCGCGAGCGCCACCTTCTGCGCGTTGCCACCGGAGAGCGTCGCGATGTCGGCGTCGGGATCCGGCGGCTCGATGCGGAAGCGCGCGATCAGCGCCTCGGCGTGGGCGCGCGCGGCGGCGAGGTCGAGGCGCAGCGGACGGAAGAAGCGCCGGTCGTCGAAGGAGCCCTTGAGGATCAGGTTCTCGCTCGTGCTCATGCCCGCGATCAGCCCGCCGCGCTCGCGCTCGCCCGAGAGCTGGGCGATGCCGCAGGCCGCGAGGGCGCGCACCGAGGGCGAGGTCTCCACGCCCTCCACCTCGACGCGTCCCGCCGTCGTCGGGCGCACGCCGGCCAGCACCTCCTCGAGCTCGCGCTGGCCGTTCCCGTCGATCCCGGCGATGCCGACGATCTCGCCCGCGAAGAGCTCGAGCGCGAGCTCCCGCAGTGCGCTCGCCGCCCGCAGGCCCGGCGCGCTGACGCCGCGCAGCGCGAAGAGCGGCGCCGCCGCGCTGCGCGCGGAAGACGGCGTCCGCCGCAGCGCCGGCGGCAGGTCGTGGCCGAGCATCAGGCGGCCGAGGGCCTCGGCGTCTAGGGTGCCGACCTCCGCGACGGCCTCGATCCGACCGCGCCGGATCACGGCGACGCGGTCCGCGAGATCCTCGATCTCACCGAGCTTGTGCGAGATGAAGATCACGCCGCAGCCCGCTTCCCGCAGCCGGCGCAAGGCGGGGAAGAGCGCGCGCGTCTCGTCGACCGTCAGCGCGGCGGTCGGCTCGTCGAGCACCAGCACGCGCGCGCCTCGTGCGAGGGCGCGCAGGATCTCGGCGCGCTGGCGCTGGCCGACCGAGAGGTCGCGCACCGGCGCATCGAGCTGGAGCTCGAGGCCGTAGCGCTCCGCGAGCGCGGCCACGTGCGCGCGCGCGGCGCGCGGGTCGAAGCCGATTCCGTCCGCCGCCGCGCCGGCCCCGAACGAGAGATTCTCGGGCACGCTCATCGCGGGCACGAGCGTCGAGTGCTGGTGGACCATGCCGACGCCGGCGGCGAAGGCTGCGGCGGGCGACCAGCGCGCGAAGTCGACGTCGTGGCCGGCGAGCGTGAGCGTGCCCGCGTCGGGGCGCACGAGGCCCGCAAGCACGTGCATCAAGGTCGACTTGCCGGCGCCGTTCTCGCCGAGCAGGGCGAGGATCTCGCCGGCGCGGAGCGCGAGGTCGACGCCCGCCAGCGCCGGCCGATCGGGCGGGAAGGTCTTGCGGATCCCCTCGAAGCGCGCGGCGAGGGGCGCGTCGCTCAGAAGTCGCCCCTCGGCACCTGCAGCTCGCCGCGCTCGATCCGGGCCTCGACCTCGGACAGGCCCGCGCGCACCTCCGCAGGCAGGGCAGCGTAGAGCGTCGCGTTCGGCGCGAAGCTCACGGTGCCCTCGTTCATGCCGAGGCGGATCGGCTCGGCGCGGAAGCTCCCGTCCTTCACGCTGCGCGCGACGCGCACGAAGGCGCTCGGCACGTCGAGCACCGCGGAGGCGATCACGACGTCCGGGGCCATCTCGTTCTGGTTCTTGTTGGTGCCGAAGGCGAACACGTGGGCGCCGCCCGCCGCGCGCTCCTGCACCGCCTGGAACACGCCGCGCCCGGCGTCGTTCGCCTGGTGCAGCAGGAAGTCCGCCCCGGCCTCGAGCAGCGCCGCCGCCGCCTCGCGCGCGGCCCCGACGTCCTGGAAGTTCCCGATGAAGACCTCGCGCACCTCCACCGCGGGATCCGCTGCGGCGACACCGGCACGGAACGCGAGGAACGTGCTGCGGATCGACGGCAGGTCGACGCCGCCGACCAGGCCCACGAGCTTCGAGCGGCTCTGCTTTCCGGCGAGCCAGCCGCAGAGATAGGTCGCCTGCTCGAGCTCGAACACCATCGGCGCCAGGTTCGGGCGCACGGTGTTGCCCGAGGTCGTGACGAAGATCGTCTTCGGGTACTCGCCCGCGACCCGCGCCGCCGCCTCCTGGTACTCGAAGCCATGGCCGAAGACGAGCGCGAAGCCGCTGCGCGCGTAGTCGCGGAAGCCCGCCTCGAAGTCCGCGGGGGTCTTCGTCTCCTCGTTCCGCACCTCGGCGCCGAGCTCGGTGCGGATGCGCTGCAGCCCCTCGTAGGCCGCCTGGTTCCAGCCGCCGTCGGAGATCGAGCCCGGCGTCAGCAGCGCGACGCGGAACGCGTCGGAGGGCCCGCCGCCCCCGGACGGGCCGCAGCCGAAGGCGAGGAGCAGGGACGCGAGCAGCGGGGTCGCGAGGGAGCGCATCGGCGGCCGAGTATGGGAAGCGCGAAACGGAGCGTCAATGCGACGCGCGGAGGCCCGAGGCCGGCGCCTGCCGCTCGGCGGGGCGCACGGTGTACTCCGTGGACTCGCTGAAGACCTTGAGCGGCACCCAGCCAGGCACCTGCGAGAGCCGCGGCATCCCGCTCGTCATCGCGCCGGTCGGATCGATCACCCAGGGATCCGCGGGATCCTCGAACCAGAACGTCACCATGTGGTGCTGGCCGTCGGCAGGGTGATGGACGATCGCTCGGTACACCTCGTCCTGTCGGAAGCCGAGGTCGAGCAGGAAGTGATAGGTCAGGAGCTCGAGGCCGTCGCAGTCGTCGCCGTTGCGCGCGAGGGTCTCCTCGAGGGTCGCCCAATGATCGATCGGGCCGTCGGGGAAGTAGTGGCCGCGGGCTTCGCGCTGGATCCAGTCGGCGACGTTGCGCGCCAAGGTGCGCTTCTGCTCGGCGCGGAACGCGAACCAGTCCTGGCGCAGGTCCGAACCCGGCGCGGTGCTCGTCGCGTCGACGCGCGCGACGGCGCTCGCTTGCGGCGCCGGAAGAGCCGCCTCGGGCGTCGGAGCGCCGGGCGCGACCCCGGCCTCGGAGACCGAGCCGTCGCCGCGGGCCGCCTCGGGGCGGAGCTGCTCCGTGCTCGGGAGCGCCCGCTCCCGGCGTTGCCAGCTCGAGATCTGGGGCGTCCAGGCGTCGCCGGCGTCGGGCGCCTGGAAGAAGGACCAGACGGGGAGGTCCACCGGCGCGAGGGCGGCGCATCCGCTCGCGAAGAGCGCGCCCGCGACGAGCGTCGCGAGGCGGTGCAGGAGGGCGGGCGAACGGCGACCCATGTCGGACGGGTCGTCGGTCCCAGTGCCTGACTTGAGGGGAAGCTCCCCGGGGCGTCAGCGCTTGCACGCGCACGGGCCGGCAGCTTCCGCTGCCAGGCGCGGCCGTGCGCGGAAGGCCGGCCTCGGGCTCAGGCGGGGATGTCGCAGGCGTGGACGATCACGAAGAGCAGGATGAAGAACGCGACCATCGCGGGGATCCCGCCGAGCACGTACGCGTACGAGATGCCGTCGAGCTTGCCGCGGGACATCGGATCTCCTCCAGGCTCGAGTCGCGAGCGGCGCGCAGGCTAGCCGCAGGAGGCGCCCCCGTCGAGCGCCCCGACGGCGCGAGCCCGGCAGTCGCCGTCGCAGTCGAGCCCGTGGACGGCCGGGCGCCGCGCGTCTCGCCGCGGAATACTGCGAGCCGGGGGGGCGATGCAGGGGTTCGACGTCCGGCGCACGCTCGCGATCGTCGCCCTGCTCTACCTCGTGGAGGGGCTCCCGCTCGCGCTCTTCCGCGACGTGCTCCCGGTCTGGCTGCTCCGGCGCGGCGTCTCGGTCGAGGCCGTGGGCGCCCTCTCGGGCCTCTCCGTCGCGTGGTCGCTGAAGTTCCTGTGGTCGCCCCTGGTCGATCGCTTCGGCACCCATCGGCGTTGGATCTGGCTCGCGCTCGGTGCGATGGGCGCGCTGCTCGCGTCCCTCGCCGCCGACACGGGGGCTGCCCTCGAGCGCGCCACGCTGATCGCGATCGCGGCGTTCTGCATCGCCTCCGCCACCCAGGACATCGCGATCGACGCCTTCACGATCGCGCTCGTGCCGCGCGGTCACGAGGGAAGCGCCAACGCCGTTCGCATCACGGCCTACCGCGTGGCGCTGCTCGCGGGCGGCGGCGGCCTGCTGCTCCTGCCCGCCGTGATCGGCTGGCCCGGCACCCTGCGCGTCGCGGCGGCGTCGCTGCTCGTGCTCGCGGCCGCGGTCGCGTGGCTCCCGGTCGCGGATACGCGCCCGCCCCGCGCCGCCCGCAGCGCCACGTGGCTGCCCTTCGCCGACGCGCTCCGACCCTGGAGCGCCCGCCCGCGCCTCGCGGCCGCGCTCGGCTTCGTGCTGCTCTACCGCCTCGGCGACCAGGCGATGGGCCCGATGGTGAAGCCCTTCTGGGTCGTCCGCGGGCTCACGGACGAGCAGATCGGCCTCGTCTCCGTGAGCCTCGGCGCGCTCGCCACGATGGCGGGCGGCGCTGCAGGCGGCCTCTACGTCGAGCGGCGCGGGATCCCATCCGGGCTCTACGGGCTCGGCCTCGCGGCGCTGCTCTCGAATCTCGGCTACGCCGCCGCCGCCCTGTGGCCCGGGAGCGGACGCTCCGGGGTGTATGCGGCGTCGGTCATGGAGTCGTTCTGCGCCGGTCTCGCGGCCGCCGCGTTCATGGCCTTCCTGATGCGGATCTGCGACCGTGAGCACGCGGCCGTGCAGTACGCCTGCCTCTCGGCGCTGTACGCGCTTCCCGGGACGGTGGCGGGAGCGCTCTCGGGCTGGGCGGTGGCGCACGTCGGTTTCGCGGCGTGGTTCGCCGGCACCGCCGCGCTCGGGCTGCCCGCGTTCCTGCTGCTCCCGGCAGCGCGCGCGTGGGCGGATCGGGCGGACGACGAAGTCGCGGCGAACGATGCGCGCCGGGCGCGGGACGAGGGAGGCGCACGATGATCGATCAACGCGTCGGGCACACGCTGGCGCGCGTCGGCGGCGGTCTGCTCCTCCTCTACGGGACGCTCCTGGTCTTGAAGCCCTTCCTGGTGCCGATCGTCTGGGCCGCGATCCTCGCCTACGTCACCTGGCCGCTCTTCCGCGCCGCGCGGCGGCTCACGCATCGACCGCGGATCGTCGCCGGCGTGATCACGCTGACGGTGGCGCTCGGCGTCGGCATCCCGCTTGGCGGGCTGCTCGCGCTGCTCGCCAACGAGGCCACGGCGCTCGTCACGCGCACCGCCGACTGGGTGAACGCCGGCGCGCCGTCGCCGCAGTGGGTGGTCGACCGTCCCTGGCTCGCGACCCGGATCGACCAGCTCGAGTTCCGCGACTACTTCGACCCGAAGCAGATCGCGAGCTACGCGACCCAGTACGGCACGATGGTGTCGACCCGGCTCGTCGACCTCGCGGGCGGCGTGGCCCGCAACGTCTTCGCGTTCGGCATCATGCTCGTGATGCTCTTCGCGTTCTACACCGACGGGGAACGGCTGATCGAGCACGCGCGGCGGCTCGCGCGCGTGGTGTTCCCGCGCGCGCCGGCGGCGTTCCTCGACAACGTGGGCGGCGTCGTACGCGCCGTCGTGTTCGGCCTCCTCGGCACCGCGATCGCCCAGGGCGTGATCGCCGCCATCGGCTTCACGCTCTTCGGGGTGCCCTTCCCCGCCATTCTCGGCCTCGCGACGAGCGCGCTCTCGTTCGTCCCGGTCGGCCCGCCGCTGCTCTGGGGCGGCGCAGCCCTCTGGCTCTTCCTCGAAGGCGCGGCCTGGTACAAGTGGGCGGGCATGGCGCTCTGGGGTCTGACGCTCGTGAGCAGCGTCGACAACGTGCTGCGGCCGGTGCTGATCAGCAGCGGGCCGGTGCAGGTGCCGTTCCTGCTGGTGTTCCTCGGGGTGCTGGGCGGCCTCGCGAGCATGGGAGTGCTCGGTCTCTTCCTCGGCCCCGTGCTCCTCTCGGTGACCTTCGCGCTGGTGGCGGAGTTCGGAGCGCCGGAGTCGCCCGAGCGAGCGAGCAGCCAGGAAGCGGCCTGAGCGCCCGCGCGCCCTGAGGGCGTGGCGTCACTCGCGCCAGTCGTCGGGCACGTTTGCGAGATTCGCTTCGACCTCGAGCTCGCGCAGGCGCAGCTCCGCGCGCTTGAGCTCGCTCTTCTCGCGCCGGATCGCCTCGGTCAGCGTGTAGTTCTCGGTGTTGTCGGTGACCGTGGTCGAGGCGCCCGGCGGCACGAGGCGCCAGGACGAATCGGACTCGGCGGCCGCCTCGTCGAGCTTTCCCTGGAGGCCGGCGAGCTTCTTCTTCGACTTGTCCACGTCGCCACGTGCCGTGCGGAAGCGCGACCGCCACTCGCCGCGGGTCGCGCCACCCCGCTTCTCGATCCCGAAATCGCCCGACGACGGGAGCTTCATCAGGCGCTCGAGGTCGACCGCCGGCTCGGCCTCGCCGCCGGCGGCGGGCAGCGGCTTCGCAGCCTCGGTCGCTGTGTCGGCGCCCCGCGCTCCCGGGCTCGCGAGGCAGAACGCGAGCAGCACGGAGCCGAGCAGAAGACCGGACCAGGAGCCTCGGGGAATTCGCGGGTGAGCCATGGCCCGATCTTAGCTTCCGCCGCAACTCCGCCGCAGCGCGCGGTCAAGGCCCGGCCGCGGCAGCCGATACGAGGATCGAAGCCTCGCGCCCGGGGACCACCTCCCGGGTGCACGACCCGACCTGCGGATGCCGGGTCCGGGATCTTGGGAGGGTGTCCGGCGATGGAGCGCGAGAAGATCCATCGGCTACTGCGCCTCGGCCTCGAGAAGGGCGCGTCCGACATCCACTTCCAGGTCGGATACCTGCCCCTCTACCGCTTCCACGGCGACCTGGTCGAGCTTCGCTTCAAGGTGCTGACGCCCGAGGACACCGAAGCGATCGCGCAGCTGCTGCTCGAGAGCGATCCGCGCCGGGACCTGAACGGCCTCGACGAGCTCGACCTGGCCTACGAGCTGCCCGGCGAAGGCCGCTTCCGGGTCAACATCTCCCGCCAGCGGCGCCACTTCAACGTGGTGCTCCGGGTGATCCCGCCCCAGGTCCGGTCCTTCGAGGACCTGAACCTCCCGGGGGCGATGAAGGACCTGGCGAAGCTACAGCGCGGCTACGTGCTCGTGACCGGTGCGACCGGCATGGGCAAGTCGACCACGCTCGCGACCGTGCTCCAGGAGATCAACAAGACGCGCAAGGCGAAGATCGTCACGGTCGAGGACCCGATCGAGTTCGTGTTCACCCAGGACAAGGCGGTGATCACCCAGCGCGAGATCGGCACCGACACCGCGTCCTTCCCCTCCGCGCTGCGCGCCGCCCTGCGCCAGGACCCGGACGTGATCATGGTCGGCGAGCTGCGCGACCTCGAGACCGTCGACACCTCGCTCAAGGCCGCGGAGACCGGGCATCTGGTGCTGGCGACGATCCACACCAACGACGTCGCCTCGACCATCAACCGGCTGGTGTCGTTCTTCCCGAGCGAGGAGCAGCCGCAAGTACGGGCGCGTCTCGCGGACAACCTGAAGGCCGTGGTGTCGCTGCGCCTGCTGCCGAACAAGAAGCAGGACGGTCGCGTGCCGGCGGTCGAGATCATGCACAGCACGCGCACGATCCAGGAGTGCATCAAGGACCCCGCCCGGGCGGCGCAGATCACGGAGTTCATCGGCCGCGGCCACACCGACGGGATGCAGACCTTCGACCAGCACCTGCTCGACCTGCTGCGCGCGAACAAGATCTCGCTCGAGACCGCGCTCGCCGCCGCCTCGAATCCCGCCGACTTCCAGACGAAGCTCGAGCTGGAAGGCGGGCCGCCGGCGGCCTCGGCTGCGGCCGTCGCGGACGAGAAGCCGCTCGCGCCCTACGAGATCGAATCCGACGACCGCTTCTAGTGCGACGCCTCGCGCTCCGGCCGGCGCTCCGCCGCGGGGACGAGGAAGGGAGATGGGACAGCCGTGACGGCCCAGCTGCGCAGCGAGGATCGCTCGAACCAGACCGGCTCCCCGGCGGGCGCCGCGCGCGACGAGGCCCTGGCCACGGCATTGCGCGGCGTCGCGCTGCACGCCGCGGAGCAACTCGGCGGCGGCATCGGCCTGGTCTTCACGGGCGGCGCCGGCGAGGGCGCGCCGCGCCTGCGTGCTGCGGCCGGCTTCGCGAACCTCGACGCCGCGCGCGCCGCCGCGACCGCGCTCCAGACCACCATCTCGGCAGTGATGCAGACCGGCGTGCCGCGACACCTCGAGTTCCAGACCCCGGTCGGTCCGATCGCGTCGGGCTACGGCGTCGTCGTGCCGCTCCGCGCCGAGAACGGCTGCCTCGGCGCGCTCGCGGCCGCGGGCACCCTTGCGCCCGCCGCGCCGGCGCTCGAAGCGCTCTCGCTGCTCGCCGCCCTCGCCGCCTCGCGCCTCGAGCAGGCCGCCCTCGCAGCGGACCTGGCCGCGCTGCGCGAGCGGCTCGACTCGATCGAGAAGAAGCGCGACGACGGCCACGACGAGCTGCTCCAGCTCTCGGAGACGGTCTTCGCCCAGGACATCGAGCTGCTGCAGAACCGCGAGACGATCGGGAAGATCGAGAAGCTCAAGAACGACTTCATCGAGAAGATGTCGCGGGAGCTGCGCACCCCCCTCAACAGCATCATCGAGTCCGTGATCTCGGTGCTCGCGAACGACAACGAGAACCTCTCGGAGAACGCGAAGAACGCGCTTCGCCACGCCCTCGACGAGGGCACCGCCTTCCTGCGGACCCTGCAGAACATCCTCGACCTCTGGCGCGTGCGGCAGAACGAGCTGCCGGTCGAGATCCACGAGGTGAGCTTCCGCGACGTGGTCGAGGAGTCGATCTTCAGCGTGCAGGACACGCTCGGCGACAAGCCCGTGGTGATCGAGAAGAACCTGCGCGAGCCGCTGCCGAAGATCCGGACGGATCTCGCGAAGCTCTCGCAGATCCTGTTCCTGCTGCTCGACAACGCCGCGAAGTTCACGCCCAAGGGGAAGATCGAGATCCGCGCCGAGCTCCGCGACGCCACGCTCATCTGCGAGCTCGAGGACACGGGTATCGGGATCTGTCACGACGACCAGCAGGTCGTGTTCGACGAGTTCTTCCAGGTCGACGCTTCGACGTCGACCCGCTACCGCGGCGCCGGGCTCGGGCTCACGCTGGTGAAGGAGCTGCTGGCGCTGCTCGGTGGCAGCCTGTCGCTCGCGAGCGAGGTGGGCAAGGGAACAACCGTCCGCTTCGAGCTGCCGGTCCAGCCCCTCGGCTGAGGCGCCTAGCGCTCGCCGCCCTCGGGAAAGTCGGGCTGGATGTAGCCGGCCGCGATCTCACGCAGGGCCGTCACCACCTCCTTGTTGCCCTCGGCACGCACGAGCGTGCGCGCCCCCTTCTTGATCTGCTTCGTCCGGATCGATGCCATCTGCACCAGGTGGAAGCGGTTCGGAACCTTCTCGATGCAGTCTTCGACGGTGATGCGGGCCATGGCTCGTTCCTTCCGTGGTCGGGTTGCCCGCTCTCGGGGCGGCTGGCGGCGTCAGTCTAGGCGACGCGGCGGGGCGGCGCCGTGCCCAGAAGCAGGAAACCCCGGCCGGCTTGCGCCGGCCGGGGTCCGAAGTGCCTTCCTGAAGAAGGCCCTACGGCTTGGCGATCACGCCTCGGCTACATCGCCGGGGCAGCAGCCGCCTTCTTGCGCCGCGTGGCCTTCTTCTTGCCGGCCTTCTTCCGGCCACCCTTCTTGCGGGCCGCCTTCTTGCGCGTGGCCTTCTTGCGCGTGGCCTTCTTCTTCGCGGCCTTCTTCCGGGTCGCCTTCTTGCGAGCTGCCATGGTGGGTCACCCCCCTTTCCTTGTGGTTCCGAGCCGATCGGCCATCAGTCCGCGGTGCCGCTGAGTGCGTGGAGCGAGCGACCTCGCTCGGGTCGTACTCGATGCCGTTCGGAGCGGAAGCAACCGGTCCCTTGTGGTTCCGACGGATCCCGCTGCGAGCCGGCCTCGTTCGCCACCTTGGCGCCGTACGACCGATTGGCTCCACGCCCCCTATCGGAGTCCGCAACCTGCAACTTGACGGCAAATCAAATCCGTTCCGGTCGCAAACCGCGGCTCTAGAGCCACTCTTGCGGACGACCCTAACACCCGGATTTCGAGCTCGTCAAGCGAGAAGGGCAAAAAAAACAACGCGATGTAGGCCGAAGCTGCGGGCTTCGAGACGACTCGGACCCCTTCGACGGCGCGTAAGTGAGGGTCTCGGGCGAGCAGGAAACGCGTTGTCGTTTCACATGCGTGTAGGGGGCTGCCCCTCGTAAGAGCGGGCTCTCCGACGGTGCGGGGCTGGAAGAGGGACGCGCGGGGCCGGCCGCTGGACGAGTCTTCCGGCCGCGGAATTGCGTTTCCGGCCCGTCGGTCGGCCGGCGTCGGAGGGGAAGGGATTCGGGATCCGGGGAGCGAACGCCCGGGGAGCCCGGGCGCCCGACGCGCTAGCGCTTGCGCTTGTGGCGGGCGCGCTTGAGCAGCTTCTTCTTCTTGTGCTTCCGCATCTTCTTGCGGCGCTTCTTGATCACGCTGCCCAAAGGAGATCTCCCGCGTCGAGCTGGATTGCGGCCGGTTTTTAGGCCGTCGCCCCGGCGAAGTCAACCGCAGCGGAGCGCGAAGCTCGAGGCGGAGACCCGTCAGGCCCGCTCGGGCGTCGCCTCCTCGAGCGTGACGCCGAGGAATCGGCTGCGCACCCGACCGAGCCAGCGGTTCAGGAGGTGGCGGCGCGGCAGGAAGCGCAGCACCGGGCGCTGGCGCTGGCCGAGCCGCACGAGCTCCGCCGCGATCGCCGCGTTGGCGGGGTCGATCATCAGGCCGCGCTTCAGGTAACGGAGCCCCTCCGACTTGAACCCGAAGTCGAGGTGGACCCGCGCCAGGTTCAGGTAGAGCTCGGGATTGAAGAACTCGTCCTTCACCGCGGCGCGGCAGAGCTCGAGGCCCTTGTTGAAGCGGCGCTCGACCAGGGCGAGGCAGAGCCCGTAGAACGAGGCGTAGCGCGCGCAGCCGCGCTGCAGGCCGTGGGCGGCGCGGAAATGCTCGAAGGCCGCTTCCGCGCGCCCGTCGTCGAGCAGCGCGCGACCGCGGGCGAAGTGGTCCTCAGCGCTGAGCGTGGCATCCATCGGGTCTTCTCCCTTCCCATCCGGCGACCCCGAATCGTGACGGGGCTCACCAACCACATGGGACAGGGGCAAGACGCGTGCCGTTCCGCGGGACAGGCAGAAGCGCGCCGAAGCGCGCGCCGCGCCACGCGGCCGGCGCAAGCTGCGGATCGCGGCTCGGGGGCGCCGGGGTACGGCTTCGTAACCCGCGTGCTCGACTTCGTTCTTGCCGGCTCCGGAGGGCGGCCCGCGTGCGCCGCCGCTAGTTGCGCTCGAGCAGCTCGAGCCGCTCGGCGCGGCGGAACTCCTCGCGCAGCGCCGCGAAGTCCTGCGCCTCGAAGGGCAGGAACGCGTCGTCCCCGCGGCGCCGCCAGAAGATCGGCGCATCGGGCAGGCGCTCGCGGTGGAAGTGGTCCTTCTTCAGGCTGCGCACCAGGATCTTCTGGGTCTGGGTGAACTCGAAATCGTCGACCAGGCGGATGAAGTCCGGCATCCACTTGCGATCCATGCCGCCGTCGGCGATCTGGCGCTCGCAGAACTCGAACACGCTCTTCGGATCGAAGCGCGCGCCCGCGCGCAGCTTGAGCGCCGCCATCACGAGCTCGTCCGACACCGCGCACGGAACGCCGTAGGCCGCCGCGAGGTCCACGTCCGGGTGGTCCTGCAGCAGGCGCGCGACCTGGGCCGCCGAGAAGTTCTCGCCGTCCTTCCGGATCCAGTCGTCGGTGCGACCGTCGAAGAAGAGGTAGCGCTTGCCCTCGCGCACCAGGATGTGCCCGAGATCGCCGGAGTGGTAGATGCCCTCGCGGTACTTCGACGTGTTCGCCGAGGCATTGTCGAAGTAGCCCTGGAACAGCCCGACGTCGGCCGACACCTTGCAGATCTCGCCCACGGCATCGGCGTAGTTCAGCATGCGGCCGTCCGGCCCGAGCTCCGCCGGGGGGCACTCGCGCCCGCGCTCGTCGAGGATCTTCACGGTCGGATCCGTCACCTCGCCCACGGAGCCGCGCGGGTCGCCCTTCTTGCGGAAGGTGCTGATCGCGGCCTCGGTCGAGCCGTAGAGCTCGAACATGTCCTCGAGGCCGAGCCAGCGCATGAAGCGGTCGATGTCCGGCGGCGATGCGCCGTTGCCGACGGCGTAGCGGAAGCGGTTCCGCGGGCTGCCCGCGACCTCGGCCAGGATCCGCGCCTCGTCGCCGCCGTACTCCTTCTCGAGCGCGCCCAGCACGTAGTGCACGGGCTCGCCCACGTAGTTCCAGAACGTGACGCCGTGTCGGAGCACGTCCGGCACGAAGCTCGAGGCGCTGAAGCGCTCGCGCATCGCGAGCCGTCCGCCCACCCAGAACGACGGCGAGACACCGAGGAACATCGCGTTCGAGTGGAAGAGCGGCATGCAGGCGTAGCCGCAATCGTCGCGGCCGAGCTCGAGGCTCTTCGACACCGCGATGCCGGTCGCGAGCAGCTTGAAGTGGTTGTTGTTGATGCCCTTCGGCAGGCCCGTCGTGCCCGAGGTGTAGATCACCATCAGGTTCCGGTCGGGGGTGACGTCGACGGCCGGGGCGTCCAGGGACTTCCCGGCCGGCCCGACCTCTGTCGCGAGCGCCGAGACGTAGTCGTCCGACTCGCGCGACGCCCGTCCGGCCCGCAGCACGAGCACGTTCTCCGGCGCGACGTGGGCGAGCTGTCCCCGGACGCGCTCCACCTCGTGTAGCAGGCGCTCGTCCACCACCAGGACCCGCGCGCGCGACTGGTTCAGCACGCCGGCCAGGGTCTCGCCGCGCAGGCCCGTGTTCACGCCGAAGAGCGTGAGCCCGCCGAAGGCACAGCCGCCATAGAGCGAGAGCAGCTCGAGATGGTTGTCGAGCAGCATCGCCACGTGGCCCGGTCGGCCGTCGTCGATCCGCCCGAGACGCCGCAGCAGGAAGTGCGCCGCGCGCACCGACTCGTCGCGGAACTGCCGGTAGGTCCAGCTCCGGTCGCCGTCCAGCAGGAACGTCCGATCGGCGCATTCGGCATGGGCCGCGCGCGCCTCGATCTGCGCGCCGACGGTGAAGGGAGCCTCGAACGTCAGGGGACCTGCGGACACGGATCGCCTCCTGCTCGGACCTCGGGTCGAGCAGGCAGCCTACCAGCAGATCAGCAGATCGCGCGAGCGACGCCGTCCGGCGCGTTCGCCGCAAACGGTCGGGGCAGCGAGCGCTAGTGCTCGATGATCTCGAGGATGTAGCGCTTCTTCTCCTTGCCGCTGGCCGCCGCCATGATCGTGCGGATGGCCGAGGCATGGGCCCCGCCCTTCCCGATGACCTTGCCCAGATCCTCCTTCGCGACGCGAAGCTCGAGCACGTGAGCGTGCTCGCCCACGACCTCTTTGATCTGGACCTCTTCGGGCTTGTCCACCAGGGCTCGCACGATCGCTTCGATGAGCGCCTTCATATGCTTCTCCACTCCGGCAGCCTGGCTGGGCGCCGCCTCGAATCGCCCGCGCCGGGGTGGCGGAGCGACCGCAGACGATGGCCTCGCTTCGTAGCCAGTCTACGCGGGCGCGCGGCGAAAGGGGAAGCGGAACGTCGCCGGACAATGCAAGAAATCCACCGTCCTTGCGTCCCGAGATGCCGGTGGGGGGAGCGTGCCGGTGTCGGGTCCACTCACGCGCGTGTGCGGAGCGTCAGGATCTGCCAGGGGCGAAGCGAGCGGCCGCCGCCGGGCGGCGCGTCCGCGGCGCTCCCGGCCGCCGCCTCTTCGACGGGTCGACCGGCCAGGTCCACGGCGCGCGGCGACGGATCGCCGAAGAGCGTGACCCGCGCGCGCCGCGCCTCGGACGAGAGGTTCACCACCCGGACCTCCGCCCCGCCGTCGTGGAGGGGCGTCAGCGCCGAGACGTGCAGGGCCGGATCGTCGATCTCCAGCGCCCGCGCTCCGTCCGCGAGCGCCCCGGGCCGCACCGCATCCTCTCCGTGCACGAACGCCAGGGGCGGATGGGCGAAGCGATGCGCCGCGGCGACCGCGTCCGCGTCCGCGGCCGAGTGGAAGCGGAACGAGAGCGCGGCGCGATGGGGGCCCGGCACCTGCGCGCCGGGAGTCTCGAACACCGGCCCCGCCGGCAGCGGCCGGCTCGCGAGATCGGGCCGCGAGAGCCAGCCCACGGCACGGACGAGTGTGACGGCGAGGGACGTCCCCCCGTCGGGCTCGTGCACGGCCTCGACCTCGGGGCTCGCGCGATTGGCGAGCGTCAGCGCACGCCCGCCGTCGTCGAGCCGCGCGAAGGAGCGCTGCGGGCTGGTGCCGATCGGCTGCTCGGCCGCACGCGGCCGCGCCGCCTCGGTGCCCGCGCCCGGAAGCCCGGGTCCGATCGGCCGCTCCGCGATCTCGAACGCCGACTCGACCTCGTGCCGCGTCGCACGCCACGGCGCCCGGACGTGGAGCCGCAGTCGATGGTCGCGCGCCCGATTGTCGATCTCGACCTCGAGGTCGACGCGGTCGAGGCCCGGCGCGAGCCTCACGCGCAACCGCACCGGGAGCGCGACCCGCCGCACGCCGCGCGCGGAGCGATCCGCGGCGAGCGCCTCGGACACGGGCAGCCGGCCTTCGACCACGAGCGCGACCTCCGCTTCGCGCACGGGCTCGAGCCGCACGCGCACGCCCTCGAGGTCCTCGATCGCCGGCGCTCCCGGCACGGCGTCGAAGTTGTACTCGTCGCCGCGATCGCCCTCGTCCACGAAGCGCACGGCGTCGCGCACGACCGTGCCCGTGCCGGCGTGTCGCACGCAGATGCGACCGGCGGAATCCGCCTCCACCCGATAGTGCTCGTTCGCGATCTCGACGCTCCCCGTGCCGCGCGCCGCGACGAGGCCCCCGAACGCGGCGCGCGGGCCGGCCGACCCGCGCACGGCGCGGTAGAGGCGCAGGCCGTGGCCCGGCAGGTCGTCGACGAAGCGCAGGCGCACGCGGGGTGGCCGGGTCGCCTCGATGCGGATCGTCTCGATGCCCGGCGCGTCCAGCGCGTCGGCGAGGGCATCGCGCGTCACGTGGAGATCGAGCGCCCGGTCGGGCCGCGTGCCGAGGCGGACGTCGAGCGCGAGCGTCGCGCCCTCGGGGCGCCAGCGCGCGGCGTTCACGAACCAGCCCAGGAACTCGCGCGAGAGATCCGGCAGCAGCGTGGCGCCGAGCGCGCGCGGGAACGTGCCCTGCCACACGAAGCCGGGTTCGAGCACGTCCGCGAGCGCCGGAAGCCGCCGCCCTGCCCCGTCGCGGAGGTGCAGCGCCACCCGCGCCCCGCGACGGTGTGGACCGCCCGGCAGCGCGAGCTCGAGCTCTGCGTCGACCTCGGCGCGGCCGGCGGCGTTCGGGCTCCAGACCGCGAGCGCGTCGCCGTCGCGGGCGCTCGCGGCGCGAGGCGGCGCCGCGATGAACGCCGCGAGCTCGCGACAGACGCGCGCGAGCTCCGCCGTCGCGAGCTCTTCGACCCGCTGGAAGCGAGGCTCCATCTGCTCGTGCACGCGATCGATCGAGCAGCCGCAGATCGAGTCGTGGGGATGGTTCTGGAGTGCGATCCGCCAGATGAAGTCGAGCAGGCCCGGGTCGCCGCGACCGCCGAGGTGTGCGAGCCAGGCGGAGAGCGGCTCGAGATAGCGCGTCAGCAGGCGATCGTTCCGCGCGTCCGCCTGCTTCTGCGGGATGCGCGCCGACGCGCAGCCCGGGAGCAGCGGCGAGCGCAGGCCCGAGCGCAGCTCCCCCCGCTGCAGCGCGCGCACGGCGTCGGGCCCGGACGCGAGGCGCTCCAGCGCGCGCTCGAGCCCCGCGATCTCGAACGTGACGCCCGGCAGCAGCGCCGTCGCCTTGGCGAGGGCCTCGGGCAGGCCGCGCTGGGGCATCGCGTGGTCGACACCGTTCATGAACAGCATGGCGTCGCCGCGCAGGAAGCCCGCGTGCTTTCCGATCTCGCGCGCGAGCCTCCGCGCGAGACGATCCGGCGCGAGCGGGAGGTGCGCACCGTGACCGTATCCGTGCGGCAGGTAGAGCACGATCACGCGGCTTCCGTCCGGCGCCTCCCACCAGAACGGGGTCTCCGTGATCTCTCCGCCGACGCCGCGCCAGAGCGCTGCGCCCCGGAAGCCGAAGAGCGCGAAGAGCTGCGGAAGCTGTCCGACGTGTCCGAACTGGTCGGGGACGTAGCCGAAGCGCATCGCGCCGCCGAAGGACTCCGCCTGGCCGAGGCCGGTGCGAAGATTGCGGATCAACGCCTCGCCGGAGACGAGCCACTCGTCCGGCAGCACGTACCAGGGGCCGAGGGCGAGCCGCCCTGCGCGGGCGAGACGCTCCACGCGCGGCCGCGCCTCGGGGCGCACGGCGAGATAGTCCTCGAGGGCGATGGTCTGCCCGTCGAGCAGGAAGTGGCGGAACGCGGGGTCGCCCTCGAGCACGTCGAGCAGCTCGTCCACGAGCGCGACGAGACGCACGCGGAACTGCTCCTGCGTCAGGTACCACTCGCGATCCCAATGGGTGTGGGGAACGACGACGAGGTGCGTCGCGCGCGGCGGGCTCGGATCGGTCACGCTCGGCACCTCCCGCCTCGCCGTCGCACCCGGCCGGCTCGCCTGACTCTACGCGGCGGCGCGAAACGAGTCACTCACGGACCGACGCCCGCGAGGAACAGCCCGTAGAGCACGAGCACGGCCCCCGCATGGAAGAGCGCGTAGCTCGCGGGACCGGCCACGCCGTAGGCGACCCCGGGTTCGCACGGCCGCGGGTAGCCGCGAACGAAGAGGGCCCAGGCCGCGACGCCGAGCGCGAGGCCCGCGATGCCGTCTGCGAGGTAGTGCTGCTTCACGGTGCAGATCGAGATCGCGACCGCGAGCGTGAGCACGAGGCCCGCGACGCCGTAGCTCCGACGCGCCGTCCCGGCGGCCAGGGCGACCAGCGTGACGCTCGCGAGGTGCATCGACGGGAAGAGGTTCAGGGGCGGATCGAGCGCGTAGCAGAGCCGCACGCCCCACACGTCGAAGCGTCCCGGGGCGAGGGCTGCCAAGGCTGCGGCGTCGGCGCGCAGGCCGAGCGAGGTGACGGGCAGCGCGTTGAAGAAGGCGATCGACGCGCCGATCACGAGCGCGTACGCGGCGACGACGCGCCGGAACAGGTGACGGCAACGCACGGTGAACGCCGGAAGCAGCATCGCGGTGTAGACCGCCGCGTAGACGTAGATCGTCGCGGGCAGGAACGGAATCGCGTCGTCGAGCGGCGTGCGCAGCGTCCGGGCCGTCGTCGGATCGACGAACGTGGCGGTGCCGAAGTAGCCCGCGAACCAGAGCGCGAGCAGCGCGAGCGCGAGGCCGAGCTTCTCGGCGGGAGCGTCCTCCGGCGGTGCGGCCATCGCGCGCGAGCCTAGCGAGAACGCGGCCGCGGCGGTTGACCGACGAGACCAGTCCGTCACACTGGCGAAGCCGCCGAGGGAGGACCCCATGGATCTGCGCTTCACCGAGACCCACGAGCGCTTTCGCGCCGAGCTGCGCTCGTGGCTCCGCACCCATCTCACGCGCCCGTGGATCGAGGAGCTGCGCGACCCCGCGAACGACGAGGACAAGCTCTTCGAGATCCGCCGCGGCTGGCAGCGGCAGCTGAACGAGGCGGGCTACCTCGGCATGGACTGGCCCCGGGAATGGGGCGGCCGCGGCGCCACCGCCGTCGAGAAGGCGATCTTCACCGAGGAGACCTACCGCGCCGACTCCCCGCCGATTCCGAACGTGCTCGGCATCTCGCTGCTCGGCCCCGCGCTGATCCATCACGGCAGCGAGGAGCAGCGCCGGCGCTTCATCCCGAAGATGCTCTCGGGCGAGGAGATCTGGTGCCAGGGATTCAGCGAGCCCGACGCCGGGTCCGACCTCGCCGCGCTGCGCACGCGCGCGGAGCCCGACGGCGACGACTTCCGGCTCACGGGCCAGAAGGTCTGGACCACCTTCGGTCCCTGGTCGGACTGGATCTTCGTGCTCGCGCGCACGGACATGAACGACCGCTACGGCGGCATCAGCTTCTTCCTGGTCCCGCTCGCCCAGCCCGGCGTCGAGGTGCGCGGCATCAAGCAGATCTCCGGCGAGAGCGAGTTCGGCGAGGTCTTCTTCGACGGCGCCCTCGCCAAGCGCGAGCACGTCGTCGGCAAGCTGGGCGAAGGCTGGCGCATCGCGATGACGGTCCTCTCCTACGAGCGCGGCGCCATGAGCCTCGCCTACCCCGCCCAGTACGACGGCTTCCTCGAGGACCTGATCGAGGGCTGCCGCGAGAACGGCACGATCTCGCGCCCGGACGTCCGAGAGAAGCTCGGCCGGCTCCTGGTCGAGAACGAGGTGCTGCGCTCGAACGGCCTGCGGAACCTGGCGATGATCTCGTCGGGAAAGTCGCCGGGCCCCGAGGCGTCGATCGAGAAGATCGGCTGGTCGGAGTACGCGAAGCGCCTCTCCGACACCGCGCTCGATCTGCTCGGCCTGCAGGCGCAGCTCAAGGTGCGCTCCCATCGCGCCCGGCCCGAGATGGACTGGGCCTACGAGGCGCTCTGGTCGCGGGCGGGCACGATCTACGCCGGCTCCTCCGAGATCCAGCGCAACATCCTCGCGCGTCGCGTGCTGAAGCTCCCGGCGGCCTGACCGCCCGCATCCACCTCGAGGAGATCTCCATGCAGTTCGAGCTCGACGAAGACCGCGCGCTCCTCAAGTCCTCCACGCGCGAGCTGCTCGAGAAGGAGGCGCCGGTGACGGCCACGCGGCCGATCATGGAGACCTCGCCCGAGGGCTATCCGCGCGCGCTCTACGCGCAGCTCGCAGAGCTCGGGTACCTGGGCCTCCTGCTCGACGAGGGCGACGGCGGCTCCGGCATGGGCCCGATCGGCCTTGCGGCGGTGCTGCACGAGATGGGGCGCGTGGCGCTTCCCGGGCCCTACCTCGATCTCGTGCTCGCAGTGGAGACCCTGCGCCGCGCGGGCGGCGCGCTCGCGGCGAAGTGGCAGCGCGACGTGGTCGCAGGCGAGCGGATCGTGATCGCCGCGGCGCGCGAAGGCATCGCGGGCGTCGAGCCGGCGTCGCCGGCGACGCGCTTCGAGGGCGGGCGCGTGCGCGGGACGAAGACCTTCGTCCCCTACGGCGCGTCGGCGGACGCGCTGATCGTCACCACCGCCGAGGGCCTGGTGCTCGTCGAGCGGCCGTCCTCGGGCTGGAGCGCAACGCCCCTCGAAACCCTCGATCACGCGCAGCGCTTCGTCGAGATCGCCCTCGACGCTCCCGGCACGCTGCTCGCGGACGGCCAGACCGCCTGCGAGATCGCCGGCGCGATCGGCCGGCTCGGCGCGTTCGGCGCGGCCGCGTTCCTGGTCGGGCTCGAGGAGCGCTGCCTCGAGCTCGCGGTCGACTACCTGATGGAGCGCAAGGCTTTCGGCGTGCCGATCGGCTCGTTCCAGGCGCTGCAGCACCGCGCCGCCGATCTCCTGCTCCGGGTCGAGAGCTCGCGCTCTTCGGTCTACCGCGCGGCGTGGGCGCTCGAGCACGCGCCCGAAGAGGCGCCGCTCCTCGTCGCCGCGGCGAAGGCGTATTGCGGCGACTCGGCCCGCATCGTCTGCGGCGAGACGATCCAGCTGTTCGGCGGCGTCGGCTACACGTGGGAGTACGACCCGCACATCTACTTCAAGCGCGTGAAGACCCTCGAGCAGTGCCACGGCACGACGCGGGAGCAGCTCGAGCTCGCGCTGCAGGCCGCCGGGATCTGATCCGCCGGCGCCTTCCGGCGTCAGCGCCCGTAGGTCTGCTCGAGATAGCGGACGATGTCGGCGGACTCGAACATCTCCTTGCCGGTGTTCGGGTCCACGAGGTACGGGACCATCATCCTGCCCGATCGCTGCACGAAGGCGTCCCGGCTCGGGCTGCCCTTCCCGACGTTGTGCAGGAGATAGGGCAGCTCGAGCTCGCACAGCGCCTCCCGCGCGATGCGGCTGAAGGGTGACGCCTCGAAGCTCCAGAGCTCGAGGGGCTTCTCGGGCGCCTTCGACGGGCGCGCGTGCATGCCGCGACCGAGACGCAGCAGGCCCGCGAAGCCGGCGGTGTGGGTCGTCAGAGGGCCGAGCGCAAGCGGCAGCGGCACCCGTCCGTCGCCGTACTCGGCGAAGAGGTACTTCACGATTGCATCGGATTCGTACATCTCGCGGCCCGTGTTCGGATCCACCAGCCACGGGAACTGGAGCTTCCCGCCGCGGCGCTTCACCTCCTCGCGGAAGCGCGTTCCACGCTTCGGGCAGGGACGGATGTCGGCCTCGAGATCGAGGATCGTGAGGGCCTCGCGGACCTTCCGGCAGTACGGGCACGCTTCGAACTCGTAGAGCTCGAGGGGCTTCGCCGGCCGCCTGCCCAGCGTGCCCGCCGAGAGACCGACCGGGCGGGCGAGGGTCGAGGCGAGAGAGCTCGCAACGTCGAGGATGCGGTTCATGGGGGGCCTCCCGCGCCGAGCCTACCCCCCGGCCCCGGGCATCACCAGCGGCAGCCACCATCGACACAGGATGGTGATGGCCACGACGCCGGCCAGGTCGAGGTAGAGCCCCGTGCGCAGCATCGACCAGATCGGCACCCAGCCCGTGCCGAACACGATCGCGTTGGGCGGGGTCGCCACGGGCAGCATGAAGCCGCAGCTCGCGGCGAGCGTCGCGGGCACGAGCAGCGTGACCGGCGCCACGCCGAGCGCGCCCGCCGTGGCGGCGAGGAGCGGCATCAGCAAGGTCGCGGTCGCGGTGTTGCTAGCGACCTCCGAGAGCAGCGTCGTGGTGGCCGCGATGGTCGCGATCACGAGCAGGAGCGGCGCGCCCGCGAGACCGCCGAGCTTCCCGGCGAGCCAGGCGGCGAGACCCGTCGCCTCGAACGCCGCGGCCAGGGCGAAGCCGCCGCCGAGCAGGAGCAGCACGCCCCAGGGCACGCGCTGCTCGACCGTGCGCCAGTCGAGCAGCGGCGCGCGCGCAGCCCCCCCTGCGCCGCCGCGCGCGCGCAGCCCGATCAACGCGACCCCGACGCCGACCGCCACCACGGCGTCGTGGCTTGCGCCGGGCTTCGGGAGCCAGGACGACCAGCCGGGTACGCGGACGCCACCGAGGTCGAGGGGTGCGCGGAAGATCCAGAGCGCGACCGCGAGCAGGAAGGCCCCGAGCACGATCCGCTCGGCCGGGCTCATCGCGCCGAGGCGCGCGCGCTCGGCGTGCAGCGCCTCGCTGCCGGCGCCGCCGAAGTCGAAGCGCGCGAGCGGGGTCTCGGGCGCGAGGCGCACCAGCGCGGGATGGAGCAGCGCGAGCAGCACGACCACGAGAGGCAGACCGAGCAGCATCCAGCGCAGGAAGCCGATCTCGGCGTGGGCGGGATCGAGGGTGCGCATCGCGCCGGCGAAGACGAGGTTCGGCGCGGTGCCGACGAGCGTCCCCATGCCGCCGACGCTCGCGCCGTAGGCGATCGCGAGCATCAGCGCGGCGCCGAAGCTGCGCGCCGCCGCGCGGCGCACGGCGTCGCCGGAGCGTCCGTCGAGGCGCGCGCCCGCCGCGAGCCGCTCCACGACCGAGATGCCGACCGGCAGCATCATCAACGTCACCGCCGTGTTGTTGATCCACATCGAGATCGCGCTGGTCGCGACCAGGAAGCCCAGCACCAGGCGGCGCGGCTCCGAGCCCACGGCGGCGATCATCGCGAGGGCGATGCGCCGGTGGAGGCCGCAGCGCTCCATCGCGAGCGCGATCAGGAAAGCGCCGAGGAAGAGGAAGACGATCGGATCGCCGTAGGCGGCCGCCGCCTCCCCGGCGCCGCGCACGCCGAGCAGCGGGAAGAGCACGAGCGGCAGGAGCGAGGTGGCCGCGATCGGAAGGGCCTCGCCGATCCACCACACGATCATGAGCGCCGTCACCGCGGCGAGACGCCACGCGTCGGGGCCGAGGCCCGCCGGCGCCGGCGCGAGCAGGAGGCCCGCGAAGAGCGCTGCCCCGATCAGCAGCGCGGCGCGGGCGTGGACGGCGCCGCCCGCCGCGCCCTGCCCTTCCTCTTCGGGCGCGCTCCCGCCCGCGGCGCCGGACGCCGCCGGCGCGGGCTCCGTCACCGCGCCGCGCCCGCGGGCAGCACGCGCTCGAGGTAGCGCTTCACGTACTTGCCGAGGACATCGGCCTCGAGGTTCACGCGCTCGCCGGGGCGGCGGCGCGCGAGCGTCGTCGACTCGATCGTGTGCGGGATCAGCGCGACGTGGAATCCCGCGGGCTCCGGCGACACCACCGTGAGGGACACGCCGTCGATCGCGACCGAGCCCTTGTCGACGAGGAGCTCCGCGAACTCGGGCGCGCAGTCGACGAAGAAGCGCACGTCGTCGCCGTGGCGCTCCACGGCGCGGACGGTCCCGGTCGCGTCCACGTGACCCTGCACGATGTGGCCGTCGAGACGCTGGTCGGCGCGTACGGCGCGCTCGAGGTTCACGCCCGAGCCCTCGGCCAGATCGCACAGGTTCGTGCGCAGAAGCGTCTCGGCCACCGCCTGGAACGTGAGCCGCGAGCCCGCGATCGCCGTCACCGTGAGGCAGCAGCCGTTCACCGCGATCGAGTCGCCGAGCTTCACGCCCTCCGCCACGGGGCCCGACTCGACCTCGAGGCTCGCGAGCTCGGCCGTGCGCGCGATCCGCGCGATCCGGCCCACGCTCTCGACGATGCCCGTGAACACCCTACTTCCCGAAGCGCAGCTCGATCTGGCGCTTCATCTCGTCGCGCACCGTCTCGTAGCGCGCGGCGAGCTCGATCGGCGGGTTCGGCAGCTCGGGGATGATCCCCTCGAGCGTCATCGAGTGGTACTTGACCTTGAAGTCCGTGAACTTGAGCCCGTGGGCCGTGGAGATCACCACCACGCGGTCGCTCTTCCGGATCGTGCCGCGCTTCACGAGCTTCACCGTCGCCGCGAGGGCGACGCCGGTATGCGGGCAGTTGAACAGGCCCGTGCGGTCGGCGTGGGCGCAGGCCTCCGCAAGCTCCGCCTCGGTCGCCTGCTCCACGATGCCGTCGTACCGCTTCAGCGCGTCGATCGCCTTCTCGATCGAGACCGGGTTCCCGATCTGGATCGCCGACGCGAGCGTCGGTCGCGCCGCGATCGGCTCGAAGACCTTGAAGTCGCGCTTGTACGACAGGTAGAGCGGGTTCGCCGCCTCGGCCTGGGCGCAGACGATGCGCGGCCGGCGCTGGATCAGGCCGAGCTCGGTCATCAGGTCGAGGCCCTTCGCGAGGGCCGAGACGTTGCCGAGGTTCCCGCCCGGGATCACGATCCAGTCCGGCACCTCCCAGTCGAGCTGCTGCACGATCTCGATGCCGACGGTCTTCTGGCCCTCGATGCGCAGGCTGTTCATCGAGTTCGCGAGGTAGATGCCGTCCTTCTCGGCGACCTTCTTCACGATCTCCATGCAGCCGTCGAAGTCGGTGTCGAGGGCGAAGACGATCGCGCCGTTCGCGACCGGCTGGATCAGCTGCGCGACGGAGATCTTGCCCCGCGGCAGGAACACGATCGCCGGGATGCCCGCGGCCGCGGCGTAGGCCGAGAGCGCCGCCGAGGTGTCGCCCGTCGAGGCGCAGGCGACGGCCGGGATCTTCTTCCCGCGCGCGATCATCTCCTTCACCATCGAGACCAGCACGGTCATGCCGAGGTCCTTGAACGACCCGGTGTGGGAGTTGCCGCACTGCTTGATCCAGAGATCCTCGATTCCGATCTCGCGCCCGTAGCGCTCGGCCCAGAACAGGTTCGAGTGCCCCTCGTACATCGACACGACGTTCTCGTTGTCGATCTCGGGGCAGACCCACTCCTTCTTGCCCCAGACGCCGGAGCCGTAGGGCCACTCATTCCGGTGCGAGCGGTCCTCGAAGCGCTTGCGCCAGACGTCGGCCGGCGTCTTCTTGAGCTCGGCCACGTCGTGCACGACCTGCAGCAGGCCGCCCTTGCGGTCGTTGTAGACGACCTCGTCCAGGGAGTAGCGCTCGCTCGGGTCCGAGAGGCTCTCGAACCAGGCGCGGTACGCGGGCTTCGCGTCGCTCATCGCTCCTCCTCGATGCGCACGAGGCGCGTCGGAGCCGTCACGTCGGGCAGGGCGTCGATCTTCGCCAGCGCGCGGCGCACCGCGTCCTCGCGCGCGGGATGCGTCATCACCAGCACGGGCACCGACTCCGTCGCGTGTCCCCGCCCCTTCTGGATCACGCTCTCGATCCCGATGCCCTCCTCGCCGAGGCCGCCCGCGATGCGCGAGAGCACGCCGGGCCGGTCGAGGGCAGTGAATCGCAGGTAGCTCCGGCCCACGATCTCGCCGGTCGGGACCAGGGGCTTCGGGCGCAGCGACTCCGGCATGTAGGAGAGCGGCGCCACGCGGCCGGCGGTGCCGCGCCGGATCTCGCGCGCGATCTCCATCAGGTCCGCGACCACGGCGCTCGCGGTCGGCATCTCGCCGGCGCCGGCGCCGTAGAACAGCGTCGGGCCCACCGCGTCGCCGTGGACCGCGATCGCGTTCATCGCGCCGTCGACCTTCGCGAGCAGGCTCTCCGCGGGAACGAAGGCCGGATGCACGCGCGCCTCGATCCGCTCGCCGGCCGGCTCGTCCCGCAGCTTCGCGATGCCGAGCAGCTTGATGCGGTAGCCGAACTCCTCGGCCGCCTCGAAGTCGAGGGGCACCAGGCTGCGGATGCCCTCGGTCGGAATCTCGGTGTGGGCGAGCTCGGCGCCGAAGGCCATCTCGACCAGCAGCGTGAGCTTGTGGGCGGCGTCGATGCCGTCCACGTCGAAGCTCGGATCCGCTTCGGCGTAGCCCAGATCCTGGGCCCGCTTCAGCACCACCTCGAAGGCCTCGCCCGTCCGCTCCATTTCGGTCAGCACGTAGTTCGTGGTGCCGTTGATGATGCCCGCGATGCGCAGGATGCGGTTCGCTGCGAGACCCTCGCGCATCGAGCGCAGGATCGGGATGCCGCCGCCGACGCTCGCCTCGAACGCGACGTCCACGCCGCGCTTCGCCGCGGCGCCGAAGATCTCGCGCCCGTGTACGGCGAGCAGCGCCTTGTTCGCCGTCACGACGTGCTTCCCGGCCTCGATCGCGCGCAGGGTCAGCGTGCGCGCGGCGCCGTAGCCGCCGATCAGCTCGATCACGATCGAGACCTCGGGGTCGGCGATCAGGCCCTCGGCGTCGGCGTCGAAGCGGATCCCCGCGAGGTCGACCCCGCGGTCGCGCGCCGTGTCGAGGTCCGCGATGCGCACGAGGCGCAGGGGGAACCCGAGGCGCGCCTCGATCACCGCGGCGTTCCGGCGCAGGAGCTTCACGACGCCGGTCCCGATCGTGCCGAAGCCGAGGAGACCCACGCCGACGGCGCGCCGATCGGGCGACAGCGCCATGGGATCAGGCCCCGTTCTCGCGGAGGAAGCGGCGGATGCCCCGCACCGCCTGGCGGATGCGGTGCTTGTTCTCGACCAGCGCGAAGCGCACGTAGCCCTCGCCCATCTCGCCGAAGCCGATGCCCGGCGACACGGCGACCTTCGCTTCGACGAGCAGCCGCTTCGAGAATTCGAGGCTGCCCATCGAGCGCAGCGCTTCGGGGATTCGCGCCCAGACGAACATCGTGCCGAGGGGCTTCTCGATCTTCCAGGCGCCGTCGCCCGGCGCGCCGAGCCCTTCGATCAGCGAGTCCCGCCGCTCCTTGTAGGCCTCGACGTTCTCGCGCACGCAGTCCTGCGGGCCGCGCAGCGCCACGATCGCGCCGATCTGGATCGGCTGCGGCATGCCGTAGTCGAGGTAGCTCTTGATGCGGCCGAGGGCGTGGATCATGTCCGGATTGCCGGCCGCGAACCCGACGCGCCAGCCCGCCATCGAGTGGCTCTTCGAGAGCGAGCCGAACTCGATCGCGACGTCCCGCCCGCCGGGCACCTCGAGGATGCTCGGCGCGTGGTAGCCGTCGAAGGTGATCTCGGCGTACGCGAAGTCGTGCACCACCATCACGTCATTCGCCTTCGCGAAGTCGACCAGGCGCTCGAAGAAGGCGCGGTCGACGACCTGGGTGGTGGGGTTCGCGGGGAACGACACCATGAGGAGCTTCGGCTTCGGCCAGGTGCGCGCCATCGCCTGCTCGAGGTTCGCGAAGAAGTCGCTGTCGGGCGTGAGCGGCACCGTGCGCAGGTCGCCGCCGGCGATGATCACGGAGTACTGGTGGATCGGGTACGCGGGATCGGGACACAGCACCACGTCGCCCGGCCCGACCGTCATCAGCACGAAGTGCGAGAGGCCCTCCTTCGCGCCGATCACCGCGATCGCCTCGCGCTCCGGATCGATCTCGACACCGCGGCGCGCGTACCACTCGCTGATGCCCTTGCGCAGGTTCGGGAGCCCCCGCGACGCCGAGTAGCGATGGTTGCGCGGGTTGTGCGCGGCCTCGCAGATCTTCTCCACCACGTGGGGCGGCGTCGGAAGGTCCGGGTTGCCCATGCCGAGATCGATCACGTCCTCGCCCTTGCGCCGCGCCGCCGTCATCAGCGAGATCACCTCGCTGAAGATGTAGGGCGGCAGGCGGTTCAGCTTGTGGAAGTCGTGTCGGACGGACATGGCGGACGGGCTCCTCCGGGGGGCGCCGGGCCCGGGCACCCGGTCCGGGGACCGGCCCGGCCCGGAAAACCCGGGGAAATACCGCAACCTACGGGAGCGGGGTCGGCCGGGCAAGCGAGCCGCCGCGCCGGGCGGTGCGGCCCCTCCCGAGAGCTAGTCGTCGAGCCGGAAGCGGACCGTGAATCGGACGCGGGAGGGCACGGCAGCGCCGGCCAGCCGGGCCGGACGCCAGCGCTCCCGCCCCACCGCCTCGAGCGCCGCGCGGTCGAACGCGTCGCCGCCGCTCGCGAGCAGCGCGACGCCAGAGACCGAGCCGTCGGCCTCGACCAGCACTTCGAGGCCCACGTCGGCCTCGCGGCCCAGCACGCGCGCGCGGCGCGGATAGTCGGGTCGCACGCGCTGGCGCGGCGACGCGACGCCATCCACCTCGCCCTCGCCGAAGACGCGGCGGACCGTCGCTGCGGTGCCCGGATGGGCGCTCGGATCCAGGGTGGCGACCTCGCGGGACGGCTGCGGCGCGCCCTCCGCCGGCGCGGCCAACGGACCGGCCGGCATCGTCTCGGCGACCGGACCCGGTGCCGCCGGAGCGGACGCCAGCCGGGGCGGCCTGCGCCGGCTCGGAGTCGGCGCGGCGGGGGGCGGCGGGGGCCGGACCGTGGTCGCTGCAGGCGGCGGAGACGCGGGCGGCGGCGGTCCGACCGCGAGCCCGGGCCGATCCTCGCCCGCCGCCAGCAGGCTCACCGCGATCGGCTCCGGCTGCGCGAGCAAGGCGGCGCGGCGGGGCCCGGCCTCCAGCACGAACGCCAGGGCGAGGCCGTGGACGAGCACGGACAACGCCACCGCCGGCGCGAGCCAGCGCGCGCCGGTCCCGGCCGGCGGCTCGGACGCGAAGACGCGGAACGGCAAGGCCGTTCCGTCAGAAGTACACGGCCACCCCGCCCCGGACGTTCCGGGGGTTGCCGGGCGTGAAGTTGAAGTCGAGGAACCCGCCCGGCGGCTCGAAGTCCTGCCGCGACTCGTAGTAGTACTCCGCGCTCCGCCAGTTCTCGTTCGTGAGGTTCTGTACCGCAACGAAGGCCTCGAGGTTCTTCCACCGGTAGCGCAGGGACGCGTCGGCCACCGCGTAGCCGTGGAGCTTGGTCTGGCTGTCCTCCTGCGCGTAGCGGCGCCCGAGGCTCCGCATGCGCAGGTCGAAGGCGACGCCGATCGGATGCCGCACGGTGATGCCCGTCGAGGCGACGAGGCGAGGCGCCTGCGGCACGTGCCAGCCCGTGTCGGCGAACTCGGCCGAGGAGTAGGCGAGATCGAGATCGTAGGAGAGCCAGTCGAGGAGCTGCGCCCGCGCTTCGAGCTCGATGCCCTGGCGTCGCGAGCGCGGACGCGGCTCGGTGTTGCCGGCGTCGCCCACCCACACGAGCTCCTGCTGCAGGTTCAGCCAGAAGTAGCTGAGCGCGACGTCCAGTCGCTCCTCGAGGGCGGTGGTGCGCAGGCCGACCTCCCAGCCGAGGGCGAGAGGCACCGGCGTGGTCCGCGTGCACGGATCGTCCTCCGCCGGCTCGGGCGCCGCGCCGGTGTTGCAGGTGACGAAGCGCGCATCGTTCGAGTGGTAGCCCTCGCCGAAGTTCAGGAAGACGTCGAGGTTCTCGAGGGGCTCCCAGTCGACCGGGAGCGGCCCCTCCTCCGAGAACGGCGACAGGATCAGGTTCGCCTTCGGCAGCAGCACCGAGTCCACGACGTTGCCCTCGGATTGGGTCTCGTCCGCCGGCAGGTTCGAGTCGACCTGGAACCAGAACGTCTCGCCGCGCAGGCCGATCACGGCCCGGGCCCAGTCCGTCAGGAAGATCTCGTCCTGCACCCAGAGCGCGAGGGACGTCTCGGTGACGTCGTTGTCGCGGACCTGCTCGTACACGGCGCGGCGGAACTGCTTGTTGAGGCGGACCTTCGCGATGTCCGTCCGGGTCTCGACGCCGACCGACGCGGACTGCGGCAGCACCGCTTCGAACGACCGGCGGTAGACCGAGTCGAAGCCGAAGAGGTTGCGCGTGTCCTTCTGCTGGATTCCGTCGCCGCGCGGGTCGTCGAGGAAGTACGTGAAGTCCGAGTAGAGGTCGAGCTCGTAGCGCGAGAGCCAGAGCGTCGACTGCCACTGCTGCTCGGACGAGGGCCGCCAGGTGTGACGGATCGAGCCGTCCATGCGGCCGGTGCTTCCGCCCTCGCTGTCGTCGATGAAGCCGAAGCGATCGATCTGCCCGTCGTCGAGGGCGCGCTGCGGGATCTGCCCCGACGCGTTCCAGCGGGCGTTGTAGTAGTCGCCGTAGAGCGTGATCCGGTGGTCGTCGCCGATCCGGGCGCTCGCGCGGCCGTTGAGCAGGTAGCGGACCATGTTCTGGGCGCTGTCGAAGGGGCCGTCCGTCCCCATCACCTCGCCGGCCAGCAATGCGGTCGCCGGCGCCTCGAGATCGCCGAAGCCCGCGAAGCGCGGCGAGCCGACGAAGACGTAGCGCTTGGTGTTGAACTGCCCGATCTCGGCCTTCGCGTAGGACTCGGGCGTGTACTCGAGCGGCACCAGGTTCACGGCGCCGGCGGTGGCGAAGTCGCCGAACTCCGCGAAGTACGGCCCCTTGAACACCTCCGCACGCTCGATCGTCTCGGGGATCACGAAGTGGAGATCGGCGTAGCCCTGGCCGTGGCCGTGGCTGCGCATGTTCACGGGCAGCACGTCGTCGACGAAGATCGCGAGGTCCGTGCCGTGGTCGACGTCGAAGCCCCGGAACAGGATCTGGTCGGCCTTGCCGCCGCCGGCGTGCTGCGCCGTCACGAGCCCGGGCACGATGCGCAGGATCTCGCCGGGGCTGTCGATCGGGCGCAGCTCGAAGTCGCGCGAGCGCACGGTGGAGGAGGACGCCGCCGTCGTCGGCCGCCGCTCGCGCACGATCACGTCGTAGGGGCCAGGCGGCGGGCTCTTCGGCGCCGGGGCGATCGCCTCGGCCTCGTCGGAAATCGCGTCGTCGGCCGCCTGGGCGCGCGCGATCGCGGGCGCGAGCAGCAGGAGCAATGCGAAGACGATCGACGACGTCACGCGAATCCGCGCGTCCATGCGGACCCGAATCTTCGTGAGCGTCCGGGTTTGGGTTGCGCGCGCCTGCATGCGCTGCACTACGCCCGCGCTCAGCGCGCGGATGCATCGATCCGCTGCACGACCGTCCGAAGCGTCGGGAACGCCTCCTCGTTCCACGCCACCACGAAGCCGCCGTCCGGCGCCGCCGCGACCGCCGGCTGGAATGCCTTCACCGCCTTCGAGAGCACCTGCGGCGGCCCGAAGCTCGCGCCGCCGTCGCGGCTCCCGCGCACGACGATCCAGCGTCGCACCGCCGTGAACGCCTCGTAGACCACGAGCACCCGGCCGTCGGGCGTGGCGGCGAGGGCGACATGGTCGGGGACGCCGTCGCCGCCCGCCGCGAGCTCGAGGGGCGGCGAGAGGCTCCCGTCCCCCGCGCGTCGCGCGTAGCGCACGCTCGGCTTCGCGGCGGCGCCCTCCGTGTACCAGGCGAGGTGCGTGCGGCCTTCGCCATCGAAGGCGAGCGCGCCGCCCCGGTGCGGGCAGGCCTCGAGGGACCAGCCGTCCTCGTGCACCCGCGCCGGCGCGGCGAAGTCCGCGCCGGCGTCCGCCGAGACCGCGAGCACCATGTCGCGCACGCTGCCCGGGTAGACGTCGCGCCAGAAGAGCCCGACCCGCTTCGCCGGCCCGGCCGCGGCCGCGATCCGGCAGCAGACGCAGGTGTCGCCTGGGAGCGCGCGCTCGTCCCGCCGCACGAGCGTCTCGTCGCGCAGCGCGAAGCGCGCGACGTAGGTGCGCGCCTTCTCCCAGCCCTCGCGCGAGTCGATCCAGGCCACGAGGGCGCCGCCGTCCGGGAGCGCCGTCACGGCCTCGAACGAGTGCGAGATCGGCCGGTCGTCGTTCACCCGGAGCGGCGGCGCGAAGCTCCGGCCGCCGTCCCGCGAGCGCGACAGACGGAGGTCCGACGCGAAGAGCACGCCCTCGGGCTTCGCCTTCGCGGACGACCAGGTCGCGAGCAGCGCGCCGTCCGAGCCCACCGCGAGGCCCGGCGGCTGGTGGATCGCATCGGCCGGCAGCGCGGTGGAGTCGACGCGCGTCGTGACGAAGCCTGCCTCCTCTACGCGCACCACGCTCACGCTGCGGCCGCTCGCGTCCTGTCGGCCGAGCCCCAGTACGGGCGTGCCGTCGGGGAGCACCGCGAGGGAGGGCGCCGACAGATGGATCTCGTGGCCCACGCCCGGGTGGACGAGCTCGCGGCGCGGGCCGGGCGAGAGCTCCTGCGCCGCCGCGTCGCTCGCCGCGACGACGAGCGTCGCGACGAGCACGGCAGCCAGACTTCGCAGGCCGGATCGAGCCGTCATTTCCAGCTCCAGGACAGGCCGCCGTAGAAGCTCCGCGCAGTCCCCGAGTCGATGTAGGCCGGGTCGGTCCCGGCGACGTCGACGATCACGGCCGAGACGTACTTCCGGTTCGTCAGGTTGGTCGCTCCGAAGAAGACGCTCGCGCCCGTCGCCTCGTGGTCGAAGCCGACGCGCAGGTCGTAGATCGTGTACTTCGCCGCGCGCTGGGTGTTCGCGCTGTCCGCCCAATAGTCCTCGAGGGACGACTCGACGCCGGGCTCGATCCAGAAGCCCGACGCGTGCTCGTAGCGCAGCCCCGCGCGCAGGTAGTTCGGCGGCGCGCCCGGGAGCTCGTTGTATCCGAACTCCGCGTCGTCGACGTAGCGGAAATACGAGAAGGTGTAGGCCGCCTGGAGGCGGAGCGCGTCCTCGCCCGGCAGCCCGACCGCGCCCGCGAGTCCCTGCAGCAGCCGCAGGTCGCCTCCGAGCTCGACGCCGAAGTGCCGCGAGCGGTCGATGTTCGTGTAGCCCGGCAGCGTGAAGAACGCGCCGGGGAACGGCACCAGGTTCACGTTCCGGATCTCGTCCCAAAGCTCCCAGTCGTAGACCGAGAGCTCGTAGTGCGCGACGTCGCCGACCCCGCCGCGCGCGCCGAGCTCGAACTGCCACGCCTTCTGCGCCTTCAGGTCCTCGAAGGGCTGGGGGTTCCCGACGGACGTCTGCTCGAGCAGCAGCGGCGGCTCGTAGCCGCGGCTCACATTGGCGAAGAGCTGCAGCTCCGGCACGACCTGATACGTCGCGCCGAGGCTCGGCATCGCGGCGCCGAACCACATCGACTCGTTCCCGGTCGGCACCGGATCGCGATCGTCCGCTGCGCGCCAGGAGGCCTGCGCGCGCACCCCGCCGATCACGTGGAGCGCGTCGGTCACCGCGAAGTCGTGCTCGCCGTAGAGCGCCACGTTCGCCGCCTTCCCGATCACGCCGGACTGCCGGCCGTCGCGGTGGCCGCCGTCGTTGTTCCAGATCGTCTGGGGCTGGCGCATCCCGGCGAGCTGGACGCCCATGGTCGTGCGCTGGTCGTAGCCCCAGAGCGCCGAGAGCGCCGTCGCGCGCAGCTCGGAGGTCGCGTTGTAGGTCTCGTTGTCGATGATGCCGAAGGGCAGCGGGTGGTAGAGATCCTGGTAGTTGAACTGGTTGCCCCACTCGACCACGACGTTCTCGCCGAGCGGCTGGCGCCAGGTGAGGGCGCCGCGGGCGTAGTCGTAGTCGCGCGCGGCGTCCTGGCGCACGTACTCCGGATCCGCCTGCCGGGGGTCCTCGTGGAACTGCTCCAGCGTGAGCGAGCCCGGGAGCCGCGCCTTGTTGTGGATGTAGTTCAGGTCGAGGCGCAGCGAGCCGCCTTCCTCGAGCCGGCGGCCGAGCGACGCGTAGGCGCGCTCGCGGTGATTCGCGGAGAAGTCGCGCCAGCCCTCGCTGGCCGTGCGGCTCCCGGCGGCGAAGACGTCCCAGGGCCCGGCGACGTAGGCGCCGCCGAGGTAGTTCTTCGACGATCCCCAGGAGCCGAGCTCGCTGCGCGCGTCGATCATCGGCGCATCCTCTCCCACGTTGGTCACGAGGTTCAGCGCGCCGCCGAGCGCGCCGCCGCCGTAGCGCAGCGCGTGGGGGCCCTTGTAGACCTCGATCCGCCGCAGCGCGAGCAGCTCGAAGCTCTCGACGTCGCTGAAGCCGTCGGCGTTCTGGAACGGGAAGCCGTCGATCAGCACGTTCACGCCGCGGGTGTGGAAGTTGTTGCGCAGCGCCGCGCCGCGGATCAGGAGCCGCGGCTCCTCGCCAAAGCCCCGCGGCTGCACGATCACGCCGGGCACGAAGTCGAGCCCGTCCTTCAGATCGACGGCCCGGGTCCGGCGGATCTGCTTCTCCGTCCGGAGGTCGACGCCGCCCGGCGAGCGATCGAGCTCCTCCTGCGCCTCCTCGTTCGACATCGTGCGCTCATCGGGAATGCGATCGGCTTCGACCACCGTGGGCGCGAGCGTCGGGTCGGCATCGTCCGCAAACGCGGCGGGTGAAAGCCAGGCGGTCAGCAGCCACGCGCACAGGATCCTGCGCTGCATCGTCGGAATCTCCTCGGCGACCTCGCTAGCGAAGTCGGAACTCGATGGGTGCGAGGACCCAGACCCCCGCCGGGTCCTCGGACGGAACGGGCGCCGCGAAGCGCCAGCGCCGCACGGCCGCCTCGGCCGCACGGTCGAGCGCGGCATCTCCCGCGCTCCGCTCGATCCGGATCCCATCCACCCGTCCCGACCGCGTCACGTGTACGCGGAGGAGTGACGTGCCCTCGGCGCCGGCCGCCCGCGCGCTGCGCGGGTAGACCGGCGCGACGTGCCGCTCGAGGCGGAACGCCGCGAGCGGCGCCGCTGCGCGCTGCGAGCCGACCGCGCTCGCGCCGAGCGCGACCGCCTCGCCCGCGCCCGTCGGCGACGCGGGAGCCGCGTCCGCCGGCGCCGTCGCCGGAGGCAACGGCTCGAGCGCGACGCTCGCCTCGGGCTCCGCCGTGCGGAGCCGCGCGCGATCACGCTGCTTCGGCAGCGCACGCGCGACCGGTGCCGGCCGAGGCGGCGCGACGGGCTCGGGCGCCGTCGTCGCCTCGGACGCCGGCGCAACTGCCGGCGCGGGCAGCAGCACGACGCGGATCGCGTCGGGCTCGGCCGCCCGCTGGCTTCCGAGCCAGAGCGCGAGCGCGATGCCCGCGAGCGCGTGCACGCCGAGCGAGAGCGCGAGCGCCGCCACCCGCGGCGCCGCCCGCTTCGCGGGCGCCGACCGCTCCTCCCGCGCGCGCACGCGGGCCTCCGCATCGGACGTGAGGTCCGGTGCGACGGGCGATCGCGACGTCGGACGGCGCTGCACGAGGCGGCGCCGGACCACGAGGTCCGGGGCCGCCACGGCGAAGCCGCGCGGCCAGTCCATGCGAAGCGCTCCCCCCGCGCGGGCCCGGGCCGGGCGCGGGACTTGATCGGTGACGGGTGTGGAAGTCCGGGATCGACCGTTGCGTCAGGCCGGGAGGGGGACGTGGTCGACGCCGCGCGCGGGCGCTTCCGGTGTGATGGAGGCGGCGACGACGAGCGCATCGCCGCTCGGCAGCGGAAGCGGCAGGGGCGCGCGGGAGACCATCGCCCAGCCGACGCCGATCGGCGTCATGCCCACGCTCGGTCGCTCGCCGCAGCCGCACAGGCAGCGCGCGGTCCAATGCGCCTCGCCGGACGCGTGCAGCGCCGCCCGGTGCGCCGAGGCGGGATGGCCCGCAGGCGCCGCATCGTCGGGAGCGACCAGGACGTGATCGCGGCTGCCGTGGACCGCCGCTCCGGCGAGGCTCGCCGCCTCGGCGTTCGCGCGTGCGGCGGGCGGACACGGCGTCGTTGCGGCCGCGAGATAGGCGGCGACGAGGGCCAGGGCGAGGCTGCGAACGACACGTGCCACGGCGGCCAGGCTAGCCGCCGGCCCCAGGTCCCGCAGCACCCGCGGACGGCCATCCGTCAGCGCGCCGCCGGCGCGGCCCGCTCGTCTCCCGTCAGGCGCCCCGGCGCGCCGGGCTCCCGGGCGAAGACGAGCTGGCGCGCGTGGAACGCCGCGAGGGTCCCCCGATGCCCGATGCTCACCACGGTCGTGTCCGGCAGCCGCTCGCGCAGCAGGGCGTAGAGCCGCGCCTCGCTCGCCTCGTCGAGGGCGCTCGTGGCCTCGTCGAGGAAGAGCCATTCGGGCCGCTGGAGCAGCGCCCGCGCGAAGGCGACGCGCTGCTGCTCGCCGCCCGAGAGCTCCTGGGCCCAGTGCCGCTCCTCGTCGAGGCGCGAGGCAAAGGCGCCGAGCCCGACGGCCTCGAGGCACGAGCGGATCGTCGCGTCGTCCACGCCCTCCGCGGGCCCGCCCGGGTAGAGCACGACCTCGCGCAGCGTCGCGATCGGGAGGTACGGCTTCTGGGGCAGGAAGAGCGTGCGCGCGCCCGCGGGCAGCTCGATCCGCCCTTCGCCGAAGGGCCAGATGCCCGCGAGGGCGCGGAACAGGGTGCTCTTCCCGGTTCCCGACGGCCCCGAGACGAGGACCGACTCGCCCTGGCGGAACGCGGCCTGCGCGTCGTCGAGCAGGCGCCGACCGTCCGGCAGGGCGAGCGAGAGCCGGTCGATCGCGAGCAGCGCCGGCGCGCCGCTCACGCGACCGATTCCGGCGCTCGACGCGGCCTCGGCATGCGCGCGCTCCGTCGCCTGGCGGAAGCCTGCGAGGCGCTCGACCACCGCGCGCCACTCGGCGATGTCGGTGTAGGAGTCGACCAGGAACGAGAGCGCGTCCTGCACGCGCCCGAAGGCCGACGCCGTCTGCATCAGGCCGCCGAGCTGGATCTCGCCCTTGAAGAAGCGGGGCGCCGCCATGATGAACGGGAACACCACGGCCGCCTGCCCGTAGCCCGTGGTGAACCACATCAGGCGCTTCTGCGCCTTCATGATGCTCCACCAGTTCGAGACGACCTCGGCGAACTGGCGCCCGAAGCGGCGCTTCTCGTCGCCTTCGCCGCCGTAGAGCGCGACGCCTTCGGCGTTCTCGCGGAAGCGCACCAGTCCGAAGCGGAAGTCGGCCTCGACCTGCTGCTGGCGGTAGTTCAGGCCGACGAGCGGACGACCGATCTTCGTCGTGATCCAGGTGCCGACGATCGCATAGAGCAGCGCTGCGTAGACCATGTAGCCCGGGATCGACCAGTCCCGGCCGGCGAACGTGAGCTCGAGCACGCCCGAGAGCGTGTAGAGCACGAACAGGAACGAGAACAGCGTCACCACCTGGCGCATCAGGTCGAGCCCGAGCCGCAGGGTCAGCAGCACGAAGCTGCGGATGTCCTCGGTGATCCGCTGGTCCGGGTTGTCGGTGCCCGCGTCGGTGAGCTGCATGCGGTAGTAGGCACGCCGGCCGAGCCAGCGCTCGATGCTGTGGTCGGTCATCCAGCGACGCCAGCGGATCTGGAGCATCTGGTTCAGGTAGAGCTGGTACACCGCGGCAGCGATGTAGCTGAACGCGATCACGCAGAAGATGCCGAGCTGGTGCCAGAACTCGGGCATGTCCTTGTTCTGGAGCGCGTCGTAGAAGGCCGCGTTCCACTGGTTCAGCTTCACGAGCAGCCAGACCATGCCGAGGTTCAAGCCGACGATCGCGGCGAGCAGTCCGCGCCCGGGCCAGCGGTCGTCGCCGAACCAGTAGGGCTTCGCGATCGCCCAGGTCTCGCGCAGGAAGACGCGCACGGACGTGCGCGGAGTCGGCTCGGTGAGTTCCATGGTGCTTCCTCAGACGCCGGCAGGCGACCCTGGGTTCGAAGCCTGGCGCCGCCGGAAGAGCCAGTAGAAGGGCAGCCCCGTGGCCGCGATCGCGAGGCCCGTCAGGCACTCGAGCGGGCGGCCCCGGAGCATGGCGACGGCGATGCCCGCGTTCGCCAGGAAGTAGAGGGCGGGGACCACGGGATAGCCCCAGGCATGGTACGGGCGTCGCCGCCCGGGCTGGCGCATCCGCAGCGCGTAGAGCGCCGCCGTGTCGGCCATGGTGGCGAGCACGATGGCGAAGGTCGTGTAGTCGAGGACGCTCGGGAAGGTGCGCAGCACGAGCAGCAGGCCGACGGCGACCGCCGCCTGCACCGCGAGCGCCACGTGCGGTGTGCCGTAGCGCGAATGCACGGCCTCGACCCCGCGGAAGAAGAGCCCATCGATCGCCATCGCGTAGGCGATGCGCGGGCCCACGAGGATCGTCGCGTTCAGCGTGCCGAGGATCGACGCCAGCACGAAGGCCGCGACCAGGCGTCCGGCCGCGGTTCCGAACAGCGCGTGGGCCGCGGCCTCGCCGGCGTTCCCCGCATGGCGCAGCTCGCCGACCGGCAGCGCGTAGAGGTACACGGCGTTCACGGCCAGATAGATCGCAGCGCAGATCGCGAGGCCCTGGAACAGCGAGCGCGGCACGTTGCGCTCGGGCTCGCGCAGCTCGCTCGCGACGTACACCGAAGCGTTCCAGCCGAGGTAGCTGAAGAGCACCGGCGAGAGCGCGAGGCCAAAGGCGGCGAGGCCGATCGCGCCGGCGCCCTCCCCCGCGGCCGCGGGCGCGAGGTTCTCCCAGCTCCCCGGCCCGACGAAGGGGCCGAGCCCGACGAAGAGCGCGATCGCGAGCACCTTCAAGGCCGTCGCCAGGTTGTTGACGCGCGCGCCGGCCCGCACGCTCATCCAGTTGACCGCGGTCGAAGCCAGGGTCACGCCGATCGCAAGCGCGAGCTTGCCGGCGTCGCCGAGCGCGACGAAGCCGCCGACGCTCGACGCAAAGCCCGCGGCGAGGGTCGCGATCGTGCCTGCGTAGATCACGAAGAAGGTGAGCCAGCCGACCATGAAGCCGGCCGCGGGATGGAACGCTTCGCGCAGGTACACGTAGTCGCCGCCGGCGTGGGGGTACATGGCGCCGAGCTCGGCGTTGGCGAGAGCGCCGGCGAGGGAGAGCAGCCCGCCCGCCGCCCAGGCCGCGAAGATCCAGCCCGGATGCGGGAGCGTGTCGGCGATGGTGCCGGGGGTGAGGAAGATGCCGGAGCCGACCACGCTCGCGACCACCAGGAAGGTCGCGTCGGTCAGCGAGAGCGTCGGGCGGAGCGTGTCGCGAGGATGGCGGGCCGGCGCAGGGATCTCGCGCCGGCCCGCCTCGCTCATCGCTTCGTCGGACCGATCAGACCAGGAACGGAACGATCAGCAGCGCGACGATGTTCACGAGCTTGAGCATCGGGTTGATGGCGGGACCGGCGGTGTCCTTGTAGGGATCGCCGATCGTGTCGCCGGTGACGGCCGCCTTGTGGGCGTCGCTGCCCTTGCCGCCGTGGGCGCCGCTCTCGATGTACTTCTTCGCGTTGTCCCAGGCCGCGCCGCCGGTCGTCATCGAGATCGCGACGCAGACGCCGGTCGTGATCGAGCCGATCAGGAGCCCGCCCAGGGCTTCGGCGCCGAACAAGAGGCCGACCACGAGCGGGATCAGGGCGGGGATCAGCGCGGGCGCGATCATCAGCTTCAGCGCCGAGGCGGTCACGATGTCGACGCAGGTGCGGTAGTCGGGCGTGGCCTTGCCCTCCATCAGGCCCGGGATCTCGCGGAACTGGCGCCGCACCTCCTGGACCACCTGACCGCCGGCCTTGCCCACGGCGTCCATCGCCAGCGACGCGAAGATGAACGGGATCACGGCGCCGAGGAAGAGGCCCCCGAGCACGCTGACGTTGCTGAGATCGAAGTTCAGCGCCGCAGCGTCGGGGCCTCCCGCGACCTTGAGGTCGTTCAGGTAGGTCGCGAACAGCACGACCGCTGCGAGCCCCGCCGACGCGATGGCGTAGCCCTTCGTCACGGCCTTCGTGGTGTTGCCGACCGCGTCGAGCGGATCGGTGACCGCGCGCACTTCCTTGCCCATCTCCGACATCTCGGCGATGCCGCCGGCGTTGTCGGTGATCGGGCCGTAGGCGTCGATCGCCACCACGATGCCCGCGAGGGAGAGCATGCTCATGGCGGCGACCGCCACGCCGTAGGCGCCCGCGAGCCAGTAGCAGGAGAGCATCGCCAGCACGATCGTCAGCACCGGCGCCACCGTGGACTGCATGCCGACCGCGAGGCCGCTGATCACGTTCGTCGCGTGACCGCCGAGCGAGTCGTTCGCGATCTTCACCACCGGGCGCGCGTTGCTGCCGGTGTAGAGGTCGGTGATCAGCATCATCGCGGCCGTCACCACGCCGCCGATCACGGCGCAGAACCAGAGCGAGAGCTTGCCGAAGGTCGCGGTCTCGGGAATCGAGGTGAAGAGGAACGTCACGGGCAGCAGGAGCGCGAGCGACAGGCCCGTCGCGACCGCGAGGCCCTTGTACATCGCGCCCATGATGTTCGGCACCTCGTCGCCGTAGGCGGGGCCGACCTTCACCAGCGGGATCGCGACCACCGAGCCCACGATCCCGACTGCGCCGATGAGGAGCGGGTAGAGGAACATCGCGTGGCTCTCGGGGAACAGGATGTGCGCCAGCAGCATCGCCGCGGCGGCGGTCACGCCGTAGGTCTCGAACAGGTCGGCCGCCATGCCGGCGCAGTCGCCCACGTTGTCGCCCACGTTGTCGGCGATCACCGCAGGGTTGCGCGGGTCGTCCTCGGGGATGTTCGCCTCGACCTTGCCGACGAGGTCGGCGCCGACGTCGGCACCCTTGGTGAAGATGCCGCCGCCGAGCCGCGCGAAGACCGAGATCAGGGAGCCACCGAAGGCGAGGCCGATCAGCGCGTTGGGCGTGCCCACGAGCCAGGTGAGGAGCGCGAGCGAGAGCAGGCCGAGGCCGACCACCATCAGGCCCGTCACGGCGCCGCCCTCGAACGCGAGCCCGAAGGCGCGCTCGAAGCCGTCCTTCGCGGCCTCGGCGACGCGCACGTTCGCGCGCACCGACACGTTCATGCCGATGAAGCCCGCCGCGGCGCTCGCGACCGCGCCGAGCAGGAAGCCGCCGGCGGTCTGCCAGTCGAGGAAGAGCCCGAGCAGGACGAAGATCGGCACGCCCACCATCGCGACCGTGCGGTACTGCCGGGCCAGGAACGCCTCGGCGCCCTGGCGGATCGCCGATGCGATCTCGTTCGCGCGCGGCGAGTTCGCCGGCTGGGCGAGGACCTTGCGGTAGAGCACGAAGCCGAACCCGACGGCGAGGGCGGCGGCCGCGAACGCGAGGAAAAGCGTCATTCTCCCTGTCTCCCGATCTTGTCTTGGTGAGTCTCGTGGAATGGACCTGGCGCCCGGATCGGAGCGCGGGGCCCATGATCCGGAGGAGCGTCCTGTCTCGAACGTCGTATGCGTTCGGGAGGCGCACGCGGGCTCTCGGCCCGGGACCCCCCGACGCGGCGGGCAGACACTACCTGCCGCCCTCCCGGCTGGAAAGGCCCGGGCGGCCTCGGATTTCCCGGCGCCGGCCGCGGGCCGGTCAGGCGCTCCCGGGCGCCTGAGCCTTCACGCCCCAGCTCGCCAGGTCGAGCTCCCGCGGCAGCCAGCCGTCGCCGTCCGCGAGGGGCGGGCCGAAGAGCCGCTCGCCGATCGTCTCGCCGAGCGCGCGGTAGCTCTCCCACTGCGCCTCGTCGAAGAATTGGTCGGCGGTGGTCTGCTGGGGGAAGTCCGCGCTGCGGAGCGCGTACTCGATCACGTCGCGGGGCTCGTCCGCGACCAGGCTCGGCTTGATCCAGAGCAGAAGCGAGCCGCGCTCGCTCGGCGCCTCGGGGTAGTGCACGAAGGCCAGGGCGGCGTGCTTGCGATTGCGGCGCGCGCCGCCGGCCCCGCTCGCGGGATCGCGCGCCTCGCCCCGGATCTCCGCCAGGGTTCCGATCCAGCGTCGCGCCCACGGGTGGAGGACCGCGAGGTCCTGCTCGCTCGCGAACCGGATCTCGGCCCCGAAGTCGAGACGCGCCTTGCGCGCGAGCTGCCCGAGATCCGAGAACGCGTAGTCGACGTCCTGGCCGTCGTCCGCCACCACGATCAGCGGCAGCCGCCGCCGGATCAGCTCGTAGGCGCCGCTGTTCTCGAAGTGGCCCCCGTCGCTCAGGTACCAGTTGCGGCGTGCGGTGCCCGGGAAGCGCGCGAGCAGCTCGTCGAGCAGGTGGCGCTGCACCGGGAACCAGCGCGAGAGATGGAAGCCAGCGCGGGCGACGACGCTCACGAAGCTGCCGAAGTCCCCGCGCCGCGTCGGGTCCACGCCGCTCTTCCACCAGTGCCCGAGGCGCACGTTCAGCAGGCCGAGCAGCAGGGCGAGCCCGACGCTCGTGCGCGACCCGAGGCCGGTCGAGAACGCCGCCCCGGAGATCGCGACCAGGCGTCCGAGCGAGAGCGCCTCGGCCTCGATCGCTCCCGTCTTCGCATCCCCGACGAAAACCGCGTGCGCGGCGGCATCGGCCCGCGGGATCGCCTCGAGCGGCCAGCGCCGGCGACGCTCTTGCGCGTCGCGCGGGATCCAGCGCGCGTGATGCGCGACGCCGAGGCTCAGCCCCACGGGCCCGAACGCGAGGCTCGTCCCTTTGCGATCGCGCTGCTCGACCTGCGAGCGGCCTTCGACGGTCTCGTTCACCGTCACGTTCACGAGATGCAGCGGTCCGCCCGCGCGATCGGGCCGGTAGTCGAGGAAGTCGAAATCGTCGCCGGGATGGTCGAGCTTCGGGCTTCGCCTGCCGTCGTCGAAGCGGCCCGCGTTCGACGCGCCGAGATAGGCGCGGCGCAGGCGCGCGCCGTAGAGCGGCGCCTGGGTGGACTGGTTCAGGAACGACCAGGTCACCGCGAAGAGCAGGTTCAGCACGATCGTCACGGCGAGGGCGATCCAGAGGCCGGAGAGCCAGGGGAGAGGCGGCGCGCCGACGCGCTCGCAGCCGACGAGGCCCATCTTCGTGCAGACGTCGACGGGCGGGAGGCCACCGCGCCACACGAGCGCATGGGCGGCGACGAAGACCGAGAGCAGCAGCACGAGCAGCAGCACGAGCGCTGCGACGAAGGCGAGGGCCGTGACCGGGAGCGGCGGGCGGCGATCGCTCGAGAGGCCCGGCCAGGAGGCGAGGAGCTTCTGCGCGAACGCCGCCACCGCGCCGGCCGACGCGGCGATCGGCGGTGCGAGCCACGCGAGGCCCAGGCCAAAGGAATGGCGCGCGTAGAGCGTCTGCGCCCAACCGTCGACCACCGCGAGGGCGGCGAGCGCGGCGGTCGCGAGGAGCCCGTTCCGCAGCCAGACCGAGAGCGTGTGCTGCCGCCGGGTCGTCTCGGCGGCGAGGCGCGCCGCCGGATCGGCGGGCGGCGGCGGATCGTCCTTCCCCGCAGGTCGCCACAGCCACACGAGGACGTGGAACACGAGGGCGAGCAGCGTCAGCGCGAGCCCCGCCACCTGCACCGTGCCGAGCGTGCCGGAGCCCGGCGCGAACAGGAGGAACGCGATGGCCTGGACGACGAAGAGCCCCACCACCGTCCCGGCGGGCAGATGCTGCGTGCGACCTGCGTCGCGCACCGGCACGAGCCAGTACGCCCACCCCGCCGGCAGCGCCCAGAGCAGGAGCGTCGCCACGGGTGCGAGGATCCATGGGCTCCACCAGCCGCCGGCGGCGAAGAGCCCGTGGCCGAGACGCGAGATCGTGTCGTCGGCACCAGGGCGCACGCCGAGGGCGCTCGCGGCGGCGAAGCGGGGGATCTGCACCGCCAGCGCGACGCCGAACGCGGCGACCGCGAGCACGACCTGCATCGCGACCCAGTTCCGGAGCAGCACCGCGCCCGCGAGCAGCAGGTCACCGGAGCCGTTCGGCGACATGTAGCGACCGTGCTCGCGCAGCCAGCCCAGGTACTTCGAGCGCCGGTCCGCGAGCACGCGCTCGACGACGTCTGCGCGGCGTTCGCCGGGCTGCGCGCCAGCCGCGAGCCACGCCGGTGTCGCGTCGCCCCCGCGCGCGTAGAGCGCGCCGAGGGAGCTCCCGATGTACCCGCCGCCGGACACCGTCGAGACGAAGTCGAAGCGTCGCAGCAGGCGGTGACGCGCGAGGGCCTGGACCAGCCCGAGCGCGAAGGTCGCGCTCCGGATCCCGCCGCCCGAGAGCGCGAGCCCGAGCGCGGGCCCGGTGACGGGCAGTCCCGCCGCTTCGCGCCGCTGCGCGAGGAGTGCGTCCTCGCCCTCCGCCAGCGCGCCCGGATAGCGCTCGCCCAGGGCCGCGAGCGCGCCGGCCCGCTTCGTCGTAGAGATCCCGCTCTCGCCCATCCGCCCTCCCCGACCGCTGCAAGTCATCCTATCCAGCGTGGAGTGTCGGCGACGCGGGAAATCGGGCGTCCCCGCGTTCTGGGGGCCCCGCGCTGGCGCGAGGTCTGCGCCGAGCGCCTAGACTCGCCCCGCCTCGGCCGGCTCGAGGCCTCGGGAGGGCTCTGCGTGGCGCGATTCGAAGGCAAGGTGGGATTCGTGACCGGCGGCGGGACCGGGATCGGGCTCGCCTGCGCCCGGGCCATCGCCGCGGGCGGCGGCCGCGTGATGCTCGGCGGGCGGCGCGAGGACGTGCTGCGCGGTGCGGCCGAGGCGCTCGGCGGCGGCGCCGACTACGTGGTCTGCGACGTGCGCGACGACGCCTCCGTCGAGGCGGCGGTCGGCGCCACGGTCGCGCGCCTCGGCGCGCTCCACCTCGCCGTGAATGCGGCGGGCGTCGGCTCCGCCGGAAGCGTCCTCAACTCGACCGCCGCCGAGTTCGCCCAGACCCTCGACACCAACCTGACCGGGGTCTTTCGCTGCCTGCGCGCCGAGGCGCGTGCGATGAAGGCGTCGGGCGGCGGCAGCATCGTGAACGTGAGCTCGATCGCGGGCGGCGTCACGCACCGCTGGATGACGTCGTACTGCGCGTCCAAGGCCGGCCTCAACATGCTGACGCGCTGCGCGGCGGACGATCTCGGCGAGCACGGCATCCGCGTGAACGCCGTGATGCCGGGCCTCGTCCACACCGACCTTGCGCTGCCGCTCACCTCGAACGAGCAGGCCCGCGACGAGTACCTGCGACTCATGCCCGTGTCGCGCCTCGGCCAGCCCGACGACGTAGGGGCGCTGGTCGCGTTCCTGCTCTCGGACGAGGCCGGGTGGATCACCGGGCAATGCGTGGGCGTCGAGGGCGGCCACCTGCTGCGGAAGGGACCGGATCTGGTGCCGCTGTTCCGCCAGTTCCTGCCGGAGGAGCGCTGACGCGCGCGAGCGTCGCTTCCCTGCTCCTCGGCTGGTGGGGCGTCCCGTCCGGTCTCCTGATGACACCGGTCCAGGTCGCGCGCAACCTCGGCGGACTGCTGCGGCCGCCGGACGGCGCTCGCCCCTCGGCGCAGCGCGAGGATCGGGTCCGGATCGTGCTCGCGGCCCAGGCCCAGGAAGCCTGGGCGACCGGCGCCGCGCTCCGATAGCGTGCCCCCATGCCGCTCTTCGCACTCCTCGGTCACGATGGCCCGCGCGCTCCCGAGCTGCGCCCGATCCACCGCCCGGCCCATCTCGACAACCTGCGCCCGCTGGTGCGCGCCGGCCGCGTGCGCTTCGCGGGCCCGCTGCTCGAGGGCGGCGCGCCGGTCGGAAGCCTCGTGATCTTCGAGGCCGACGATCTCGCCGCGGCGCGGCGCTTCGCGGCGAGCGATCCCTACGTCGTCCACGGCGTGTTCGCGCGCCACGAGGTGCGCGAGACGCGCGACGTATCGTCCGAGCTCGCGGGCTAGGCCTCGGCCGGCGTCGGCGCGGCCGCCGGCGCGTGGCGCCCCTCCGGCGAGGCGCGCAGCAGGGCGTACGATCCCGCCACGCCCGCCGCGGCGATCCAGAACACGGCGGGATAGCCGAAGCTCTCCGCCACGAAGCCGAGCCCGAGCGTCGCGCCCGAGCTGCCGAGATTGAAGGCGCCGTTGAAGAGCGCCATCACCTTGCCCCGCTCGCCGGGCCCCGCCTCTTCGACCGCAAGGGCGTTGTAGGCGGGATAGAAGAGCCCGTGCGCCGCGCCGAAGACGAGGCCCAGGGGCTCGAGCAGCGACGGCCGGAGCCATGCCATCGCGAGCACCACCGCGCCGTACGCGACGAGGGAGCCCAGCGACACACGACGGCGTCCCAGCCGGTCGGCGAGCCCGCCGAAGCCGAGCCGCACTGCGACCGCCGCCAGGGCGTAGGCCACGAAGAAGCCGCGCACGTGCGATCGCCCGAGCGCCAGCGCGAAGGGCTGGGGGTACGTCATCATGGCGCCGAAGGCCGCGCCCGTGAGCGCCACCACCGCGCCGACCCGAAGCGAGCGCGGCCGTCGCATCACCTCGAGGATCCCGGGGCCGCCGGCCGCCGCGCGTGCGTGGGGCGGATCGTAGATGAACGGCGTCGAGGCCAGGCAGACCAGGCTCGAGGCCGTGGCCATCCAGAAGACGGCGTGCCAGCCCACTCGGCCCGCGACTTCCTCGGCCACCGCCGGCGCGAGCGCGTGCATCGACAGGATCGAGACGCCGAAGAGCCCGATCGCGCGGCCGAGATGCTCCGGCGGCGCGTCGTCGGTCACGAGTGTCGAGGCGGCGATGAAGACCGCCGGGAAGGCGATGCCCTGCACCATGCGCAGCGCGTAGAGCAGCGGGCCCACGCGATCGACCGCCAGGAAGCCGAGCGAGGCCAGCGTCATCACGATCGCGCCCGCCACGATGAAGGGCCGGCGGCCCACGCGGTCGATCCAGTCGCCCACGAGCGGGATGAACACGATCGCGGTTGCGCCGAAGGCGGCCATCACGAGGCCGATCTCGCTCGGGCTCCCGCCGAGCTCCTGGCTCACGAACTTCGGCAGGAGGAAGAAGCAGGAGAACCCGAAGCCGAAGCTGCTCTGGGCCAGCAGCAGGACGGCGAAGGAGCGGGTGAGGAGGCCGGGCATCGGGCCAGCATAGCGGCGGCGGCGCGGGGTAGACTGGGCGCTCGACGGAGGGCGCGCCCATGGACCTCGAGCGGATGAAGCAGGCTGCCTGCGACGAGATCGACGGCCTGCGAGACGCGCTGCTGCGCGTCTCGCACGCGATCCACGCACACCCCGAGCTCGCGTTCCAGGAGGAGCGCGCGGCGGACCTGCTCTGCGACGCAGTCGCACGCGCGCGGCTCGACGTCACGCGCGGGAGCTACGGCCTCGACACCGCCTTCGAAGCACGACTCGGCGCCGACGACGCCGGCGCCGACGCTCCGTGCGTCGCGATCCTCGCGGAGTACGACGCTCTCCCCGGCATCGGGCACGCCTGCGGCCACAACCTGATTGCAACCGCCGCACTCGGCGCCGGGCTCGCCCTCGCCTCCCTCGGCCGCGCGCTGCCGGGCCGCGTTCGCCTGCTCGGCACGCCCGCCGAGGAGCAGGGCGGCGGCAAGGAGCTGATGGCCCGCGCCGGCGCGTTCGAAGGCGTGGATGCGTCGATGATGGTGCACCCGGCCGGCGTCGATCTCGTGACGATGCCGTGCATCGCGCTCGGCGAGTGCGTCGCGCGCTACCACGGCCAGTCGGCCCACGCGTCGTCGATGCCCGAGCGCGGCGTGAACGCCCTCGACGCCCTGGTGCTCGCGTACCAGTCGATCGCCGCCCTGCGCCAGCACATCCGCCCCAGCGAGCGCATCCACGGCATCATCACCGACGGCGGCCAGGCGCCGAACGTGGTGCCGGAGCACGCGGCGGGCCGGTTCTACGTGCGCGCGGCGAACGCAGCCGAGCTCGCGCCGCTGAAGCGCCGGGTCGAGGGCTGCTTCCAGGCCGGTGCCGCCGCGACGGGCGCACGCCTCGATCTCGCCTGGCAGGAGCCCGACTACCTCGAGCTGCGCACGAGCTGGCCGCTCGCCGCCGTCTACCAGCGCAACGCCGAGCGCCTCGGCCGCCGCTTCTTCCCCTACGACAAGCTCCCGCCCGGCGCCCAGGGCAGCACCGACATGGGCAACGTGAGCCACCGCGTGCCGTCGATCCATCCGATGATCGCGGCGGCGCCGCCCCACGTGACGATCCACCACCCGGAGTTCGCGAAGTGGGCGGGCTCCGAGCTCGGCGACACCGCCGCGATCGACGGCGCGAAGGCCCTCGCCATGACGGCCCTCGACGTTCTCGCCGACGCGGGACTGCGTCGCGAGGCACGGCTCGCGTTCGAGGCGGCGGGGGGCGGGGTCTGATCCCGGCCGCCCGCGCTCACGCCGCGGCGCAGATCGCCTTCACCTCCTCGTCCGCCACCTCGCGCCGGGTGTCGGCGATCGATTGGAACGACGCGAACGCGCGCTGCAGGCGCTCGCCTTCCAGCGCGAAGCCCAGGGCGCGCGCCTTCGCGGCGAAGCCCGCGCGGCCCGAGAGCTTGCCGAGCACGATCTCGCTGCCCACGGGATGCCCGATCGCTGCGGGGTCGATCGACTCGTAGGTCTCGCGATGTTTCAGCACGCCGTCCTGGTGCACGCCCGAGGCGTGACGGAAGGCGTTGCGGCCGACCACCGCCTTGTTCGGCGGGACGATGAGGCCGCTCCTCTCTTCGACCAGCCGCGACACGCCGTAGATGCCGCGCGTGTCGACGCCGGTGTGCACGCCGAGCCTGCGCCCGTGGGCCGCGATCGCCATCACCACCTCCTCGAACGAGGTGTTGCCCGCGCGCTCGCCGATCCCGTTGACGCAGAGCTCGACCTGCCGCGCGCCGGCGCGGATCGCCGCGAGGGCGTTCGCCGTGGCGAGGCCCAGGTCGTCCTGGCCGTGGAACGAGAGCACCGCGCCCTCGACCTCGGGCACGCGCGCGCGCACGGTGCGGAACAGCGCGCCCACGTCGTCGGGCAGCGCGTGCCCGACGGTGTCGGGCAGATTGATCGTGCGCGCGCCCGCGCGCAGCGCCGCGCGCACGATCTCGACCACGAAGTCGGGATCGGCGCGGGTCGCGTCCATGGGGCTGAACTCGACGTCTTCGACCTGGCGGCGCGCGCGTGCGACGGCGGCCTCGGCCATCGCCACCACCGCGGCGCGGTCCTTGCGGAGCTGGTGCGCGAGCTGCACGTCGCTCGCGTTCACGAACACGTGGATGCGGGGTCGGGCGCCATCGCGCAGCGCCTCGGCCGCCGCGTCCACGTCGGCGTCGACTGCGCGGGCGAGGCCGCAGATCGAGGCGTCGCGCACCGTCCGCGCCACCTCGCGCACGGCGGCGAAGTCGCCGGGCGACGCGCCGGGGAAGCCGGCCTCGATCACGTCGACGCGCATCGCGGCGAGGGCGCTGGCGATCTCGACCTTGTCGCGGCCCGAGAAGCAGACACCGGCGGATTGCTCGCCGTCGCGCAGGGTGGTGTCGAAGACGACCAGCTTCTCGCCGGCGGGGCCGGCGACGGACGATCCTTCGGAAGCAGGGCTCGGGACGGAGGACATCGGCGCTCCTTCGAGCCGCGCCGGGCCCGGAGAGCGCCTTCGGATCTGCGGGATCACGACCTGGGACCCCAAGAGACGAAACCCTCTCCGGCCGGTGCGGCGGGAGAGGGTTCTCGTTGCAGCGTCTCGGCAGCTACCGCCCGAGCGCCCCCTCTCCCGCCCCCCTAAGGAGGAGGCCGGTGAGCAGGTCGCTCTGCAGCGCGAAGCCGGTCGCCATGCCGGCATCATCGGCGGGACGCGCGGGATCGTCAACCCGGGGTCCACCGGAGGGCGCCGGCGCCCTAGCCACGATGGGCGGCCAGCTCCTTGCGCATGGCGCCGGCGCGCCGCAGCCAGCCCGGCATGCCGATCGACTCGAACGCCGCATCGGCCGCGTCGAGCAGCGCCTCCGCGCGGGCCCGGTCGCCCACAGCGCCGCGCCAGACCCGCATGCGCGCCTCGTCGTAGTCGGTGATCGCGCGCAGCGGGCGCGCGCCCTGGGCAGCGAGCACCGCACGCGCCCGCGCGAACCACTCGGTCGCCTCCTCGAAGCGCCGCCCCAGGGCGCAGAGCCGGGCGAGGGAGAGCCGCGCGTCGGCGTGCGGGTACCGGAAGTCGGGCGCGAGGGTCTTCTCGCGCAGGCAACGCTCGATCGCGCCGGCGCCCTCGCCGAGGCCGAGGTGCCAGAGTGCAGACACCGCGAGGTGAACCGTCGCCGTGTAGCCGATCGCCCAGCCCTGCGCGCGCTCGAGCGCCGGCTCCACCGCGCGCACCGCGGCCAGGGCGTCGATGGAGCGACCGGCCTCTGCGTAGGCCAGCGCCGAGCCCGCGCGGGTGAGCGCCATCGCCCACTGGCTCTCCGGCGTGGCGAAGCGGAGCACGGCCTCGTAGTTGGGGATCTGCTCCGTCAGTCCCTCGCCCCGCACGATCGCATGCTCCGCCGGAACGGCGCCGAGCCAGAGCGCGAGCAGCGGCGAGCCCGGGCGGCGGCTCGCGAGCTCCTTCGCACGCGCGAACGACCACTCCGACTCGCCGAGCCGGCCGAGGGCGGACTCGAGCGACGCGGCGGTGGCGTTCAGGATCGCCGCCCGAGTCAGCTGGCCGCGAGACTCCGCGAGGTCTGCGCCCTCGTAGGTGGGCAGGAGCGCGCCCTCGTAGTCGCCGCCCCAGAACGCGACGACCTGAGGCACGTGCTTCGCCCGCGCGAACACCTCGCGACGCGAGCCGAAGCGCATGTGGCGCCAGAGCTCGTTCTCGAGCTCGAGCCCGAGGCTCTCCGGATGGGCGAGGATCACCTCCGACAGCTCGACCCGGGCCGGGCTGTCGAGCGGCACGCCCGGATTGGTGGGATCGCTCGCCTCGCGCTGCGAGAGCTCGTGGGACATCAGCCGCGCCCACGCGACGTCGCGGCGGTCTCCCGCGTGGCGCAGGCCTTCGTGGGCGACGCGCCAGGCGGCGCGATCGAAGGAGCCCCACCAGATCGCGTCGGCGGCGTCGGCGAGGTGCTCGGTCGCGAGGGCGGCCCCGCCCTCGCGCGCGAGCCCGGCAGCGGCCGCGATCGCCTCGTCCGCGGCGGCCTGCGCCTTCCCGGTCCAGGCGTGGGCGAGCGCGCTCCGCGCGAGCGCACGCCAGCGACGGGGATCGTCCGGCGGCAGCAGCTCGAGCGCGATGCCGAGGTAGCGCGCCTCGTCCTCGTGGGCGGCCGCGCGGTGCGCGTTGTCGGCCGCGGCCATCGCGTAGCGTGCGCCGGCAGCGGCGCCGGGCAGCGAAGCGCTCTGCGCGTAGTGGCGCGCGATCGCCGCAGCGTGGTCGAGCGCGTCGGCGCCGTGGAAGGCCTCGAGCTCCTCCGCGACGCGACGATGCAGCCGCGCGCGACGCTCGGGCGTCATCCGGCGCTGGAGCGCGTGGCGGAACAGGGCGTGGCTGAAGTCGTAGCCACGCCCCTCGTCGGCGACGCGCGCGAGCTGCGCGCGCAGCGCCTCATCGAGGGCGTCCAGGCCGGCGGACTCCGGCAGGCCGGCCGCAGCGCAGGCGACCTCGAACACGAAGGGGCCCTCGAAGGCGGAGGCCGCGACGAGCAGCCGTTGCGCGGGATCGGAGAGGCGACCGAGCCGGTGCTCGATCACGCCGAGCGCGCCCTCCGTCAGCGTGAGCTCCTCGAGATCGAAGCGATGGATCCAGCGGCCGTCCTCGCGGGCGAGACGCCCCGAGAGGATCAGATCGTGCAGGATCTCGCGCACGAAGAACGGGCTGCCGCCCGACGCGCGATGCAGCGCCGCGGAGATCTCGTGCGTGTCCTCCTCGCCGGAGACCGCGTCGACCATCTCGCGCACGGCCTCCGGCGCGAGGCCACGCAGCACGAGCTCGCCCGAGCGCGCCTCGCCGCGCAGCGCCTCGGTCGCGCGCGCGAAGGGCCGGCCGGGCTCGACCTCGTGGGAGCGGTACACGCCCACCACGAAGAGGTGCGCGCCGACGGCGGCGCGCGCCAGGTGGCCGAGCAGCGCGAGCGTCGCGGCGTCGGCCCAGTGGAGGTCGTCCACGACGAGGAGCAGGGTGCGGCGCCGCGCCATCCCGAGCAGGAGCTCGCGCAGGCCGTCGAGCACGCGCTGCCGCTCCTCGTCGGCGCGCAGCGGCGCGAGCTCGTCGAAGCTGCCGAGCCGGGGCCGCAGCTCCGGCGCGATGCGCGCGACGACGGCGGCGTGGGGGCCGATGTCGGCGCGGAGGGTGGCATCGTCCACGCTCTCGGCGTGACGCAGGAGCGCGTCGGCGAAGGGGCCGTAGGGCAGCGCCCAGTCGCCCTGGCTGCAGCGGCCCGACAGCACGAGCATCCCGCTGCGACGCGCGAGCGCCGCGAGCTCTTGGAGCAGGCGCGTCTTCCCGATCCCGGGCTCACCGGTGACGAGCCCGAAGCCGCCTGCGCCGCGGCGCGCACCCTCGAGGCAGGCATCGAGCGCCTCGAGCTCGCGGCTGCGCCCGACGAAGGGCGGATGCTCGAGCACCAGGGCGTGGGGCGCCGTCTCGTAGCCGACCCGCAGCGCCGCAGCCTCGGTGTCGGACTCGCTGGCCTCCGTCGGCGTCGCGTCGGGCAGGCCCGCCTCCTGCAGCGCGACGGCCGTGTCGCCGACCAGGCGCGAGGCCACGCTGCGCGTGCAGCGGATCTCGCCCGGCGCCGCCATCGCCGCCGCCCGCGCCGCGGCACGCCGGCTCGCGGGATTGCCGCCGAGCGCGACGCCGATGCGCAGTCCCGCGCTCTCGCCCACCACCTGCTGCAGCGCGACAGCGGAGCGCACGGCCTCCTGGGGCGCGTCGTAGACGGCGGCCATGCCGCCGCCGGCCTCGGCGCGGAGCTGTCCGCCGGTCGCCTCGAGGGTGTTGCGGAGCAGGCGCGTCAGGCGCTCGCGCTCGTCCTGGGCGAGAGGCCCGGGCAGGGCCATCACCAGGGTCGCCCCTTCCTCGTGCGGCGCGTCCACCGCCATCTCGTCCACCCGAGCGAGGAAGCGGTAGCCGCGCTGGGGCAGCGTCTCGATGAACCGGGGACGCGCGGCCGAGTCGCCAAGGGCGTGACGAAGTTTCTTCACGGCGGTGTTGAGGCCGTGCTCGAAGTCGACGTAGGTGCCCTCGGGCCAGAGAGCGGCGCGGAGCACGTCGCGTGAGACGACGCTGCCAGGGCGCTCGAGGAGGAGGGCGAGAACGCGGAAGGGGAGCTGCTGAAGCGGAACCCGCCGGCCGCGGGAGCGCAGCTCGGCTGAGCCGAGATCGGCCACGAACGCGCCGAAGCGCACGCGCCGCGACGAAGGAGGCCGATCGGCCATCGCCCCTCCCGCCCGCCGGTAACGAAGGGTCAGTCTACTCCCGAAGCTTTGCGGAAGAGAAAAATTCTGGATGAAAAGAATCGATCAATTTTCGGCGCTTAGAGCTCGGCGATGGTTCATTCAGAGTTCACCTCGGGGGATGTCTGTGCGCGCTAAAGAGGAATGAGCAACCCCAGGAGGGGAGTTTCGGGGGCAAAGAGGCGCCCGGAATCTCCCAGACGAGCGCAGAAGGGTTCCAGGGCAGCGCGCCACGTGGGAGGCATCCGGCCTCGGGGAGCGTGGATCTCACGATCCGGCACCCAAACGCGAGCCGAGGTCAGCGCGTTACCGCCAGGGGAGCCCGGAGCCGGCGCGGCGCCACCCGCGCCGGCTCCCCTCGCCGCCCGGTCGCCGCGCCGACCTGACACCGGGGCCGCGGCCTCAGGCCGCGAGGGCCGGCTGCCCCGCGTTCAGGAACCAGTGCTCGACGACGACGCGGCGCGCAAACCAGCCGACACCGAAGAGGCGAGCAGCCAGGGAGGCCTGCCAGGCAGGCGGCGGCGTGCCCGGGTGCGCCGTGCGCGGGCCGAAGCGGGCGACGATCGCGTCCGCGTAGGCCGCGAGCACGCTCTCGTCCGCGGGATCGCGCGCGCCCGCGAGCGCACGGGCCAGCAGCAGGCCCGACTCGACGGCGGGCCGGATGCCCTCGCCGCTCTTCGGATAGGCGAGCCCCGCTGCGTCGCCCACGAGCGCGACGCCCGCGCCGCGCAGCGGTCGCCGCGTGGTGCCATACGTGTGGTACGCGTGCCCGTGCACGGACTCTCCCCAGTCCTTCGGGATGCGCTCCGCGGCGCGCAGCTCAGTGAGGAACGCGCGCAGGTGTTCCGACAGCCCTTCCCCGCCACGCCGCCCGAGCCCGACGTTCAGGTAGCCGCCCTTGCGGAACACCCAGCCGTAGCCGGCGAGATCGCGCGTGAACCAGATCTGCGGCACCTCGGCCTCGAGATCGATCCCCGAGGCCATCGCGCTCTCGAGCGGAAGCTCGATCTCCTGCGCGGCGATCGGCGTCTCCTTCGGCTGGCCCGCGCAGAGCGCGCGCGCCACCGGGCAGAAGTGCCCGCCCGCGCCCACGAGCAGGCGCGCGTGCACGGCCCCGTCGACCACCCAGCCGTCGCTGCGCCGCTCGATCGCGCGCACGGGCTCGCCGAGCCGCAGCTCGGCTCCGCAGCGCTCGAGCAGGAAGGCGTCGAACTCGCAGCGACGGATGCCGTGGCTCACGACGTCGCCGCCCGCGACGCGCGTCGGCTCGCGCCCGAGGCTCGCGATCGCGAAGCCACGGATCGGCTGGAGCGTACGACCCGTCGCGGCGTAGGCGCTCGGCTCGATGCCGAGCGCGGCCCAGACCGGCGGCGTGACCCAGCCCGCGCAGGTCTTGTCTCGCGGGAAGCGCGCGCGGTCGACGATGCGCACGCGCAGCCCCGAGCCGCGCAGCCCCCAGGCGAGCGACGAGCCGGCCGGCCCGCCGCCCACGATCAGCACGTCGACGCGCTCCACCCTAGGCCTCGACCAGGTGGGCGCGCGTCCATGGGATCGCGTCGTTGCGCGCGCGCGAGAACACCACCTGGTAGAGGCACATCGTGGCGCTGCGGAATGCAGCGACGGTTCCCGCGAGATAGAGCTCGTAGGCTCTCGCGGTCTCGTCCGACACGTGCGCCGCGATCGCCCGGCGGTTCTTCCGGTAGCGCGCGAGCCAGTGCTCGGCGGTGAGGGCGTAGTGGCGTCGCAGGTTCTCGACGTCGAGCACGGCGAAGTCGAAGGGCTCGAAGATGCGCATCATCTCCGACAGCGCCGGCGGATGCGCGTTCGGGAAGATGCGCGTCGCCATCCAGGCCTGGAGCGGCATCGGCTGCGAGCGGCCGATGGTGTGGATCAGGCCGAGGCCCTCCGGCGCGAGCGTCCGCTCGACTACTCGACCGAGCGCCTCGTAGTGGCCTGGCCCGACGTGCTCGAGCATGCCGAGCGAGGCGACGGCGTCGAAGCGCCCCGTCGCATTGCGATAGTCGTCGAGCACGAACTCCACGCGCCCCGCGAGGCCCTGCTTCTCGGCCTGCTCGCGCGCCCACTCCACCTGCTCGATCGAGACGTTGAAGGCGCGCACGCGCGCGCCGTAGGTCCGCGCCATGTGCAGCGCAAGCGCGCCCCAGCCCGAGCCGAGCTCGAGCACGTGCTGGTCGCGACGCAGCCGCAGCTTGCGGCAGACGAGGTCGAGCTTCGCGAGCTGCGCCTCCTCGAGCGACGCCTCCGGGGTCGGGAAGTACGCGCACGTGTAGACCATGCGCTCGTCGAGCCAGAGCGCGTAGAAGTCGTTGCCCACGTCATAGTGGTGGCGCGCGTTGCCGGCGGCGCGTCCCAGCGCCTGCTTCCAGGCCGAGGGCGCGGTCGCGCGCCGCAGCAGGCGCGACGCGACCCCTACTTCGGCCGGGACCTGGTTGCAGCGACACACCAGGTCGACCAGCGACCCGTCCACCCGGATCCGTCCCGCGGTGTACAAGTCGCCGAACGCGAGCTGCGGATCGAGCGCGAGGGCGACGGGGGCGCGCAGGTCCGCGAACGTGAGGATCGCGATCGCATCGGATCGAGCTGGCCCGAGGGCGCTGCCGTCCGGCAGCTCGAAGCGGACGTCCGGCGCGCCCAGCGCTCGATGCATCGCGCCCGCGGCCGCGCGGGCGAGGGGTGCCAAGGGCTGACTCTGCATGACGAACCCCCGCGCGTCTCCGAGCCCCTCGGCGGAATGCCGCCGCGGGGCTCGCAGCGCGAGCCATGTGCGCAGCTTCCCCGCCTGCGTGCCTCGCGGCGCGGAACGACCGCGCTCCGACCTGTCCCCCCCCTTGCACGGCATTGCCCGTGCCGTACCCGACAGCCTGCCGTGTCCACGGCGACGAAGGCAAGCAGGATTTCGGATGTGCCCCGGGCTCGGGCTCAGCCGACCCCGACCAGCGCGAGCCGCTCGCCCCAGCGCCGCTGCACCGAGCGCGCGAGCGCCGGGGACCGCTGTAGCGTCGGGTCGCGCCGCACCGCGGCGAGCGCGGCCTCGCGCGCGACCGCGATCAGGCGCGCGTCGCGCATCAGGTCGGCGATCCGCAGATCCGGCAGCCGCCCGCTCTGGCGCGTGCCCAGGAACTCGCCGGGGCCGCGGATCGCGAGGTCGCGCTCGGCGATCACGAAGCCGTCGGTGGTCTCGGCCATCGCCCGCAGCCTCGCCTCCCCGTCTTCGCTCGAGGCGCGCGCCACGAGCAGGCAGCGGCCGGGCCGCGCCCCGCGTCCGACGCGGCCCCGGAGCTGGTGGAGCTGCGCGAGGCCGAAGCGCTCCGCGTGCTCGACCACCATCAGGGTCGCGTTGGGGACGTCGACGCCCACCTCGATCACGGTGGTCGCGACCAGCACCGCGCTCTCGCCGCGCTCGAAGCGCGCCATCGCCGCGGCGCGCGCGGCGGCGTCGAGGCGGCCGTGCACGAGGTCGACGCGGAGCTCCGGCAGCGCGGCCGCGATGCGCTCCGCCGCGGTGGTCGCGGCGCGCAGATCGCTCTTCTCCGACTCCTCGACCACGGGGTACACCACGTAGGCCTGCTCGCCGCGACCGACGCACTCGCGGAGCGCCGCCATCACGCGCCGGCCCTCGCCGGCGCGGAGGATCTCGGTCGCGACGGCGGCGCGGCCAGGCGGCAGCTCGTCGATCACCGAGATGTCGAGGTCGCCGTACACCGTGAGCGCGAGCGTGCGCGGGATCGGTGTCGCGGTCATCACGAGCAGATGAGGAGCGAGCTCGCCACGAGCCTTCGCCGCGAGGGCCGCGCGCTGCAGCACGCCGAAGCGGTGCTGCTCGTCCACGATCGCGAGGCCGAGGCGCGCGAAGGCGACGACGCCCTGCACCAGCGCGTGGGTGCCGACGACGAGATCGAGCTCTCCCGCAGCGAGGGCGCGACGCGTCGCCGTCGCCTCCGCCCTCGGCAGCGACGAGGTCAGGAGCGCCACACGGAGGCGTCGGCCGCCGCGCGCCGCCACGCCGCTCGCGAGACGCTCGAGGGTGCGGAGGTGCTGCTCGGCCAGGAGCTCCGTCGGCGCCATCAGCGCCGCCTGGGCGCCGCTCTCCGCCGCGGCGATCGCCGCCAGGAATGCGACCGCGGTCTTGCCGCTCCCGACGTCGCCCTGGAGCAGCCGGCTCATGGGATGCGGTCGCGCGAGATCTCCCCGGATCTCGCGCCAGGCCCGCGCCTGCGCCCCGGTGAGGGGCCACGGCAGGGCCGCGATCGCAGTGTCGACGCCGTGGGCCGCCGCGCCCGCGAACGCCAGGGCGGGCTCGGCCGCGCGCTGGGCGCGCTCGCATGCGAGACCGAGCTCGAGCAGGTAGAGCTCCTCGAGCACGAGGCGCTCGTGGGCCGGCGTGCGGCGCTCGAGCAGGGCCGTCACGTCGCCCGCCTGCGGCGGGTCGTGCACGAAGCGCAGCGCCTCCGCGGGCTCCGGCAGCCCGCGTTCCCGCGCCAGCGCGTCCGGAAGATTCCCGGACACGAGGTCCGCGTACTCCGCGACGGCGGCGGCGACGATCCCGCGCAGGGCGCGCGGGTGCAGACCTTCGGGCGACGGGTAGTCCGGCACGATCCGGCGCAGCGCCGACGTGTCGGCCGGAGGCGCGGGCGCCACCTCGCGCGTGGAAGGCTTCGCTGCGGGCGCGCCGAGCGGAGCAGCTTCTCCCGGCGCACCGGATTCCCCGGGCGGAGCGGACTCTCCGGATCCCCCGGACCCCGCAGTCGAAGCGGGCTCCCCGGGCGGCGGCGGTGCCGGCTCGATCAGCTCCGTCTCGGGGTGCGTGAGCTCCTTCGCGAAGCGCCAGCGGCGCACGTCGCCGGTGACGAGCAGCGTCGCGCCCTTCTGCACGGTCTTCTTCAGCGTGTCGCCGCCGTGGAACCACTTCAGGTTCACCGTGCCCGTCTCGTCGCCGACGACGGCCTGGAACGCGCGCATCGGGCGCCCGCCGCGACCGCGCGTCGAGACGAAGTCCGCGAGCAGCACGCGCGCCACGAAGGTCGCGCGGTGCCCGACCGCGAGCTCGCCCACGACGGCGAGGGAGCGCCGGTCGTCGTAGCGGGACGGGAGGTGGAGCAGCAGGTCGAGCACGCTCTGCAGGCCTCGCTGCGCGAGCAGCGCCGCGCGACGGGGGCCCACGCCCGGGATCACCGTCACGGGGCGCTCGAGGGCCTGCTCTGCCCAGGCCGGCTCCTGGAAGGGCGCCAGCGACGACAGCGACTCGCGCACGGCAGGCTCGCGCTCCGCTTCGGCGAGCGGCGCCGCGAAGCGCGCAGCCACGGCCTCGAACGCGCGCACCGCGTCGCGCGGGATCGCCAGCTCGGCGCCGCGCCGGGCCGCCGCGTGGACCGTGGCCTCGAGCTCCTTCACCCGCGCGAGGCGCGCGAAGCCGTCCCGGGCCGCGAACTCGAGCGGCCGTCGCAGCGCCTCGAGCGCGGCGGCGAAGGGACTCGCTCCCGCCATGCCCGCGGCCCTCCGGCTAGCGCGCGTGGATCTCCTGCAGCGACCGGACGCCGATCGACGCCGTCTGGAGCGCACGGATGCCGCCGGCGGCCGCACGCGCCGCCGCCGCCGTCGTGAAGTACGGGATGCCCCGCTGCAGCGTCGCGCGGCGGATCGTGAAGGAGTCGCGCACCGAGTCGGCGTCGCTGCCGACGGTGTTGATCACGAGGTCCACGTCGCCGGCCTCGATCCGGTCGACGCAGCTCGGCGTCCCCTGCCCCACCTTCGGCACCGTCTCCACGCGCACGCCGAGGGAGGTGAGGTACGCGGCCGTGCCGGTCGTCGCGAGCACTTCGAAGCCGTGCTGCGCGAGCTCGCGCACCGCTTCGCCGATGCGCGGCTGGTCGGAGTCCTTCACCGACACGAACACGCGTCCGCGCGTCGGCAGCGAGTTGCCGGCCTCGATCTGGCTCTTCGCGTAGGCGCGGCCGAAGTCCGAGTCGATGCCCATCACCTCGCCGGTGCTCCGCATCTCGGGCCCGAGCAGCACGTCGACGCCCGGGAACTTCACGAACGGGAACACGGCCTCCTTCACGCAGAAGTGGGCGGGCCAGATCTCCGCGGTGAAGCCGAGCTCGTCGAGCGTCTTCCCCGACATCACGAGGGCGGCGAGCTTCGCGAGCGGGCGACCGATCGCCTTCGAGACGAACGGGACGGTGCGCGAGGCGCGGGGATTCACCTCGATCACGTAGACCTCGCCGTCCTTCACCGCGTACTGCACGTTCATCAGGCCCTTCACGCCGAGCTCGAGAGCGAGGCGCCGGGTCGAGGCCACGATCTCGTCCACGACCTCCTTCGGGAGCGAGTACGGCGGGATCGAGCAGGCGCTGTCGCCGGAGTGGACGCCGGCCTCTTCGATGTGCTCCATCACGCCGCCGATCACGACGCGGCGGCCGTCGCTGATGGCGTCCACGTCGACCTCCGTCGCATCCGAGAGGAAGCGGTCGACGAGCACGGGATGCTCGGGCGAGGCCTTCACGGCGAAGCGCATGTAGCTCCGCAGCGCGGCGTCGTCGTGCACGATCTCCATGGCGCGGCCGCCGAGCACGTAGCTCGGGCGCACGAGCACGGGGTAGCCGATGCGGCGCGCGACCTCCTCGGCCTCCTCGAGGCTGCGCGCCATGCCGCCGGGCGGGCGTCGCAGCGCGAGCTTCTCGAGCACCTGGTCGAAGCGCTCGCGGTCCTCGGCGCGATCGATCGCGTCGGGCGGCGTGCCGATGATCGGCACCCCCGCCTGCTCGAGGGGCACGGCGAGCCGCAGCGGCGTCTGGCCGCCGAACTGCACGATCACGCCTTCGGGCTTCTCGCGGTGCACGACCTCGAGCACGTCCTCGAGCGTCAGGGGCTCGAAGTAGAGCCGGTCGCTGGTGTCGTAGTCGGTCGAGACGGTCTCGGGGTTGCAGTTCACCATGATCGTCTCGAAGCCGGCGTCGCGCAGGGCGAAAGCCGCGTGCACGCAGCAGTAGTCGAACTCGATGCCCTGCCCGATCCGGTTGGGGCCGCCGCCCAGGATCATGATCTTGCGTCGCGTCGTGGGCTCGGCCTCGCACTCGTCCTCGTAGGTCGAGTAGAGGTACGGCGTGTGAGCCACGAACTCGGCGCCGCAGGTGTCCACGCGCTTGTAGACGGGACGGATCCCGAGGCGATGGCGCAGCGCGCGCACCTCGCCCTCGGACACGTTCCAGAGCGCGGCGAGGCGCTTGTCGGAGAAGCCGGCCTGCTTCGCCGGGCGCAGCCAGGCCTCGCGCTCCGCCAAGGGGGCCGCGGAGAGCTTCGCCTCCATCTGCACCAGCTCGGCGATGTTCCCGAGAAACCAGGGATCGATCGCGCTGCGCCGGTGGATCTCGTCCACCGTGACGCCGCGGCGGAACGCCTCGGCGATCGCCCAGAGGCGACCCGGGCGCGGCACGTCGATCTGGCCCCAGAGCGCCTTCAGGCCCTCCTCGCCCTCGGGCAGCGCCGGACGCTCGAGGCCCGCGTGGCCGATCTCGAGGGAGCGCAGCGCCTTCTGCAGGCTCTCCTTGAAGGTGCGCCCGATCGCCATCACCTCGCCGACGCTCTTCATCTGCGTGGTGAGGCGGTTGTCGGCGCTCGGGAACTTCTCGAAGGTGAAGCGCGGGATCTTGGTCACCACGTAGTCGATCGTCGGCTCGAAGCTCGCCGGCGTCTCGCGCGTGATGTCGTTCCGGATCTCGTCGAGCGTGTACCCGACCGCGAGCTTCGCGGCGATCTTTGCGATCGGGAAGCCCGTGGCCTTGGACGCCAGCGCGCTCGAGCGCGAGACGCGCGGGTTCATCTCGATCACGACCAGCTCGCCGTCCACCGGATTCACGCCGAACTGGATGTTCGAGCCGCCGGTGTCGACGCCGATCTCGCGGATGATCGCGACCGCGGCGTCGCGCATCACCTGGTATTCCTTGTCGGTCAGCGTCTGGGCCGGGGCGACCGTGATGGAGTCGCCGGTGTGGACGCCCATCGGATCGAAGTTCTCGATCGAGCAGATGATCACGACGTTGTCGGCCATGTCGCGCATCACCTCGAGCTCGTACTCCTTCCAGCCGAGGACGCTCTGCTCGATCAGGCACTGGTGCTTCGGCGACTGCTGGAGCGCCCACTCGACCAGGGGCTCGAACTCCTCGTCCTTGTAGGCGATCGAGCCTCCCGTACCGCCGAGCGTGAAGCTCGGGCGGATGATCGCCGGGAGCTTCGTGTCCTTCAGGATGCGGCGCGCGTCCTCGAGCGAGTGCGCGACGCCGGAGATCGGAACCTTGAGCCCGAGCTTCCGCATCGCCACGCGGAACAGGTCGCGGTCCTCGGCCTTCAGGATCGCCGGGAGCTTCGCCCCGATCAGCTCGACGCCGTGCTTCTCGAGCACGCCCTGCTCGGCGAGCGACACCGCTAGGTTCAGCGCCGTCTGGCCGCCGATCGTCGGCAACAGCACGTCGGGCTTCTCGCGCTCGAGGATCTTCTCGATGCTCTCGATCGTCATCGGCTCGACGTAGGTGCGATCCGCCGTCTCGGGGTCGGTCATGATCGTCGCCGGGTTCGAGTTCAGGAGGACGACGCGGTAGCCCTCCTCGCGCAGCGCCTTGCACGCCTGGGTGCCCGAGTAGTCGAACTCGCAGGCCTGCCCGATCACGATCGGCCCCGAGCCGATCACGAGGATCGTATGGATGTCAGTCCGCTTGGGCACTTCGCTCGCCTTCGGCTCGCTGCGCGCATCGCTTGCAACGGCGGCTCATTCGTTCAGCTCTCCCGGGCGATCTGGGCGCCCGTCACCTTCTCGCCGGCCTTGTGGCGGTCCACCATGCGCCGGAAGCGCCCGAACAAGTAGGCCGCGTCGTGGGGCCCCGGCGAGGCCTCGGGGTGGTACTGCACGCTGAAGAGCGGCCGCGTGGCGTGGGCCAGGCCCTCGACCGTGCCGTCGTTCAGGTTCGTATGCGTGATCTCGACCTGCTCGCCTGCGCGCACGAGGGACTCGGGCTCGACGGCGTAGCCGTGGTTCTCGGCGCAGATCGCGACCTTCTTCGTCACCAGGTCCTGGTCCGGCTGGTTCCCGCCGTGGTGGCCGAACTTGAGCTTGCGCGTGGTGCCGCCGAGGGCGAGGCCCAGGATCTGGTGGCCCAGGCAGATGCCGAAGACCGGCAGGTTCGCCTGCACCAGCTCGCGCACGATCTGCGGCGCCCCGACGACGGCGGCCGGGTCGCCGGGGCCGTTCGAGAGAAAGACCGCGTCGGGCTTCATGGCGAGGGTCTCCGCGGCGGAGGTCTTCGCGGGCACGACCGTGACGTCGAAGCCCTGCTCGACGAGGCGCCGCAGGATGTTCCGCTTCACGCCGTAGTCGTAGGCCACGAGCTTGCGCTTCTCGGCGGGCGGCGTCTCCTTCGGAAGCTGGCCGTCGACACCGCGCCACGTCCCCTCGCTCCAGTGATAGGGCCGAGACGTCGTCACCGTCGCCACCAGGTCGCGGCCGTCGAGGGTCGGCGCCGTGCGCGCGAGCTCGGCGAGGGCCTTCGCGTCCATGCGCGCGGGGTCGGTGCAGAGCACGCCGGTCTGGAAGCCGTGGTCGCGGATCCGGCGCACCAGCGCGCGCGTGTCGAGGCCCGAGATGCCGGGCACGCCGTGGCGCCTGAGGTACGCGTCGAGGGTCTCCTTCGCGCGGAAGCTGCTGGGGGCGGTGAAGAGCTCCTTCACCACGAAGCCGGAGAGATACGGCCGCGGCGATTCCTCGTCCTCGGGGTTCACGCCGACGTTTCCGATCTGGGTGTACGTCATGGCGACGATCTGCCCCGCGTAGGAGGGATCCGTCACGATCTCCTGGTAGCCGGTCATGCTGGTGTTGAAGCAGACCTCGCCGACGCCGACCGTCTCGGCGCCGAAGGCGCTGCCGCGGTAGACGGTGCCGTCCGCGAGCACGAGCAGCGCGGGCTTCGGGGGGGCGGCGGGATTCGTCACGGGGCGATCACTCCTCTCTCGACGTCGTACACCACGCGGCCGCCCACGATCGTGACGAGCGCGCGGCCCGTCATCCGCTGGCCCGTCCAGGGCGAGTTGCGGCTCTTCGAGAAGCCCTTCGCGGGGTCGTAGGTCCACTCGCGCTCCGGGTCGAGCACGACCACGTCCGCCTCCGCGCCGACGGCGAGGGAGCCGAGCTCGGGCCGCTTCAGGATGCGCGCGCCGTTCGTCGCGAGCCGGCGGATCAGCTCGAGGGGCGTGATCTCGCCGTTGCGCACCATGTCCATCACCACGGGGTAGGCGGTCTCGAAGCCCAGCACGCCGGGCGGCGCGGCCGTGAACTCGACGTCCTTCTCGTGCGGCGCGTGGGGCGCGTGGTCGGTGGCGATGCAGTCGATCGTGCCGTCGGCGAGGCCTTCGCGGCAGGCGCGCACGTCGGCGGCCGAGCGCAACGGCGGCGCCATCTTCGCGTTGGTGTCGAAGCCGAGCGTCGCCTCGTCCGTGAGAGCGAGGTGATGCGGCGTGACCTCGGCGGTGACGTGGACGCCGCGCTCGCGGGCCTGGCGGATCAGCGCGACGGCGCCGGCGCTCGACACGTGGCCCACGTGCAGGTGCGCGCCCGTGAGCTCCGCCAGCAGCAGGTCGCGCGCCACGAGCACGGTCTCCGCCGCGCACGGGTTGCCCGGCAGGCCGAGCCGGGTCGAGACCGGGCCCTCGTTCACGACGCCGTGGCCGACCAGCGTGCAGTCTTCGGCGTGGACCGAGACCGGCGCGTCGATCATGCGCGCGTACTCGAGCACGCGGCGCATCACGCCGCCGTCCATGATCGTCTTGCCGTCGTCGCTGAAGCCCACCGCGCCGGCCTTCTGGAGCGCGGCCATCTCGGTCATGACCTTGCCCTCGAGGTTCTTCGTCGCGGCCGCAATCGGGAGCACGCGCACGGGCGAGTCCTGGCGCGCGCGGTCGAGGATGTAGTCGGTCATCGCCGGGTCGTCGTTCACGGGGTGCGTGTTCGCCATGCAGCAGACGGTGGTGAAGCCGCCGGCCGCCGCCGAGCGACCGCCCGAGGCGATGTCCTCCTTGTACTCCTGGCCGGGCTCGCGCAGATGCGTGTGGAGGTCGACGAAGCCCGGCGTCACCCAGCGTCCGTGGGCGTCGATCGTCTCGGCGCCGGGCACCTCGAGCCCCGCCTCGACGGCTGCGATCTTGCCGTCCTCGATCAGCACGTCGAAGAGGCCGTCGCGGTTCGTCGCGGGGTCGAGCACGCGCCCGCCGCGGATCAGGATCCGGCTCACGCAGCCTCCTTCGGATGGTGCGGTCGTCCCGTCAGCAGGTAGAGCACGGCCATGCGCAGGGCGACGCCGTTCCGCACCTGGTCGAGGATCACGCTCGGGCGCCGGTCCGCGAGGTCGTGGGAGATCTCGACGCCGCGGTTGATCGGCCCGGGATGCATCACGATCGCGTCCTCCTTCGCGAATCGCAGCTTCGCCCGGTCGATCCCCCAGCTCGCGGAGTACTCGCGCACGCTGGGCACGTAGGCGCCCGAGAGCCGCTCGGTCTGGATGCGCAGCGCCATCACGACGTCGACGCCGTCGATCGCCTCGCGCAGGGAGGTGTAGGCCTTCACGCCGAGGGTCTCGACGCCGGGCGGTAGCAGGGTCGGCGGGCCGCAGACGCGCACCTCGGCTCCGAGCTTCGTGAAGCCGTAGATGTTCGAGCGCGCGACGCGCGAGTGCAGGATGTCGCCCACGATCGCCACCGTGAGCCCGTCGATCCGCTTCTTCTCCTCGAGCACCGTGAGCAGGTCGAGCAGCGCCTGGGTCGGATGCTCGTGGGCGCCGTCGCCAGCGTTGATGACCGGGCACTCGAGCACGTCGGCGATGCGCTTCGGCACGCCGGACACCTTGTGCCGCACGACGACCGCGTCGGGCGCCATGGCGTCGAGCGTGCGCGCGGTGTCGAGGATGCTCTCGCTCTTCGACAGGCTCGAACTCTCGGCCGAGAAGTTGATCACGTCGGCGGAGAGCCGCTTGCCCGCGATCTCGAAGCTCGTGCGGGTCCGCGTCGACGACTCGAAGAACAGGTTGATGATCGTGCGCCCGCGCAGGGTCGGGACGCGCTTCACCTCGCGCAGCCCGACCTCCTGCATGTGCACGGCGGTCTCGAGGATGCGCTCGATGTCGTGGCGGTCGAGGTCCTCGATCCCGAGCAGGTCGCGCCCGATCATGACTCTCCCCTTCCGCCGGCGGCGCCCTCGACCCGGACCTCGAGGGGCGGCTCGAGCCCGCCGTCGCGCCCCTGGAGCACCACGCGCTCGGCCTGGCTCGTCGGGATGTTCTTGCCGACGAAGTCGATGCGGATCGGAAGCTCCCGGTGGCCCCGATCGACCAGCGCGACGACCTGGACCCCGCGCGGCCGGCCGAAGTCCATGAGCGCGTCCATGGCCGCGCGGATCGTGCGGCCCGTATTGGCCACGTCGTCCACCAGGATCACGATCTTCTCGTCCACGGCGGAGGGCATCTCGGTCTTGCGGAGCGGCGGCCGCTCGCCCCGGCGCGTGAGATCGTCGCGGTAGAGGGTCGTGTCGAGCACGCCGACGGGCAGCTCGACGCCGGCGATCGACTTCAGGTTCTCGGCGAGCTGGCGTGCCAGGGGGACGCCGCCGTTCGGGATCGCGACGAGATAGAGCCGATCGGCCTGCTCGTTGCGCTCGACGATCTCGTGGGCGATGCGGACCAGGGCGCGGCGGATGGCGGCGTC
>Ga0105106_10000041_pt1 | contig 68554 bp, 61 predicted proteins | sample PPLLaktember2015_5_FD_79109 | JGI IMG/M metagenome (GOLD analysis project Ga0105106, IMG submission 79109) | Freshwater sediment microbial communities from Prairie Pothole Lake near Jamestown, North Dakota, USA - PPLs Lake P8 Core (1) Depth... | ecosystem: Environmental > Aquatic > Freshwater >... | reverse complement strand
GCCGGCCCGCACTCGGCGGAAGCCGGCGGCGTGAGCTATCAACTCTATACGCTCGGCCTCGACCCCGCGGCGAGCGGCGGGCCGGGGACAAGCCTGATCATCATCGCGGATGCGGCGCAGCTCTCGGCCGAGGCCTTCGTGGCCGCACAGTGCTCGACCTGCCCGGTGGCCCCGTTCGTCGACACGCAGCTGGGCGGGCTGCCGGCGCGGCGGACCCAGGCGGGCGGCGGTGGCGTGCCCTTCACGGTCGACTGGGTCTTCGTCGAACGCGGCGGACAGCTGATCGGCCTATCGATGCGTGACCCGGAGACGCTGGCGACGCTGGAGGACGTGCTGCAGTCGGTGACGTTCGACTCTGACTGAGGCCGCGCCTCGGCCGCCGCTCCGCCGCGGAGGGCAACGTGCGAACCGGAGGGAAGGTCCTCATCCTGGCGGCCGCAGCCGGCCTGGTCGGCTGTGGTGCCATGGCGGCTACGCTGGCCTGGTCGAGCGGGGCGGCCGTCAGCTGCGGGCCGGCGCTCGAGGGGCTGCCCGAGGCGGGGACGCACGCGTACAGCCTGATCTCCGGCGGGATGAGGCGCTGTTACCTGTTGCACATCCCGCCCGACCTGGATCGCCAGCAGCCGGCTGCGATCGTGCTCAGCCTGCACGGCTTCCTCTCGAATCCGCGCAGCCAGGCCTACCTCAGCCGCTGGCATACCGTCGCCGACCGGGAGGGATTCATCGTCGTCTACCCGCAAGGGACCGGCCGGCCGCTGCGCTGGAACAGTTCGCTAGACTTCCAGGTGTCGGCCGTCGACGATGTGCAGTTCCTGCACCAGCTGCTGACGGAACTCGCGGCCGTCACGGCCATCGACCCGGCGCGCGTGTATGTGAACGGCATGTCCAACGGCGGCGCAATGGCGCACCGGTTGGCATGCGAACTGTCGGACGTCTTTGCCGCGGCCGGCATAGTCGCCGGCCCGCCGACCACGCCGTCCGGCGGCTGCAATCCGTCGCGCCCCGTGCCGATCATCGCCTTCTACGGCACCGACGACCCGCTGGTCGCTTACCAGGGATCGGCTGAGCCTGCGGGTGAGGTGCCGTGGTGGGCCGGCTGGATGCACGTGCGCATGGCCGGCGCGCTGCCGGCGGTCGAGCCCTGGATCGCCGCCTGGGCCGAGCGAAACGGTTGTGCCGCGCAGGCTGAGCCTCTGCCGGCGAAGGGGGCGGTGTCGGGCATCTGCTACGGCGGCTGTGCCGGCGGCGCCGAGGTCATCTTGTACACGGTCGCCGGTGGCGGACACACCTGGCCGGGCGGCGGGCCGATCTACGTTGGCTGGACCACGAACGACATCTCCGCCACTGAAGTCATGTGGGATTTCTTCGAGGCCCATCCCTTGACGGACTGAAGGCGCCCCGGCAGATGGCCCTAAGGAAGTGACCGGGCCGCTGTCTCGGGGCCGCGTTGCCCTCTTGTCGCACTGCGTGAATCCCTTCGCTGTGTACGGATGTCGCCAGGCAGCCGAGGCGCGGCTGGTGTCTCGCCGCGACCGGTATACTTGGCGGCCATGGACGTGTCTCTGGCGCTGCGCGGCTTCGTGATCGGACTGGCCATCGCCGCGCCTGTCGGGCCGATCGGCGTGCTGTGCATCCGGCGCACACTGGCCGACGGCCGGGCGGTCGGCTTCGTCTCGGGGTTGGGGGCCGCCAGTGCGGACGCGGTCTACGGCAGCATTGCCGCCTTCGGGTTGACGGCGGTCTCCGGCATGCTGATCGCCTATCAATTCTGGCTTCGTCTGGTCGGTGGGCTCTTCCTGCTCTATCTCGGGGTTCGCACGTTCCATGCCCCTGTCATAGACCGGCCGGCGGCTGCGCCGGCGCGCGGCCTGCTCGGCGCGTACGGCTCCACTCTAGCCTTGACACTCACGAATCCGATGACGATTCTTTCCTTCGCCGCCGTGTTCGCCGGGCTGGGGATCGTCCAGTCTCAGGTCGACTACCGCCAGGCGGCGACGATGGTCGCCGGTGTGTTTGTGGGGTCGGCCTCATGGTGGTTGGCGCTCAGCTTCGGCGTCGGCCTGCTGCGCTCGCGCCTCGGGCCGACCGCCTTCCGCTGGATCAACCGCCTCTCTGGGGCGGTGATCTTCGCCTTCGGCCTGGCAGCGCTTGCGAGTCTGTTGTTCCCGTCTGCTTGAGGATTCAGGATCTAGCCCGGCAATGAGCAAGCCCTCGGCATGTGGCGAGGGCTTGCTCATTACCGGGTGGTGGTCGGAGTCCTACGGCAGACGGGTGAGCGCTTCCGCCGCCAGGGTCTCGCCGATGGTCCGAGCGTGAATCGGGTCAAGTGTCGGAGCGGCGTACGTGATCGACAGGTAGCTCTCGCCGCGGACGGCGATCACGGCCCCAGCCTGCACGAAGCCTAAGTTCAGGACCTGGAAGTAGGCGGCGTCGCCCAGGCCATCCAGGCGCTGGTACTCCTCGGGTGTGGGGCTGAAACCACACACCTCGCGCTGGACCCGGTCTTGCTCATCGATCAACTCCGGCAGTGTCCGGTCGAACAGAGCCTGGATCTCCGGGGGGAACGGCGTCGCGGTTGCCTCGCCGCCCATGCTGAAGCTGACCGAGCAATCGGACTGCAGTTGGGCGATGGTGTTGAGGAACAGCGTCTTGGCCGCGACGCCCGACAGGACCGACAAAGTGACCGATTGGGTGCCGGAGGCGCCGACGAACAAGCACACGCCCGGGCCAGGGCTGGTCGTGACCGCCTCGCCCAGGGCGGCTTCCACAGTTCCCGGGTCGAGTACGGAGCAGAGGTCGAGAGTCGTCAGATCGGCCGCTGCGGTCGGTGATGCAGCCGGAACGGACGTGGCCACCTCGACCACCCACGTGGGCGTCTCAATCGGCGGGGGTGTCTCCGCCACAGCCGCGGGGGCCGACGCCGGCGCGTTGCACGCTGACAGGAATGCGAGCAGGACGACAAGGCTGACTGCGCGGTTCCGCATGCGGTTGCTCCCTCGATGTCGGTAACGAGGATTGTGACACACAGGGTCGGCCTGGGCCATAGTACGCAACGGCGGCGGGCGGGGCAGGCAACAGGACTGGCCTCGCGTGGAACGCGGCCTTGTCCTCGCTCATGCGCGATGCGATACTCGCCGCCGGCGAGTGCCCGTCGACGCGTTCTTCCGGCGTGGAGCGTCCGATATGCATCGAAATCCGCTGGGTGGCCTGGTCGCGCTTGCGCTGGCCGCGTGGGCCTGCGCCGCTCCCCTGTCAACCGCCGCCCCGGCCTCGCCGACCGCGAGCGCCGAACCGACGACTGCCGCAGCTCCGACTGCTGAAGCGGCGACGGCGGGACCGACGGGCGAGCCGCCGACGTTCACGATCGGCATCCTGATTGATCTCGATTCGGAACCTGTTCCCGCCGAGGGTCTGGCGACCGCACTGGCCGAGGCCAGCCGGCTGCTGCAGGAGCGGACGGGCTTCATCTACGAAGTCCTGGAAGTGGTGGAGGGGCGCCCCGCGGTCTCGATCGAAGCCTGGGTGCGGGAGTACGTGGCGGGCAAAGCGCCGCCGATCCCCGACGGGGTGGTCGTGTTCTCGTACGGCGATGACGGCTTCGCCCGGGAGCGTGGCGGGTACTCGTTCGGCGTCCCTGCTCCGTCGGGATTCATGAATGACTTCGTCTCGCCCGAGGTCGGCGGCCGCTCGGTGTACGTCGCCGTGCTGCACTGGAGCCATCGCTTCGCCGCCTGCGGCTATGACGAATCGGGAAACCTGGCGAGTGAGGTCGCCGTCGACGGACAGTGCCGCAATCAACCCGGGACGGCCTGCACCACGCACAACGGGTATTCGATGTGCGCAAACGCGGTCGGCGATGCCTACGCCTCGACGCCGACGTATTTCGTCGCCGCCAACCTCACGCATGAGTTCCTGCATCCCTTCGGCATGCACGGCAATTACGACCACTATGGGACGGAGGCGTGCCGGGACACGATGGGGTGGGGCGCCGATTGGGCCTTCTCGGTCGCGGACGCCGAGTACTGGCTGGGCCAATGTCCTTACCTCTTCGACCGCTTCCGGTCGAGCTACCGGCCGTAGGCGGCTTGACGTTGGTGTCATCGACTGTATAATCGCGAAGACAACTCAGACCGAGCGTGACGAGCGCGGAGACACGCTTGCTGTAGATCCTCTCAGAGAGCCGCCGGCTGGTGCGAGGCGGTGGGGGTCGGGCAAGCCTCCTCTCCGCCGGCCGCACAGGCCGCGTCGCTCCCGCAGGGGCGAAAATGCGCCGTAAGGGAGCCGGGTGCGCCCGCTATCGCGCCACAAGGCCCCGCCGTGCGGGGCAAATGCAGGTGGCACCACGAGTGCGCCCCCTCGTCCTGCGGATGAGGGGGCGCTTGCTTCCGCCTGCGGAGGTGCAGCGTGCTGGATATTCAACTTGTGCGGGAGAAGCCGGACGAGGTGCGGGCGGCACTGCTGCGCCGGGGGATTGACCCGCCGATCGAGGCGATCCTCAGCCTGGACGGGCGCCGGCGCGGGCTGCTGACCGAGGTCGAGGGGCTGAAGGCGGAACGCAACCGCGTCTCGAAGGAGATCAGCCAAACGCGCGACCCGGCCGAGCGCGCCGGACGTATCGAGGCCATGCGATCGGTCGGCGAGAGGATCGAAGCCCTCGACGCGCAGGTGCATCAAGCCGATGAGGCGCTGCTGGTCTTGATGCGCGAGATTCCCAACCTGCCCGATCCGTCGGTCCCCGACGGCTTGGACGAGAGCGCCAACCCGGTCATCCGCACGGTCGGGGAGCCGAAGTCGTTCGACTTTGCCCCGCAGCCCCACTGGGAGCTCGGTTCGGCGCTGGGGATCCTGGACCTGGAGCGCGGCGTCAAGCTGACCGGCTCGCGCTTCTATGTGCTCAGCGGGGCCGGGGCCCGGCTGCAACGCGCACTGATCGCCTGGATGCTCGATCTGCACATCCGCCAGGGCTACCTGGAGCAGTACACACCGTTCCTCGTGCGCCAAGCCACGCTGTTTGCCGCCGGGCAGCTGCCTAAGTTCGCTGACAACCTGTATCGCGATCATGAAGAAGATCTGTGGTTGGTGCCGACGGCGGAGGTGCCGCTGACCGGCCTGCACATGGACGAGATCCTGGAGGGCGAGTCGCTGCCGCGCCGCTATACGGCCTATACGCCCTGCTTCCGACGCGAGAAGATGTCGGCCGGGCGCGACGTGCGCGGCATCAAGCGCGGCCACCAGTTCGACAAAGTGGAGATGTACGTCTTCTGCCGGCCGGAGGACTCGCCGGCCGAACTGGATCGTATGCTGGCCGATGCCGAGGCGACCTGTGCCGGACTGGGCCTGGCTTACCGGGTCAAGCAGCTGTGCACCGGCGACCTGGGTTTCTCCGCCGGCAAGACGTTCGACCTGGAGGTCTGGGCGCCGGGGTGCGCCGAGTGGCTGGAGGTCTCATCGGTCTCCAATTGCACGGATTTCCAGGCGCGCCGGGCGAATGCCCGCTTCCGCCGTGCGCCCAAGGCGCGCGCCGAGCTTGTACACACCCTGAACGGTTCCGGGCTGGGCCTGCCGCGGACGCTGATCGCCGTGCTCGAGAACTACCAGCACGCCGATGGGAGCGTGACAGTTCCGGAGGTGTTGCGGCCGTGGATGGGCGGCGCCGAGGTGATCGGCCCGCCGGGCGCCTGAACCTACGGCGGAGGATCCCGCGTGAACGAGACTCTGATCACGATCGTGGCCGGGGTGGTGATGCTGGTGGGCCTGGCCGGAGTGGTCCTGCCGGTGCTGCCCGGGGCGATCCTTATCTGGGGCGCGGCGCTGGGCTATGGCCTGCTGGCCGGGTGGGGCGACTCCGGGCCATGGCTGTTCGCCCTGATTACCCTGTTGGGGCTGTCCGGACTCGGCGCGGAGATCTGGGTCACCGGGACCGGGGCAAAGATGGCCGGAGCGTCGGTATGGTCGTTGCTGGCCGGGCTTGGCCTGGGTTTGGTGGGGCTGGTGTTCGGCTCCCTGCCGGGGCTGCTGGCCGGATTGGTGTTGGGAACGCTGGCGGTCGAGTACTGGCGGCGCAAGGACTGGGATCAGGCGGTCAAATCCTCCTTGGGGACGCTGGCGGGTTACGGGCTGTCGTACGGGGTCAAGCTGGTGATCGGTCTGATGATGATCGCTGCCTGGGTGGCGTGGGTGGCAATCGGCTGACAGATCTCCAACTTCCAAAGTTCGTAGAACTTCGGGAGTTGAGAACGCCTACCCGGGCTTGAAGTAGACCATCCCAACACCCATGCGGTCGAGCGCCTCTTCGGCCCAGTACTGCACCACGGCCGAAGGATCATCGACGGCGGCGATGAGGGCGCCAATCGATTCCTTGTCTTGAATCGAGGCCAGGGCGCGACAGGCTTCGATGCGCACGGCAGCCTGCGGGCTGGAGAGCGCCTCGACCAATAACGGGGTCGCCGGGGCTCCCAGCGCGGCGAGCGCATCGCCGGCCAGGCGGGCCGTGAGTCGGTCGCCATCGTTCAGCAGGTCGATCAGATCGGCGGCCGCGCCCGGGTGCGGCCGGAGGCGCAGACCGAGGGCCGCACACTGGCGCACGGCGGCATCGGGGTCAGCCAGCGCGCGCTGCAGGGCGGGCGGGACGCGCGGGTCGTCGATGGCTGCCAGGGCGCGTGCCGCCCACCAGCGGTGGTCGCTGTGCGGATCCTCCAGGGCTATCAGCAGTCGGGGAAGCGCGGACGGGGCCAGTGCAGCCAGGACAGCAATGGCGGCTTCAGCCTGGCTGTCGTCCCCGCTGAACAGCGTGGCAAGCGCCGCCTCCAGGTCAGTCACCGCCGGGTCAGGACTCGGGAGGCGGGACGGGCAGTTCGGCTTCGGCGACCCTGACCCACTTGTCGCCCTCCTCGATCAACATCACCGGGATATCGTCAAGGACGGGGTACTTGCGGCCGCAGCCGGGCTCCTGGCACACGAGCCAGGTGTCTTTGACCAGCTTGAGCAGGCCGTCCTTCTCGCGCACGCAGGCCGGGCAACGCAGGATCTCAAGCAGATCGTCGGGGATCATGGCCCTCTCCTGTGTCGTCGCGGATTGTACCATGCCGCGCCCGACGGCCGCTTGCCGCGCGGTCAGGTCATTCGGTGCGGGCGTCCGGCGGCAGTGAGGTTCCCGGGCCGAACTCGTAGATCGCGCGCCAGGGCAGGTAATGGGTGCGGAACGTGTCCTGGTGGATCACACCGCCGTCGCGCGTGACGGTGCGTGTGACGGTCACGTCCATTCCGTCGGCTTCGTAGTCGACCTGCTCGATCTCGCCCGAGGGCAGGTCCGAGTTCTCGCGGTAGAGCGGTTCAGGCGCCTCGACCACGTTCATCGGGCCGCTGGTCGACCAGTCGACCGCTCGGCCATCGGAGGTCGAGTAGATCTTCCAAAGCAACTGGTTGCCGTAGACGTAGGTCTCGAGCAGCACCCAGTAAGGGGAGTCGTTGGTGAAGCGGAAGTCGACGCGCGGCACGAAGACGGTGGCGTCGAGTCCCGGGCCGGGTGAGCCCGGTCCCTGCTCATAGTAGCCGACCCGATAGGCGTGCGGGTGACGCTCTTCGATCTGGTAGCCCCCGAAGAAAGCCGCCCGAAAGAGCGTGGTGCTGACCTGGCACACTCCGCCGCCCAGGCCCTGAATGGTGCGGTCGCCGAAAATGATCAGCGCCTCGGTGTAGCCGGTGTCCAGGCTGATGTCGCCCAGCACTTCGGCCATCGAAAGCGTTTCGCCCGGCGCGATCAACAGCCCGTGGAACTCGGCCGAGGCGGTGCGGATGTTCTGGATGCGGCCGGCGCTCGACCCGGAGAAGTAGGTCGAGACGGCGACGATGTTCTCGCTGATGCCGAGATCGGCAGCGGTGGCGCTGCTGCGGACGGGCGGATCGGTCGTCTGGAAGACCAGGGGGAGCTGGTGCGCGCCGGCCACCAGCCCCTGATTGATGGCCTGAATGCTGGCGGGGACGTCCAGCGTGCGGCCGATCACCTCGCTCTGCAGCAGGTCCAATTGGCGCGTATCGTCGTTGAAGATGAAGCGGGCATTCTCGGGCGCCCGCTGGAGGGCCGGGACGAGCGGCTCGAGATAGGAGGTCAGCGAGTCGGGGTCCAGGCCGACCTCATAGCGCCCGCCGTCGCCGTCGCTGACCAGGTTGAAGCGCAGCATCGAGGCCAGCCCCGGCGGGTCGAGGCGCCATGGACCGGCGCCCTCGGCGGTCAGCGTCAGGGGCTGGCGCAGGATCTCACGGGCGAGGGCGGCCTGCTCGGAGGCGTCCAATACGAGCGGGGGCGTCTCGTCGATGACCAGCGGGACCTCGGAATCGTAGAGTTGGGATAGGGCCGGTGTCAGGGCCTGGAGAGTCGCGTGGACGTTCAGCGCGCGGCCGATCTGCCCGGGGCTCATTTCGACCTCGAGGCCGTTGACCCTCAGGGTCGCCAGGATCTGCGGCTGGTCGATCTGGCGGGCAAGCTCCTGCAGGTAGGCTGCGCCGGAGCGCTGGTCGAAGATGACGATCGGCGGAATAGCCCAGCCCTCGGTCCAGGCGTCGTACTGTTCCTGGAGCGCGGCGAAAATGGAACCGCGCCGCCCGACGGTCAGCGCGCGCTCTGCCAGGCTGGGGATGTCCATCACCACCCCGAGTTGCTCGGGGCGCACTGACCACTGACGTTCCCCGTCGCGCAGCAACACGGTCCCGGTGCGCGGGTAGGTGAGTAGGCCGGCCAGCGCAGACTCGATTTCGGTCTTGGTCATCCCGGCGACGTGAACCCCGGCGGCGGTCACCCCCGGCAGCGCACGCCCGGCGTAGACCACGCGCACGCCCAAGATGAACAACACCAGACCGGCCAGGATCGCCGCGCCGGCGGCCAGCATGGCCGCGAAGGCGCGCCTCAGGTCGGACATGATCTCAGGCGTCAATTGGGGGCGTGCGCGCGGGATGCGCATTTCCGGCCTCTCAGGGGCGGGATTATATCACCCGCATGACGCCGGAGAGCCGGCGGCGGTTCCTGGACTAGTGACGAAGGTAGACTTCGATGCTGGTGTAGTGCAGGTAGTTGACGCCGTCTTCGGCGAGCTCGTACAGCGCCAGGCGGCCGTACTGTTCATAGGGGACTTCGTAGGTCACCTCGGCCTCGACGACGCCGGTCTCGCCGATCCAGCCCGGTAACGGGTACACGGTCTGTACGGACAGCGGATCGCCGTCACCGTCGAAGAGCGCCAGCGTCCATCCTTGTCCACGCTGTGTCCAGCCTGCGAGGCGTGTTGCGAAGCGCCCGCCGCGGACCCCGGCGCCATCACGAGGCGCCAGAATCGCCAGCTGCTCCGGCCCCTGCGCGGCCGGGTGCACCAGCGGCGCACCGGCTGCCAGCAGGATCAGATCAAGTGTCATCAAGTGCGCCATGCGGCCGCTGCGCTGATCGTCGGTGCTGAGTTCCAGGCGGCCGGCTTCGGCGACACCGGGGATGTTGAAGGTCAACTCGGTGGAAAAGGGGCCGGCATAGCCGCGCAGGGTATTCAGGTAGGTCGTCCGCTGGGCAAGCACGCGCCCGTCTTCGCCCAGAAGTCGGACGTGAACGCGCTCATTGAAGCTCGGTCCAGCCCGGCCGCTGATTTCAAACGGGCTGGTGACCTGGGAGCCGGGCCCGGGGTTGAAAAGCGCGATGCGTTCCAGCGGCAGATTGACCGGGGCCGGCGCGGGCGTGTAGGTCGCCGTCGGTTCGGGCTCTTCCAGAATGGCGGCCGGCGTAGGGTTGGAGAGCGGCCCGCGCGTCGGCGTCGGCGCGGGGCCGCTGGTCGGCGTCGGCCCCGCCGGTGCGCCGGTCGGCGGCGAGGGCTGGGGCAAGGTCGGCGGCGCCCCGCAACCGGCCAGGAGCAGGCAGATCAGCAAGAGCGCGCGTCGGGCGAATGTCACGGGCGGGCCCCCTGTTCCCCACCCGCCGCGATCTGTGGCGAAACCTCATGCATGAAGCCGGCCATCGCCTCCAGTCGGGCGGCCGCGTTCGGTGCCTCGAATGCCAAAACGGGATACTCGAGCCCGGCCTGGATGTAGGCGCGCAGCTGCTCGGCCACACGCGGCGGTGGGCCGCTGAGCACGCCGGGCGTCTCGGCCGCTTCCGGGTCGACTCGGATGCGCAGGCTGATGGTGACCGGCCGGCCGGAGGCGCGGGCACGGAGCCCTGCGACGCTCTGGGCGAACTCGCGCAGGGGCAGGCGGGTGGGATGCCACCCGTCGCCCAGTTCGGCGGCGCGGCGCAGCGCGGCGGGGGAATTGCCTCCGATCCAGATCGGAAGGCCAGGGCGCTGGACGGGCTTTGGGGCGAAGACCGCCTCGCGCAGCTGGTAGAAACGGCCCTCGAATGTCAGGCCGGCGGCCTCGTCCGATGCCCACAGCAGGCGCAACAGCCTCACGGCTTCGTCGAGGCGCCGGCCGCGGTCCTCGAACCGCTGCCCCAGGTTGGCGAACTCTCCCGAGGACCAGCCCACGCCGACACATACCATCGCCCGCCCGCCGGAGAGACAATCGAGGCTGGCGAGTTGTTTGGCGGCCAGGACCGGGTCGCGTTGCGGCAAAACCAGGCTGGAGACGCCCAGGCGGATCCGTTGGGTGCATGCGGCCAGGTGGGCCAGCGTCATCAGAGCTTCGAGGATGTGCCCGTAGACCTGGGCGTCGGAGCGCGGCAGGACGAGATGGTCGGTGGTCCAGACCGAGTCGTAGCCCAGACCCTCGGCGGCCTGTGCCGCGGCCGTGAGCTCCTCGGCCGAGGCCTGGGGCCCGAAGTTGGGCAGGATCACGCCATACTTCATCGGGCCACCCGAGGCGCGCGGTTCGCGGCGCGCACGGAGCGCCTCACCCCAGGGCCTCCCACACGTCCAGCTTGCTGGTGACGCGCTCGATGATCTCGTCGGTGAACTGGGTCGTGCTCGTCGAACCGCCCACGTCGGGCGTGGCGATCCCCTGGTGAACGGCTTCGAAAACCGATTCGTAGATGGCGCGTGAGGCTCTGTCCGCGGCCGGGCTGCTCAGGTGCGTCAGCAGAGCGGCCGAGGCCAGGATCATGCCCATCGGGTTGGCGAGGTTCTTGCCCTGCAGCGCCGGCGCGGTCCCGTGCGGCGCCTCGGCCATCGCCACTCGCACCTGCATGGCCGTTTCGTCGAAGGCCAGGACCATCGATTCGGCGCCGGCGATCGAGCCATACATCTGCAGCACCAAGTCGGACAGGCAATCGCCGTCACGGTTCAGGGCGGGGATGACGAGCGCCTCGCCCTCGTTCTGCAGGAGCAACGCGTAGGTTGCATCGATCAACTGCGGATCGTAGACGACCGCCGGATGCCGGCTGGCGGCCGCATCCATCTCCTCCTTGAACATGCCCTCGTAGACCGGGCTGACCGTGTACTTGGGTCCGCCGAAGACTCTGGCGCCGATGCGTTCGGCATGTTGAAAGGCGAACTCGGCCACCGCCCGGCAGGTGCGCCGCGACAGGCGCTCGGTGCGCAGGGCGATCTCGTCACCGGCGTCGTCGGTCTCGCGCCATTCGTGCGCGCCATAGGCGTCGCCTACCGCCATGCGCACGACGGAGATGGGCGCGTGCACGCCGCCGACGGGGCGCACCCTGGGGATGCGCCGGCCGGTGCGCAGGATGACCTTGCCGTCGATGGCCTCGCGCAGGATGGCGTTCGGGCTGCCGACGTCGTCCGGGTCGGCCGGGGTGATGGTGGCCGCCTTGAGCCCCAAGCCGGTGCGCAGCATCGCCCGGGCGGCGTCGTTCAGGACCCGATTGGCAGTGCGGCGGCGGTTCTCCAGGCTGAGGTCGAAGTGCTCAAAAGTGAGCGGCAGGCGGCTGACCGAGGGGTCGAGGACCCGCAGCGCCTGAAGCAGGAGCTCCTGGCCGGTCTGGTCGCCCCCGAGGATGACGATGGATTGTGTCGTTGCAGTGGACATCCGGCACCTTGGGTACAGCCGAAGCCGGCCGGATCAGGTCGGCGCGGGGATGAAGCCTTCGATCGAGATGTCGTCGCTGTAGACCGGGGACTGGCGGCCCTGGGCGTCGCGGTACTGGACGGAGACGTAGAAGCCGAGCCAGTTCAAAGCCACGTCGGCCAGAAAGGTCTTCGACGGCTGGAATCGCTCCCAGGCCACATCGGAGAGTTCTTCCAAGGTGGCCGGCGAGCCCCGGGCCAGGATACGCATCTCGGTGACCTCGGCGTAGGTGCTGCTCGCCTGGAACGCGGCCTCGATCTCGACGGTGTTCCCGGCCAGCCCCAGCACGCAGCAGCGCCCCTCCTCGAGCAGGACGGAACCCGTCACGGGCAGGTACGCTGTAGGGCCGGGCGGAGGCTGTGTCGCCGGGCTGTACAAGGCGCCGACGCGGGTGGATAGGTATGCGATGTGGGTTCCCTGACGGGCGACCTGGCTCGACAGCGCGGCCAGCGTGGGATCGGGCGAAGGAGCAACGCTCTCTCGGCAGGCGAGCGCCGTCGAGGCGAGCAGCACCGCGGCTGTCATTCCCCGCCAGACGTGCGAGCCTGCCGCGGCGGGTTGCCGGCGTGAGGTGTGAGGTCCGGGAGAATGGGTCCCCATGCGTGTCGGGCTTCTGTGCACGGGGTTGATTATAGCCGTCGGGGGCGGGGATGGTGGCGGGCGGTGCCGGGCTCATCCGCCGGTTGCGGCGGCGCGCAGGCTGATCACGGCCAGGAAGAGACACAGCCCGGCATACACCCAGGCAGCGCGCCGGTCGTCGCGGCCGCGGCTGAAGGCGTAGTAGGCCGGCAGCGACAGCGCCGTGACGAATCCATACAGCAAGTGCACCGAGCGCTCCGGCCTGGCGCCCGCAAGCCACTGAACTGCGCCGATCAGCCCTTGCGCCACAAAGAGCAGCTCGCCACTGGCCAGGATGCCCCATAGCGTGCCGTCGACGCCGCGGCGCCGCAGGGCGGAAGCGAGCGCCCATACGCCGGCCAGGAGGGAGAACAGCAAGATGGCCGTCGCCAGCCGGTCATGAATCAGCGTCAGGGTCATTCAGCCTCCGCTCGATCCGGACCGCTGCGCGCGGCTGCCGTAGCCGCCGCGCGCAACGTAGGCCGGTCAGACTCTAAAGCCGGTAGATCTCGCCGTACTTGCCCTTGAGGTAGCGCAAGTACGGTTCGGGAGAGAGCGCTGCGCCGGTGACGCGTTCGATGAGCTCCATCGGTTCGAACTTCGCGCCGTGCTTGTGCAGATTCTCGCGCAGCCAGTGGAGCAGGCCGCCAAACTCGGCCCGCTCGATCTGCTGCGGCAAGTCCGGGATGGCTGCGAGGATCGTCTCCCACAACTGCGCCGCCACCAGGTTGCCGAGCGCGTAGGTGGGGAAGTAGCCAATGCCGCCGAACGACCAGTGAATGTCCTGGAGCACACCCTTGGCGTCGTTGGGCGGGGTCAGCCCGAGGTACTCCTGCATGCGGCTGTTCCAGGCTTGCGGAAGGTCGGGCACCGCCAGCGTGCCCTCCATCAACGCCAGCTCGAGCTCGAAGCGCAGCATGATGTGCAGGTTGTAGGTAGCCTCATCCGCGTTGACGCGGATCAGCGAGGGCGAGACCTTGTTGATCGCCCGGTAGAAAGACTCCAGGTCGACCTGGGACAGGTTCTCCGGGAACAGCTCCTGCAGGCGGCCGTAGAAGGCCTTCCAGAAGGCGCGGCTGCGGCCGACCAGGTTCTCCCAGGTGCGCGACTGCGACTCGTGGACCGCCAGCGAAAGCGCCGCGGCCAGCGGGGTCCGATCGAAGCGCGCCGGAATGCCCTGTCCGTAGAGCGCATGGCCCGTCTCATGCAGTGTGCTGAAGAGCGCGTCGGCCAGGTAGTCGGCGTCGAAGCGCGTGGTGATGCGCACGTCGCCGGTGTTGAAATCAGTCGTAAACGGGTGAGCAGATTTGTCTTGCCGGCCGCGCTGCAGGTCGTAGCCGAAGCGTTGAGCGGCCTCCAGCCCGAAGGTCCACTGTCGATCCTCGGGATAGTGCTTGTAGAGGATCGCATCATCCACGACCGGGCCCTTGGAGGCGATAGCCTGGATCAGTTCGACCTGGCGCGGCCGCAGGGCGTCGAAGATCTGTTTGACCTGGGACGCTTTCATCCCCGGCTCGAAGTCATCGAGCAATGGGTCATAGACCGAGTCGTAGGGTGCGAAGAAGTCGGCGTACTGCCGGCGCATCTTGACGATCTGAACCAGGTGTTCCTGGAAGATGGAGAACTTCGATTCGGCGCGCGCCTGCTGCCAGGTCTGGTTGGCCAGGGAGGTGATGCGGCTGAACTCAGCCACATACTCGGCCGGGACTTTGCGCTCCTTTTCATAGAGACGGCGGGTCACGCGCAGCAGCCGGACGTCATCGCCGTCCGGCCCCTGGGCGGCAACCTCGGACTGGGCCGCCTCGATGAGCTCGCCGACCTGGTCGCTGACGAAGCGCTCGTGGGAAAGACGGCTGAGCGTCGACAGGACCATGGCCCGTCCGTCGGCGCCCCCGGGGGGCATGTACGTCTGCTGGTCCCATCCCAGGACCGACTCGGCCGCGTGCAGGTCAGCGACCTCTCCCAGAATGTCCTTCAGTTTGGCAAGCTTCTCTCCCATCGGGGCTCCTTGTGTGGAATCAGGTGATTTGCCAACGCAGGCGCTCGCCGCGCAGGGCGGCGAGGACCTCAGCAGCGATGTCCAGCGCCGCCCGGGTCTGCGCCTCGACGGTCTGGGCGGCAATGTGCGGCGTGACGATCACGGCCGGGTGCTCCAAGAGCGGCCCGGGTCGGGGCGGTTCCTCGGCGAACACATCCAGCGCCGCGCCGGCCAGGCGGCCGGAGTCGAGCGCCGCCAGCAGGGCGGTTTCGTCGATCAGGCCGCCGCGCGCCGTGCACACCAGGCGGGCGCCGGGGCGGAGAGCGGCCAGGACTCGGGCGTCGATCAGACCGCGCGTCTCCGGGGTAAGAGGTAGGTGCAGGCTGACGTAGTCCGCTTCGGCCAGGAGCGCCTCGAGGCCGAGCGGACGTGCGCCGCGCTCGGCGATCTCCAACTCGGGAACCCAGGGGTCGTGCGCGACCACGGCCATACCCAGTGCGCCTGCCCGCCGGGCGACGGCCGCACCGATGCGGCCCAGTCCGATCAGGCCGAGCGTCTTTCCACCCAGCTCGCTGCCCAGAAGCTCATCCTTGCGCCACTCGCCGCGCCGCAGGCTGGCGTCGGCCTGGGGCAGGTGCCGGGCCAGCGCCAGCATCAGCGCCAGCGTGTGCTCGGCCACGGCGTCGGTTGTGGCGCTCGGGGCGTTGACGACGATCACACCCGTCTGCCTTGCGGCCTGCACATCGATGTTGTCGATACCCACACCCGCCCGGCCGACGACGCGCAGGCGCGGCTGGGCGCGGCGGAGATGCTCGCCGGTCAGCTGCGTTCGGCCACGCACGATCACAGCGTCCACGCGGGGCAGTTCGTCCAGGCTGGCGGCCTCGATCACCGCGGCCTGCTGCTTCAGCGACGCCAATCCCTGCGGGGCCAACCCGTCGGTCACCAGGATGCGCCAATTGCTCATGGCTTCATGGATGGGCCGTCGGCTGGGGAGCGGCCGGGGCAATTGTAACACCCGCATCTTTCGCCGGAACACCGATGAGCAGCGCCAGCGGGCCAGCCTGGAGGATCCACATGGCTGCAGGCAGGCCGGCCAAGCCGGCGACGGCCCCGACCGCTGCGGCCAACCCAGCCCCGATGAGGCCGGAGACCGAGGTCAGCGCCATGACCGTTCCCGATTGGCCGGGCGCGGCGGCGTAGGCCTCGGCTTGCAGCACGGCGTACCAGCCGAGCGTACCAGCGCGCAGGGCGAGAGCCAGTCCGACCTTCGCCGCCGGCCAGGGTGAGAGCAGCCAGACGGGGTAGAGCAGGGCGACCACCGCGGCGGAGATGCGCACCAACCGGCGAGCGGGGACGCGCTCCAGGAGTGGAACGGCCAGGGCGTCGGCGATCAACCCGGCGGCCATTATGGCGCTCAGGACCAGACCGGCCTGCAGAGCGCTCAGTCCGACGACGTCGACGAAGTACAACGCCGTGTAGCTGGTCAGAATATCCATCATCAGGTCGCTGAGTTGGAGCAGCGTCAGCCAGCGGATTAACCCCGGGCGCCGCAGCGCGCGGCGCAGGTTGCCGCCCATCTGCCCGACCAGCGGCGCAGGCGATTGGGCAGCCGATCCGCCTGGAAGGCGGCGGACGGCGACGACGGTCAGGCCGAGAGTCATTGCGGCCAGGGCGAAATACGCCGCCCGCCACGTCAGGCCGAGCAGCAATACGCCGCCCAGGAACAGGGGCCCGATCAGCCCGCCGAGCGATCCGGCCAACGTCCAGCGAGCCATCGCCTGGGCTTGGCGGCCTCGGCTGGCATCGATCAGCGCTGCTTGAGACAGGCTGACGAATGCGCCGCTGGCCGGGTAACACAGGACCAACGCGGCCAGCAGGGCGGGGAACCTGGCGGCCAGGCCGGTCACGAGCAGCGCCGCGGCGAAGGCGACGCCGCCGCCGAGGATCAACCGGCGGCGCCAGGATGTGTCGCCCAGAAGCATCACGACCGGCTCGACAAGGATGTTCAGCAGCCCAGGCAGGCCCACCAGCGGGCCGACCTGTGCGTAGGTCAGTTCCAACGAGGTGCGGATCACTGGCAGCGCGGCGAAGTGCACGCTGAAGGTCAGCTCATCCAGCAACTCGATCAACAGGAAGAGGAGCATCGGCCGCAGCTGCGCCAACGCGGATCGGTCAGTTCGCCGGGTCGGGATCAAACCGTCATTGGAATCCATGCCACACCTCGTCTGCCTGCGGAGATCGGAACGAAGACGGCTCCGGCGAGGCGAGGCGGGCCACGCGTGGGTGAGGAGGGGATCTAGCCGGGAGGTCGGAGAGCGCGCAACATAGGCGGGATTATACCCGCGCCGTCGGGCGGCGTCTGGGCCGCGGCCTATACACGCCGGCCAGGTCGGTGCCCAGCATGCCGGCTTGGTAGGAGCGCGAATCGAGCCGTGTCAGGCGGCGGATCTGACCGGGCGTCAGGAGCGGGATACGCGGCACGTGATCGCTGCGTTCGGCGATGACCTCCAGCGGCCCGTCTTCTACCATCCAGTCCAGGTGGTCAAAGGCGGCCAGGTGGATCGGCCGCGTGTAGGTGCGCAATGTGCGTTCGCTGTCCAGGTTGAAGAAGGCCTCGAAGTACGACATGACCAGCTCGCGCAGGCTGCGGTAGACCGGCTCACGGTAGCGCAGCCCGACGAAGTTGGACTTGGCGACCGCCCCCCAGCACCCAGCGACCCGGAAGGGCGCCACCAGGTGGTCGTCGTCGCGCTGGGCGTGCATGTCCAGGATGAGGGGCGGGAAGCCGAGGGCACGCAGGCAGGCGGCGGCGAGCAACGCACCGTCAAAGCAGTGGGCGCGGCGGTCGAGCATGACCCGGCGCGGGCAGCGATAGAACTTGTCGGTGCTGTAGGGGATTGAATCGAGATAGGCCTGGATTCGCACCGGGCTGGTCAGGCCGGCCAGCCTGCGGCGAACGGCCGCCGGAAGGCTCTCCGCCAGTGTCTTCATGAGCGACCTCGCGGCGGGCGGTGAAGGGACTCGTCTTCGGCGATGCGTTCGACGACCGATGCCTGCCAGAGTGATTCCGGCCAGCCGCTCCTGCCTCGCGCCCGGTTGAGGCGCTCGAGCCAGCCGACCACCTCCGCCATCGGGTAGCCGAGCAGCCGCAGCGCGCCGCCGATGACCGTGCCACTGCGTCCGGTCCCTCCCTCGCAGTGAACAACCACACCCTGGCCATCGACGAGGGCGCGGGCCACCACGCCGGAGGCTTTGCGGATCTTGGCTTCATCGCCCTCCGGGTCTGCCGGCAGTCCCCCATCGACCAAATCCTGCAGCTTCACCGCAAGGAGCGGGTGCAGGGGGGAGGGGTCGTAAGAGAACGTGTCCGACGTGAGACAGACGACGTGGGCGATCCCAGCGCGCTGGAGTTCAGCCCATGGAGCGGCCGATCGCGGGTGGCGCATTCCCGCCAGAGGCGCCGGGTCGAGCAGGGCGAAGTACACGTCGTCGGGTACGACCAGACAAGCCACCTGCGGCATCTCTCGGGCGGTTAGCAGCACGGCGCCTCCTCAGGGAACGAGGTCAATCGTAGCCAGGACGGCCAGGTGATCGGAGGCGTGGCTTTCGATCACGGCCACGTCGGTCGCGGACAGGTCGGCGGTGTGCCAGATCCAGTCGATGCGCTCGATCGGTTCGACCGACGGCCACGTCAGCCCGGGCCCCTGTCCGGCCTCGGACCAGGCATCGACCCATCCAGCCTCGGCGATCAGACCGATCTCAGCATACTCCGGCAGTGCGTTCAGGTCGCCCAGGAGCAGGCTGTTGGGGCGGCTCCCCCAGAACGACAGCAGGGCGGTGACCTGCGCCCGGCGGGGGATGTGCTGTTCCTCGATGTGATGCAGATGCGTCACGAGGACGAGCAGCGGTTCACGCCGGCCGACCTCGGTCTCCGCCCACAGGTAACCGCGAGGCACGAGCGTTCCTGATCCTGGCAAGCTAGCCCAGCCGGAGGCCAGGACGGGCACGCGGGAGAGGATGGCGTTTCCCCAAACGGGGTCGGCGGTGCCGTGGAAGAGGAAGGGCATGTTCAGGCGGCGGGAGAGCCAGGCCGGCAAGTCGGTCGAACCATCCACCAGCCAGCCGCGCGAGACCTCCTGCAGGGCGATCAGATCGGCGCCGCTGGCTTCGATGACCCGGGCGATTGCCTCCGGGTCCTGGTGCCCGGCCACATCGAATGCGGAGTGGATGTTGTAGGTCAGCACCCGCAAGGGAAAGCCTGCCGGCGGGCGGTGCGACGGCTGCGGGGAGGAGTCTAAGGCGAGGGTGATGAGCCCCAGCAGCAGGCAGAGTGCCGCGGCGGGCCAGGCCCGGCGGTGGGACGTGACCCGAACGGGCGCCAGAGGTGCGGCGGCCACAATTCCCAGGCCGACCAGCGCGCCGGCCACCGGGAGGATGACCGCCCGAGGGATCGGAATGGCGATCTGCAGCGACCCATAATAGAGGAAGGTCAGGGACAGGAAGAGCAGCAAGCCTGTGCCGACGACAGCCGTCGTCCGCCGCAGCCCGCGCTGCTCCGGGACACAGGCTGCCGTGAAAAGCAGGCCCCAGCCCCAGCCATGCAACAATTGAGAGAGGATGACGACCGCAGCGAAGGAGGGGGCAGGCCGGCCCGCCCCGGCAGCCGCCAGGCTCAGGTATAGCGCCGCGGCCGGGGCAATCGCTGCCCGGCCGCGGAAGCCCGTGACGAATCCCAGCGCCATCCCTACGGCAGCCGCCAGGTTGCCGGCCATCACCCATGCCAAGGCCAGGTGGGCTGGGCTGGCGGCGACGGCAGCAATCCAACCCTGGTTCTGATAGACCAGGCACTGAAGCATCAGGAAGGGGCCAAGCGCCAGCAGGGGGAGGACCCGGACGGTCCGCGGATCGGCGGGGGCATCAGACGCCGGCCCGGGCTCGCGCGCGGCCAGGACGACCGCGGCGACCGACATCAGCCCGAGGACTGCCACGGGCAGCGGGCCAGGAAGCCAGGACAAGTCGAGAGTCCCGGCGGCGCCCTTGATGGCGCTGTCGAGTGCCAGGCCGAGCAGCAATCCCGCGGCCAACCTGACCGCCCCGGCTTCACCGGCGTGGAACTCATGGCCGAACCAGAGCGGCAGGAAGAGGACGAACAGCGCCGCGCCGCAGACTGAGAGACCGAGGTCGAGGGCCGGAAGGTTGGATACCTGTTCGGCCAGCCGCAGCAGCGCCAGCCCGCCGACCGAGAAGAGCAGCGCCGGGCGTGGACCGAGAATCCGGCGGACGCCGGCGGCCAGGAACGCGGGCAGGAAGGCGGACACAGCCAGCCCGGCCATCTGGAAGGGACCGGCGCCGCGCGCGTCGGCCAGGTACCAGGTCAACAAGGGGAAGAAGACGCGCAGGCACTGCAGCCCAAGCGTGACCGTCAGGGCCGACCAGGCTAGCGCGCGCAGCGTGTGCGGCTCGAAGAAGCGGCGCATGGGTCGGGCGGCGCAGGCGCGGATCGCCGGGCATTATATCCGCGGACGCCCATCCGAGCCGTCACGGGGTTTGTGCGATAATTGGCGCGCCGCTCCGGAGGAACGTCCGAGTGAAATCAGCGCAACTGTGCGTGCTGGGCATGGGGTATATCGGTCTGCCGACGGCCAGCATGTTTGCTACGCATGGGCTGAAAGTCACGGGCGTGGACATCGACCCGCGCGTTGTAGAGGTGCTGCGCGCGGGCGGCGTGCATATCCATGAGCCGGGGCTGCGGGCGCTGGCCGAGGCCGCCTTCGCCTCGGGCAACCTGACCATCGCTACAGCGCCCGAGCCGGCTGACGCTTTCGTCATCGCCGTGCAGACGCCGATTCGGGATGACAAGCGGGCCGACCTGCGCGCCGTGACCGCGGCGGCCGAATCGATCGTCTCGTCCTTGCGCCGCGGGAACCTGGTCGTACTCGAATCGACCTCGCCGCCGCGCACGACGGTGGACCTCGTGCAGCCGATCCTGGAGCGCTCGGGCCTGCGCGCCGGTGCGGATTTCCATCTGGCTTATGTGCCGGAACGGGTCCTGCCGGGCCAGATCCTGCGCGAGCTGGTCGAGAATGCACGCGTCATCGGCGGCGTCGATCGCGCCTCGGCCGAAGCCGGCCGCGAGCTGTACTCGATCTTTGTCAAGGGACAGATTGAATTGACCGACGCCACCACCGCCGAGATGGTCAAGCTGATGGAGAACACCAGCCGCGATATCGACATCGCCGCGGCCAACGAGTTCGCCCGTCTGGCCGACCTCTTCGGCGTGGACATCTGGGAGGCGATTGCACTGGCCAACCTCCATCCGCGCATCAACATCCTGCGGCCCGGGCCGGGAGTCGGCGGACACTGTGTAAGCGTCGACCCGTGGTTCCTGGTCGAGGCGGCGCCCGAGAGGGCGGGGCTGGTGCGGCAGGCGCGCCTGACCAACGACGGCCAGCCGGCCTTTGCCGCGGCCCTGGTCGAACGAGCGCTGGGCGGGCTGGCCGGAAAGCGCGTGGCCGCCCTGGGGTTGGCTTTCAAGGCGGACGTCGACGACCTGCGCGAAAGCCCGGCCATCGAAGTGGTCGATCGCCTGCTGCAGGGCGGGGCCTCGGTGGCGTTCTTCGAGCCGTACGCGCCGGGCGCGATCGTTGCGGGGGCCGAGGGGTTCGCCAGCCTGGAACAAGCCCTGGCGGGCGCCGCGGCAGTGGTGCTGCTGGTCGATCATGCGGCCTTCCGGGCGCTGGACCCTGCCATAATCGCCCAGGCGATGCCCGGGCGCGTCGCCGTTGATCTGCGCGGCGTGTGGGATCGGCAGGCCTGGCGGTCGGCCGGTTTCCAGCTGCACGTCCTCGGGGTCGGAAAGGGCCATGCCTGAGGCCGTCTCGCCCAGTCAACTCCCGCTGCGAGTCCTGACCATCTTCGGGACCCGGCCGGAGGCGGTCAAGATGGCGCCGGTGGTCCGCCGGCTGCAGAGCACGCCGGGCGTGGCGGCGAAGGTGTGCGTGACCGCGCAGCACCGGCAGATGCTGGACCAGGTTCTCGATCTCTTCGAAATACATCCCGACTACGATCTCGACCTGATGCAGCCCGATCAGGCGCTGGCCGCCCTGAGCGCGGCGGTCTTCTCGCGGCTGGATCCGGTGCTGGCCGAGGTGCGCCCGGATTGGGTGCTGGTGCAGGGCGACACCACGACGGTCATGGCCGCCTCGCTGCTGGCTTACTTTCATCATGCCCGCGTGGGGCATGTGGAGGCCGGCTTGCGTACCGGCGACAAGTGGCAGCCGTTCCCGGAGGAGATCAACCGGCGCGTGGCGAGCGTTGTGGCTGACCTGCACTTTGCGCCGACGGCCTGGGCGCGCGACAACCTCCTGCGCGAGGGCGTCGCCCCGGAGCGTATTGCGGTCACCGGCAATCCGGTGATCGATGCGCTGCAATCGATCGCCGGGCGCGCCTACGATTTCGCCGGCGGCCCGCTGGCGGCGGTGCCGCTCGACCGCCGGATCGTGCTGGTCACTGCACATCGGCGGGAGAACTTCGGCGCGCCGTTGCGGGGCATTTTCAACGCCCTGCGGCAGATCGCGCAGGAGTACGCCGGCGATGTCCACATCGTGTACCCCGTGCACCTGAATCCCAACGTCCGCCAGCCGGCCCACGAGCAGCTGGCGGGCCTGCCAAACGTGACCCTTACCGATCCGCTCGACTACCTTCCGATGGTCCACCTGATGAAGCGCGCCACGTTAGTCCTGACCGACTCGGGCGGTCTGCAGGAGGAGGCGCCTGCGCTGGGAACGCCTGTGCTGGTGCTGCGCCGCGTGACGGAGCGCCCGGAGGCGATCGAGGCCGGCACTGCCCGTCTGGTGGGCACTGATCCAGCGTGCATCCTAGCCGAGACCCGCCGTCTTCTGGATGATCCGGCTGCGCATGCGGCCATGGCCCGGGCGGTCAATCCGTACGGCGACGGCCGCGCCGCAGAGCGGATCGTCGAGGCCCTCCTGCAACAGCCGCGCCGCGAGCCGTAGCCCGGACCCGAGCATCCCCTTGGGGGCGACACCTGTGCGCGTACTCCTGGTCCCTCACATCCCGGGCTCCGCCGGCCCGGCCAACTTCCAGCGCCGGTTGTCCGCCGGCCTGAGTGCGCGGGGGGTACCGGTCGGGCAGGATTTCTCCGCCGGCCGGGGCGACGTACTGCTGGTGGTCGGGGGGACGCGCAACCTGGCAGCGCTGCTGCGCGCCAAACGGCGCGGCGCAAGGCTCGTCCAACGCCTGAACGGGATGAACTGGATCCACCGCCGCACGCGGACCGGGGCACGTCATTACCTGCGGGCGGAAGTCAACAATCTGCTCCTGAGGCTGATCCGCAGCCGGCTGGCTGAGGCGATTGTCTACCAGAGTCGATTCGCGCAGTCATGGTGGGAGAGAGTCGGCGGCCCGACGGGCGTGCCGACGCACGTGGTCTACAACGGCGTCGCCCTCGACGAGTACCATCCATCGGGCGAGGGATCGCCGCCAGCCGACCGCTGGCGGCTGTTGGTGGTGGAGGGCAACCTGGCCGGGGGGTATGAGCACGGCCTGCGGGCCGCCTTTGGGCTGGTCGAGCGGTTGACTGCGAAGGCCGACCGCCCGGTCGAGCTGGTCGTCGCCGGACAGGCCCACCCGGCGCTGCGCGCGCATTGGCAGGCGGCGAGCACCGTCCCGGTCCGCTGGCTGGGACAGGTGCCGTGGGGCGAGATCCCGGCGTTGGATCGCAGTGCGCACGTCCTCTACGCCGCCGACCTGAATCCGGCCTGCCCGAACGCGGTCATCGAGGCGCTGGCCTGTGGGCTGCCCGTGGTTTCCTTCGATACCGGTGCGCTGCCCGAGTTGGTGACCGGCGATTCCGGCCGCCTGGCGCCCTATGGCGGCGACCCGTGGAAGCTCGAGCCGCCCGACCAGGACGGCCTGGCTGAGCGGACCCTCGAACTCCTGGCCGACCAGCCGCGCTTCCGCCGCGGCGCGCGCCGGCGAGCCGAGGCGGGTCTCGGGCTGGAGGCCATGCTCGACGGCTACTGGGCCGCTCTATTTCCCCCTTAACTCCTGCTTGCGCAGGAACCTCAGACGACGAATAATCAAGGTTATCCTGTGACGCCCGTCACAAGGAGGCCCTTCCGACCGTTCACTCAATAGACGATTCGTGCGCCCGCCGCCAGCCGTGGAGCGGTCGCGTAGCGCTCATCTCACTGGAGGCCCCATGGATCCCCATCGCGCCGGCGCACTGCTACTGGTTCCTGTCACCCTCTTCCTGGCGGGTTGCGGCGGCGGTGGCGGCGGAGGAGGCGGTGAGGCGCCCGCCGGCGCGATGCCGGCCTTCTGCGCCAGCCAGACCCCTGTGCAGGTCTCCCCGGCCGACGGGGCGGAGATCGGCAACGCCGGCATCCCGCATCAGTGGCTCAACTTCGTGTACGACGCGAGTGAATGCCAGCCGCCGTATTTCGAAGCCCAGCATTCCACGAGCCCGGACTTCTCGAGCGACGTCGACCAGGACGAAATCCCGTTGGGGTCCGGGTCTGAGTTCTATGGCGCTTATCCACTCCAACCGGGCACGACTTACTACTGGCGAGTGCGCGCCGCGTGGGACGATGCTGCGGCCGCCTGGTCGCCGGTCTGGTCGTTCCACACCATCGATGTCTGCGACGCCTCGGACCTGGCTGCGCCGTGGCCGATCGACCCGGAGAATGGCGCCGGGACGGAGGCGATCCTGCCCGGCTTCCATTGGTCCTATCCTGATGTGGCCTGCAGCCCGGAGGGCTACCACTTTCAGGTCTCGGCTTCCGAGGACTTCAGCTCCACGCTGATTGACCAGCGCGATCCCACGCCTTTCGAACATGCCTACCCGAACGTTGCCTTCGAACCGTGCACACTCCTGTACTGGCGCGTGGCCGCGTACCGCGGCGAAACCGACGGTCCATGGTCGGAGACGCAGAGCTATTGGGTTGAGCCAGATGAAGGCTGCAGCCTGGCCTGCGCGGCCGCATCGTTGGTCGAACCGGAACCGGTCGCCCCGTCGCTGTATGAGAACGTTGGGATGGCGCCGGTCCAGGGTCTGGCGCCGCACCTGCTTCAATGGAGTTACCCGGCGCCTTGCCAGCCGGAGGGTTACGCTGTCCTGCTGTCGGATGAGCCCGAGTTCGTGAACAACTTCTGGGGCGCAAACACCGGCTCGCCAATCCCGAGTTGGACGCCCTACCTGCCACTGAATCCAGCCACACAGTACTGGTGGGAAGCGGCAGGGATGGTCGGGACGGATGTAGGACCCTACAGCAACCGGATGACCTTCTTCACCGGCCCCGAGTGCGACTCGTCCGGCCAGCTGGACATTCCCACGCTGCTCAGCCCGAGCGACGGCGCAAGCGTCGGGACCCTGCACCCGCGACTGCGCTTCACGATCGGCGCAGACGGCTGCGTGCCGGATGGCTACTATGTCGACGTCCAGACCGATCCGGATTTCGGCGGTGAGAACGTGCTCGGCCTGGACCCCACGCAGCACATCCTCACCACCAATGTGTACGCGCACAGCCTTGCCTGGTGCGCGACCTACTACTGGCGCGTCGCGGCGGTCGAAGGTGATGTCCAGGGCGAATTCTCGGAGACCTGGTCGTTCACACCGCTGAGTGCAGTGGAGTGCACGGGGAACGCGCCGCTTGTGGTCGGGCTCCAGGAGGCGGCCTGCTACTACGGCCCTGGAGCGGCATTCCAGATCCTTGGCTACTTGCTCGAGGGGGAGTCGGCGCCGCTCTTCGGCCGCGACATGTCCGGCCTGTGGCTGGCGATCGACAATCCCGACAATCCCGGGCAGCGCTGCTGGCTGGAGCGCCGCTTCGTCGATGTCGCCGGTGAAGAGGAGGGCCTGCGAATCTTGAATCCGCCGCCTGCCTGCCGGGCCGAGTTGAGTCAATCGGATTGCACCGCCGCGGGCGGGACGTGGACGCAAACGCACGATGTCAGCGGGGCGCCGCAGTCCTTCTGCCAGTGCCCGTAGGGGAGAACCAAGAATGGGATGGGCTGGAACCGGTCGCGAAGTTGACTGAGGCTCCAGCTGAGTTGGGGACAGGGGCCGGAACGACATGCTGAGTGCTTGCGCGGCCGCGCAAGCTGGGGAGGAACCCATGCGCCGCACGCTCATCCTGCTGTCCGCATCCCTGCTCGCCGCCTTGGCGCTGGCTGCCTGCGGCGGGACCACGCCGCGAGGCGGCGGGGGCGGCGGCCCGATGCCGTACTGCGCGGCCGACGAACTGCAGATCCCGGTGCTGGTCTCACCGGCTGATGGCTCGAACGTCGAGATGGCCGGGCTGACCTTTCACTGGATCTACAACCCGGCCGGCTGCCTGCCGGAGGAGTTCGAGGTTCAGGTTTCGCAGACGGTAACCTTCGACAACTACTCGGGGGCCACGCTGGACTACGGTGAAGACCACTGGTCTCCGCAGGTGGGCATGCTCCCGGCCACGGTCTACTACTGGCGGATGCGGGCTACGGTCTCAGGCGGTCCCGGCCCGTGGTCCCCGGTCTGGTCGTTCTATACCGGGCCGGTGTGCGAGGCGGCCGCGCTGGTCGCGCCCCAGACCGTCTTCCCGCACGGGTTCATGTTCGTCTACGACGCGCCCTCCTTCCAATGGACCTATCCGGACAGCACCTGTGTCGCCGAGGGGTATCACCTGCAGGTCGGCGGCGACGCCGGCTTCACCTCGGTTGTGGCCGACCTGCGGGCGGCCAATCCGGCAACGACATGGACGCCCGCCTTCGATCTGGTGAACTGCGGCGTCTACTACTGGCGTGTGGCGGCGATCGATGGGGATAGCGACGGGCCGTACTCGGCCGCGCAGACCTTCTCGGTCAACGCCGCGGCGACCTGCACACAGACATGCACTGCGGACCAACTGGTTGCGCCGGTGCCGCTCTTCCCGCCGCACTACGCCAACGTGGGCACGGCGCCGACCGAAGGCCTTGTCCCCGGGCTGTTGCAGTGGGGCTATCCAATGCCGTGCTTCCCGGAGGGCTTCGGCGTCCACCTCTCGACCTCGCCGGACTTCAGCGGCCCGAGCCTGGGCGGCGGCGTCCACCCGGTGACGGCCTTCGGCGGCAACTGGAGCCCCGGTGTTACCTTGGAGCCGGCCACCCAGTACTGGTGGGAGGTGTTTGCCGGGATCGGCACGACCTTCGGGCCGACCAGCCCGGCGCGCTCGTTCTTCACCGGACCTGAATGTGAGTCCGGCGCCGATGCCGTGCCGCCGACGTTGCTTTCGCCGCAGGATGGCGCCACCGTCGACACGCTTTCGCCGTGGCTGCGCTATACGCCGGGCGAGGGCGGCTGCGTGCCGGACGGGTGGGCCATCTACCTGGACACCGACGATGACTTCGCGGGCGAGGATCCGTACGCCTCTTACTACTTCCCCGGGACGAACTTCATGCCCGACCCGTTGCAGGACTGCGCCACGTACTACTGGCGCGTCTCGCCCATCCAGGATGACTTCGTTTTGCCCTGGTCGGAGGTCTGGTCGTTCCGCACCCAGACCGGAGCCACCTGCCTGGCCGGCCTCATCCACGGCCTGGCGCTGCAGGAGGTGCCCTGCCACCATGGGCCACACCCCGACTGGCCGGTCGACGGCTACATCCTGCAGGGTGAGCGGACGCAGGTCTTCGGGAGCGACATGGCCCGCCGTTGGCTGGCGGTCGACAACCTCGACAATCCTGGCCAGCGCTGCTGGGTCCCGTCGGAGGCGATGGAGCTGCCCGTGGACGTGAACGAGCTGCGGATTCTGAATCCGCCGCTGGCCTGCAACAGCAGCCTGGCGCAGACGGAGTGTGAGGCGGCCAGCGGGACGTGGACCCGGTCCGTTGGTGCCGCCGCGCCGGCCACCACGTACTTCTGCCAGTGTCCGTAGCCTGACTGACGGTGGCCGGACGCGAACCCGCCGACTTCGGAGGTCCAGGGAGACTTCCGAAGTCGGCGGGAGGCCCTGATGCCTACGGCCAGGTGTACAGGACCGTGTAGCGCACGGTCGTCTCGCCTTCGGCCGGGACTCGCACCCGGAACTCGATGGTCGACGAGTCCATCTCACTGTAGTCGGCGTTCGCCCGCACGATCTGCCAATCGGTCCAGCGGAAGAGGTGCTCGACCACGCGCACCTCGACCGCTTCGTCCTTGTGGTTGCGCAGGGTAATCTCGTACGTTTCCTGCAAGCTGTGGTCTGAGGGGCGGGTGAAGTCGGTCTGGATACGCTCACCGACGATATCGAAGGCGTCGCCGACATACAGCCGCACGTCTTCGCCCTCGGGGGTGTGGTCGATGGTGTCCTCGCCGATCAGCAGCGCGCTGCCATCGATATCTGCCTGGTAGACGCGCACGCGGCCGCGCGGCAGGTCGGCGCCGACCTGTTCGGTGTCGAACTCGAGCATGATCATGACGCGCGAGTTGGTGGCCACCCCGTAGGAAGGATCGGTCTGCGGGTAGCCGGAGTAGGAGCAATACCAGTAGTAGCTCTGGCACTGCAGGCCGTCGTAGACGAAGAACTTTTCGGCGGGTATGCTGGCGGCGCTGACGAACTCGATTTGCTTGACCTCGTTCTCGCGTACGGTGACCAGGCGCGGGATCTCATACAGGTGATACTCGAAGAACTCACGCTGCTCGACATCGGCGGCGGCGGCTGTCGGCTGCGCCATCATCTCGGGCACGGCATAGGCGGCCTGCGTCAGGCGCTGCAGGTCGCCGGCAATCAACTTGAGCTGCGCATCCTCGAAGGTCGCTCCGCTGTTGTTGGTCAGGGTGATCCAGCCGTCCAGATCGATGGCGGCATCGTCCGCCGCCAGCAGCACCACGTAGTCCGACTGCCAGGTGACGCCGCTGGTCAGGTAAGTGACCTCCACGTCGTGCCGCCCGGCCTGTTCGGCCCACAGCTGCCACAGTAGCGTCGGGCGGGTGATCAGCCCGTCGGGCAGCTCGGGGAATGAGAACTCCTGAACGTTGTCGAGCCGCACGACGGTCACGCGTCCGTCGTCGGCCTGCAGGATGATGTCGCCCCGGCCGCTGAGCAGGCTGCCCTCGTAGGTGGCGCCATCCTGGGTGACGACACGGATGTGCTCATCCAGGTACCTGTCCAAGAGCGCCGCTGCGCCGACCAGGTCGTACTCGTAGTTCTGTTCGAGCACCGAGGTACCCTCCGGGTCGGTCAGGGACATGAACAGCACGCTGCTGGGGTCGATCGAGGCGGCGACGTCGCTGAAGGCGATCCGGTTAGCGCCGGCGCTCAGGTCGAACTGCCGGCGGTCGCGGACCAAGGCGGTGCCCTGGTTGTAGACGGTCAGAGACAGGGCGGCCTCGGACGCTTCGGCGGTCGGCGCCGCCGTAGGCGTCGGCCGGCCGGCCAGGCCGTTGCAGGCCAGTCCCAGGGCCAACACGGCCAGAGCGGCGGACAGCGGGCGGGCGGAACGGAACGGCGGCATGGCATCCTCCTGCGCGTCGGGCGTCGTTGATTGATAGACGCCGTCAGGCTCGGGCGTGTTCCCGCGCGCCCGTTTGATATAATCCCCGTAGTCGAGGTGGCTTCAATGTGGAAGGACATCCTTGGACGGAGAGAGGAAGAGGAGAAGGTCAGCGGCGAGGGTCGACTACCGCCCGGCCAATCGCTTACTCAGAAGTTCCCCGTCCTTCACTACGGACCGGTGCCGCGCTTCGACCCGAAGACCTGGGATCTGCGCGTGTGGGGCGAGGTGCAGGCTGAGCGGCACTGGTCGTGGGAGGAGTTCCAGAAGCTGCCGCGCGCTCGTCTGCGCATGGATATCCACTGCGTGACGCGCTGGAGCAAGTTCGACACGGAGTGGGAAGGGGTTTCGCTGCGCGTGTTGGTCGAGCAAGGTCTGATCCAGCTCAGGCCCGCCGCCCGCTACCTGCTGCAGCACTGCGAATACGGTTTCACGGTCAATGTCCCGCTCGAGGTGGCGCTGGCCGAGAACTTCCTCCTGGCGACGCACAACAACGGCGAACCGCTGACGCCGGATCACGGCTACCCGCTGCGAGGCGTGGTGGGATTCATCCCCGGGCGCGAGGACCTGGCCACACCGTATTTCTGGAAGGGCGGGAAGTGGCTGCGCGGGCTGGAATTCCTCAGCCAGGACAGGCTGGGGTTCTGGGAGCAAGCCGGCTACCACAACCAGGCCGACGTCTGGAAAGAGCAGCGCTTCGCGGGCAGTTGAAGGGCGCCGGCGGCGGGTCGGCGCGAGGGACGGCAGCGCGGGTCGCCGCGCCGCCGGGTGGCTGCGGCCCACAGATCGGCGGCAGGCATGGAACACGACCGGCATGCGGCCGAGCGGCTGCGCATGGTCGACGAGCAGATGTTCGAGCGCGACATCACCGATGCGCGTGTCCTGGACGCCATGCGCTCCGTGCCCCGGCATGCCTTCGTCCCCGCTGAGATCCAGCACCTCGCCTATGCCGATGCCCCCCTGCCCATCGGCCACCGTCAGACGATCTCGCAGCCCTACATCGTCGCCCTGATGACCCAGTTGTGCGAATTGGGCCCCGAAGCCCGCGTCCTGGAGGTAGGGACCGGCTCGGGCTATCAGGCGGCCGTCTTGTCACGCCTGGCGCGGCAGGTGTACACGATCGAGCGGCTGCCCGAGCTGGCGCGGCGGGCGCGCCAGGCCCTCGCTGCGCAGGGGATTGAGAATGTCACGGTCGTGGAGGGCGATGGGACTTTGGGACTGGCGGAGCACGCGCCTTACGATGCCATCCTGGTCGCCGCGGCTGCGCCGCGCGTACCGGCCGCGCTCAGAGAGCAATTGACGCCGGCCGGCGTGCTGGTGCTGCCGATCGGCGGGCGCGACGGCCAGATCCTCGAGCGCTGGCGGCGATGCGGTGACGAGTTCCGCCGCGAGCGGGTGACGGCCGTGGCCTTCGTGCCGCTGGTCGGCGCGCAAGGCTGGCCTCTTTCTGAAGACGACGAAGAACACTGAGGGTCTACGCCGAATACGGCTCGTCTTGAGCGGGCCGTCAGCCGTCCCGGCGCATGTGCCGTCGAATCTCGCGCACCAGTGTCGCGCTGGTATAGGGTTTCTGAATGAAGCCCGCCAGGCCCTTGCCGGTGAAGCGGCGCGTCGCTTCGACCTCGTTGTAGCCCGAGGACAGGATCACTCGCACGGCCGGGTTGGCGCGTCGCAGTGCGGCCAGGGTGTCGGCCCCTCCCATCCCGGGCATCGATAGATCGAGCAGCACCAGAGCGATCTCCCGCTCCTTCTCACGGTAGAGCGCCAGGCCCGACTCGCCGTCGGGGGAGGCGTAGACGTGCATGCCGGCGGCCTGGAGGATGTCGGCCACCGCCTCGCGGACCGGTGCCTCATCGTCGATCACCAGGATGGCGGCGCCGACCAGCGGTGCCGACTCCTGCGTCGGCGCCTCGGGCTGCGCCGGTTCGAGGCCGGCCGGCACGCCGGCCGGCAGGAAGATGCGGAAGGTGGTGCCCGCGCCGGGTCGGCTGTCAACCCACAGGCCGCCTTCGTGGCCGCGCACGATACCCAACACAGCCGCCAGCCCCAGTCCGCGGCCGGTGAACTTGGTGGTGAAGAACGGGTCGAAGATGCGCGAGAGCGTCGCCGCGTCCATGCCCTCGCCGTCATCGCTCACTTCGAGCCGGACGAAGCGGCCGGGTCTGGGCGCGATGCGCGTCCGGTTGGAGGGCAGGGTGTAGTCGCTCTCGGGTTGGATATCCTCCGCGGCCGTGCTGACTTGAACCAGGCCCGGGCGCGGGCCGATGGCATCGGCGGCGTTGAGGATCAGATTCATGATCACCTGCTGCATCTGCCCCGGGTCGGCGGCGATGAGCGGCAGGGCATCGTTCAGTCTCGGCTGAAGGATCACGTTCTTCGGCACAGCCGCCTGGAACAGGTGAAGGTTTTCGTTGATCAGCGCATTGAGATCGACCGGCTGGATCTGGAAGTGCCCGCGGCCGGAGTAGGCCAGCATCTGCCGGGTCAGGTCGGCGGCCCGCTGCGAGGCCGCCACCGCCTTCTCAATCGCTGCGCGAGCGGGGTGGTCGGCAGGCAGGCTGCTGAGCGCCAGCGAGGTCTGCCCGAGCATGGCCACCAGCAGGTTGTTGAAATCGTGCGCCACACCGCCGGCCAGGATGCCCAGGCTTTCCATCTTCACCGCCTGCGACAGCGCCTCCTCCGCCCTGACTCTATAGGTGACATCTCGGATGACCCCCTCTACCGCCACCAGGTTGCCCGAAGCATCGTTGACCGGGGAGATGCGGTGCTCGGTCCAGACCACGTGGCCGTCGCGGTGCAGCCAGCGCAGGGTGAGGGGGTCCTTCAGCGAGAACGCCGAGTCGGTGATGGTCTGCAGGGAAGGCCGGTCTTCGGGGATGATCAGGTCGAGGCCCAGCGCCGGATTGGCGTAGTGGTCTTCCGGCGTGTAGCCGATGAGCCTGGTAATCGCCGGGCTGATGTACTCGTAGGCGGGTGTGGGTACGATGCGGAAGCGGTAGACGACGTCGGGCAGATTCTCCATCAGCCGCCGGAAGCGTTCCTCGCTCTCCTGAAGGGCTTCCTTGACCTTGGCCCCCTCGACCACGCCGCCGATGATGGCGAACTCCATCACCATCAGCAGGCCCAGGAAGCCGTACTCGATCGTGTAGACGAAGAGATACAGTCCCGTGCTGACCGCCGTGTCGCTGAGGATGCTGGTGAGGAGCAGCAGCAGAGCGATGAGAAGCGGCCGCATGCGAGCTTTGGGTCCGCGCTTGAGCGCGGTGATCGCCATCCACAGGCAGTAGACGACGCCGAACCACCCGACCACGCTCTGGAGATCGACGAGCGGTCCCGGGGTGGCTTCGTAGTAGGTCACCGTGAGGCCCAGCGCCAACGGGATGACCTTGGTGGACGGCTGGTCCACAAGCCAGGCCAGCCCACTCTGGTCGAACAGCCCGAACGCGGCCGCAAACACGCCGTAGACGGTCAGGACCCAGATCAGGCGGCGCGAGCGGTGGCCGGTGTAGTCGGCGACGAACCACAGCAGGGCGATCAAGGCCAGCGACAGAACGCTGACCTGTGCTCGCTGCCAGGGGATGCCCTCGGCCACCGAACCGACGCTGTACAGGCGGGCGCAGAACGCGTCGTACAGGCTGGCGCCCAGGCTGGTCGCGGCGAAGGTCAGGTTCTCACGCCGCTGCGGCTGGCGCAGGTAGATGACCAGGTGTGAGACGCCGACGAAGAATGTGATGCTGGCCATGATGATGGCCGGCATGGATTGGAGAATCATCGTCGACAGTCCGCAGGCGGCTGTGGGGTGCCCGGGGAGGAGATTACCGAGGGGCCCTTACGGGATGCAACCGAGGCAGTGCGAGGGGCAAGGTGCGCAGGCGAAGGCCGCGGCGGGGGCCGGGTGTCCGGGGACCGGTGGGTTGCGTACGCAATCCAGCACACGGTCTGCCACTTCCACTTGCTGTTGTGGCCGGCAGCGCCAGGACCGCCGGCGTAGAGCGCGTCAACGGCCGAGGTGCATCGGCATGATCACATGCAAGAAGTCATCTCGCCCGACCGGGCGGATGACGCCGGGAGCCGAAGGTCCGGTGGTCTCCAGAGCGACATTGGGCGTGTCGATCACGCTCAGAACGTCGAGCAGGTAGCGCACATTGAAGGCGATCTCGATGGGGGTGCCCTCGATGGTGGCATCGACGACAGTCTCATTCGACCCGGTCTGGGCCGCCGTCGCCGAGACCTCGACCGTCCCGGGTTCGAGTTCGCCGCGCGGTGTGATCTTCAGGCGCGCCGAGTGGGCCGCCTCGCGGGCGAAGATATCGGCCGCCTTGCAGGCCTTCAAGAAGGAAAGCGTCGGCAGCAGGCTGCGGGTGGTGAAGCTGGGCGGGATGATGCCGCGGTAGTCGGGGAATGATCCGTCGATCAGCTGCGAGACAACCTCGACGTTCTTGGTGCGGAAGATGATCTGGCCTCGGCCGGTGGGCAGCGTCAGGCTGACCGTTTCCTCGCCGTCCTGAACCACGCGCGCCAGCTCGGCCAACGCCCGGGCGGGCACGATGGCGCGGATCGGGCCGGCGGCCGGGGAGGACAGGTGGGCGTTGCGCACCGACAGGCGGAAGCCGTCGGCGGCGGCCAGGGTCATTTCCCCGGCGTCGATCTCGACCAGGACGCCGGTCAGCACCGGGCGCGCATCGTCACCCGAGGCGGCGAAGACGACCTGGTTGATCATCTCCCGCAGGTCGGAGACGTTCAGCACCAGATCGGTGCCCAGATCGGCCGGGGGCAGGGGCGGGAACTCCTGGGAGTCGATGCATTTGATGTCGTTGTTGGATTGTCCGCAGTGCACGTTCAGCGTCTGGGTGCGGACGGTCAACTGCATGTCGACCTTGTCGTTTGGCAGGGCGCCGACCAGGTCGGCGAAGGTACGGGCCGGGACGGTCGTCGACCCCTCCTCGTCGATCTTGGCACCGATCCAACAGGTGATGCCCAGCTCGAGGTTGGTGGCCGAGAGGCGCAGCCGGCCGGCCTCCGTGGCCACCAGGATGTTGCTCAGAACGGGCAGGGTGCTGCGGGGGGCGACGGCGCGAGCCACCACATTCAGGCCGCGCGACAGGTTTTCCTGCAGGCAAGAGACCTTCATCGTGGCTGCGTCCTTGGTCGGCTGAGTGTCTTCGTCCAAAGTATACAATGAACCTCGCGGCGGTACAACGCTTGGTAGACAAGCCGAGCAGTCTGGCATACACTTGCGCCATGGCCGAGCGGGACCCGCTGGCGGAAGTCGATGAGCTGCGCCAGATGGTGTTCCGGCTGGCGCGCCTGGTCGAGATCAGCGTCACCCTCAACTCGACGCTCGAGCCACGCCGGCTGCTCCAATTCATCATCCAGTCGGCCGCCGACCTGGTCGAGTGCGAATCCGCTTCGATCCTGCTCGTCGACGACAACACACACGCGCTGTCGATTGCCGCCGCCACCGGCTCCGACCCGGACGATCTGGCACAAATCCCGGTACCCCTGGAAGGCTCGATCGCCGGGACGATCGTGCGGGAGGACCGCCCGTTGATCATCAACGAGGTCGGGAGCGACGCCCGCCGCTACCAGGCGATCGGGGCCAATGTGCGCGGCCCGGTGCGATCGCTCATGGGCGTGCCGATGCGCATCCGCGAGAAGGTCACCGGGGTCCTGGAAGCCGTCAACAAGCGCCAGGGCGCCTTCGAAGAGGCGGACCTGCAGACGCTGTCGATCATCGCCTCCCAGGCGGCCGTGGCGATGAACAACGCCAATCTGCTTAGCGCCCTGCAGGGCGCCTACGCCGAGCTGGGCAAGCTGGACAAACTCAAGAGCGACTTCATCGCCATCGCTTCTCACGAACTGCGAACCCCCCTGGGACTGATCCTGGGCTATGCCTCGATCCTCAAAGAAGAAGCCGGCGAGAGCGCCTCGGAACATGCCGAAGTGGTGCTCAGCTCGGCGCTGCGCATGCGCTCGCTGATCGAGGACATGACCAACATGAACCTGCTCCAGGTGGGCGCGGCAGAAATGGTGCTCGAGCGCCAGCCGCTGCGGCGCATCGCCGAGACCGCCTTCGGCGAGGCCGGCGACCTGTTTCAGGCCAAGGGTCAGTTTGCCGAGTTGCGGGTCCCCGGCGACGAGCTCATGGCCATGGTCGATGCCGAGCGCCTGGGCATGGCCGTCACCAACCTTCTCAACAACGCCGTCCGCTTTACCCGGGGAGGCGGGCACATCTGGCTGGAACTGGAGCGCCACGGAGGCGAGGCCTGGTTGCGCGTGCGCGATGACGGCGTCGGTGTCTCCCCCAGCCTGCTCGGACGCATTTTCGATGAGTTCTACCAGGTCGAGGACCACATGACCCGCCGGCACGAAGGCATTGGGCTGGGGCTGGCGATCGTGCGAGCGATCGCCAGCGCACATGGCGGCCGGGTCTGGGCGGAAAGCGAAGGCGAGGGCCGCGGCTCGCTCTTCACGATCGCCCTTCCACTTGCCCCCTGATCGACGACGACCCGGCGCAGCACCCCCCGTGAGAGCCCAAGCGCGCCCCTTCCGCATCGGCGACCTGCCCTTGATGATCGATCTGCTGGCGCGCAGCCGCGCACCCGAGCGGCGGCGCGACTTCCCCGGACGGGCGGACCTTCAGGATGCCCTGGGCCTGTCAACGGTGCGATCGAACACGCGTGTCTGGCAGGCTGAGCGGGAGCGGATCACGGCCTTCGCCTACATCGACGACTACGCCAACTTGCGTTTCGAGCTCGACAGGGCGGGTGAGGCGCCGGAGGTGGAAGAGATCGTGGCCTGGGCGCAGCGACAACTGCGAGGTCAGGCGGGCCGGGCGGGCGACCGGCTCGAGACAAGCTGTGCGGAGGAGGACCTGTCGCGGATCGGCGAACTGGAGCGCTGCGGCTTTGTCCGCCAGCCGGTCCAGACTCTGGAGTTGGTGCGCGATCTCACGCGGGCGGTTGAGGCGCCGCGGCTTGCGGCCGGGTTCCACCTCCGCCTCGCCGCAGGCGAGGCGGAGATCGACGACCTGGTGGCGTTGCATCGTGCCGCGTTCGGCACCACGCACATGACGGTCGAGGAGCGGCGGTCGATGATGCAGGCCGACGGATACGAGGCGGCGCTGGATCTGGTAGCCTGCGCGACGGGCGGGCAGCTGGCGGCCGCTTGCGTGTGCCGAATCGGGGGCGAGGTCGATGGTGAGGGCGCGGTGGATACGATCGCGACCCACCCGGCCTATCGCCGCCGGGGCCTGGCACGCGGGCTCCTGCTGGAGGGCCTGCAGCGACTGCGCGAGCGCGGCGCATGCCTGGTCCGGCTCGGCACAAGCAGCCACAACCTGCCCATGCGACGGACGGCGGCCTCGGTCGGGTTTGTCCCTGCAACGGTGACTGTCTGGTTCGCCCTGCCAGACGCCGACGCTGTCTGAGGCGAGGGCCGGGCGGGATTCAGCCGGTGCGCTGCAACGGTCCTCTGAACGAACAGGCGGGCGCAGACCTGGTTCGAAGGCGCGCCCGTCGCAGGTTGCCGGGGGGGAGGATCAGGAAGCCGGGACGCGACTGATCTGTCCGCGCGTGTGCAGCAGCGTCGAGAATGAGGCCGCCGGCGGCGCGACGCCGAAGACGGGATGCCGGCGGGCGGCCAGGTTCACGAGCCGGCTGGCCATGCGCCCGAATGTGTAGCCGGCGGCCTCGGCGGCGCAGGCTAGGCTGGCGTCCGAGCTGATATCGGCGTTGGGGTTGATGTCCAGGACGTAGAAGATGCCGTCGCGAAGCCGGAGGTCGAAGCGCGCATAATCGCGGCAGCCGGTGGCGCGGTAGGTGGCGAAGACGGTTCGCTGCAGGCAGGCCAGTTCCTCGTCGCTGAGGGGCGCGGGCAGCCGCAGCTGGATCTTGTCGTAATGCGGTGTACCCGGGGTGAACTTGGCGTCGTACGTGCACAGACGATCGCGGACATCGTCGAAGTAGGCAAAGTCCATCTCGGCCGGCGGCAGCATCTCGAGTTGTCCATCGCCCCACACGCCGACATGGAACTCGCGCCCGTCGATGAAATCCTCGACCAAGGCCGGCTCGCCGAACGTGTCGAGGATGTACTGGACGCGCCCGCGCAAGCTGTCGCCGTCGAGGACGACCGCGTCGCTGGTCACCCCGTAGCTGGAGTGTTCGTAGGCCGGCTTGACAATCGCCGGGAAGCAATCCCAGTCGCCGATGGCGGCGGTTTCGAAGACGCGCCAGCGCGGCGAGGGAATGCCGCGCCGATCGAGGAGTGTATTGACGCGCGGCTTGTCCCATGACAGGTCAAGCACGCGCGAAGTCGAGCCCGTGTAGGCGAAGTGCATGGCGGCCAGCGTGCGCGCCACGCGCGATTCGCTGCGCGGGATTCCCGGCAGCGCCTCGCACCAGTTGAAAACGATGTAGTCCCTGGGATCGTAGGCGCGCAAGCGTGGCGCGAGATTAGCATCGACTACGGGGACGCTCTCAACCGGATGTCCCAGGTCACGCAGGGCCGCTTCGAGTATGCTGGCCTGCTGGGCTGCTTCCTCCTGGTCGCCTGACGACCAGGATTGATCAAGATTGTGGAGCAGCAGCACGGGCAGGTCCGTGCGGTCGTTGTATGCGCTCATCCCCATGCCCTCGGGATCTGGCTTCTCCGGTGGGAGACTTTGACGGCCTCGGTCTCCGGCGCGGATGAGGTCTGGCGAGACCTCCGCTCGATCACCAACCTCCGGTCTCTCGTTCGAGATTCTGCGACGCTCGAACCATCTGCATTATTACAGAACCTGGGCGAAATGCAAGGTTTGCGGGCACCTTTTTTCGCCGCGGCGGGGGCCGCCCCGCGGCGCCGCGGAGCGGCCGGCGCGGCCCGGCGCATCGCGCGCGGGCCTGATTGAGGTCGGAGGCGGCCGCGACGGCGCGCGCGACGCTGCGCCGGCGGCAGACGGCCGAGGTGTGGCGCGCGGGGAGTGTCTTTGACGCGGCAAGTAGTGGGTTGGCAGGCTCGGCGGCACGACTCCGATGCGGGAGGCGTGCGGTTTTCGTGGCGATGAGCGGCGAGCTCGGCTTGGGCGGCGCACGCGCCGGGGGCGATGGGGGCGGTCAGCCGCGCCAGCGGACCGGCTCAGCCGCGAGAATCTGGGTCGACGGTCTCGCAGACGCGGCCGCGACGGCGCGCGCGACGCTGCGCCGGCGGCAGACGGCCGAAGGTTGGAGCGCAGGGAGTCTCTCTTACGCGGTAGGAAACGGGTTGGCGGGCTCGGCGGCACGAATTCGATGCGGGAGGCGCGCGATTCTTGTGGCGATGAGCGGCAGGCGGGGCGTGGGCGGCGCGCTCGCCGGAGGCGATGGGGACGGTCAGCCGCGCGATCGGACGGGCTTCGTCGTGAGAATCTTGACCGACGATCGCGCAGAGCCGGCCGCGCGCGTGCGGCGCGCGGTCGCCGAGAGAATGAGAAGCTGCCATGCGCGCGTCGCTGCCGAGAGAAGAGGGGAGTTGCCCCGGTGCGAAGAGGTGCGCCGGGCTTTCGGCTGGGTTCCGATGGCGCGGCGGAAGTCAGTCCAGCGCAACGGCGGAGGAGCCGCCGGGTCTTGACAAGCCTCAGGATAGTAGTACAATTGTTCTAGATCAACCGGTGGGTGCACTGAACGCTGCCCCGGCCGCCCGGGCCGGATCGAGACACTGACCCCCATCGGAAAGGAGATCCCCATGTTCCACAAAGTGATTCTCGTAGGCAATCTGGGGCGTGACCCGGAGATGCGCTACACGCCCAGCGGTCAGGCGGTGACGAACCTGTCCGTCGCCACCAACCGTACGTATACCGACAGCAGCGGCAGCCCCGTCAAGGAGACCGTCTGGTTCCGTGTCTCGGTGTGGGGCAAGCAGGCCGAATCCTGCCACCAGTACCTGCGCAAGGGACGCCCGGTGTTGATCGAAGGCCGACTTGTGCCGGACGACAACGGCAATCCGCGCATCTGGAATCGACAGGACGGCACCCCGGCAGCCTCGTTCGAAGTGAACGCCCAGACCGTCCGGTTCCTGGGCGGACGCGAAGAGGCCGGCGCTGCGGCGGCTGACGAAGGCGACCTCGGGCCGAGCGCGAGCCCGGGGACCGAAGACGAGATCCCCTTCTAAGGCGCCAGCGTACATCGCCCTCAGCCGGCCCGGCCGGCTGAGGGCGCATTTGCCCGCGGAGCATGCGAATGACCTCACAGCCTGGACAGCCCGCCCCCGGCGGCCGCGTTACCGTTCATCTCCCGGCCGATCTCCGGCCCCTCTACGCCAACTTCGCCGTGATCACCCACTCGATCGCCGAGTTCGTGATCGACCTGGCCCAGATCATGCCACAGGTCCCGCAGGCGCGGGTGCAGGCGCGGGTGATCATGACGCCGCTCAACGCCAAGTTGCTGCTGAGGGCGTTGGGCGAGAACATAGCCAAGTACGAGGCGCTCCACGGCACGGTCCAGGTGCCGGAAGGCTCGTCCTTGGCTGACCAGCTCTTTCGGCCCGCGCCGGGAGAGACCCCGCCGGAATAGGGAGAGAGATGGACAGCCTGGATTCCATCGCTGAACAAATCCGCCAGCACCTGGAGGAGAAGAACGCGGCGCGCGATCGGGCCCTGCAACATTCGCGCACGCTCATCCGCCATTGCGCCAACGCCATCCGTGCCGCCCATCGCGACGAACGCCGGGCCGCCGAAGAGCATCTGACCCAGGCCCGCCAGCTGGCCGAGATGCTGCGGGGCGAGTTGGCCGGCTACCCCGATCTGTACCACGCCGGATACACCCAGGACGCGCTCAAGGAATACGCCGAGGCCAGTATTGTCTTTGCGCTGCTCGGGTCCGGCGCACTGCCCCATCCGCAAGATCTGGGCATCGAGTACGCGGCCTACCTGTGCGGCCTGGGCGAGGCGGCTGGCGAACTGCGCCGACGTGTGCTGGACCTGCTGCGCAGCGAGGATATCCAGCAGGCCGAGTCTCTCCTCTCGGCCATGGACGACATCTACGCCCTGCTGGTTACCATCGACTATCCGGATGCCATCACCGGGAACTTGCGAAGGACGACCGACATGGTGCGCGGTGTGACCGAGCGGACCCGTGGCGACTTGACCACCAGCTTTCAGCAGCACGAACTGAGGCGGGCGCTCAAAGCGGCCGAGGACAGGCTGCCGCGCGGCTGAGGCGTGACCCAGCGAACCCTGTCCGCCTCCGAGGTCTCGGAATTCGCCTTCTGCCGGCGGGCGTGGTGGTACGCGCGGCAGGGCGAGGTCTCCCGCTATCCGCGCCGCCTGCAGACGGGGGAGGAATGGCACCGTGCTCAAGCTCGGGGCGTTCTGGCGGCAGGCTGCCTGCGCATGGCGGGCTACGCACTCCTGGTGGCGGCGGCGGTCCTTGGCGCCGCCAGCCTCACGGCCGGCCTGCTGAGGTAAGTCGGTGGGGACGCTGATCCCGCTCCTGGCGCTCCTGGGTCTTGTGCTGATCTGGCTTGCCGGCCGCGGTCAGGCGCAGTCTGGGATGCCGCGCGGTCGGGTCGTTTATCTTGACCCGGGCAGCCTGGGGCCGGCGCCCGATCCACTCTACGATGCGAAGTTGGATCTCGCCGGCCGCCCCGACTTCCTGCTCTCCACGGCTGAAGGGGTCATCCCGGTGGAGGTCAAGTCAGGTCGGGCGCCCCTGCAACCGCATGACTCGCACCTGCTGCAGTTGGCTGCCTATTGCCGGCTGGTGCAGGCGCGTGAGGACCGCCGCCCACCCCACGGCGTGCTCAAGTACGCCGATCGCTCACTGGCGGTCCCCTTCTCGGCCAGCCTGGAGGAGCGGCTGCTGGATACCCTGGCCGAGATGCGCCGGGCTGAGGTGCGCACGCCGGACCGCTCACACGAGTCCGCCGGCCGCTGCCGGGCCTGCGGCTACCGCGAGGGCTGCGACCAGCGGCTGGGCTAGGGCCGCGGCGCGCCTGCGCATATAATAGCCACGATGGCTGACCCCCAACCCCCGCGACGGATCGGCGTGGCCGCGCACCCTCAGATGCCGGAAGCGATCGCGCTGGCCGGAACCATCGCCGACTACCTCACCGCGCGCGGGCTGAGTGTCTTCCACGGCCTGCTCTACGACCAATCCCTGCGCGACACGGTTGAGCAGGGGGGTGTTGACCTGCTGGTCGTCCTGGGAGGGGACGGGACGATGCTGCGCGCCGGTCACCTGTGTGCGCCGGCCGGCGTCCCGATCCTGGGCATCAACCTGGGGCGCTTCGGCTTCCTGATCGAAGTGGATCGTGAGAACTGGCAGCCGGCGTTGACGCAGGTCCTGAGCGGCGAATTCTGGCTCGAGCGGCGAATGATGCTGCGCATCGACCTGCTGCGACGAGACCAGTCGATCGGCCAATGGGACGTCCTGAACGAGTGTGTCGTCGGACGAGGTGAGGTGGCCCGGCCGGTGCGCCTGATGGCCGAGGTCGATGGGCGCTACGTGACGACCTACGTCGCCGACGGGCTGATCGTCGCCACGCCGACGGGCTCGACCGCCTATGCATTGGCCGCCGGCGGGCCGATCCTGCCTCCGGAGCTGCGCAATATCCTGATGATCGCCGTCGCTCCCCACCTCTCGGTGGACCGGGCGATCGTCCTGCATGACGGCTCGCGCGTGCGGGTGACCGTGCGCACCGACCACCAGGCTACCCTGAGCGCCGACGGCCAGGCGCCCGTGCGCCTGGAGGACGGTGACCTGGTCGAGGCGCGGGCCGGCGAGCACACCGCCCTGTTTGTGCGCACGCGAGACGCCGGTTACTTCTACGCCAGCCTGCTTTCCAGGATGGGGCGGAATCCCACGGCCGGAGACGCACCATGACGATCGCATCGCTGACTTGCGCCAACCACCCCGGCCGCGAGACGACGCTGCGCTGCAACCGCTGCGAGAAGCCGATCTGCAGCCAGTGCGCCGTGTTGACCCCGGTCGGCTACCGCTGCCGGGAATGCGTGCGCGGCCAACAAGCGGTGTTCGACACTGCCCAGCGGACGGACTACCTGATCGCCGGCGCCATCTCTCTGGTGCTGGTCGGGGCGGCCACGGCCCTGTTGGGCGTCCTCGGGTTCTGGAGCCTGATCGTCTCGCCGCTGGCGGGAGGCGGCGTGGGCGAGGTCGTGCGCTGGGCGGTCCGCCGCCGGCGCAGCCGGCGCCTGCCTCTGGCGGCCTCCATCGGCGGCGCGCTCGGCGTGGCGGCGAACCTCGTTGTGCCGCTCAGCCTGCTGCCGTTCCTGGGGAAGGTCGACCTGCAAACCGTCGGAGCGCTCCTATCGACAATGCTCTGGCCGCTGGTGACCGGGGCGGTCATTGTGGGTTCGCTTTACTATCGATTGCGCGGCATCCGCCTATAGGACGATCGACGCCCGCATGCTGACCGACCTTCATATCCAGGACTTCGCCATCATCGACCGGCTGGACCTCACGTTCGGCGCCGGCTTCGTAGTGTTCACCGGCGAAACCGGTGCCGGGAAGTCCATCATCATCGACGCAGTCGAGATGCTATTGGGCGGGCGCGGCGATTCCACGCTGATCCGCACCGACGCCCCGGCGGCGGTCATCGAGGGCACATTCCACCTGCAGGGCCGGGCGGGCCAGGAGGTGGCGGAGGTCCTCGAGCGCGAGGGCCTCCAAGATGAACCGCAGTCCGTCGTGCTGGGGAGGGAGATCCGCCGCGAAGGGCGGAGCATCTGCCGCATCAACGGTCGGACGGTCGGGCTGGCGCTGCTGCGTGAGGTCGGAGACCTGCTCGTCGATGTGCATGGTCAATCGGAACACCTCAGCCTGCTGCGCGTGCGCGAGCACATCGCTCTGCTGGACCGCTTTGCGCAGGTCGAGGACGAGCGAGAAGGATTCACTGAGCGCTACGACCGGTTGACGGCGATTCGGCGCGAGCTCGACGAATTGCGCCAGCGGGAGAAGGACGCCGCCCGGCGGATAGAGATGCTTACCTTTCAGGTGAACGAGATCGAGTCGTCGGCGCTCAAACCGGGCGAGCTGGCCGGGCTGCAGGATGAACGCACGCGTCTGGGCAACGCCGAGCAGTTGGCGGCGCTGACCGATCAGGCGGTGGCGGCGCTGGACGAGGCGGGCGAGACGGGTGAGCCGTCGGCGCGTGACCTGCTTGGGCGGGCGGGCGCGGCGCTGCACAGCCTGGCCAAGATCGACAGCAGCCGTGAGCCCGAGAGCGCCGAGGCCCAGGCGCTGCTCGAACAGGCCGGCGAACTTGCCCGGCGGTTGCGGGTGTATCGCGAGAGCGTTGAGTTCAGCCCCCACCGGTTGGACGAGGTCGAAGAGCGCCTCGGCCTGATCCGATCGCTGGAGCGCAAGTACGGCGGAAGCATCGAGGCGGTCCTGGCGCATGCGCAGGCGGCCCGGCAGGAACTGGAGACGATCACGCATGCCGAGGAGCGCATCCGGACCCTGGAGGCCGATGAAGCCGCGGGCCTGGCCGAACTGGGGGCGCTGGGAAACCGGTTGTCGCAGGCGCGGCGCAAGGCGGGGGAGAAGTTGAGCTCGGCGATCGAGGCCGAACTGGCCGACCTGCGCATGGCGGGAGCCCGCTTCGGAATCGACCTGAACTGGGAGGACGATCCGGCCGGCGCCGCGGTTGGAGAGCGCCGCGTTGCCTTCGGTCGGGCCGGGCTGGATCGGATCGAGTTCCTGGTCGCTCCCAACCCCGGCGAGGGCCTCAAGCCGCTGGCCAAGATCGCCTCTGGAGGCGAGACCTCGCGGCTGATGCTCGGGCTGAAGGGCGTCCTGGCTCGGGCCGACCGCACGCCGACACTGATCTTCGACGAGATCGATCAGGGCATTGGCGGCCGCGTGGGCGGCGTGGTCGGCGAGAAGCTGTGGCGGCTGGCGCGCACGCACCAGGTCCTGTGTATCACCCATTTGCCGCAGCTGGCCTCGTTCGGCGACCAGCACTTCAAGGTCGAGAAAGAAGTACGCAAGGGGCGCACCGTCACAACCGTGAAAGACCTGGCTGACGAGGCGCGCGTCCCCGAGCTGGCGCTGATGCTGGGGACGGCCAGCGAGGCGACCATGGAGAGCGCGGTCGACCTGCTGCGCGGCGCGACGGAGACCAAGATGAAGGCCTCCCGCGCCTGAGCGACACCTCTGTCCTGTTGTTTGTGCCGCATTCCTCAATCACGTTTGGCGGGCGGGGCAACCCCGGAGGCTCGCGCGGGTTAACTGGTTTCACAGGAGCTGCCACCGGGCTCAGCGGCGGGCCTCTCCCAGGCGGAGATCCTCACGCCGGGCCGAAGTGGGGAGGCCGACATGTGGTTCAATCCTCTGATGACCGCGGTCCTGCGTTCGCCGTTTCACGCTCTGCTCAGCCGCAACACGATGCTCATTAGCGTCCGGGGGCGCAAGAGCGGGAAGGTCTACGCCACGCCGGTGAACTACGTCCCGGTGGGGGATGAGCTCTGGACGGTCAGCTTGCGCAAGCGGACCTGGTGGCGCAACCTGCGCGGCGGTGCGGCCGTGACGCTCTTGCTTCGAGGCCGGTCCGTGCAGACGACCGCGCAGGTCGTCGAAGCGCAAGAGGATGTGGCGAAGGGACTGGGCCGCCTGGTCGAAGCCGCACCCGCATACGGCCGCTACTTGGGGGTGGGCGGGAGCCTGGAGGGGCCGGCGCTGCAGGAAGCGGCGCGTGAGCGCGTTCTGATCAAGGCGCGCGGCGCATGACGGCTGCGCGTTTCCACGTGGGGGGTCAGCGTGAGTGAGCCAGGGTCCTCTCAGGGGCGATCGGGGCTGCGCGGCTGGGCGAGGGACCACGCTCTGCAGGTCTTCTTCGGCCTGGCACTGCTAATCACCTGGACGATCGAGGCGCCGTTGATCGCGGCCGAATACGGGTGGATCAAGCGGCCGGTGCCGATGGCGCTGCACTATCTGGGGGCTTACGGCCCGATGCTGGCGGCGATCGTCACCACCGCACTCGGCCAGGGCGCCGCCGGATTGAAGGAGCTGCTCAGCCGGGTCACGCGCTGGCGTGTCGGCTGGGGCTGGATTGCCGCCGCCCTGTTGTCTCCGGCACTGCTGTTCGTTGTGGGCATCCTTGCAGCCCGGTTGGTGAGCGGTGATTGGCCCTCGCTGCGTCAGCTCGGCCAGGTCAACTACCTGCCGAATCTCGGCCTGGGCGCGTGGCTGCTCTGGTTTCTGACCTTCGGTCTGGGTGAGGAGACCGGCTGGCGCGGATTCGCGCTGCCGCGCCTCCAACGCACGCGTTCGGCCGGGTCGTCCACGCTGTTCCTTGGTCTGTTCTGGATCGTCTGGCACCTGCCGGCCTTCTTCTATCTGGACACGTATCAGGCGCTGGGCCTGTGGATGCTGCCCGGCTTTGCTTTCTCGGTGCTGTGTGGTGCGGTCGTCTACACCTGGCTGTACAACAGCACCGGCGGCAGCATCCTGATGGCCGCGCTGTGGCACGCCTCGTTCAACTACTTCAGCGCCTCGGACGCCGGCCAGGGTGTGGTGCAAATCGTGATGAGCGCCGGCGTAATCGCGGCCGGGTTGCTGATCCCGCGCATCCTCGGCCCGGAGAACTTCTCGCGAATCCCGCGCCAGCGTCTGTGATGGCTGAGGGCGCCAGGGAGAGCGAAAGGCGGGGATGAAGGAAGGCGATCGCGGCCTGGGACGGAGCGGATGGCTGTGGGTGAGTTGGGTGGCGGCCAACGCGCTGGGTGAGCTGGTCGGCCTCGGGCTGACCGGGGCCATCGGTGCCTTGATCTTGTCTCGGCAATCGACGCTGGGGGACTCACGCGCCCTGTTCGAGTTGCTGCTGGCCGTGGTCAGCGGCGCGTGCGTCGAAGGCGTGGCGGTTGGCTTGGCTCAGTGGACAGTGCTGCGGCGAGTCCTTACGGGGATCGCGCGTCGGACCTGGATCCTGGCTACAGCTGTCGGCGCGGCGGTCGCCTGGGCGCTGGGGATGCTCCCCAGCACAATGATGGACACGGGCGGGGAGGCAAGCGCGCCGGGACCGGAGCCGAGCGCGGCGACGATCCTGGTCATGACCATCGGGCTTGGGATCGTCGGCGGAGCGATCCTGGCCGGCCCGCAGTGGCTGATCTTGCGCAGGCACCTAGCGGGCGCGGGCTGGTGGGTCCTGTTCAATGCCGCCGCCTGGGCGGCCGGGATGCCGATCGCGTTCGCGGCGGTGAGTGCGGTCATCGACGGGCGCGGGATCGCCATCGCCGCCGGCTTGCTGCTGGCGACGGGCGCAGTCGTAGGGGCGATCCACGGGCTGGGACTGGTGTGGTTGGTGCGAGAGCGGGCCGTGTGAGGCGGCGGGTTGCACGTGGACTCCGACTGGAATGGGACCGCCGTGCCACTAGGCGGTCCGAATCTCAGGTCGCAACGCGGAGGCTGCGCCGAGGCCTGTCCGGGCTCCAAGGGGGACAACCATGTCAGTGCATCCGATCCGCAAACGCCTGCGCCTCGAGGCATATGACTACACCTCGCCCGGGGCGTACGTTGTCACCGTCTGCACACATCAGCGCAACTGCCTGTTCGGCGAGGTCCTAACCGGCGGCATGCTCCTCTCGGAGGCTGGCCTGGCGACCTTCAGGACATGGCAGGAGCTGCCTCAGCATTTCGCGGACATCCATGTGGATGCCTTCGTTGTCATGCCCAACCACGTGCATGGGATCGTGTTTCTGGAGGCATCACCGGTAGGGGCGAAGCATGCTTCGCCCCTACCAAAGGGAAGGAATGTACACGGCACCACGCCTGGGTCCTTGGGGGCGATCGTGCAGGCGTTCAAATCGGCGGCCTCGCGCCAGATCAACAGCCTGCGCGGCACGCCCGGGGCGCCGGTCTGGCAGCGAGGCTATTTTGAGCACATCGTGCGTTCGCCGCGCGAACTTGACCGGCTTCGCGGCTACATCGAATCCAATCCGCTCCGCTGGGAGTTGGACCGGGAGAATCGCGCGGGTCTGTAGGGGCGAGGCAAGACCGACGTAGGGGCGAAGCGCGCTTCGCCCCTACGTTCTCTATCGGAGGACGATCTCAGGCGGAGACCTTCTGGGTCACGTCGAGCGTGGCGTTGGCGTCTGGCCGGCGGAAGACCACGCCCTGTTCGCCCTCGGCGATATCGACGATGACCGTGTCGCCCTCGGTGAAGTCGCCTTGCAGCAGCTTGACCGACAGCGGGCTTTCGACGTGCTTCTGCAGCGCACGCCGCAGCGGGCGGGCGCCGAAGGCCGGATCGTAGCCCTCGCGCGCCAACCACTTGCGGGCAGCCTCGGTCAGCTCAACCTTCAGGTTGTGCTCGGCCAGGCGCTCGCGCACTTCCTTCATCTGCAGGTCGACGATCTGCTCCATCTCCTCGGGTGAGAGCGGCGAGAAGACGATGATCTCATCGATGCGGTTCAGGAACTCAGGGCGGAAGGTGTCCTTGAGCGCCTTCTCGATCTTCTCCTCGGTGGCGCGCTCGAGGCCCTCGCCCTGGCGGTGCAGGAAGCCGAGGGTGCCGCCGTGCGAGACGTACTCGGTGCCCAGGTTGGAGGTCATGATCAGGACGGTGTTGCGGAAGTCGACTGCCCGCCCCTGGCCGTCGGTCAGGCGGCCGTCGTCGAGGATCTGCAGCAGCGCGTTCCACACTTCGGGGTGCGCCTTCTCGATCTCGTCGAACAGGACCACCCGATACGGCCGGCGGCGGACGGCCTCGGTCAGCTGGCCGCCCTCCTCGTAGCCGACGTATCCGGGCGGCGCGCCGAACAGGCGCGAGACGGTGTGCTGTTCGCGATACTCGCTCATGTCGACGCGCACCAAGGCATCCTCGTCGTCGAACATGAACTCGGCCAGCGCCTTGGCCATCTCAGTCTTGCCCACCCCGGAAGAGCCGAGAAAGATGAACGAGCCGATCGGGCGCTTGGGGTCTTTCAAGCCGGCGCGGGCGCGGCGGATGGCGTCGGCCAGCGCATGGATGGCGGCCTCCTGGGCGACGATGCGGTCGTGCAGGCGCTCCTCCATGTGCAGGAGCTTCTCCGCCTCGGTCTCCATCATGTGGCTGACCGGGATGCCGGTCCACTGGGCGACGACCTCGGCGATGTCGTTCTCGTCGACGAGCTCGTCCAGCTCGTGCACCGCTTCCCATTCGTCACGCTTGGCGTTGAACTCGCCTTCCAGGCGCAGGCGGTTAGCCTTCTTGTCGGCGGCGCGTTCGTAGTCGCGTTCGACTCCGGCCTGCTCCTCCTCCGCCTGCAGCCGGTCGAGTTCGATCTTCAGTTCCTTGAGATCGGGCGGGAGTGAGTACAGGGCGACGCGCAGCTTGGCGGCTGCTTCATCCATCAGGTCGATAGCCTTGTCCGGCAGCGAGCGGTCGGTGACGTAGCGCTGCGAGAGCTTGGCGGCCGCCACCAGGGCGGCGTCGGAGAAGCGCACCTTGTGGTGGGCCTCGTAGCGGTCGCGCAGGCCGCGCAGCATCTCGATGGTCTCTTCGACCGCCGGCTCGTCGACGTAGACCGGGGCGAAGCGGCGCTCGAGGGCGGCGTCCTTCTCGATGTACTTGTGGTACTCGTCCAGGGTGGTCGCGCCGACGCACTGCAGCTCGCCGCGCGAGAGTGCCGGCTTGAGCATGTTGGAGGCGTCCATTGCCCCCTGAGCCGCGCCGGCGCCGACGACCGTGTGCAGCTCGTCGATCATCAGGATGATCTCGCCTTCCGAGCGCTGGATCTCCTCAATGGAGGCCTTGAGTCGCTCCTCGAACTCGCCGCGGAAGCGTGAGCCGGCGATCATGGCGCCCAGGTCGAGCGAGACGACGCGCTTGCCCATCAGGATCTCGGGCACGTCGTTGTTGGCGATCTTCTGCGCCAGCCCCTCGACGATGGCAGTCTTGCCTACACCGGCCTCGCCGATGAGGACCGGATTGTTCTTGGTGCGGCGCGATAGGATCTGGATCACGCGCAAGATCTCGCTGTCGCGGCCGATGACCGGGTCGAGCTTGCCTTCCTTGGCCAGCTGGGTCAGGTCGCGCGAGTACTTTTCCAGGGTGCGGTAGCGTGCCTCCGCCTTGCGGTCGGTGACGCGCTGGCCGCCGCGGATTTCTTTGACCGCGTCATAGACGCGATCCTTGGTGATATTCTCCTCGGCCAGCAGTCGGGCGATGGCCGTATTGCGCTCGGACAGGATGGCCAGGAAAATGTGCTCGGTGGAGATGTACTCGTCGTTGAGACGATTGGCTTCCTCGTTGGCCATGTCGACGACGCGCTTGACACGCGGGGTGATGAAGATCTGCCCGGCGCCGCCGCCGTAGATGTTGGCCTTCGGGCTGCTGCGCAGCTGCTGGTCGATGCGCTCGGAGAGCGCCTCGATATCGATATTGAGTTTCTCGAGGATCTGCGGGATGACTCCCTGCGGCTGCTCGATAAGCGCCAGCAGGATATGCTCGGTGTCGATCTGATTGTGGCCGAAACGCTGGATGATCTCAGCCGCCCGCTGGGCGGCGTCTTGTGCGCGCTCGGTGAAGCGGTCGAAACGCATCATGGTCTACCTTCCTTTGGCGCCCGCAACATTGGGCGCCGGCGGGAGGATTATAGTCCGCGGCGTGAGGCCCCGTCTATTAACGTTCCATATGAGCTTCCCGTCAAGCGCGGCGCGGGTTGACATCCGGCGCCGGGCGAGTAACTTTCGGGTGCCGGCAGCATCCAACACGAGAGAGACTTTCATCGGAGAGACACGCATGGAAATGGAGATCACTTTCCCCGGCGGGGCCCGAGTGGATGCCCAGTTTGGGGCGTACAGCGTCCGCACCGATCAGCCGCCGCAGGGCGGCGGGGAAGGCTCAGCGCCGTCGCCCTTTGCCTACTTCCTGGCCTCGCTGGGGACGTGCGCCGGGATCTATGTGCTGAACTTCTGCCGAAAGCGCGGCCTGCCGAGCGAGGGCATTCGCCTGCTGCAGCGCAGCCACACCAATCGGGCCAGCGGCATGGTCGAGAAGGTCGAGATCGAGATCCAGCTGCCGCAGGGCTTCCCCGAGAAGTACCGCGAGGCGCTCATCCGGGCGGCCGAGCTGTGCGCGGTCAAGAAGAACCTGGAGAACCCGCCGGCCTTCGAGGTGACCACGCGCAGCCTGACGACCGCACAGGGCTGAGGCAGGGCAGCGACCGATTCAGGCGCGTCGGCCGACGCCCTTGCTGTACAATCGCGGTGGAGGTGGGGAATGCGAGCCCGGCGCTCCACCCTGCAGCGCGCCGCGGCAGCCCTCCTGGCGCTCGCCCTCGGCGGCTCACAACGCCTGCCCCTGAATGACCCGGCCGCAACCCGGGTCACCGACGGCGATCAAGCCGACTATGCCGAGGCGCGGGCGCGCATGGTCGTCGAGGGGATCGTCGGCTGGGGGATTGAGGACCCGGACGTGATCGCGGTGATGGGGCGAGTACCGCGCCACGAGTTCGTCCCCGATGAGTACCTCGACCTGGCCTACGCGAATCACCCGTTGCCGATCGGTTACGGCCAGACGATTTCCCAGCCCTATATCGTGGCGCTGATGACCCAGGAGCTGGGGGTTCAATCTGGCGATCGCGTGCTGGAGGTGGGGACCGGCTCCGGCTATCAGGCGGCGGTCCTGGCCGAACTGGGCGCGCAGGTCTACACGATCGAAATCATCGGGGCGCTGGCGGAGACGGCTGCCGAGCGGCTGGAGCGCTATCCGAATGTGACCACCCGGCACGGGGACGGCTACGGCGGTTGGCCGGAAGAGGCGCCTTTCGAGGCCATCATCGTCACCGCCGCGCCTGACCATGTGCCGCCGCCGCTTCTGAGCCAGTTGGCAATTGGCGGGCGGCTGGTGATCCCAGTCGGCCCGATCGGGGACTATCAGGAACTCTGGCGCATCACGCGCCTTCCGGAGGATCAGATCGAGTCGGTCAGCCTGGGAGGGGTGCGCTTCGTACCTCTGCTGCGCACCGAGAAGGTGTCCGAATAGCACACCCAAATGCGCGGATGGTCACTTGGGCAGGCCGGCCCCGGTCTCTATACTTGCAGGCAGCCATACCGATTACGTGTGTGAACAAGGAGCGAAGCCATGAAGGGCGACCCCAAAGTCATCGAAGTCCTCAATCAACTGCTGGCCGACGAACTGACCGCCATCAACCAGTACATCCTGCATTCCGAGATGTGCGCCAACTGGGGCTACGATCGCTTGCACGAGGCGATCGAGAAGCAGGCCATCGAGGAGATGGGCCACGCCGAGCAGCATATCGCTCGCATCCTCTACTTGGAGGGCATGCCGATCGTCTCCAAGCTCAATCCGCTGAAGATCGGCTCGACCATCCCCGAGATGATCGCTGTGGACCTGCAGGCCGAGGCCGATGCGATCAAGGCCTACAACGCCGGCATCAAGGTGGCGATGAGCGCCGGCGACGAGGGCTCGGCCGAGATGCTGCGCAAGATCGTCCAGGATGAAGAACGCCACGCCGATTGGAACGAGGCCCAGCGCGATCAGATTGGACACATGGGCGTCGAGAACTACCTGGCCACCCAGAACGCCGAAAAGTAGCCGCCGCCTCTTGGTGGACGAAACGGGGACGGGCAGGAGCCCGTCCCTATTTCATTGCCAGGCGGGCCGGCTAGGCGGGATCCGGCGCGGCGAGATGGGCGACGAGATACGCACCCGCCCCGGCCAGGAGTGCCGCCGTCAATCCGGCGTCGAGAGCCAGCGTCGCCGCCAACACGCCACCCACCCCGCTGGAGGCGCCGTTAACCCCCCAAGCCCACGGCAATAGGGAAGGTGCGCGGGCTTCCACTTTGCGCAGGCCGGCGGCAAACGGCACACCCATCAGGAGCCCGGCGGGGAAGACGGCCGCCGAGGCGAGCAGCAGTCTGGCGGCCAGGGACCAGCCCAGACCAAGCTCGATCAGACCCGGCAGGGCCAGCGCGGTCAGGCAGAGCGTCAGCGTCAACGCAGCCAAGGCCGGACGCAGACGCAGGCGAGGCGCCAGCACTTGACTTCCGATCCCGGAGGCGAGCAGCAGAACCGAGAGCACGACCCCGGCCGTCAGGGTAGGGCGGTCGAGAAGCAATGTCAGGCGTTGGATGAGGGGGACCTCCACCAGCAGATAGCCCGCGCCCAACGCGCTGAAGTACACGCCTAGCCGGGCCCACCCGGGTGCGAGGTTGGACACGGATCGACGGCCGTCGGAGGGCGGGATGCGCCTGAGCAGCCACAGCGGGATGATCACGAGCGGGAGGGAGATGGCCAGCATCAGGCCCAGCAGAAGCATCAGGACCAGGTAGCCGCTGCCGCCGAACGGCTGCCAGGTCCGGCCGAGGCCTGCCAGCACCGCCGGGGTCTGTCGCCAACGGAAGAAATGGAAGAAGAAGGGCCGATCGTCCGTTGCGGGTGCAAGGTTGAATTCGTAGCCGGCGACTGTCGAGGACGGATCGGTCAGCAGCGAGGCGGCCAGTGCGTGGTAGCGATCTTCGGGCAGGCGATTGAAGCGATTGACCTCGTCCTCGGTCAGGCCGGGGAAGACCATGGGGTCGTAGGCGTTCTGCTCCATGAAGTTGCGCGTGACGGCGATCTCCTCCGGCTGCCAGGCGCGCAGTGCAACCAGGATCGTGGCGGTGCGCATGCTGCGAAAGGCGATCAGATGCTCGGCCGGGCGCTCGATGCCGGCGCGGTCCAGCGCGGCCAGGATGGTCGTCAGCGCGCGAATCGACTCGCTGGGCGGGGTCTGAAGCCAGCGTGTAAGGACCAATACACCATCCGGGGCGAGGCGGTCCAGCGCCTGCTCGATCGCTTCGACGGTCAGCGTGAAGTCCTCCGCCAGGCTGAATGCGCCGGAGCTGACCGGGTGATACGGATCACTCAAGCAAAACTGAACGACATCAAAGGCGGCGCCGCTCAGTTGAAGCGCCCCGCGGCTCGAGCGGGGAAGGACCTCGACCTGCGGCTGCATGATCAATTCGCGTGTGTAGCGCCCATACCGCCCGCGCAGTAGTTCGTCGACCAGCGGTTCGTCGGTCGGCAGGCTCACGTGGGCTGCGCCAGCGCCGAGGGCCATGAGGGCATCCAGTCCGGCGCCGGGATCGAGCAGCAGCGTGCGCGCACCGGGTCTGAGGCGGTAGACCAGCGCGGCGGGAAGGCGGCCGGCCAGGTCGATGATTAGCGGATCGCTGGGGAACGCGGCCGTAAGCGGAATCGGCCCGTCGCCGTCGAGGAAGAGGGCTGCCTGTACGGGCAAGGTACTGGGGGCCAGGAGACTGAGCCCAGGCAGAACGTGGATGCCCGGGCCTTCGACGACGTCCAGGCGTGCTGAGGCGCTCCAATCCGAGATGGTGAGCTGAGCCCCCTGGGCCAGGCGCGCCGCGCTGAGCGGCTTGTAAGGCGACAGGCGCAGGCTCAGCCATGACGGCGAGGCGGCCATCGCCACGAGGCACAGCACCGCCGCGGTGCCGGCGGCCAGTGCGCTCGAACGCCGCGCGGGGAAGCAACTTGAGCCCAGGAACGCGGCCGCGGCCGAGGCCAGGACCACTCCCTCGGGGGGCAGGCTGCTCAGCAGGATCAGGGCGCCGGCGCATCCCAGTGCCGCGCCGATCAGGTTGGCGGCGTAGACGCGGTGCAGAGCTCCCCCGGCCGTCGTCAGGCCGATGGCGACGATCCAACCGACCATGACGAAGGGCACACCGGCGGCCAGGAAGTAGACGGCCAGTATCACCACCTGCGTCCCATCCCAGGCCAGATTGTAGGAGTCGAACGGCAGCCAGTTGATGACGGCGTAGGCGAGCAGGATGGCCGCGCCCAGCGCCGCCGACAAGACAGCCGGCGACGCATGGCGGCGGCGAACGGTGACCAGGAGTCCGCTGGCGGCACTGGCCAGGACTGCCAGGCTGACGACGACGAAGGCGAAGTGGTGGAACTGCTGGATGGCGAAGAGGCGTGTCAGCGTGATCTCGAAGGCCAATCCCGCGGCAGAGACGACAGCCACTCCCAGAATGGACCGAGGTCGGATCACGGGCAATCCATCAGATGGGCTCAGCAGCCCGCCGTGCGACGGCCGGGCGGCCCGAATGTCAGCCGCCGATCTCGCACATGTGCAGGTCGTTCGCCAGCCAGCCGCGGTCGAGCCTGTGCCCCTCGGGCTTGGCGGCGACGGCCTGCAGGAGAAGAGGTTCGAGCGGCAGCCCGGAGTGCAGCGCCTCGCGAATCGAGAAGTCCACGCCGGACAGCAGACACGGCCGCAGACGGCCATCAGATGTCAGGCGCAGGCGATTGCAGGCGTGGCAGAAGCGCTCGCCGAGCGGCGCGATGAATCCGACCGTACCCTTAGCGCCGCGCAACCGGTAGCTGCGCGCCGGTCCGCCGCCCGGGGGAGCTTCTGACGATTCGAGAGCCAGGCTCGCCATGCGGCGGCGCATCTCATCGACCGGCAGGAAGCGGTCGCCCGCAGCCGGATAATCGGCGCCCCAGTCGCCCTGATTGCCGATCGGCATCAATTCAATGAAGCGAACATGCCAGGGGTGCTCGACCGTCGTCAGCGCCAGATCGACCAGTTCGTCGTCGTTCAGGCCGCGCACGACGACGACATTCAGCTTGAGCGGCGTCAGCCCGGCAGTCTCGGCTGCAGCCAGCCCGTCCAGAACGCGCCTCAGGTCGCCGCCGCGTGTGATCTTGCGAAAGCGCTCGGGCTGAAGGCTGTCCAGGCTGACGTTGACGCGCCGCAGCCCGGCGCGCGCCAGTTCCTGCGCCATGCCGGCCAGGCGCTGGCCGTTGGTCGTCAGGCTGACCTCCTCCACGCCGTCGATGCCGGCGATGGACTCGATCAAGCCGGTCAGGCCCGGGCGCAGCGTCGGCTCGCCGCCCGTCAGGCGGACTCGGCGGACGCCCAGGCGCGCCGCAGCCCGCGCGACGCGCAGGATCTCCTCGTCCGTCAACGGCTCAACGGCGGTCGGCCTGCGCGGGCCGGGTGTGCAGTAGACGCAGCGCAGGTCGCAGCGAGCGGTGACGGACACACGCAGGTAGTCGATGACGCGGCCGTAGCCGTCGCGCAGGTCAGCTGGTTGCGATCGTGGGTCGTTGATCATGAATACGCTGCGGCCCCGCCGGGCCGACCCGGCGGACCGAACTGATTGTAACGCCGGCGCAGTCAGGCGCGGCATGATGGATATCCCGGCGAGCGGCGACGAGGCTCACGCGGAACGCAGCAGCCGGGCTGAATTGGCCATGACGAACAGGTCGGGAATCGATTGTCCGGCCGCCGCCGCCACCGGTGGGAGCAGGCCGAAGGCCGCCAGACCGATGCCGAGCAGGTTATAGACAACGCCTAACGCCAGGTTCTGCTGGATGACTCGGAACGTGCGCCGCCCCAGCCGGACGGCTTCGGGCACGGCGCGCCAATCGTCGCTCATCAAGGCCACGTCGGCCGCCTCCAGCGCGGCGTCGGTACCGGCCACGCCCATGGCGATGCCGACATCGGCCTGCGCCAGCGCCGGGGCGTCGTTGACGCCGTCACCCAGCATCAGGACGGTCCGGCCGCTGGCCTGCAGCTCGCGCACCACGGCGATCTTGTCGGCCGGGAGCATCTCAGCCCGGTAGTCGACCTGCAGCGTCTCGGCCAGGCTGCGGGCGGTGCTCTCGGTATCGCCGGTCAGCAGGAGCATGTGCTCGATGCCCAGCCCCCGAAGCTCCTCCAGGGACCGACGCACCTCTGGGCGCAGCGTGTCGGCGACGGCCAGCGCGCCGATGGTCTGATGACCGTGAGCTACGTAGAAGACGGTCTTGCCGGCCGCCTCCCAGGCGCGTATCTGACCGTCGGGGTCAGGCAGGGGCAGGCCGCGCTCGGCCAGCAGGCGTCGGCTGCCGACGATCAGGTCCATGCCCCTCCAGACCGTCCGCACGCCCAGGCCCGGCAGGGCTTCAAATACCTGCTCGTCGCCTGTGTCGTGGGCCGGCCCGGGCGCGGCGCGGCGCACGGCCGCGGCGATGGGATGCTCGGAGTGCCGTTCGGCCGCGGCGGCCAACTCCAGGATCTGCTCGGACGAGCGACCGTCGAACGCCAGTGCGTCGGTCACGCTCGGTATGCCCAGCGTCAGCGTCCCGGTCTTGTCCATCACGAGCGTGTCGACGCGGGCCAGGAGCTCGAGGTAGCGGCCGCCCTTGATCAGGATGCCGGCGCGCGCCGCCCGGCCGACAGCGGCAATCACAGCCGTCGGGGTAGCCAGGCCGACCACACAGGCGCAGGCAACCAACAGCACGGCGACGGCGGCACTTGGATCGCGCCCGATGGCGTAGGTCACCGCCGCGGCCGAGGCGACGATCGGGATGTACCAGGCCGTAAAGCGGTCAGCCAGTCGCTGGACTGGCGCCTTGTTGGCTTCGGCCTGCTCGACCAGGCGAACGATGCGGCCGAGCGTCGTGTCGGCGCCGACGCGCGTGACGCGGACCTGGAGGGCGCCGCCGTGGACGATCGTTCCGGCGAAGACCGACTGGCCTGGACCGCGTTCGACGGGGAGGCTCTCGCCGGTGATCGGGGATTGGTCGACCGCAGCCCGGCCGGAGGCGACCAGGCCGTCGGCCGGGACGCGTTCACCCGGCCGGACCACAAGCAGCTCGCCGGCGCGCAATTCGCCCGCCGGTCGATCGACTTGACCGTCTTCCGTGAGCACGTGAGCGGCGGGCGGGGCCAGGTCCATCAGCGTTCGGATCGCCTGTCGAGAGCGCTCCGTTGTGACGCCCTCCAGGTAGTCGGCGACGCGCATGAAGAACACGATCACCACGGCCGCCAATGTCTCGCCCGCCGCCAGCGCGCCGACCACGCCCAAGGTCATCAGCGCGTGTGCGGTCACCTGGCGATGCCAGAGCGCCCGTGCCACGTTGACGAAAATCGGGGCGCCGCCCAGGGCGACTGCGGCCAGCGGAACCCAGGCCGGCAGGCCACCCAACGCGGTCTCGAGAAGGCCAAGCCGCTCGCCGAGCACCTCGACCGTAATCAGCAGGGTAACCAGCCCGGCAAACAGCCAGCCGGCACGGCCGAGGGCCTTGGCCGGGTCGACGCGCGCTGGTGTGGCCGGGGACTGGACGCCGTAGCCGGAGCGCAGCACGGCGGCGCGGATCTCGTCGGGTGTGACTAGGCCGGGGTCGTAGCGCACTTCCAACCGCTCAGCGGCGAGCAGTGCGTGCGCCTCGGTGATTCCCGGCAGTTGGCGGACGGCGGACTCGACGTGCATCACGCACTCGGCGCAATCCATGCCGGTCACGCCCAACCTCAGGTCCTGCGCCGTGCCGGACATCAGCGCCTCGCCTGTGATGAGCGCAACTCGGCCGGTTGATAGCGCGGGCAGGCATCGATCTGCGGGCCGGTGCGCCGCAGGAGGCGGTCGATCTGCTCCAGGAGGGTGCGCACATCCGGATCGGCCAGGGCGTAGTACACAAAACGACCCTGCGGACGGGCGCTGACCAGGCCGCAATCGCGCAGGCAGGCCAGGTGGTTGGAGACGTTCGGCTGTGTCAGGCCGGTCTCTTCGACCAGGTCGGAGACGCAGGCCGGCCCGCGTCGCAGCGCCTGCAGGATGGCCAGGCGGGAGGGCTCGGCCAGGCCTTGAAGGAGATGGGCGCGGGTCTCCGGGCGAATCGGGCTGCGGGTCATGCCCCGGATTATATCAGGGTCGAATGATGTGTTCTCCGCCGGCGATTCAGCCAGGCGGCCGGGCGGGCGGTCTCAATCAGCCGTCACCCATTCCCGGAAGAGCGCCTCGAGATCGCAGCCGCAGTGAGCTTCAGCCAGCGCTTGCAGGCTCTCCGGCGTGGCGATCCCCCAGCGCTGTGTCCGGTAGTACTCCTGCAGGAACTCGTCCATCGCCGGCTGCCCGAGGGCCTCGGCCAGTGCTTCGAAGAACAGACCGCCGCGGCCGTAGACGATGGCGCCGTATTCGAGCGGGGTGTAGTCGCGCACCGGCAGGCCGATCGGGATCGGGGCGCGCTCGACACGCTCCCAGCGCTCGACCATCGCCTGGCGATAGCCGTCGGCGCCTTGCGGCCCATAGCGGTCGGCGAAGTAGCGCAGCGTCAGATACTGCGCCAGCGACTCGTCCAGCCACGGGTCGTCAAGCTGGTCGTTCCCGACCGTGCCGTAGACCCACTGATGCGCGACCTCGTGGGTGACGACGGATTCGAACCACCCCTGCGGAAAGGCGTCATCCTGGGGGTCGTAGAACGCCAGATTGAGGGAGATGATGCCGGGATACTCAACGCCCATTGCGTCGATGGGGATGCTGACCAGATCCAGCTCCGTGTACGGATAAGGGCCCAGGAGGTGGTTGAAGAATGTCACGGCGGCGGAGGCGTACTCGAGGACGCTGTCGGAGGCGGAGGCGTAGGCCGGGAGGGTGTAGCTGACCAGTGTTGTCTCGCCGAGCGTGAGGCTATGTGCCTCGAAGTCTGAGCTGCCGGCCAAATGGAAGTCGCGCACCGGCCCGGCGATGAAAGTGCTCCGCTGGCGCCCGCCCTCCAGGCTGCGTGCAGTCTGCAGTCCAGCGCCGGCCAGGATCAGATCGGCCGGCGCGTCCAGAGTGACCTCGAAGTAGGCGACGTCGGCATAGACGATGTCGGCGTGATCGGGCGGGTTCTCGACGTTCCAGCCTTCGTCGTCGTAGACGGCGATCATGGGGTAGAAGTGCGAGAGACTCAAGATCCCTTCCGAGAGAGTCAACAGCCCGTATCCAGACTGGCTTTCCTGCGGGACGGCGACCTCAAACTCGAGCGAGATCTCGAGCTGCCCGCCCGGCTGGAGGGCGGGGTCGAGGGGCACGCGCAGGAGGCTGCCCCCCAGTTCGAGCGCGAAATCCGCCGGAGTCTCCCCGATGCGTACGGAGGACACCTCCGCCGTCCCGCCGATCAGGCCGGGAAAGAGCCGCATGACCAGACTGTCGAGAGCGACCGTCTCCTGGTTGGTGTAGAGGGCCCGCTCGCTGCCCGTCAGGCTGCGCAGGTCGTCTGCCAGATGCAGGTCGATCGTGTAGCGGGTTGCCTCGGCGGTCTGTTCTAGAGCCGCCCGTTCGCTGGCCACCAGCCCGGCGGCCAGCGGATCGCCGCCGGGGGCGACGAACGGGGGCGGCGTCCGGGGCGCCGTGCCAGGGGAGGCCGGCGACGAGCCGCAGGCGGCCACGCTTAGGACGGCGGCCAGTCCAAAGAGACGGACGATGCGGGAGTGCATGGGAGTCCCTCCCTGGAGATGCCTCTGATTACATACACCGAGAACAGTGGAAGGGTTCGTTCGGCCGATCTTCGTTGCGTGCGACGCGGAACTGCTCTAGAATGGCGATAGGGACTGGCGAGGGGATTCCTCCCGGCGGGCAGGTGGGGGTGCGCCATGGCGGTGCGGCCGACTTCGCTCGAGATCTTCACCACTACCCATCATATTACGGGTCAGGTTCATCCGGGGCCGCTGGGCTTGTTCGCTTTTGTCAACCGGCTGACCGAGTCGTCGCTCGAGATCGAGGCGGCCCACATCCATGCCTTGCACCAGCTGCCGGAGGAGGCCGAGTCGCTGCCCAGCTTGTGGATGGTCAAGGCGGAGATCGCTGCCATGGCGGTCGGCAGCCGGGGGGAGATCGGCGCGACCGGCGGAGCGCGCGGCGGCTACACCAAGCCTTTTCCGCACCGGGTGCGCATCCTGCTGACCGGCTACGAGATCCGGGCGCTGGTCGAGAGCGCCGGCAAGCTCGATTTCTCCGGGCTGGTCCTGGAGGGCGAGCGGCTGTTTGTGGCCGCCTATGAGGCCGAGCTGCGTGCGGTGCTGTTTCCAAGGGTGCAGCTCGCTGCCGGCGGCGTGCTCTTCAACCGGCGCATGGTCCAGGCTATCTCGCTGCAGCGGGGGTCTGGGTGATGGGCGCGCCGGATGGGGCTGGTCGCGCCAGGCACGCGCCGCAAGGAACGCCCAGCAAGAAGGTGCGAGAGCTGCGGCGGCACTTGGCGGCACGAGGCCCTTGGGCGGCCGCCCGCCTGGGCATGGGCCCAAGAGAGTGTTCCCGATCGACCGGGGGAGACAGCGCTTGCGAGCGCAGACAGGTGCAATCCAGGCGTGAGCCGGTCGGACCCGGCGACCGGGAAAGACGGGACTGGGCCAACGGCATGTGTCAGGAAGGAACGGCGCTGGAGACGAACGATGAAAGAGGGACGTAAGACCAAAGCACAACTCGAGGGCGAACTCGCCGAACTGCGCCTGCGGATCCAGGAGATGGAAGCCGCGCAACGCGAGCGCCGCAGGTCGGAGGAGGCACTGCAAGCTTCTGAAACCCGATACCGGCGGCTCTTCGAGACGGCCAAGGACGGCATCCTGATCCTTGACGCAGACAGCGGACAGATCATGGACGTCAATCCCTTCCTGGTGGAGATGTTGGGCTATTCTCACGAGGACTTCCTGAGCAAGGAGCTTTGGGAGATCGGGCCCTTCAAGGATGTTGAGGCGAGCCGGGTGGCCTTTCGAGAGCTGCAGAGCAGGGAGTACATCCGTTACGAACACCTCCCCCTTGAAACCAGGAGAGGCCGGCCCATAGATGTGGAGTTTGTAAGCAACATCTATCAGATCGATGGCAAGCGAGTGATTCAATGCAACATCCGCGACATCACTGACCGCGTTCGGCGGGAACGTGAGTTGGAGTCCATCGCCGCGATCGGGGCTGCGCTGCGGACTTCCCCCACGCGCGGCGACATGCTGCCCGTCATCGTTGACGAGGTGCGCGGCTTGATCCACGCCGAGGGCGCGGCCCTCGTCGCGTACGACACGGCCACGGGCGAATCAGTCGTTGTGTTGGCAAGGGGGGAATGGACAAGCTGGACAGGGATGCGGCTGCCGCCGGGCCACGAGGTTCTCGGGCACTTGTTCGCCACCGGCCGGCCTTTCGTCAGCGCTGATGCGCAGACCGACTCGCGGATCACGCAGCCGAGCCTGTTCGGTCCCTTGCGAGGCGTGGTGGGCATGCCGCTGACAGAGGAAGGACGCACGATTGGTGCACTCTGGATTGGCCGCAAGACCGAGATCGTCCGCAATGAGCTTCGGCTGCTGAACGTCATTGGTGAGATTGCAGCCAATGCGCTGTTTCGCGCGGAGGTCCTGGAAACCCTGGAATCTCGAGTGGAGGAACGGACGCGTGCGCTGGCTCAGGCAAACGAGCGCCTCAAGGCGCTCGACCGGGTGAAGGACGAATTCATAGCCAACATCAATCACGAACTCCGCACGCCCTTTACGAACATCAAGCTGTACCTCGGCCTCCTGGAGCGCGGCAGGCCTGACAAGCGGGTTGTCTATATGCTGACATTGGACCGCGAAGTGGCTCGCCTGGAGAAGATCATCGTAGATCTGCTCGACTTTTCGCGAGTTGATCGAGGCCTGGCCAAGGTCGAACTTGCCCCGCTGAATGTCAACCAGATCGTGGACTATCTCATCGTCGACCGATCCGCTCTCGCCACCGAGTACGGCCTTACGCTCACGTATGCGCCTGTGGCGGATCGTCTGCTGGCGCTGGCCAATCCGGTCCTGCTGTCGCAGGTCATCTCCAATCTCCTCGCCAACGCGCTTCAGTACACACCACCCGGCGGCACAGTGACAGTCTCGACCGCCCTCGCACAGGATCAGGCTCGCGAGTGGGCAATCGTCACGGTGCGCGACACTGGACCAGGCATCTCGGCGGAAGACCGGCCGCGCTTGTTTGAGCGGTTCTTTCGAGGAGAGGCGGCGCGGAAGGCCATGGCTCCCGGCACCGGCTTGGGATTGGCAATATGCAAGGAGATTGTGGAGCGCCTCGGTGGTCGCATCACCGTCGACAGCGAGCCGGGTCGAGGTGCGGCCTTCAGTGTGTGGCTTTCGCGCCCCACGGAGCTTTGATACTGCAAGGGGCCGTGGGTGCTGGAGTGTGGCGCCGGCCCCTGGCGATGGAGTAATTGGGCCTCGTCGTCGAGACCAAGCCCCGCCTGACAGCCGCGATCGACCGTGAGAACCTTCAGCCGACGACGAATTCGAGAGCCGGGAGCGTTTCGCCTGAGGTGACGGGCGAGGGCCCGCGCGAGAAGGCTGCACCGGGCGGGAGTGTGCTCGAGGCGCCGAACCTTGCCCCGACCGGAACGCCGGCGGAGAATGCCGCCTGGTTCACAAGAACAGGGCATAGGTAGGCAGTCGGGATGGTCGGGCACGACCATGATGGTCGACATTTCGGCGGATACCGCTCGTCTCCTGGGTGTGCTATACCGTCTGGTGAAGGCCGGCAACAGTCTGATCGTGGTCGAACACAATCTGGACGCGGCAAAGGCCGCCGATTGGGTGATCGCACTGGGGCCGAAAGGCGGCGCGGGGATGCGGACCGGCGTGAGGTCGCCCGGTGTTGGGATCTGGGATTCGTTCTCCGCTTGACGATCAGGGGGCACGGCTGAGGCTCGTGCGGCTCAAGAAGTTGCCCATGGTTCTGCGCCGATCGGCCTATCTGACTCTAATCGTCGTTGTTGCGGCGCTGGTCGGGGGCTGCCAGGCCGCCGCACCTTCGCCCACGGCCGCGGCCTCAGCGACCGCAGCGGCGACCTCGGAGCCCACCGCGAGTGAGCCGGATTCCCCCCATCGGATCGGCATCCGGGTGGTCGGCGGGGTGGGGGAGTTCTACGATCGGCTGACAGGAGAGACGTTCGTCCCGCGCGGCAACAACTACATCCGCCTGGGCTCCCAACAGTCGCTCTCCGGCGGGACGATCGTCTACCACTCGACCTTCAACGTCGGCGCCTACGACCCCCTGGCGGCGGAGCAGGCGCTCAGCCGGATGCAGGACGAAGGCTACAACGTCGTGCGGGTCTTTCTCAACGGCGGTTGCCGCGAGACGTGCATCGGGGATGCCGCCGGCAGGCTGTCGGCTGCTTACGTCGCCAACGTGGCGGAGTTCCTCGAGAGGGCGAGCGCGCACGAGATCTTCGTCATCTTGACAACGGACGCAGAGCCGGGGACGGCTCACTACATCGACCTGCTCGATACGGATTGGAGCGCCAGTTTTGGGGGGACAAACAGCTCCCACCTGCGGCGCGGCGGAATCCTGGTGGGGCGGGCCTTCTGGCAGGACCTGATCGCCGCTCTGAGAGAGCAGAACGCGCCGCTGGAGGCGATCTTCGCCTACGAGTTGCGCAACGAGCTCTTCTTCGAGACCAACGCCCCCCCGCTGAGTCTCTCGAGCGGATCGGTCGTGGCGGGAAGCGGCCGCACGTACGACATGGCCTCCGACGAGGACCGCCAGCGGATGATGGACGAGGGCCTGGTGGCCTGGATCGATCAGATCCGGGGCGCTATCCTGGAGGTCGACCCGACCGCGCTGGTAACGGTCGGTTTCTTCCCGCCCGACAGCCCGAATCCCTGGCCGAGCGCGCCACGCTACATCCGGACCGAAGCGGCGATCTGGGAGTCATCGGTCGACTTCCTGGATTTCCACCCCTATCCCGGAGGATACGGGCTCGGGGAGTTGGTCGAGAACTTCGGTATGGAAGGCCTGCTGCTTCGTCCGGTCATCATGGGCGAGTTCGGCTCCGCCCGGTCGACGTACGCTTCCGCCTCCGCCGCGGCCCGCGCGCTTCACGACTGGCAAGTGGATTCGTGTCAGTACGGTTTCGACGGCTGGCTGCTGTGGACGTGGGACAGCGATGAGCAGGGGGACTTTTACAACGGACTTGCCGATGGCGGCCTGATCAACGAGGTGCTCTCCCCGAGGACTCGGCCGGACCCTTGCCGGCCGGGCGACTTCCCCTTCTTCAAGACCAACCTGGCGCTGGGTGCAACGGCGCGCGCCTCCCGATCATTGCCCTGGAATCCCGCCTCCAATAGCATCAATGGGGTCACCTCCGTTTGGTGGGGCGCAGGCGATTTCGCCACACAGTGGATCGAGATCGATCTCGGTGAGCCGGTCACGATCGCGCAGATTCGCCTGGTGGTCTCGCAGTCCCCGGCTGGCCGAACGCGCCACACCCTGTTGGGCGGCGCCGTGGCGGGGGAGCTTGCGGAGCTTCAGGTCTTCGATGGCTCGACATCGGACGGCCAGGTGCTCGAATACCATCCGGCGACGGCGCTCGAAGGGGTGCGCTACGTCCGTGTGGTGACGACGGTCAGCCCGTCCTGGATCGGTTGGCGGGAGATTGAAATCCTCGCCCCATAGGCGGGAGCGCGCCGCCACGCCCGCGGGAGGGTCTGGCATGTTTGAGCTTCCAGAGGTTGTGACACTTACCCGACAGGTCAACGAGACCCTGGCTGGAAAGCGTGTCAAAGAAGCAGCGCTGGGAACCGTGGCTCACAAGTTCGTCTGGTACAACCGCACGCCGGCCGAGTTCGCCGCGCTGGCACGCGGCAAGACGATCGGCCGGGCGTACGCGCGCGGCAAATGGCTGTTCATCCCGCTCGAGCCGGGCTTCATGCTGCTGTTTGGCGAATTCGGCGGCAGGTTTCTCTATCACGCGCCCGGGGCGGCGCTGCCTGCCCGGCGCCATCTCCTGCTGACCTTCGACGACGGCTCGTCACTTAGCGAGACTACACTGATGTGGGGGGCGATGGAGCTGCATCGAGCGGGCGAGGAGCGCGACCGGAAGTATATCCGGGACATGCGCCCGGCGCCCAACGAACCCGAATTCACCCTGGAATACTTCTCGGCGCTGATCGACGATACCCTGCGCCTCGACAAGAAGACCGCCAAAGGGCTGCTGACACAGGACCAGCTGATCCCCGGGTTGGGCAATGCCATCGCCCAGGACATCCTCTTCGCCGCCCGGCTTTCGCCGCGCCATCCGATCGATGAGCTCGACAGGGCCCAGCGGCGGGATCTGTACAGGGCGATCGTGCACACGGTGGCCGAGGTCACCCGCCGAGGTGGACGTTCTGACGAAGTGGACCTGTACGGCAACCCAGGCGGCTACCAGCGGCTGATGGACAAGCTCGCCGCCGGCCGCCCATGCCCGACCTGCCGGACGAAGATCGTCAAGATCCAGTACCTGGGAGGCGCCTGCTACTACTGCCCGCGTTGCCAAGGCTAGAGCACCCCGGCTTGACTCGCGCCGCAGCTGGTGCGATACTCCGCTTACAACCGAACCGATAGGGCCGAGGTGGCCGTTTGCCCGGATGCGACGGCCACCCAGGGGAAGCCGGTCACTGCCGCACAACGCGGCCGAAGTCCGGCGCTGTCCCGCAACTGTAGGGGCGTGGTCAGGTGACCCGCCCGAGCCAGGATACCCGCCTCGGCCCGCGACGCGAACACCCTTCGCGGAAAGGAGGTGGCGCATGTCCTATCCAACGTGGGCCTTCCCCTGACCGTCTCAAGGGAAGGCCTTCCCTTTTCCCGCCAGGCGGGAGGCGCGGCTCCAGGATCCACATCCCTACAACCGCCCCGGGCGCGAGCCTCCGCCCGGGCGAAGGAGAACGACGTGAAGGTCAAATCCATGCTGGCAGCGCTGGCGGCTGCGGCGCTGATGCTCCCGGGCGCGGCGCTGGCGCAGTACGACGCACACATCGAACGTGCCGTCGAGTCGTTGCACGATTGGCAGCAAGAGGACGGCGGTTTCACCAACGGATTCGCCGAGGGCAGCAACCTCGGGGCCACGGCCGACGCCGTGCTGGCATTGGTCGCGGCAGGCGAGGATCCGGCCGCCTGGTCGCTGAACGGGCACACCCCGATCGATGCGCTGGCGGCTCAGTTGGGGAACCTGAGCGGGGCGGGCGAGGCGGCCAAGGTGGCGATGGCGGTGACCGCGGCCGGCCTCGATCCGCGCACCTTCGGCCAGACTGACTTGATCGCACAGGTCGTCAATGGATTCGATCCGGGCAACGGCTTCTTCGGCGGCGGGCCGTTCGACAGCGCCCTGGCCTTGATCGCGCTGGCCGCCGCGGACGAGCCGCTGCCGGCTGGCGCGGTCGACGGCCTGCTGGCGGCGCGCCTGGACGACGGCTCATTCTCGTTCACGGGCGACCGGACGCCGGGCGCCGGCGACAGCAACACCACCGCGCTGGCGATCCAGGCGCTCGTCGCTTCCGGCGCGGGGGACCAGATCGGCCCGTCAGTCGAAAACTTGCGCCTGACCCAGAACGAGGACGGCGGCTGGACCTACCAGAAGCCCAGCCCGTTTGGCGAGGAGACCGACGCCAACTCGACCGCCCTGGCCATTCAGGCGCTGCTGGCTGCCGGCGAAGATCTGGCCGCTTGGGGAGATCCGCTGGGAACGCTGCTCGGCCTGCAAGGTCCGAGCGGGGCCTTCTACTTTAATCAAGCCACGGGAACCGACAACGTGCTCGCCACGCTGCAGGCTATCCCGGCCCTGGCCGGCCTGACCTACGCGGAGGTCGCGGCGCGCGATGGCGATCTCGCCCCTGCCCCGCGGACGACCCCGACAGGGACGGCGCTGGTCGTCCTGGGAGTCCTGGCTGTCGTGCTGGCTGCCAGCCTGATCATGGCCCGGCGGCGAGGATGACTGCGGGCATGCAAGCCGGGAACGGAGCGGACCAAGGGCACCCGGTCCGCTCCGCCCTCTCGCCCTCGCGACTGCACCCGGCGGCCTGGATGGCCTGGACGGCCAGCGCCGCGGCGGTCGGGCTGCTGGTTCGCAATCCCTGGTATCTGGCCATCCTGGGGACGCTGGCGATCGCGTTGCACGCGCGGCTGACGGCGAAGCGGCTGAACTGGCCGCGCCTGCGCCTCTACCTGAGCCTGGTGGCTTTTCCAGGTCTCCTCAACCTGTTCTTGAGCCGCGTCGGCGACACGGTTCTCCTGCATCTGCCGCTGCGCTGGATCGGCGGGCCGTATACGCTGGAAGGGCTCCTGTTCGGGCTGTCGGCCGGCGTGCAGATCGCCAGCCTGATGGCCGTCTTCTCCGTCTTCGGCGCGGCCGTCAAGCCGACCGACATCCTGCGGCGCATGCCGCGCGGGTTGTATCCGGTGGGATTGAGCGCGTCGATCGCGTTGACCGTCGCGCCGCAGGCCAGGCGCTCCTTCGTCGCGATTCAGGAGGCCCACCAGGTGCGCGGCCGTCAACCGCGCGGGCTGCGCGATCTGCCGGGCATCGTCACCCCGTTGGTCGTCCTCAGCCTGGAAGGGGCCATGGGACTGGCCGAGGGGATGGTGGCGCGAGGCTGGCAGGGGGACGGGCCGCCACGCGGGCGGGGTTGGCTGGCCGCCGCCGGCTGGCTGCTGCTCTCAGCCGCAGTGGTCGTCGTGTTGACTCTGCCAGCAGGAGGCCTGGCAGGCATCGGCCTGCTCCTGCTGGCGGTCGCGTTCCTGGCCGGTGGGCGGTCTCGACGCCCGGCCGAAGGACGCTATCGCCCCGACGTCTGGCGGGGCGCAGATACCCTGCTGAGCGGCGTGGCGCTGGGCGTGTTGGCGGTCTGCATGTTCCTCGCCGCTGCTGCGCCGGCTGCCCTGGCGTACTACCCGTACCCGCGTGCCGCCTGGCCGGACTTCGCCGTTGGGGTGGCGCTGGCCGTATTGCTGTTGGGCTTGCCGCTCTGCTTGCCGGGCACACGAGGCGCGCATGCTGGCGGTTGAGGGCCTGACCTACACCTACCCGCAGCGGCAGCGGCCGGCGCTGCAGGATATAGACCTGCACGTCCAGGCGGGCGAAGCGGTCCTGGTTGCCGGCCGATCGGGATCCGGGAAATCGACACTGCTGCGCGCCTGCAACGGGTTGGTGCCGCGCTTCTACGGCGGCCGCTTTGCAGGCCGGGTTGTGGTCGGCGGGCTGGATACCCGCAGCGCCGCGCCGGCGCTTCTGGCCGGCAAAGCCGGCCTGGTCTTCCAGGAGCCGCAGGGCCGATTCCTGACCTCGACCGTCGCTGATGAGATTGCCTTCGGCCTGGAGATCGCCGGCCTCGCGGCGGCAACCATCCGCCAGCGCGTGGGCGATATCTTGGAGCGCCTGGAGTTGACGGGCCTCGTCGATCGGCCGCTCGACCGGCTGTCCGGTGGTGAGCAGCAGCGCGTGGCGATTGCAGCCGCTCTGGCGCGACAGCCGCAGCTGCTTGTCCTGGATGAACCGACTTCGCAACTCGACGGGCAATCGGCCGAAGCCGTCTTGGCCTGGGTGACCGAGTTGCGGCACAGGCTGGGCCTGACCGCGCTGATCGCCGAGCATCGGCTAGGCCGGCTTCTTGCGGCCGTGGACCGTGTATTCTATCTCCCGGAGACCACGGGCGCCGGAATGGCCGGCCCCCCCGCCGCCATCCTCGAGCGCATGCCCTTTGGGCCCCCGCTGTCCCGGCTATCGCGGGCGTGGGGACTCCCGGCGCCGATCAGCCCGGAGTCGCTGGAGACCTTGCGCCGGAAAGTGCTGGGTCTTGCGCCGGGCGCGGGACGATCGCTCCCGGCAGGCCAGGCCCGGCTGTCTGCGAGCGGGCTTTCGTTCGCCTACAATGGCATCCCGGCGCTTGTGGAGGTCGGACTGGAGGTGCGGCCGGGCGAGGTGCTGGCCGTGCTGGGCCGGAACGGCTCGGGCAAGTCGACGCTG